>Ga0193730_1000001_pt1 | contig 176782 bp, 146 predicted proteins | sample U1a1metaG_FD_144919 | JGI IMG/M metagenome (GOLD analysis project Ga0193730, IMG submission 144919) | Soil microbial communities from a riparian zone of the East river system, Colorado, United States - U1a1 | ecosystem: Environmental > Terrestrial > Soil > Riparian zone | place: USA: East...
TTCGACGAGAAGGCCAAGGCCGTCGCCACCTTCTGGCGCGTCGTGAATCAGCACCTCGCGGGTAACCAACGGAGAGTCGCGTAGGATGAAAGTCTCGTGACGAGTATGCAGTTGAGACATTTGACGCGCGTTGCCCTGCTGATTGTCCTGACTTGCTGCGGCCCATTCAGCTCAACAGCCCAAAGCAGCGACCGTGAAACGGAAATCTCCGCGCAGTCGGTTCAAGAGGGCTTAAAGTATTTCAGTGAAAAAAAGTATAGTGAGGCTGCGAAATCCTTTCAAAGGGTCACGGAATCAGAGCCAGACAACTCCTTTGCGTATTACGCAATGGCACTTTCGCTTGCTAATCTAAGGCAATACCGTCGCGCGCTAGAACCTCTTAGACGTTGCTTTAAGCTGAATCCGCATCCGCACTGGCGTAACATAACTGAGGAAATGGTGCGATACTCTTTCGAAAGAGACCGAGAGAAATGCGAAGCTCTTAGAAAAGAGTGGTGAGCAGGCTCTTAAGAATGGTGAAGAACCGGTCGTTAACCAATCCAATCAAAGCACTGCGAAGATCGATGATTTAGTATTCACGAATGCTGTACGCTGTTTTCACAGGTTGCGCAACGCAGTCGGACTTGGGGTCAGCCTTGTCGAGTATCGACGCCTTCTGTTGGATTCGAAGACGGACTTCGATGACGCAGTTGATTTGCTGCCTCGCAGCGCTCAACGCAGTGACCTCGAGGAGGCGCTCACAGACTACACGATCGCGGCGCAGGTCTGGCAGGCTGGCGTTGAGAGTCGATACGGTATTATTCCTGCCAAGAGTTCATTGATTTACGCAGTGGACAAACGGTACGAACTTGGATTGGCTAAACTCAAACAGTCGAGTATTCCGTACGAACCTCTGCTTCACATCATCTGGGAGTTTGCAGATAAACGAATTAGACATGCTACTTCGCTTCAAGAGTGAAGTATTAGAATCGCAGAGCGCCCTGTAAGCTTTTCTGGGAAACTAAGCTGCACATACGATCCATCTCCTTGAAACCATTCCAACCGCCACCATTTCTCCGCGGCATTGAGAAGAGCATGATCCGAAAGATTTCGGATCGCGCCAAGCCGGGGAGCATTAGTCTCGGACTAGGTGAACCCGATCTCCCAACGCCCGATGTGATCGTTCGCGAAGCAGTTCGGGTCATACAGGAAGAGAAGAGTGGCTATACTTTGCAGGCCGGAATCCCGGCGTTACGCGAAAAGATCGCATCGGACTATTCACATCTCAATCTCTCGCTCGATCAAATTATCGTGACCGCGGGATCACAGGAAGCTCTCTATCTGATTATGCGCACGCTGGTGGAACCTGACGACGAGGTCCTGCTACCGAATCCCGGTTTCATTCCTTACACGATGATGACGAGGATGCTGGGGGGCCGCGCCGTCACCTACCGGTTGCCCGCCAAAGACGATTTCGCTTTCGACCTGGGTGAGTTCAAAAGCAAATTGTCGCCCAACACCAAGGTTGTCATCTGTATCAGCCCGTCGAACCCGACCGGGCGCGTGCTGACCAAAGACGATCTACGCGCGATCGCGAAAGCAGTTGAAGAAAGCGGTTCAGGTGCATTTATTATCAGCGATGAAATCTATCGCGAGCTTTATTACACGGCAGAGCGACCGGCGTCGATCTCGGAGTTTTATCCGCGCACAATCGTGGTCAGCGGCCTCTCGAAATCAATGCGTATGACCGGCTGGCGCATTGGTTGGCTCGCGGGTGAGACGGACGTCATCAAAGCAGCGCTGGTACTGCATGGATACACCGTTACCTGTGCATCAAGCATTTCGCAGAAGGCGGCGCTGGCTGCATGGACTGATGAGGCCGGCGCGGCGCGTGAAGAGTACCGGACGATCTTTCATAAACGTCGCGATCATTTATTGACGCTATTGCGCGATGAATTAGGATTGCGATGTGTTACGCCGGACGGTGCGTTCTACACGATGGTTGATGTCAGCCAGTACGGCGATGAATTGAAAGTCGCAGAAGCCGGTCTCGACCAAGGTGTGGTTACCATTCCAGCGTCCGCATTTGGCGATGAGAGCAAAGGCTTCCTGCGAATCTCGTTCTGCGCTGACGAAGAGAGATTGAGCGAAGGCGTGCGCAGATTGGGCGCAGCGCTGAAATCTTTGAAGAATTGAACCACAGAGGACACAGAGGAATAACAAAAAGAATCAGCCACAAAAATGCACAAAAGGCACAAACGAGAAAAGGGGAAACCACGGTCGCTGTAGATAATCCTTTTGTGCCTCTTGTGCCTTTTTGTGGCTGATTAGATTTTCTCTATGTCCTCTGTGGTTAAATGATCTCAATGAAAAAATTTCGTGTCGGCATCCTCGGAGCGACTGGCGTCGTGGGCCAGCGCTTCATTCAACTGCTCGAAGACCACCCGCAGTTCGAAATCACCGCGCTCGCGGCGTCTGATCGTTCCCAGGGCAAAACTTATTCTGAGGCATGCACCTGGCGCTTGCCCGGCGACATGCCCGAACGTGTGAAACAGATCATCGTGCAGCGCCCGGCGCCGCCGCTTGAATGTGATCTTGTCTTCTCAAGTCTGCCGGGCGATATAGCTAAAGAGGCCGAGGAAGAGTTTGCTCGCGCCGGTTATCCCGTGATCAGCAATTCGTCTCCGCATCGAATGAGCGCCGATGTGCCGCTGCTGATTCCCGAGGTAAACGCCGACCATGTCGCGCTAATCGACGTGCAGCGAAAGAAGCGCGGCTTCGGACGCGGATTCATCGTCACCAATCCGAACTGTTCAGCGATCGTGATTGTGATGGCGCTCGCGCCGCTGCATGCAAAGTTCGGAGTCACTTCGTGCGTGGTAACCACGATGCAAGCCCTTTCCGGCGCTGGATATCCGGGAATTGCTTCGCTCGACGCCACGGACAACGTGATTCCATTTATCGGCGGTGAAGAAGAGAAGATCGAAGCTGAGACTTTAAAGTTGCTTGGTCGTTTTCAGAACGATGCGATTGCAGAACCAGACATGACAGTCAGCGCGCAGTGCAATCGCGTCAACGTAAGCGATGGTCACATGGCCTCGATCCGGGTGAAGCTGGAAAGAGCTGCATCAATTGAAGACGTGCGCGCGGCGCTTACCTCCTTCACATCCGAGCCACAGCAGTTGGGCCTGCATTCAGCGCCCGAAAAGCCAATTATTGTTAGAAGCGAAAGTGATCGTCCCCAACCACGTCTCGATCGCGATGCAGGAAATGGCATGAGTGTCACCGTCGGCCGCCTTACACCGGACAATGTGCTTGATTATCGATTCGTGGCGTTGGGCCATAACACGATTCGCGGCGCGGCGGGGGCGGCGATTCTCAACGCTGAACTTTTGGTCGCCAGGCAGAAGCTTTAGAAATTTCCTCGAATGGCTTCAGTTGCCCTCATCTGTACCGCAAATCGTTGTCGAAGTGTGATGGCGCACGCAATCTTTGTCGACGAGGCGCGCAAGAGATCGTTGAAGGTTGATATATATTCAGCCGGCATCCTGGATTTTTCAGATCAGCCACCCTTGATTGAAACTTCGCGGACCTGTAGGCATTACAACACGCCGCCTCCGAAGGAAACGCCCACCTGGATACGCCAACTTCCGCTCGGCTCGATCGATCGATTCCTGGTGATGGAGCAGGACCACGCCGATGCGCTTACGAGCGAATGTGGAATCCCGGTGGACCGCATCAGCTTGTTGGGTACCTTCGATCCGCGGCGCCGTGGCGTTGAGGTCGCCGATCCTTTTGGTCACAGCGACCTGGTCTACCAAAGCTCTTACCAGTTGATTCGGGACTGCATCATCGGCTATCTCGACTCGACGAATGAGCTTGAGACATCCAATCAGTAATCGCCGCCTTCAACTCATCCAACTGACTGTCAAAGAAATGCCCCGCTCCTTTAATGACGCGCAATTCAGCCGCTGTGGTCAGCGCGACCCGGGCAACTAACTCACGTAACTTATCGATATTGCCAAACTCATCCTTATCGCCCTGCACAAACAGTATTGGTTTCCGCAAGTCTTCCAAAAAGCTGAAATCATACTTATCGACCGGCGTGCCGATGCTGATCACTCGAATGACGCGATCATCTTTCATTCCAACTTCCAAACCAACGCGCGCGCCAAATGAAAATCCGCACAAGGTGATTTTCTGCGACGGATAGTTTTCCGCCAGAAAATCCAAACCGGCGCGCGCGTCCTCGCGCTCCCCGCGTCCTTCGTCGTGCTGACCCGTGCTCTGCCCCACCCCGCGGAAATTAATTCGCAGGACGATCAGGCCGGCATCATTCAACGCCGAGGCGGCGCGAAACACGACCTTGTTGTGCATCGTTCCCCCGAAGAGCGGGTGCGGATGCAGTACGAGCGCAACGCCGGTAATTGGCCGGGCGCGCGGCTCTTTCAGGATTGCTTCGAGCCGGCCATGCTCGACGGGAATGAAAAGGTTACCTGCGGGATACATTTGATTTTCGATTGTCGATTTCGATTTGCGAGTTGTCAAAGGACAGTTCGCCTTTGAGAGCGAGCGGGTCGTTTTCAATCAGAGCGCTGCGCTTGCGTAGTGATGGCAAAAGGCACGATCCACGAAGTCACACGAACCGCACGAAGAGGGCTAGTGTTTCGTGACGCTTCGTGTGATTTGTATGTTTCATAGGCTGCCATTGAAAACAAAAGAACTTAAGATAAACAACATCAAGCGGAACGCCTCATTGACTGACAATCAACAAAAGGATTAGTTTTTCATCACCGCATGGATAAGACTCCTTCGAACAAGCTGGAACAGACTGAGCAGCAAATGCGGCCGCTGGTCGAGAATGCGACCGACATCATCACCGTGCTCAACCGTGACGGTACGAAGCGATATGTCAGTCCTTCTATCGAGCGTTCGCTGGGTTACACGCCTGAAGAGTTGACTGGAAAAAATGCTTTCGAGCTGGTCCACCCCAGTGACCTGCCAGAACTACAAAAGCTATTTCAGTCCGGCGTCTCGAATCCTGGGCTGGTTGTCACCAGACAGTTTCGCATCAAGGCAAAAGATGGCTCGTGGAAAATTCACGAAGCCACGGCGCACAATCTGCTCGACGATCCTACGGTGAGCGGCGTCGTGATCAACTCCCGCGACATCACAGAACGAAAAGGGCTTGAGCGCCGGTTAACCTTGCAATTCGAGGCTGCGCGCATTCTTGCTGAAGCCGAAACGCTAAACGATGCTGCGCCAAAATTGTTACAGACACTCTGCGAGAGCCTCGGTTGGGATTTGGGCCAACTGTGGGTCGTCGATCGCGAAGTGAACAAATTGCGCTGGCTCGCGAGCTGGCAGGTTGGTTCGTTGGTCGCAGATGACTTTGCCGCAGCCAGTCGCGGGCGACTCTTCGGTAGCGGGGTTGGTATTCCAGGGAGGGTTTGGGCCGAAACCACGTCGCAATGGATTCGCGATATCGGTGAAGATCTAAATTTTCCCCGAGGCGCCTCTGCTTCCCAGGCAAACCTGCGTTCAGCATTTGGATTTCCGATTAAGTTAGGCGACGAAGTTTCGGCTGTGATGGAATTCTTCAGCCGCGAACCCCAGTCATCAGACCCGTCCCTCACGGATGTGATGACCGCGATTGGCAACCAGATCGGGCAATTTCTCGGGCGCGAGCGCGGGGAGGAAGAACGATCGAAATTATACGAACGCGAACAGCGCGCCCGGCTTGAGCTGGAAGCAACCATGGAACGCATGCGCCAGGTGCAGATCGTTACCGAGGTCGCTCTGGCCCATCTTTCACTCGATAAGTTGCTGGCGGAACTTCTCGATCGCGTCCGCGACGCCATGGATGTGGACACAGTCGTGATTCTGCTGGTTGAGGAGAACACCGAGTTGGTCGCATGGGCGGCGAAAGGACTGGAACTTGACGTCAAGATTCGCGTGCCGATGGGTGCAGGTTTTGCCGGCCGCGTCGCGGAGCGAAAAGCACCGATAGCGATCGACGACATTGAAAAGGCCGACCTGCACACGCCTTTCCTGCGCGAACATGGGGTTAAGTCATTGCTTGGCGTGCCGCTACTGATCGAAGGGCGAGTGCTGGGGGTCATTCATGTCGGGCGGCTGCTGCTGCGTCCATTCACCGATGGTGACACCAGGCTGTTAGAGCTGGTTGCTTTTCGCATCGCCCTGGCAATCGATAATGCACGGCTGTTTGAAGAAGAGCGGACAGCGCGTCGCGATGCCGAGGCCGCGAGTCGCGCCAAAGATGAGTTCTTGACGACTATCTCTCACGAATTACGCACGCCGCTCACACCGATCATCGGCTGGATTCACATGATCCGACATGGGCTGCTACCGGAAAAAGAGGCGGAGCACGGCCTGCAAGTGATCGACAAGAATTCGCATGCCCTGAAGCGCTTAATCAATGATCTGCTCGACATGTCAGCGATTCTCAGCGGCAAAATGCGCATGGAACAAAACCCGGTGCCGCTTGATGGGGCTGTTCGTGAAGCGGTCGAGATGGTTCGCCCGGAAGCCTCTGCGCGCGAAGTTCGCCTGCAAATCGCCCTGAGCAGTTCGCGCGATGCGGTCGTGACGGGCGACCGGACGCGTCTGATCCAGACCTTTTCGAATCTGCTCGACAACGCGATCAAGTTTTCGCGGCAGGGCGGCCTGGTCAAAATCGCCTGTGAAGTTAACGGCGATCACGCAATCGTCCGCGTTGAAGACGAAGGTCGCGGAATTAGCCCTGAGTTTCTGCCCTTCGTCTTTGACCGATTTCGCCAGGAGGACGGATCAAAAACGCGCGTGCACGGTGGTCTCGGTTTGGGTCTGGCGCTGGTGAAGAGTTTTGTGGAGGCACATCATGGAAGTGTTCAGGCCGATAGCGCCGGGCACGGTCATGGCAGCCGGTTCACCATTATGCTGCCGCGTACTAAAGCTGTCGCTGCGGACGCATCACAACCGCCTGTTGAGACTCGCACGCAGGCTGCGCCCGCTCACCTGATGATCATCGAAGACGACGCGGACACCCTGGAGATGTTGCGCGCAACATTAGAGGCGCACGGCTTTAAGGTGACGGCTTGCGAATCGGCGGCAGAGACGCTTGAGATCGCGCCGACCAGCTCATTCGATCTGATTGTCTCAGACATAGGAATGCCTCATATTGACGGATTCGAAATGATCAGACGACTGCGCGAAATCGAGCAGTATAAATCGGTGCCGGCGATCGCACTGTCCGGCTATGCTTCCAACAAAGACGCGAAGTCCGCTCTGGCGGCCGGCTTTGATGCTCACGTCTCGAAGCCCGTCGATCCGGCTGAGCTTCTGAGGCTGATAAATCAATTGGTTCGGAAATCGTGAAGCAAGGCTCGCCGATAGGTTTGCATGGTGTCTTGGTTTGGCTTTGCAGTCTTTGCGTCTTTGCGTGAGATTACTTCTTTATTACGAGAGTTTTCACACAACGGCGCAGAGCCGCAAAGAAAACCGCAAAGTAAGACACTACCTGGATTCGCGAGCGCAGTCCTACCTGATGACTATTGGTAAACGTAGTGTCGGTGAGCCTCGCAGTCCAAACCACGAGACACCTTCCTGAACCAGATCGATCTCGAGTTGATAGTTGCCGCCGCGCGACGGCGCGTTGACGGTCAACAGAATTTCGAGCGTCTCTCCGGGACGCACATCTCGCAGAAACGGCGCGCGGCCATCGTCGTTGATGACGGTCTTTCCGTCGCCGTCCAGCCAATGATTGCCGACCGCAATCTGGAACGCATCGGCGGTCCAATCGCGACCTCTCCAGATCACTTCGCTTGTATTCTTAATTAATATTTGCACGGTTGCTTGTTCGCCGGCTGATAAGTGCGTAGGCGGATTTGCGACGCTGATCTCTGCAAGAAAGGCGCTTTCGGGGAGAGGGCTGCGAGCGCGTTCGGATCGAGCTGCGACGTAGAGCGTGTAAGGAGGACTCTCCGCGAGAATATTACAGTCTGAGCAAATGTCCTTCGTAGTTATGACAATCGCGCCGGTCGGCGGTGCGTCCTCAACCGGTAGATGAACGAAGTTAGATAGCGGAACTCTCTGAAGCGTCGCTTGCCAGAAGGCCTGAATATAACCAGGGATTCCGTACGCATCCGAGAGATAAATCGGCCGGCGACCGTCCGCCAGCGCCGTGGCGAAAATCAAGTTTGGGTATTGCGCGTCGAATATATGTAAGCGCCGAGGCGAATCGGCGCTGGTCGCATACCGCCGTTGAAACATCGCGCCCTGGACCAGCGTGAACGCTGCCAAAAGGATTAGCAACGCACGTCGTCGCCTGTTCTCGAGAAACCACGCGACCGCCGGCGCAGAGAGCACCAGCAAGAAAACCGGTACCGGCGAAAGATGAAGCATGTGAAAAGTCTCTTGAGTAAGCGACGCCGGAATGATCGACACCACCAGCCCGTAACAAATGAACAGCCACCATGGATTACGGTTCTTTCGCAACGCCAACCACGCGCCGATAATCGCGAACAGTACGGTCGCGGCTAACATCAACTCCGCTCCTTCGACGTGCGCCATTTGGAAGTAGTTGGGATCGCCCTTCACCAACAGACGCCATGGATTGATATTGGCCGCATAATGTCGCAGAAAATCCAGCGCCGTCTGCCGGAGAGAGTTCTCTCGCTTCAAATAAGTGATCAGCGAAAATCTTGCGGTAAGCGCGCCCGGGTTTCTTAGATTGAAGACCGCGAGCGGCAACAGCGTAAACACGTACAAAGCCCAAACTGTGAGCACGCTTTTCCATCCCGAACGTCTCACGAAAAATAACAGCCCGATTCCCAACAGCGGCGCCAGCAGTCTTCCGATCGAGTACGTGTAAGTCAAAAGGGCCAGCGTCAACGCCAGCGGCACGATTTCACGCCACGACCATTTGGATCGAGTGGCCGCTCGCTGGGCGCAAAGCAGAAACAACGAAAGCACGAGCGGATATATGCTGACCTCGAGGACAACGCGGCTCAACTCGAACAACCACGGCGTAAGCAGCGCTGAACCCAGCACGATCAAGGCAACGTCGCGACGACGCGTGATGCGGAACGAAAGCAGACCCAGGACCATCGCAGTCGTCAATCCCGCGGCGACACTTAACGATCGAGCCGCCAAAATGCTCGGCCCGGTCAGTCGAAAGACCGCAGCGAGCAGATAGATGTAGATCGGGTTCTTATACTCACCGAAGGCCCGAAAATAGAGGGGCCAGGCCTGACCGTGCTCGTCATGTCCCGTTCGCGAAATCAGGTAGGCGTTGTATGCGATCGAAGACTCATCGATGAAGAAACCGCGAGGGTTCGTCGTCACATGGCGACCGTAAACATAGATGCCGCCCACAATGACCATCGAAAACGCGATGATGACAAGATTGCGATGAAGAAAATTGCCGCCAGGCGATAGCATCGTGAACATGACGTTTAGAGGCGGGCTACTGCCCGCCCGATCAATTGTTTAGAAACCGGACTTGTCCGGTCGATGCGTGGCGGACAGTTCCGCCATCCTAAACGACCGGACTAATCGAGCAGGGCGGTAGCCTGCCGCGAAATAATTCGACAGCAGTTGGGGATTAGTGATCGTCTTCCCGGTAGAGATAAATCGATCCGCCGAAGACCGCTTCCGGTATCCGGCGGCGGTACTTGTCAAAGAAGTTGACGCGCTCTGACTCGGTGGCCGGACGCCCTGCAAGCGTTAAGCCTTCCGGCACAGTCGAGCCATTGAGATAACTCGCGCCGATCGCCACATAACGCGTCTTCTCCGGCTCTTCGCCAGTTGCGTTGGCCATGACGAGCGGTTGCACGCCGTAATGATGCAGGAGGATGAAATCCCCCAAAAAGTTTGCGCGCACTCGCGTCTCGCCCCGCGCACGCAGGTAAGCGGCCAGTGCCGGAGTGTCGTCCCCCCATTCGACATTCGAATCTGATAAGTACCACCAATGTGGATGGCGCGACGCGATTTGGTTCATATAGCTCATGTGATCGGGAAACGCGCGCACGGCCTCGATTCCGATCCAACACATCAACGCAATCGCGACGACCATTCCCACCCAGGCAACTCGCCGCGACTTAAGCAGCGAGGCCAGCAACGCACCGCCAAGAATGAAAAGAAACGAATATGCCGGAAGATAGTAACGCACGCCGATGTCTATGTGGCTGAGTAAAACGAAAACCGTGTACACCACAAACGGCACCAGCATCCAGAGACAATTTACGTCGCGCTTCTTGAGCGCATGGAAAGCGCCCCAACCCAGCGCGACCAGTGACAGCACCAGAAAAGGAATCGTTGTCTTAAGCGTAAATGCCACCGGAAAGTAGTACCACCAGCCGGTGCGACTATACATGCCAAGAAAGCCCGCCGGATGTCCCTGTGCGTTGTGCCAGATTTGATAGAGGATGCCGAGCACAAAATCGACGGGCACAAGATGCGATAGCGCGCTCGTCAGGAGCGTCAGCGAGCCGGCCGATTTGGGAAACGTCGCTTGAATCCATTGCACGTCCGCCGGCCCCAGACGGCGATGCTGAAAAAAATATGCCGCGTTAATCGTGACGACCGAGACGAGCGTAATCATCCCGAGATGCGCAATGTCACTAGTCCACCGTCTTCCTTTTTTTAGCGCCTTCGAAATCACCACGGCGAAGTAGATCACGATTACCGGACCCACCAGCAACATTGAAAATTTCGTAAGCACCGCCAAAGCCGCTGCGAAACCGAGCCATGCCGCTCGCTTGAACGATCGATCGAGCACGTATCGGCGCGACATGAAAAAGAACAAAAGAAAACCGAAAGCGGCCGGTATGTCGGTTTGCACAACCCGGCCATGCGCCAGGACAGTGGGCTCAAGCGCAAAGAGAGTAGCCGCCAGCACCGCGGCGAGCGGACCAAACAACTCGCGCGCAAATCGAAAGATAAGCAGGCCCAACGCTACGGTCAGCGCGATCATGAATACGCGCGGCCAGTAGGACAACGACAAAAACTTGTCAGGATTGTTCTCCCAAAAACTCTCTTCGTAAGCCCAACGTTCGTCACCGGATCCCGGCGCGCCTTTAAGTTGCTCCGGACGAATTTCAGCCGGCTGCAGAAACAGGAGCGGAATTGCGGCGATGATTTTTGAGAAAGGTGGGTGCTCGTGGACAAGTTCTACGTTACCCGCGGCCAGATGATAGTAGCCGGACGGGATCATTACGATCTCGTCAACGGTGATGCTCTTGCGCGAAATTACTACGAGCATCTGGAGCGCCATAAACGCGATTATCAATGCACACCCGAGTTCAGCCGCATTCGCCACGATCCATGAGCGGGTGACCGTCAAAAGACGACGCACATCGAACTGAATGACCGCGGTATCCGCTGCCGGCGTTTGGTTTACTGATTCGTTCATCGATGGGAATTCACTATTCGCGGAATACGGGGTTCGCCCAAAGAGTCTCACTTAAGGAATACGAGGCAGCTCTTGTTCTTCGTCGCAAAGCGACGATTGAATTTAGCCCGGCCTTTCAAGGCCGGGATCAGCCCGAAGCACAAACATCGTCGCGTTAGCGACGGCTGAAGCATTCACTCAATCGTCGCTGACGCGACGTGACTCACCCTGTATTTTCGGTCCCGGCCTTAAAAGGCCGGGCTAAATTCAGGCGTCGCTTCGCGACGAAGCAGAACTCTCTAAGAAAGTTCGAGCCAAGCCGAACTTACTGGACTACTAGTTGCTGTTTCAAAACTTCCGAGCCCAAATCCTCGAACCATGCCAGGTGCTCGGAGACCATATCAAACTCAAGCAGGTAGTTTCCTGCCGACTCAGGTGCGCGCAAGGCGATTTCGACTTCCACAGTCTCATTCGGCTGAAGATCATGCGGCAGAAAGGCACCCGCGTGATACCACGAGATGGGTTGTTCGTCTTGGTCGAGCAGGTGCGCCACCAAATGCACGTCGCCTTTTTCGGTTGTGCCTGCAGTGCCGCTCACCCAACGCGCGTAACCACTGTTGTGAAGACGCAGGCGAAACCGCAACTCATCATTTGGATGACACGAGGCTGGCCCGCTGATCAAAGCGAGTCTCGATCCCAGATAGCTAATCGAGCGACTATCGGGATAGGGTTCGTGCTTGCGACACTGAAACACCGCGCGATCGCTTTGCACACTGGGAAATACGTTTACTTCGTCGAATCCAACATTCCGGAGCAACGCTGAGAGGGCGGCTGTGCCTGGCAGAAACCAGTTGAAAACAGCTTCCTTCGCATCGGGCAGATTCTCGATATAGGCGAGCGGATGAAGCGTCGGCTCGGCTCCGCCTTCGGCGTAGACAAAAGATTCCGGGACTTTCTCTGGCGGATAAATCGCGGTTTCCAGGATCAGCAGATCGCCCGTCATCAGAAACAATTTTTCGAGCGCCAGCACCAGATGCTTGCAGTGATAGATCAAGCCGAGCGCCAGCGTGATGTCGAACTGACCAAGCTGGCGTGGATCGAGATCGTAAACCGACATGCGCTGGTAATCGATCTCCAGCCCGAGGGTTCGGCGAACAAACATCGCCTGACGAACAAGATCGCGTTGTGAGTCGATGCCGACGACGCGCGCGGCGCCGCGCCGCTTCATTTCGATTGAATAGAAGCCCGCGTTGCAACCGACGTCCAGCACGGACTTTCCCGAAAGATCTTCAGGCAGACAAACTTTGACTTTCTCCCACGTCGGCCGCGGATGCTCGACCGGCTCGCCAATCGCACTTTTGCTCTTCGTAACGAGACCGTCACCGAGATCGATACGGTGAAACCAGGGCTCAAGACGTTGTACTTCGGCGGCGATTTCCGAGCGACTCATCATTTTTTTCCAACTGGAGGTCAGTACCGGGAGTGGTAGCGACCGGGTAACAATTCACGCCCATCTCGATCCGTGCAATACGCAGCGACCCGGTCGCTATCGCTCCCGGTACTGACTTCATGACTAACGCCTCTGAAACTCATGCATGATCACTTTACTACAGTGATCTTCGTCTTGGCCGTCGGCGAACCTTTCTCGCTGAACCAGGCAACCTGTTCCTGAACCAAATCTATTTCCAGAGTGTAGTCGCCGGGTTCTTTCGGCGCGGTTATCGAGAGCGGTACTTCTGTCTCTTCTGTCGCAGCGAGGTCTTTAGGAATTCCGTAGCGGCCGTCCATATTAGTAAGCAAAGACCCGTCAGACTTAAGCCAGCGATCGCCGACGGCGATGTAGTACTTGTTGTCATTCCGCGTGTTGACGCGTCCGCCACGCGCCCACCACGTGACGTCGCTGGCGTTCTTGATCTTGATGCGAATCGTCTCTTTTTGTCCGGCGCGCAGCTTGGCCGGAGGATCGACCAGGGTGATTTCTGCTTTGAAAGCCTTATCAGGCAAAGCTGCAGGAACGTCGCCACCCTGCGGAGTAGCCGAGTTTTGAACATTCGCCGCCGGGCCCGTCTGCACTCCGGGCGGCGGCGGAGTAGTCTGACAAGCAAATGAAAAGATAAAAAGTGTGACGATTGCCAGGCACATGATCCTGTTGCTCTTCATTTCAGTTCGCTTCCTCTCTTCCGAATTGATCGTAATGGGCTCCAAATACTATTCGACTTTTATGGGTGTGCGCCATGTGCGCGACCCTTTCTCTTTAAAGAAAGCAACACCCTCCTGAACCAGATCGATTTCCAGAACATATTCACCTGGCGCAGCCGGGGCCTTGATTGAAAGCTGAACGGTCGCCGACTCACCAGGCCAAAGATCGCGCGTCAGCGTGCTGCGCCCGTCCATATTTGTAACCATTGTCTTGCCATCAGCGCGAAACCAGATGTCCGCTACATTTATCACGTTAGCCGGCGGGTTGTTACTTCGTGAATGCCAAGTGTAAGCACTCGCATTGGTTACCTGAACGTTGATTGTCGCGATTTGTCCGGCTTTTATGACGGCCGGAAAACTGTCGGCTGAGAGAGTGGCGACAAAGGCGTCGTCATTCAAAGGCCCGGTGATGTCAGTGACGTCAGGTTGGCCAGGCGGCCGTAGCACGGCCCCACGGCTTTCAGGAACCAGCACTTCGATCAGGCTCATATGAAACTGGGTACGAAGCGAGTAAAAAGGAATTATGACGTTGCTGACGTGACCTGTTCCAAGATTTCTCCGCTTCAGAGAATCCAGAGCTGAATCCAGTTCATCATCGAGCACCAAGGAGTAGGTGTGCTTGCCGCGCAAATTGTCGAGAGCGCGGCCGAATAATTGTCGGGATGCCGGCTTGTCGAAGTACTCGTTGTAGTTAATTCCCAGCATGGGTACCTGTGGACGCAACAAGGCTTCAACCCCATTACTCTTAACGCTGCTTACGATCCAGGCATCAACGTTAGCAAAGCTCTGCCTGTTTTCGGGTGATTGAAAACTTAACAGATCACGATCTCTTCCGGCCCATCTAATTTCCTGAGCGGTCGCCGCAAACGAAATTGGACGAAGGCTCCATTCAGTCTTGCTGACATAAGAGGCCGACAAAACACACTGGGCCAGCAGCAAAGCGATCGGCAAACTCGCGGCTCCGAGCCTTAGACCACGGGGTATGGTCTTTAGTTGAATCAACAGATAATTGGCGAGACAAATCAGCAAGAGCCCTCCAATGATCTCGATGAAAAGCACATAGCGCACATAGCCGCTGGTAAAACTCCAGGCCCACGCGCCGAGAAGACAAATCAAACCTAACAATTTTACGCGCGCAGGAATTCGGGGCAGCCCAACACAAGCAAACGCGGCAATCACACCAAGCGTCATCCGGCCCGCATAGAGCCCGAGTTCAGAGAGCCTCCGCGGCATCCAAAAAGTGATTAGCGGCCAGGTAAAAGTTTCGCGCAGGTTTCGTGGTCCCCATCTGCCGTCTCCCATGCGAGCATCCGGCCAATAGGGTGAATGGAAGATGTCATTGTAAAGCGGGAAGAATGGATTTCCCGTCTGTCGATAAATATAAATGACATGCGGCAACAACGGCAGCAGGAACAGTATCGCAGCGACTCCCAGCTCTCTGATAATCGATTTGTCACGTTGCCTGGTCACCAAACGAATTGCGAAGACGATCATTACGGGGATTACCAGCACTGCGTTGGTCAGCTTCAATCCCACTGCGCCGCCTAACAGAAGCGCCGACCAGGAAAGATCCCAGCTTCTGCTCTTCGTCTCGTCATAACCGAGCGCCAATCTGGTCGCTTCCAGGATCAGCGGCAACGCCAATAGATCGACCATGTATGTGTCGATCTCAAACATCATGTGCTCGGTAAAGAGAACCAGGAACACGGCCAGACAACGTTGCCATGCGCCGGCGAGCATCGGTCGCAAAATCTTTTCCAGAATCGTTCCCGTCCAAATCAACGCCAGCAGATTCAGCACCGTGCCCAGACGATATCCCAACATGTGTCGAAACATGCCGGTCAGCATGTCGGACGATGGATTGAACGGAAACACGTTGGGGAAAAAATCGCCGGGCAGGAATTGCGGCCCGCGCAGGGCGCGCTCGCCCTGAATCAACCGGTGGTTGAGGACATCAAAAGACAGATCAGGTATCGCCGCGCGTAATACGTAAACGATCAGGAGAGGAAATGCTACAGCTATCCAGAACTCGCGTGGAACAGCGTAGTCAGCTTCGGGTTTGACTTTGAGGTACGTTGCCCACAACGCCAAGGTAACGATTACGCTGACGGACCAGGCCGCGAAATTATTCGGCACTATCCACGCATACTCTCGAACAAAGACGAGCGCGTAAAAGAGGAGCAGAAGATCGCCGAATTCGATCTGTCGCCGGGCGGTCGCCAGGTTCACTTCGGTGTCTCCTGAATGTCCAGGACGATCGCTTGCAGGACTAATTGAAAGCCGAGAATCAAGGGCAGGACCGCAAGCATCACCGTGCCGGTGGTCGCTACATGGTTCGTCGCGACGCTCAAGATCCAATGGTAGGCACCAAAGAAAAATCCCCATCCAAACAACAGCAGCCCCATGATCAGAAAGAGCGCGATCGGTGAAAAGTCGCGCAGAATGTACTTCTGATAGATGCGCCGGCATAAGCGCGGAATGAAGAGCAGCGGAAAAGTAATGCCCGCTTTGAATGGATTCAGGTTCGAGTGCTCTGTGCCGTAGCGGGCCGGAATAGCGACATCCACCACGCGCGCGTTATTGAAGTTGAGCGCGATGAGCATGTCGTTTTCGAAGAAGTAGCGGTGATGCAGTTTGTCGAGATCCAGTCTCTGGAGGGCCGTGCGTGAGATCGCCGTATATCCGTTTTGCGGATCGAAGATATGCCAATAGCCCGAAGCGAGCTTATTAAGAAACGTAAGAATGATATTGCCAATCAGCCGGTGACGGGGCATCGAGGCCAACGACTCTCCTGCAAGGAAGCGATTGCCTTTCGCATAATCATATCCACCCGCGATTGCGTCCAGCAGCATTGGAAGATGTTCGGGACTCATCTGCCCGTCCCCATCCATCTTGACGACAATATCGCCTTCCAACTCTCTGGCTTTCAAATAACCGAGGATAGTTGCACCGCCTACGCCCTGATTGCTCTCCGTGCGCAGCCTTATCAATCGATCATCGGTAAGAGATTGGATTACTTTTGCGGTTTCGTCTGTGCTGCAATCGTCGACGACGATCAGATAGTCAACATAGTCCGGCGCATCGGCGAGAACTTGTCCCACGAGGCGCTCTTCGTTATACGCCGGTATCACGATCACAATTCTTTTGTCTTTATACATTTTCCGGCGAGAGCGCAGTCCAACTGCGTTTGCGCGGCTATAGGAACATGTCCAACGTGAGTTTCGTGCAGCAGCGATCCGTGCCGCACCTTACTGAAGCACAGTCAGTCTTCTCAATTGGTTCATCGTAGAACGTTGTTGGGCGGCGACTTTGACCTGAGGGATTTCCTCATCTGCCAGTTCAACATATCGCTCTGGCAGGATCAACGATCGATCGAAATCGTCCGGCACCGATTCAATATCAAAGTCACTGTCCGTCAATCCTTCGTACTTCAGCATGGCATTCGTCCAATTGAATAGCCAGAATTGAAAGACTCCGAACAAGCGCGCATGTCGTCGCCCCCGCGCGAGCGTTAGCGCAAATCCGCGCATCGCGTACCAGGCAACCGAGGGTCGCGCCGCAATCTGCAACAGACGCGAGAAGAGCATCTTGATGGCGCGCGGGCTCTTGAAGACCATCGTCACGTACTTGCTCAGGCTGCCGTAACCTTTCGATTCCAGCGGTACATAGTTGCCGCGATCCAAATTGTCGAGGAAGCCTTTCAGCCTCTGGAATTGATAGTCACCTTCGCAAAAACGGCGGACGAATTCCTGGTATCCGGCAACCATGTCAGACCGGGGCATCAGGTATCGAATATTGGTGCAGTACTTGTAGCCGCCGAGGCTGTTCTTATTGTTCCGCAGGCGGCCCGATAATTTCATCCGCCGAAACAGTGGCGTCCCCGGCAGGGCCGTGAGCAAAGAAGGATCGCCTGAAATCAATCCTGCTTTGGCCATGCCTTCCAGGGTCAGATCAAAAGCCTCCGTCGTGTCCGAATCAAACCCAAAGATCAGCCCGGCAACGACAGCAAAACCATAAGATTGAATCTCGCGCAGCGCCTCGATCATGTCTCCGGCTGAATTCTGGACTTTCGCCGTTTCCAACAGAGAGTTGTTGCTGAAGCTTTCAACCCCGATGAAAAGCATGTCGAAGTTCGCCAGCCTTAACTTCCGCAACAGTCGCGGATGTCGCCACAGGTTGATCGTCAGCCATGTGTACAAAGCTACATGCTGACCCGTTCGCTGTTGCCAGTCGATGATTCGATCCAGGACCTCTTCGGCCCAACGCAGGTCGCCGATGAAGTTGTCGGCGGCAAACAGAATCTGATGAACCCTAAGCCGCGCCAGGTGATCAAGCTCGGCCACGATATGATCGGCCGAAAAGTTGTGCGGGCGATTGTTGTCGGGCAGGATGCGTATGTCGCAAAACTCGCAAAGGAAGGGACAGCCACGAGATACTTCCAGCACGGCACCGTAATAACGCTGATAAGTTGCATCCAGAAATGGCCGGTAAAATCCGCGAGCTTTGGTTACATCGAACCGTAGTTTCGTCTCGATGATTTTTGTGACTGACTGTCTGCGGTCGAAATCTTTTACAAAACGTGGAAAGGCCTCTTCACCATCACCAACAAAAATGTGATCGAACATGGCGAGCTTGCTGCTCTCGCCCGCCTGGTTCAGCGACCACGCGATCGGGCCGCCTACTATGTACGTGGCATCGGGATGACGTTCACTCAATCTTCTCTGCGTAGCTACCAGCGTTTCATAGTCCTGATTCACGCTGCTCATGACAAATAAATCGGCCGCGGGAATGTCGTCCACATTATCGAAGCGAGTATCAAACAGGCGCAGCTCGTATTTTTCCGGCTCGTCAACGTAAGCAGCCAATGTATACGCCCAGACGGGCATGAACATCGCGCCATACTGCTGCGTCTCGGCCAGAAAAGCATCCGGGGTGTGCACGAACGAAATTTGCTTCAGGGCTTTGTTTGCCATCGCTGTCGTCACAATAACTGCTTCACGATGCTTTTGCTGCCGGGCATTTTTGATTTTTCGACTGACGTATGGAATTTGGCGACGGACAGTGCCGGATCTGGAACCACAAACCTGCCGTCGCTCTTGACATCAGGTATTTGAGGCCAACACAATGCGCCGAAGTCACAAGCTAACACTGCAAACGTTGGAATGACAACCGGGACGCGCGCCCCATGCCGCCGAGCCCGCTTCGCTCGATCACAACGCCGGAATCGTCTTCGTGTCCAGCAGCGAGACTGTGGTAATAACGTGGCCTCGGAATTGGACTGAGGACCACTTGATCAAAGAGCGACGGCCACCAGCGTATGATTCGTTCAAACACTTTGCGCTTCAAAATAAGATCCGATAGAGCTGCCGCAATTGCTGTAACTTTTGCGCCCGTGCTCTATTTCCTGCCGGCGCTGTTGCAGGGCAGAGTGCTTTGTCCGGACGATGATCTGCTGCAAAACGTCCCCTTTCGAGTTGCCGCTGCCCAGATGATGCGTTCAGGTTACTTGCCGCTGTGGAACCCATACATCTTTAGCGGCATGCCCTTGCTCGCCACCGCTCAGGTCGGAATTCTCTATCCGCTCAACTGGGCGTATCTGTTTGTTACGCCGGCAACGGCAACAAATCTAATGGTCGTTTCGACCTATATGGTGGCGGGACTCGGCGCTTATCTCTATGCGCGGCGCATCGGCGCATCAGTCGCCGGCGCAGCAATCACGAGTCTGGCCTGGCAATTCAGTGGCGCTGCCATCGGCCAGATAAGCCACATTAATATCATTCAAACGTCGGCGATTCTGCCCTGGGTGCTGTGGTCACTTGAGGGTTACGCGGCGAAAGGAACCTTCAAGCGAGGTGCGCTTGTTTCCGTGATCATCGCGATCCAGTTCTTCGCGGGTCACCAACAAACATTCGTCAACTCGCTTTTGCTCGTGACTGTGTATGCGATCCTGATGGCTGTAGTGAATCGCGAATCGCTGTGGCGTTATCTAACTTCTTTTGGGTTCATCGCGGTGGGTCTGCTGCTCTCGGCGGTGCAAATCCTGCCCACCTTTGAGTTGCTGCGTCACAGCGAACGCTCGGCCGCTACCTACGAATTCTTCACGTCCTTTTCAATGCCGAAGCGATTCATCTTTACGTTTCTGGCGCCCTACATCCTGGGCGGAGGAGACGGCCGTCTGTTTCGCGCACCGTATGTCGGGCCACCATTCTATCCGGAGATGGTTGGTTACGTGGGTGTGCTGACAATCATGTTTGCGATAACAGCGGTAGCAATAAAGCCGGACGCCCGCACCAAGTTCTGGGCAGCCATCGCAGCGATTTGCATGCTGCTGGCGTTCGGGGCATACGCGCCGCTGGATCTTTATAAGCTGATTTATTACGTGCCGGTCCTCAATCTCTTTCGGGTTCCGGCTCGCCACATAATGGAAGTTGACTTTGCGCTGGCTGTACTGGCGGGACGCGGATTTACCATGCTCGCCGCGGACCGAGATTATTTGCGAACTCGAATGATCGTGCTTTTCTCCGCGGGTACTGTTCTCTTTTTCACTCTGTTAGCGGTCACCGTCTGGCGGCCCGTGACTTTTCATCTCGCACGAGAAGTGCCGGCCGGCATTCTGCGCGCTCCTGAGTTATTCATGCCCCTGGCGATTGCCGCCGTCAGTACTTATGCGCTGTGGCGATACGCGCGCGGCAAACGCGGCGCGACACTTCTGGTGTTCATGGTCCTGTTGTTCGACCTCGCTGTCTGGGGACAGTCGAGCGGTTGGTACGTCCAAAGCCCGACGAAAAATGACGAATACTTCAATCAACCGGAAAGCGTGCGGGTCCTGAACACAATCGCGCCAACTGATAAGTCCTCATACAGAATCCTCACGGCGCCACATCAGTTCGATCCGCAAGCGCCGCCGGTCCCGCCCTCAGTTTCGCATTCAACGGACTGGGTTTTGTGGACTCAACCCGACATTTATATGATGCACGGTATCCAGAATGCCGCGGGTTACGACGGCTTCGGATTGGAACGGTATAGTCAAATGGCCGGACGTATGAAAGTCTGGGGTGAGTTAACCGATCCCGACACCACGCTGCGAGGCGATAGTCGCGAAATAGACGTAACGAATGTTCGCTATCTGCTTTCAATGCGGAGACAGCTGAACTCGCCAGCCCCGGCCGAAGACTTTGCCAAAGCGGATCAGCAATACGGCGATTACATGTTTGCGGCAAACGATCTGGGCCTCTCCAGCTTAGCGAAAGGGAAACGTCTCAGCTTTTCGGTACCCGCGGTTGAAATCGATCACATCGGTTTGGTTAGCCACCTCGCCTGGTCTGAGAATGTTCCTGACGACACCGCGGTGGCGCAAATCCCGCTTAAGTTGACTGATGGCAACGGTCTCGAACTTCCTGTACGCGCCGGCCGTGACACGTCTGAGTGGGCGTACGATCGTCCGGATATTAAGGCGCGCATACATCATCGACGCGCAGCAGTGGCAAGCAGTTACCAGGTCAACGATGCACAGGGCAATTACAACGCGCATACTTTTGTCACCGCAATCGCGTTGCCGGAAGCCGCGAAAGTGACCGGAGGTGAAATTGCAATTGTGCCCGATCCGCGATGGCCCGATTTGAGTATGAGTGTTTTCCGCATCTCCTTAATCAACCAGCATGAAGGCAAGACCTACGCGCTGGGAAGAAATCTGGTTAGCCTGGACAACGAAACGCCTGAAGCAAAGCCCGAATCGGCAGCCGCGCGTTGGAAACTGGTCGCGCAAACCAAATACGTGGACATTTATGAAAACGGCAGAGCGATGCCGCGCGCGTGGCTGGCGCCGGAAACGCGAGTGCTCAACGAAGCTGCCATGCTCGACGTAATTCGCAGCGACAGGTTCGCGGACGGATCAAGGTGGGACCCCGCGGTAACTGCTTTGATCGAATCGCCGCTTTCGGAAGAGGTGCGACAGGGCGCGACCGGCGAAGCGCGGATTACGCGCTACGAGCCAAATCGGATCGATGTAAGCACCAACGCCGGCGGGCCTTCTATTCTCGTCCTGAGCGAGAATCATTATCCTGGCTGGCGCACCTATCTGGATGGCCGCGCGGTTGAAACCTTGCGCGTTGACTACAACTTGCGCGGCGTACCGTTGCCGGCAGGTCAACATCTGGTCGAATTCATTTATCGACCTAAGTCGGTATTGATAGGAATGGCAATTTCGCTCTTCGCCATTGCTCTGCTGTCAGCAGGTACCGTAATCGATCGCAAGTACAAGAATCTGCGTTTATGAGTAGCACGGGCGTCCCGCCCGTGGATCACGCGCAAGATGCGCATGCCACAATCTCTGTGATCTAATGACCGAAGCACTCGAATCAAAATCACTATTTGCCGAGCCGCGATTCATCGACACCCTCGAGGATTGCTTCTTCTATCACACGATGGAACTTCCGGGTCTCGGGGTGGTGCACGGACAATGGGACCTGCGCGGGCGCTTCGACGATTATGTTGGGGGCGTTTCGGTAGCCGGGAAATCTGTTCTCGATATTGGTACGGCCACCGGTTTTCTCAGCTTCGAATCAGAAAAGCACGACGCGTCCAAAGTCGTGTCCTTTGACTTGAGCGATCCGCGACAACAAACTTTCGTTCCTTTCAAAGACAAGTTGCACTACCGCGATTATGAAAGTTTTATGGCTTGCCATGCGGTGGAGGTCGACAGGTGGAAGAACGCATACTGGTTGTGTCACCGCCTGTTGCAATCTAAATCAAATGTTTTTTACGGAGACATTAATCGACTGCCGAAAGAGTTAGGACAATTCGAGGTGGCGATTGTCGCCGCGGTACTGGAACATCTGAGTGATCAAATTACGGCGCTGGGATCGATTGCGCGGCTGACGAAAGAAACGATGGTAATCGTGACGCCGGTGCTGCAAACTGAAGAGCGGATCGCGCGGCTGGAACCTACGGCCGACAATCCCGGTTACGACTATACCTGGTGGCGCTACTCGGTCGGCGCGTATCGTGAAATACTCAAGATTCTCGGTTTCAGTATCGCGCGTATCACAGAATCTCAGTATCGCTACGATCACGGCGATCGTTTGGAAACTCGATCGACGATAGTTGCGGTTCGCGATTGATCGGCGAAGCGGGGCATTAGCCCCACCCCAAGCGGGCAGCCCGCTTGGGGTGGGGCGGTAAGGGAGGGCTCGGGATATTTAGCAAACCGAAGCTGGGAGCCCTCCCTAACGGTCGGGCTAGCGCCCCGGATTTCGGCAACGCATCCTGGGATACGACCCACAAAGATGAACATTCTGATCTGCACGTCACAGGTCCCATTCGTCTCTGGCGGTGCAGAGCTGCACGTCGAAAATCTGCGGCGCGCATTGATCGAAGCAGGTCACGATGCTGACGTAGTGTCGCTGCCTTTCAAATGGTACCCGCCGCGCGAAATCATCCGCAGCACCCTGGCGTGGCGAATGCTCGATGTGACGGAAGCGAATGGAAAGTCCGTCGACATGGTGATCGGCATGAAGTTTCCCGCTTATCTGGTCGAGCACCCGCGGAAAGTGCTGTGGATCATTCATCAGTATCGCTCGGCGTACGATCTGGCCGGCACGCCCTACGACGATCTTTGCTACTACGGAGATGGTGTGCAGACGCGGATGTTCGTCAAGAACGCGGACGAGAAGTTCATCCCCCGTGCATTGAAGGTCTATGCGAACTCGCAAAATGTCGCCGCCCGGTTGTTGCGCTTCAATAACATCCAAAGCGAACCGCTCTATCACCCGCCGCCACGCGCGGAACTGCTCTTGCCCGGTGCCCAAGGCGATTACATTTTCTATCCCAGCCGCCTGGAACCGCAGAAGCGACAGGATATTTTGATTGAGGCGGCGCGCTATCTGAAATCGGACGCGAAGATCATCTTAGCCGGCGGCGGTCGCAACCTGGCCCACTATGAATCGCTCGTCAAGCAGCATCGAGACATTCGACGGCGCGTGGAGTTGCGCGGGTTCGTCTCGGAAGAAGAGATGCTGAAATTGTACGGCAACGCTCTGGCGGTTTGTTATCTGCCGTGGGACGAAGACTATGGTTATGTTTCGCTGGAAGCGATGTATGCAGGCAAGCCTTTGATAGTCGCTCGTGATGGCGGCGGCGCGACAGAGTTCATTGAGGATGGCCGCGAAGGTTTGATCGTAGATCCAACGCCGCCGGACGTGGCCCGAACTATTGACGAACTATATTTCGATCGAAAACGTGCCGGAGAGATGGGCGCGCGCGGACGCGAAAAAGTTTTGGCGATGAAGTTATCGTGGCAACACGTGGTCGAGAAACTGACGCAGCCGGTAATCGATTTTTATTGATGATTCTCGCGACGGGCGTCAGAGTCCCGACTTTACGAACGTAAGGTCAGTACCGGGAGCGATAGCGACCGGGTAACAATTTCTGCAATCTCGATCCATTTAATACGCTGCGACCCGGTCTATCGCTCCCGGTACTGACTCCGCCGTTCATGTCTCTCTCACTTCAAATTCGATCGACAGTGGTTCGGAGCCTCTCTCCTCAAACCAGCAAACCTCCTGGTCAACCAGATCCAACTTCAGCCGGTAAGGCCCGCTTCGCTGCGGCGCCTTGTATTCAATTTTGACACGCATCGCTTCACCGGGCGCGACCGGATGCGGCAACAGTGGCTCACCGTGAAATTCGATCACCAGCGATCCGGCCCCGTCAAAAACGCGAACGGCGGGCATGACGATTCCAGCGCGAACAGATTGGCCCGTCAACCAGAGTGTATCGCCGCAATTCTCAATTGAAACCGGAATAGATAGTAATTCGCCGGGCGCGACCTGCTTGGGTGCAGCAGCCAGGGCTTCAATTCGCGCGCGCAGAATTCCCGGATGCCGGCTGTCCGGCACACTCGAAGCCCGCGTTCCCTTCTCTGCAACTACCTTTTTGCATAAAAGGTAATTTACCTCCGGCGGGTTCACGCGCAGGCGATCGCCTTCCATCGACTGTCGCTCGAACAGACCATTGACGCTTACATAATCGCCCACGACGGCGAACCCATGTTCATCGAGCAGCGCGCGCAGGTAATCGCGACTGAACGGAGATTCAAGCGTTCCGTAACGGCGCATCACTTCGACCAGTTCGTCTTCGGTTGCTGAACCTGCGGGCGGGCGATCGCCTTCAAGAATGAAAAGCGATCCACCGTAAGCAGTGAGTGCTGAAAGATTCGCAATCACCGCACGCTCATCCTCGAAGTGATGCAATGAGTCATAACAGATCACTCCGTCGAACTGGTCCTCGAGCGCGACGTGCTCGATGTCGTGGACTTCAAATGAGCAGTGCAAAGTAGTTTCATGATCGACATCGTAACCGATGCGCGCGACTCGCTCGCGGGACATTTGAATAAGTTCGGGACTGATGTCGATGCCCTTCACGATGTAGCCGAGACGGGCGAAGTATTCGCTCAACCAACCGGAACCGCATCCCACATCCAGAATTCTGCTCCCGGCCGGCAGCGCTAACGCGACGGCGATGTTCGCAAAGTCGCAAAAGTGCCGGAACGTTTCGGCATCCATTCCCTCGCCTGCATGTTTTGGCGGCTTGTTGGCCAGATTGTAAAACGGTTTCGTGAAGAGATAATGCCGGCGCTCAGCATCGAGCATGCTCACATACTCGATCGCTGCTCGTTTGTAGTCCACACCCTCCAGCTTTCGCAATCGCCCGTTTTGAGGAACGCTCACCTCTGAGGGCGAGGCCTCAGCGATCTCTGCTCCAACGCTCATCCGGTTTTTTAGTACTTCCCCTCCGTTCCCTGCCAGCAGAGATACATCACCGGCGATTTGCGCGAGTACTGGTTCGTGAGCGCTGGCATCGATCCCCAGCGCGCTAAGTTCAGCCGCCATATCATCGATCAAAGCGTCCTCCGCACGCGCATCGACTATCCGCGAAATGAACGCCAGGTACTGTTCGGCGCTTTTGTGGATATCGTTGTGTGCCAAAACGTAGCGCCGCGCGTTCGCTCCGATTTGGTTTCGCAAATCGCGATCGACAATCAAAGTTTCCAGATACGCTTCGAACAACGCATCCGTATGCCGGCTCATATCTATCTTGACGACTGCATCGTCAGGCAATTCACCGAACCAGGCGGCATCAGAGACAATCGCCGGAACTCCCGCGGCCATGATCCGGCACAGGCTACCCGAGGTTTCGCCGATGATCCTCTCACGCAAATTTATCGCGATGTCGGTCTTGGAAATGTGGCGCTGGAAATCGGCGAGGTCCACGTGGCCGGTAATCTCGACGCGATCTTCCAGGCCGTGCTCTCGTACCAACGCGCGAACATCGAAATATTCATTGGGCTCGCCAACCAGCACGTACCTGAAGTCATGTTTTGCGCGCAACGACGATAACGCGCGCAGCACCCGCCCGATCCCCTTGTTCGGTGTTATGAGTCCAAACGAGGCGATTCGCAGCGTTCCATCAGGAGTCCCTGTCTTCAGCCATTCAGTGCTGCCGGCAGCGTCCGTAATATGATGTGGGATCATTTTTACAAACGCGCCCGGAGCAATCGACGCGAGCCGTTGCCGGCTCCAATTCGAATGCACGATCACGCCCCGGGCGGTGCGCACGAGGCGATCGTTGAGGGGAAAGTCGAGGCGATTATTGGCAATCCGAGGTATCGCGCCCGAGGCCAAGGCCTCGCCGGCGGCCTTCATCGCCGACTCGCCGTAACACGCGCCAACTTCGTCGACATAGAGACGCATATCCTTGCGCGTTTGGGCCAGACTAAAAAAGAAGTCTTGCAGTGAGAAATCGTGCAGCACCAGAATGCCCGGGTACTTGATCATCGTTTCGAAAATGCCTGTGTGATAACGATGATCATTACCCATGTGGTAGATAACGGCATCAAACGACTCGAGGCGCTTAAGCAAATCCGGTTGCTTCTGGTAATCACAAATCTCAAAGCGCGAAGTCATCTCATGACTCGACGGCTGAAAGCCGTCGACAAACAGCGTGATGTCCGCGGCGCGCGCGAGATGTGGCAGCAGCTCTTCGCTGTAATCAGATATCCCTGAACGCAGCGGCAGTAATGGACTGAAATAAGCGAGTTTCATTCGGAATATCTAACGACCATGGCCAATTAACCACAGAGGACACAGAGAAGTAGCGATAGACAGTTGTGTATTCCTCTTATTTTCAGCCGCTCTCTCTTGCATCTTGTGTTTGTTTTCCTCTGTGTCCTCTGTGGTTAATTTCTTTCCCGGTTTTCGCGCCCATTCGTAATCTCCAGGTTGCATACCGCGATCGAGATCTCCCGGTCATCTCGCGTCTCATCATTTGCCGGACGAGGCTGCCATGTTCGATTAGCGCGAATTTGGAGCTCGAAGTTTCCCTTAGTCCGCCAGACGAGTGATTCAGGAACGAAGAGATTCACTCGCAGCCACCCGTTACGACACAACTGAAAAGTCGTCAACGGTTCGTCATTCAAAATAAATTCCAACAATAGGGGGCGCTCGCGAACGTCCGGAAGGTGCGTCGTCAAATCAAGACTGATTTCCGACAGATCGTTTGCCTGGAATCGAACGCGTGCTTCCCTCGACATCCAGCGCGCGATCGGCGGCAAGAGATTCGGTTCATACCAACCGTCATCGAATGTTACGCCGCTGTTTCGATCCAAACACGTCAGCTCCTTCAGACTCTCTTCGCCTGAATATAACGCGCGGCGATCACGATGCTCGTTATAGAACGGTCCCAAAGGAATTTTCGAAGCCTTTAGCAAAACGTAAAGGCCGCTTTTGGGGAGGGTCACATCAAGATCGGAAATCTTTCCGAACACATAACCCATCGCCATATCGAATGCACGCCGCTCTTTGAAAGACAGTCCGCGCAGATAGTCGAGAAAATCTTCTTCGAAACTCAGGCCGTACTTGTCCGCCTGTTTCAGGAATTCATCGCTGCTCAAGCACAGCGCATAGCGCGGCTCCCAGGCCACATGTTTGAAGAAGCGCAGGAAACGTTTGCCGTGCTCCTGTTCTTCTTCCAGCCCAACATGCCCGTCAATTTCCACGAACTTGCGCAAATCCTCGGGATTCATTTCATCGTAATTCTTTCGCGCTGCGTGATCCGTGCATTCAATTCCGTGCAAGGTGACCCCGTCGGCACGGAGGACGCGGCTTACTTCAGACAGGACCGCATCTTTTTCTTCGAAGCCGATGTGACCAATGACATCGAGGCTGACTACGTAATCAAAAGTTTGATCCGGAAAGGGGAGGTGCGACAGTTTGGTCGTCATCGTGAAGTCATAGCCGTTCCGGCGCGCCGCCAGCGAGCATTCCGGCGACAGATCGACTCCTGTAAGCGTGACCCCTTTGCGCTTTAGCAGTGCGAGCATGCCGGCGCCGCAACCGAGATCCAATACATTCGAGCCCGCGCGCACGTTGTCGTAGATCCACATGGTGCGCGCAAAGCGAATGTCGAACCGATCGAGCGCTTTGAAGTAACGCGCGTCCAGCACTTCGTCCGAGACAAACTTTGTGCGATAGAAATCACCGATGTCTGAAACGCCGGCGCGCGTGTAGAGATTTTCGTCAGGGTCCGACATGAGAATACGAGTATCAGCCCTTGCGGGTCTGCAAAGACTTCTCCAGCTTTTCCAGGCGCGCGTCCAGCGCGCGGCGCCCACGATCTTCCAGGATGGCTGCCTCGCTTGCTTCCAATGAAAGCTGGCGGAAACAAACACGCTGCTCTTCTTTCAGCTCAGCCGCCAATTCCGATAAGCGTTGATTAAATTCTGCGGCTTGCTGCGACGCACCGGTGCGCTGCTCTTCGCGTAAAGCATTTGTCTGCTCCGCGAGTTGCGAATGTTGTTGAGCTAGTTGTGCAGAGCCGCCACGGCTTTCTTCAGTCAAATCGGCCAGCATGTTGCTGATGCGAGAGAGCGCGTCATTTGTTTTTTCCAACCGCGCTTCCAAGTCGGACCGATACTCTGCATGACTGCTGTTGAGCCTGTCGAGATCCGATCGCAGCGTCAGGACCTCTCGACGCATTTCACCCGAAAGTTGTGCGCGCAGCGCTGCCAACTCCTGCACTTCGGCCGTAAGGATCCTGACTGCGTCACTCAGCGCGTCATGCACAGCGCGGTTAAAATTAACTTGCTCCCAGGTGAACCAACGCGTCAGCGGCCTGCACGTATTTTTTATCCACAACTCGATCCGGGCCAGCGTGCCCCGGCGATTACTGACGATTGGCGGCAAGCGGTTCCACGCGCGGCCAGTGACAGTCAACTGTTCCGACAGTCGCGCTAAGGCTTCATCCTGACTTGAACCCGCCGCAGAGCCATTTGATGACAAAGCCTTGGTCGAAACGCTTGTCCCGGTTATGCGCGCGTTCTCTTCCGACACCACCCGCTCCCGGATTTGATTCAGAATTGTTTCTACGTCCATAGCTAAACCTGTGCGGTCTCAGCTAATTCGGATGAGTGGGTCCGCAACTCAGGCGCTCGCGATCGACGGACGCTGGCCGTCGCATTAAGGTTCGCAATCCCTTCAGTCAATCTCAGACTGGTGACCCGAAAGAAGCGGACACCGTCCAGCCAATCATAGGCCTCACCGTCGCGACTGTGGACAGCACAGGAAATCGAATAGTCATCGATACCCAGCCAACAGTTAAATGCAAATATCACTTCGACTGTTTCGCCGCGCTGCACGGCCCCGATTTCAAGCTGCTGTTCGTTCGTGTTGGTCCCGAACGCGCTGATACCATGCCGATTGCGGATCAGAAAACCGATTACCGGATCGTCAACGTCGGTATTGAATCGAGCCGATATTTTCATCGTGAGCGGCGCGCCCGTATCAACGATTTCCACGCGACGATGAGTTGCATCTGTCAGTTCAGCTACGACAATCTCAGCACTGTGATTTCCATGACGATAACTAAACGAAAGCGGCTCGAAAAACTCAGCCTGCACTAACTCCCCGTCAGACAAACCCTCTGACACGGCTTCGAAAGCCCGCTCGCGCTCCATCACTATCTCCTGGTAGTGATTAAGCACCTCCGCCGGCTCCCCGTCCGCAATCATTCGGCCCTGGTTCAGCAGAATAGCGCGTGAGCAGAGAGCGCGCACCGCAGCCGCGTCATGCGATACAAACAGCACGGTCGTGCCCCGTTCGTGAAGTTCCTTGATGCGCCGCAGACAGCGATGCTGGAAGACTGCGTCGCCGACAGCGAGCGCTTCATCAATGATCAGGATGTCGGGCTCGACGCTGGCCGCGATCGCAAAGGCCAGGCGCACGTACATTCCGCTTGAATACGTCTTAACTGGTTGATAAAGAAAGTCGCCGATTTCGGCGAAGCGTTCAATCTGCGGGAAGAGTGCATCAGTTTCCCGGCGCGAAACGCCGAGCAGCGATGCGTTCATGAACACGTTTTCAGCGCCCGTGAACTCAGGGTCAAAGCCGGCGCCTAACTCGAGCAAAGCAGATATTCGACCGACATGCCAAACTTCGCCATGCGTCGGCTCGAGAGTGCCTGCGATCACCTGCAGCAACGTGGACTTGCCGCAACCGTTTGGCCCGATGATTCCGACGATGTCGCCCTTATTAAGTTCGAAGGAAATACTATGAAGGGCCCAGAACTCTTTGTGTCTTCGCAAACGGCCGCGCGTGAGCGATTCCTTCAGCCGATCGCCGGGTCGCGCATAGGTTCGGTATTGCTTCGCGACACCATGAACTCGCAGGGCGGTCGTCATGCGGGAAATGTATCAGAATTTGTGGGCCAAGAGCTAAGGGCAAAGAGCCGGATGGAAAGAACAAAGGGCCAGGGACTTTCGCCACTGGCCCTTCGCTCTTAACTCTTTGCGCCTTCTAGCTTGGGCCAAACCTCTGGCGGTACTCAGACGAGCTAAGGAACGCCTTGACCATTTCGGCTTTGATGAAATCACCATTAAAGGCATTCAGCTTGTTAAGCCAAAAGTTGAATCCCGACGTGTCCGGATCGCGACGCAAATAGCCGAAGTATTCCATGGACACAATGATGCGATTGAATTCATTGTTCTTTAATTCTTCTGACTCGGCAATGGCGCGCAAGACCTGGGCGCGGGTCAAGCTCGCACTGTTGAGTCCGTTGACGAGCGAATTGCGGAAGGCATCCTCAGCCGGAATGTCGGCGCGTATTTCGCCACCGGTGAATTGTGTGGTGTGAAAATTAACGTAAGCGTGGCCCGTCCGAAAATTCGTTAACTGGGCCGCCAGCGTGGTGCCATTTCCTTCCGGAGCGTCCCACTTGCCACTGAAGGTGCCACCGACTCCGCCACTGGTCGGTGTCACCACCGAATCATTCGGGTTGTTGTCGTTGAAGGGTGTACCGAAGAACCCCCAAACAACTGGTCCATTAACGCCGGGCTGAACCGACGCGCCGGCATGAATGTGTGCGGCCACTAAATTGTCATTGGTGTCCGGCGTTTGCGAACCGGTGACGTCGATATTGTTTATGGTCGCGGTAAACGTCATCGCGGTTTGACCCGCGTTAAGTTGGAACCTCGCAGTTCCAAACGACGCCGGCCGCGCGCCGCCGCCGGACAAGGTTGGAGTAGTTGGCGGCACTTCCTGGCTGTTGGTGAGATTGACTACGAACAATCTTACCTGACTCGGAGTGAGTCCAGCACTTGCTAAAAGCGCATCGACATACTGTGCATTGGTAAGAGTGGAAGGATAAGCCGTGATAAAGTCAGGCCGAGTTACAAAATCGTTGAAGTAGGACGTCTTGTTAGCGTCGAGCTGAGCGTCAAATCCCGGCTGGCCGAAAACCAGGTTCTGTTGCAGCTGTTGCACGTCGCGTTCGAATTGCCCATATAAAACTGCGGCCGGGCTGCCCGATGCCGAACTGCCGAATGCGGTCCTGTTCGCCAGGTAGGCAATCGTTCCTGTGCTCTGGAATTCATTCGAAAGGAAGAACGCGGCGGAAGCATTGATGCGCGCAACGTCGATGCATGACTGATTCGCGCCGCAACTGGTTATGGTGTTCGTCCAGAAGTTCAAACCCGCGGTGTCCGGTTCGCGGTTCAGAAAGTCGAGGTAGTGCTGGCGAACAAAGAACGACGCTGAATCGACCGGATTGTTTGCTGGAGGTGCGGCATCATTATCGTTGATTGTCAGCGTAGCCTGGTTCGGAGAGCCTAAGCCAACGCCCGGTCCAGTGACATTAGAGAGAGCCAGATTCACAACTTCGCTGCCCTCAACGAAATTGTCGTCGGTGATCAGAATTCGTATCGTCTTGGCAGTCTCGCCTGGATTGAAAGTTACCTTGCTCTCGCTGATTTCATAATCTGATTTCTGCGAAGCATGGCCGGGCTGAGACTGATCAAACGTATTAAAGCCAACTGTTGCCGTTCCGGAAGCGTCGCCGGCGCGAGTAATACTGACATCTATATGGCCACTACCTTCCCCGATGACGAACGAGTCAGTCGCAAATTGGATCAAGCTGGTCGCAGTCGAGGTCGTCGGATTAAGTTTACCGAACAAGCCATGTTCTTCCTCGCCGGTCCCGGCACTGAAATAAAGCGTGTTCACATCGCCGCCGGCACCGCCGTTGCCAAAACTCAGGGCCCACAGCTCATTGATAGCAATGCCATCACCATTTTCGTTCTGGAGCGTGCCTAGAAAAGCGCCGGTTGTCGGGTTGTAGGCATGTATGCTGGGATTGCCCTCGCCAAAGTTACCGACCAGCAGCGCGCCGCCGAAAATACCAAACGACGCGGGTGCGAGGACGATGCCCCACGGCGAGTTGAGTGCACCGCTATTGATGCCGAAGGTCAGATCACGAACGCCGTTGGTGTTGAAGCGGCGGACGAAGCCGTTGCCGACACCGTTCTCGGGCAGCCCGCCAACGCCGACCTTGGCATAGGTGACGTAGAGCGAGCCGCCGATGTTCTGGATGTTGTATGGGTGGTAAATGTTCGGCGGAGGCGGATTCGTAGTGTTCGGGATGGTCGGGTCGGCGAAGGGGAAGCTCGCGGCCGGCTGCAATGCGAAGCTGCTGTCAAAGACATCAATCGTGCCGTTGGCGAAGTCGGCGGCGTAGAGATGGTTCGTGCCGTTGTTGGCGACGGCGAGCCCCGTGTAAACGTGGCCGGGTTGGCTCGCGGCGATGATCGCCGTGGTCGAGCTCGCAGCCGGGGCGTTCGGGTTCCAGCCCGTGATATTGCCCGTGATCGAAGCAAAGAGGAATAAAGCTCTGCAAGGTGGCGAGGCGCAAGCGCCGGGCAGTACGAAGTCAGTCGTCGACGGATTGGCGACCGTCCCGGTCGGCAAGCCGCCTGGAATCGTTACCGTCGGCATGCTCGCGTTGAGAACGACGGGCGAGCCCGACGGCACGTCGCCGCGGATGAGTTGTGTGGTGCTGGTGCCGTTATTCGCGACCCAGAACGGACTGGACGCGGTGGCCGTGACGCCCCATGGATTGACCAGCAGTGGATCGAGTAATGGCGAAAGGCCAGGTATGTCTGAAACCAGATTCGTCTGTCGATATGCGGATCCTGGTGCAATCACCGGAACAGCCGGTGGGTTCTTGTCTTGAGCCCGAGCCGGTCTCACTGCGCGCTGAGTTACCAGTGCCGCGCTCAACGCGCCAGCGATAAGTAGAACGAACAAAATGTAACGATGTTTGACGATCCGACCCTTCATGGTTTCCTCCCGATCAATCTTTGTTTGTTACATGCGAAGCACTGCGAGGACCGCAGCCTCGACTACAAGTACTGGGTTCAGCCAGGGGAAGGCCCACTCTATTAGCTGCAAATCATAACGTCAAGGCAAATCTTTGATGCAAACCGATTCAACCCGCGCTGGGCGTCGTCGTTTCACCTTTTTCACAGCACCTCGGTACAATACGAGCCGCGAAAGCAAGCCAGACAACTGTGCCCCTGTAGCTCAACGGTTAGAGCAGCAGACTCATAATCTGTTGGTTCGGGGTTCGAATCCCTGCGGGGGCACCAATTAACTGGCGAGTTGTCTTACATTTACGGCATCAGGCTGTTGCGACGATAACTGCTCAACAGCAAGATGGCGCGAAGATGGCGCGATTTGTTTGGTGCTACTCTCGCGCTTCTTCCTCGGAAACCTCATGACCTTCCCAAGCTTGGCGTTGGTCAGAGTATTAACTGCATGACACAGATTCAGTGGCGTTTGATGAGTGTAAAAACTCGTCATCCGCACTGACGTATGACCGAGCAAGTCTCGAATGTCCCATTCGTGAACGCCATTGGCTCTTAGACGCGTTGCGAAGGTGTGACGAGTATCGTGGAATCTGAGATTCACGAGTCCTGCATCTTCACAAGCATGCCGCCAGCCTGTCTTGATGGAATCGATGTTCACACCCGTGCGGGAATTGCTGAACACGAAGTCCTGCGGTCCAGCATCCTGCTTCAGTGCGCTCAATTCCTTAAAGACGATTTCGTTCATTGGGATCGTCCGAGTCCTGCCGGTCTTGCTTCTGGCGATGAAAATCGTCCGAGCAAGAAAGTTCACGTGCTCCCACTGGAGTCCGAGAATCTCTCCGCGCCGCATACCCGTGTTAAGAGCAATGGTGACGACGGAGCGAATGTGATCTCGTCTACCCGTGAGTTGCGCGAACAACTTCTTCTCTTCTTCTGCGGTAATGAACCTCTCTCGGCTCGAACTCTCTTTCAGCAGGCGCACCCGCCTCATCGGATTCGAGTCGATCAATTCATTGTCAAAAGCCATCGAGAGGATTTTCGAAAGACAAGCGAGATCGCGGTTGACACTTGCCGGAGTCCTCGGCCTGGGCCGATCCTCTTTATCGTGCTTCGTCGGCGTTGCCAACCGCCCCCGTTTGAACTTCTCAATCATCATTGGCTTGATATCCCGCAGAAATTTCTTGCCAAAGAAATCTTTGAGCGTAACAGAGCGCTGTTCATCCTCACGGTGACTGCGCTTGTTCGCCTTCGACCATGGTAAGAAGGTTTCATCGACAAACTCAGAGAAAAGCTTCTTGCCCGGATCGTACTTCCGTTCATAGATTGCTTCTCTGATCTGGTTCTCGGCTCGTTCCGCTTGAGCCTGAGTTCGAGCGCCGGGAATTGATTGATGGATGTACTGACCTTGCAGACTGAATTCGATCCACCAGGTCGCTTTGTCCCAATCGCGGTCCGAGCGCTTGAGTCTCCTTCCTTTGTATCGTTTGTAAATTGCCATTCAGCTGTTCTCCCTTCTGGAAAAGGAATCCCAGCCGTCAAAGTGGCTCGATTCTAAATCCAGAGGAGATTCTTGTCGATGATTTTTTCTTACGCGATCCTCAGACGCCGCTGTTCGTTCTGAACTCGTCGTCGATCCGCTTCTTCACGCGCCCACACGTCAACGTCGGCGCGATGAAAGCGTAGAAGATCGCCCATGTATGCATGTGGCAACGGATGCTCATTCTCTGAGCGCCTGGCCCACTTAATTATTCCGGCGGTCGTGGGTTCACCGTTGCCGTTAACAAGCTGCCAATAGCGTGCGAGCTGACTTGCCGTCATCCATTCGGGCGTCGGCTCGACGGGAAGGCTCTCGACTTCGCGCTGTGCTAAGAGCAATGCGATCGCATCTTGCGTTGCGCGATCAAGTACCCGAGTTAGCTTTTCTTTTAGGTGAAAGTTTTGGTCGGTCATAGTGAGGGGAGCTATTACAAGGTACGTGCCAATCGATGCAGGTAACTGCGCACTCCTCAGTCACGAAAAACCGAGGAAATTAAGCCATATTTGAGTGGCTCATTTTCTGATTTGAAAATGGTGTCGCTATCAGGAACATGAATTCGCCGTTTTTGACAATCGAAGGTGGTCTAACCTTATCGTCGAATGCTGATCCGAGACATTTGAAGCCGGTGATTACGCCGGTTGTTCGTCCTTCAGTTGCGGTCGAACGTTGTTATGAAGGATGGATGACAAAAGCATGGGTCATCGCGCTTCTGTTTGTTATCCGGAAGACCGGCATGGATAACGGCTTCCCGCGGCTGTCGAGCGATTGCTCCGGACAGCTGAAATGATCGGCGAATCATTCAATCTGACATTACGGGAACCCGATTTTTCAGCTTCTCTGGGCGCCTATGTCGAGGTTAGCAATGATCGGAGGGGGTCGAAGAAATTGACGAGTAGATTAAGCACTAAACTACTGAATTAGCATCGGTTACGAGAAAGGTTAGCATTGCTAAGCAAAAAGGTTAGCATTGTTAAATGTCTAATGTTCCTGGAATCATCAACTTACCTTGATCGGCACCTCCAAAAACTGGTCCCTATCCTGTCCGCTCATTAATCTTCATTGCTAATGTCAATCCACAGCCCTTACTGAATGATTATGTGACGCGAGTTCGAAGCCTCGATTTGTCCATTTTCAGAACACCGATTTCTTCGGGCATGTAGGCGGTGGCAAAGACGAATTTCGTCGGAACGCGAATGCCCCCATCCTTCATTTGAACTCCTCACCCTACGCGCACGCTTGGTCGCCGTAGGTTTGGTTATGCCATGCCCGCCACTAGGTGAACCGGAGTCGCTGAGATACCGCGCGGGTGCGCGTGGGCGCGCGCAACCACGATTCCTCGCTAGAGAGTCTTTGTTCGCATTTACCCGATTGCACGATGCGATGAGTGAGAGCATCGCTTCAAAAAAACCAAACGACGCCGGGCGTACGATAACGTTCATTATGTGCCGGTGCAGGCGGCGTGACACGCGCTTCTCAGGTGGCGCGTCGCCGGTCTGACCAGGACATAATGCGCCGTTATCGGATGACCGTCCGATTGCCTCAAGGCGGGCTTTCATTGTCCTCAGCGCGACAAAACCGAAGATGGGGGAAGCCGGAGGGACGTGTTGTAAAACACTTCACAGTATGTATTTCACAACACGGAGACTAGGCCGGAATTGGTCACGCTGTGCTCTTGAATTGGAGCTTCGCTTGCACGCCTAGAGAAGCCAATACTCGAAACATGATATCCGTCGAAATGTCCCTCGTGTTTCGGTCTAGGATGGCGGTTACGCGAGTGCGTGACGTATGAGCGAGCCGCGCCACGTCTGAGTGAGTCAACCTCTTCTTAGCGACCACCTCGATGATCTTGTCCTTCAATTCGCTTCGGAACGCGATCGTCATTCCATCTGCGGGCGTCAGCCCTAACACGTCGGCGAGCTCTCTAGCGTTTCGGGCAATCACCGGCTTAATCCTTCTCATCTAGCATCTCCCTGAGTCTGATCTTCGCCGAGAAGCTACCTCTGTTCGCTATCAACGACGGGAAACATTGACGCAAGCTCTTCCTCAACGTCGATGCCGTAAGCGACACAAACGCGCGCCAAGTGCAGTCCGAAAACGCCACGAAGTTCTCCGAGAGCCGATGCGTAAAGAAAGTCGCCACCGTATGGATGGTGAATGCGCCTAGCGTGAGGATCAGTGGCGTCGAGATATTTTCGACAAGCGGCGCGCATCGCACGGAGCGGCTCGACGAGATCGTCATCTTGCGGGCAACTCTTTAAGATGTCAGTTAGCTCATGCCGAATTTCAAGAATTGACTCAGTTACCCAAGGGCCATGTTCAAGATCATAGGGCTGGTAGAGAGCCCGGCGATCTTCAAGGAAGGTAATTAAATGTCGAGCAATCTTTCTCTTATTCGGTGGGGGATTCCAACTGACCCCGAAAAAGGGAGTAGAGAAACCCGTGACACTGAGTGCAACGTCCTTGAAGGACACTTTCCTTTTTTGCATTAGGTGTCTCCACTAATTGGAACGCTCATTTGCGGCGGCTTTTCGACTTGGTTGGTCGGCCTGGCTTTCTGTCCTTAACGTCCGCTAAATCGCGCTTCTTAATCAAGTAAACGTTGGCGACCTTTATTGCCTTCAATCTACCCTCCTGGACGAATTTGAGAACACGCTGGCGGGAGATCCCCAAGATCTCTCCAGCCTCCGTGGTTGATATGTAGTCGTGAGTGGCTTTAGGCACGCCTGAATTATAGGGAAATCTATTGTCGGCGCAAAACATTTTACCGCCCACCTTTCCCAACTAGTGTCTATTGACAATAGTTTGACGATACGTATAATGGCGTCGCGTGACAATAGTTGTTGAATGGCGGTAAGACGTGCTATTTGAGAACGATCCCGCGCAATGGAGGGAAGTATGAGAGAGGCGGCCGACCAAAACTGCAATTGCAGAAACCTACTTGCCGATCAGGAAACCTGGGAAAGCATTCTTGACCCTGCATTCTGTAATGATCCTGGTGCTGCCGACTGTCTTGCTCATCTGTTGTTCGTCCTCAAGAAAGCGATTGCGAGCGGCCCGGAAGGTTGCATGAGAGTTATGAACACGCTCCAAGACGGAATCAGAATGGTCTGGCCGTACACTGAAGAGCACAAACTCGCGCGTGAACTTTATGAGATATACCTGTCGGGAGATCTAAAGCCCTGGGACGAGCCGCGAGAAGTGCTTGAAGGCGCGCTTGAGAGATTCAAGTCTAAGGGTAAGGCCAGGAGGCCGAAGCCGGTGCGTGGGCGAAGCGAGCGGCAAAAGCGCGGCACCGCCCAAGCTAGACGGTAATTGATCGAGACTGCAACGCGGGTGTATGTTCGCTCACTGGAAACGCCATTCCTAACCGGACCTTCGCCTCCGCGAAAGCAAGTCATCGGCGATTACCTCGCGGTGATAATCGGCGTCCGCAGTCATCTTCTTCCACATTTCAGCCGTTGCATCTTGCGCACCGATTAGCATCCTGAATCCATGCCCGACAAGATAGCGGACGCGCGCGATCTCTTCGTAGATCAGACGGTCATTTTTCGTCAGCCCAAAGCCTTCGGTCAATTGGACGAGCGCGACCTTCCGGCACCAACTGTTAGGGTCTTCGCCGGCTGCCAGAGCCGCGTTCTCCACTTGCTCATACTGCTCATTCGTCAGGCGGAACGTGATGTTTCGTGATTTCTTAGTTTCCTGGCTTTCGTCCATTTCCATTCTCCAAGTAAGCGAAAAAAGGGTTTGTATACAGGCCCCCTACCCTGTCTACACGTTTGTCTACAATGTCTACAAAAATTCGCTAACTCCTTTAATTGTCAAAGTAGACATTGTAGACACGGATGTCTACAACGTAGACATCTCAGCCCCGAATTCAGGGGGTGACGTGTCAAATACATCTCAGGTGCGTAGCACCTACTATGCCCTTCGATAGCTAGGTTTGAATTGAAACTGTGGCAACCACGCCAGCCATAGCAATGGAGTAGATGGATAAGGATCAGACCTGTGAAGCGAAGCCTACGGACCCTGTCAGAGCTTACGATAATGGATCAAAGCAGACTGCTGATCCTCAAATTGACGCAATATACCACTCAGTAGTATAGTCCAACAATGGCGGAGGTCAGCGATACAGTCTGGTTTGAATTCGTCGAGTCGAAAGTCTTTTTCAAACAGGTTCGCGATCTCGGAGTCGAAGTTCTAGCGAGAATCCAATCCGACTTAGTTCAGAATCCAGAGCGCGGTGCGATCGTGAAAGGAACGCACGGCGTTCGAAAGGCAAGAGTCGCTGATCCGGCCTCGTCGCGTGGTAAGAGTGGCAGTTATCGATATCTGTATCTCTATCTTGAACACGCCGGCAGAATTCATTTGCTGTACCTGTTCAGTAAAGGTGAGCAAGCGGATTTATCGCCGGGGCAAAAGCAAATTATCGGGGCGCTAAGTCAAGAGATTCGGAAGGAATATTGAGCTATGAAAGCGGCAAAAATTCGGAAGGTGCAAACGACCAAAACGAACTACATGGGTGACGAAGCATTTGCTAATCTTAAGGAAGCGATGGAAGGTGCGCTCGCTTATGAGCGTGGCGACCGCCGCGACTTGAAAGTCACGCGAATCCAGGCTCCGCGACCGCCGAAGGCAATGTCACCTAAAGACATTGCTCGAATACGTGAAAGGCTCAACTGTTCTCAAGCGGTGTTTGCGATGATGTTGAACATAAGCCCGAAGACTGTCCAGGCCTGGGAGCAAGGTTCAAGAGAACCCGGTGACGCGGCGCTCAAATTGCTGTCAATCGCGAAAAGGCACCCAGAGGTTCTGCTTGAAGTCTGAGAGATGCACTGGTAGGTGCGATCGTGACACCTGAGCTTGAGGTGACCCTTGTCTGACTACGCCACGTCGGCGTAGCTACTTTCCCTTCTTATGCGATCTGCATTGTGTAGATTAATGCCTTTGCATACACGTCGCTGCAAAAGAGGGAGTAAAATGACCCCGTAGATGTAGTGTGCTTACTGAAGATGTCTGGCTGATTTTAGTCGCGCGCACATCATGATCAACGAAATGAGGAAATGGCTTTGTCAGCAATTCACCGCTCAATTCTTCTTACCGACTACATGATTCAGGTTGAACCGACCGATGCTTTGCGATTTGACGATCTTCAACCAATCCTACTGGGTCTATTTGGCGAAGTTGGCAGCATCATGGCAACCGCAAAGAAGTTTCGCCGTGAGGGACAGGCATTTGCCGGCTACCGCCGTTCAGTTGAAGAGGAATTCGGAGACGCACTGTGGTATCTCGCAGCTCTTTGCCGGAGGTTGCATCTACGGTTGGACGAAATCCTAGCGCATGGGGTAAACGGCGAAGATTATGAGACAGCCGTTGCTGCTAATGATCTCGTCGAGAGCCCGATCTCACACGTAGCCACTCCGAAGATGACTTATGAGCTAGATACTACGCTTCTTCAGTTGGGTGAAGCCGCCTCAGGTCTTTTTGCGCTAAGAAAATCATCCGATGAGGCTGACTCCCTTCTAACTAACTTCGCGGACTGGTACCTGCGTGCTCTGAAATCGGCGCAGGTCAGTTTCGCGGACGTGGTTCACAGGAATATCGCCAAAACCACTGGCCGCTTTCTTAAGCCAGACTATGCGAGCCTGCCAACATTTGATAACGAATTTGAGGTTGAAGAGCGCCTTCCAGAGCATTTCGAGATTACGATCGATCAACGAGGAAGTGGCCGCAGCTATCTTCGATGGAATGGAGTTTTTATTGGCGATCCACTAACTGACAATATTCGTGACCCCGACGGCTATCGCTTTCACGATGTGTTTCATCTTACTCACGCCGCTATTCTGCATTGGTCACCTGTTTTTCGCGCCCTTATTAAGCAGAAACGCAAGAGCAAGCCAGAAGTTGATGAGGCGCAGGACGGAGGCCGCGCGATCGTGGTCGAAGAAGGACTAACCGCGTGGATCTTCAGTCGAGCGAAAGAGCTTAACTACTTTGAGGATCAGCCTGGAGTATCGTTCAACCTGCTCAAAACAGTTGAGCAATTTGTCGCGGGATACGAGGTTGAAGAGTGTCCCTTGAGTCTATGGGAAATAGCAATCCTAAAGGGGTATGATATATTCCGACAAGTCAAAAGTAGTCAGGGCGGTATCATAATCGGCGACCGTTCCACACGTACAATTGAATACAGGCCACTGAGAGGGTAACTGACTTGCAACCAAAAGAATTCGTTGATTCTCTTAGGGATCTCAAATTCGAAAATGTCTTTAACCCGTATTCAGATCGATGTACACGTTTCGATGTTAGCGACGCGCCAAGCCTAAGAAGGGACGCTTTAGCTGAGATATTGGCGGCTGCATCCACAAGCGAGATTGACTCATTATGGATTGGCCGTGATCTCGGGTATCGAGGTGGACGGCGCACTGGCTTGGCGCTGACAGATGATGTCCATTTGAGAACACACGCCCTGCGATGGAACGTAAACCTTGAAAGGGCGACATCAGGACCAATGGTTGCAGAACGGACTGCGGCCGTAGTCTGGAACATGCTTACGCTAGTGGCTGTTCCGGTGTTTCTTTGGAATGTCTTTCCTTTTCATCCTCATGAAGCAAATGATCCATTTACCAACAGAGCGCATAATGCGCGTGAACGAACCGTTGGCGCAGAACTCTTATCCCAACTGGTTGAAATGCTACGTCCACGCCGCATCGTCGCCATTGGAAACGACGCAACGGCAACTGCGCTACGCGTTGCGGGAATCACTGAAGTTATTCAGATGCGGCATCCTAGCTACGGTGGCCAGAGGGACTTTGTGGGTCAAGTCCGATGCTTATACGATCTACCGATCATTGATCGGCCTTTGTTCTAAATGTTCAGTTTGCGAGCCCTGAATCGGCTGATTTCAGGAAGGATCTTCGGTGAATCATGCCAACGGCCGCTCCCCTTCAAGTTCTACTGTTTTGTCACTCGGCCGACGCAGATGCTCTTCCCTATGAGCAGGCCATAGTGCGCGCTTTGCAGGGTGGACGAGAAGCAGGTGACTATTTAGCAACGGGTGAAGATCTCGGTATTCAGTTGGAAGTCTTTTCTGCTGCCCCACCAACTCTCCCCGCAGATACGCTCGCCAACTTCTGCCACACGGTGACTCTAGTCTTGGTTGATAACGCTTTGCTGAACGCAGATTCGGGGATGTGGGACTGGTTGGCGGAGTGTTGGAATCTCACCAAACAATCCGATGGGCGTCATTTCATGCTCGCGATTCCGATGGATGAAAGAATCGGACAGAAGTTTTCAGGCAAGCGTCCAGGCTTGGACACTCTACAGTTGATGCAGGTTCACGATCTCGGAGAGAAAGCTATCCGTCCGGCGATGCTTTCATTGCGGATATTACACGCTTGCCGAGTGGCGCTAGCAACGGCCTTACCACAAAGACCGGGTGAGGAGGCTAGTTATCTTCGCATCTTCATAAGCCACGCAAAGATGGATGGTTTGCCTTTGGCTTACTCCTTAAAGCACCAGATCGAGGAACTTGGCTGGTTGAGGAAATTCTATGATGTTGATGATTTGCCGGCTGGGTGCGATTGGCAGAAGGAACTGGAAAGCGGAGTGAGGTCTTCACTAATTGTCATGCTTCGCACCGAAATCTATGAAAGCCGAGCTTGGTGCAAGCAAGAAGTACTCTGGGCAGATGAGTACGCGACACCAGCCGTCCTTGTTGAAGCTCGGACAGGGCTAAATCATCCGAGCGGTCTACTTCCTTTCGATCGAGTCCCTAGCGTTAGGATTCCGGATGGCAATCTGATGCGAATACTCTTTCTCGCTTTGCGTGAAGGACTGCGATTCTTACTTTTTTTCCGCCGGGTTGAGCAAATGAAGTCAGATGGCACTTTGCCACAGCCCGCAGAATTAAGGGTGTTCTGTTTTGCGCCAAGCATGTCGGCGTTGCTTCGGGCTTGCCATAGTTTGACCGCTTCGACCTCGCTCTCGACTACGCCGCGCCTTATCTTATACCCGGACCCAACTCTCCGCACGGGATCTTATGAAGCTGCTAATGCGTTAGTGAAAGCTTACGCACCACCGGGGACTCGTTTGGTTACACCAAACACTCTGGCTGCAACTATGGGAGGGACGCCGTGAATTCTTTGGAACGGCCTCTTGCCGGCTACCTAATTAATCTTTCGGTCTCCGAAAGCGAGGACAGTTCCGCTAGAGGCTTTCCTGAGTGGCAGGTTAACCGCGTAACTTTGCAACTCGTAGCGGCTCTGTTCGGTCAGGGGGCGAGTGTAGTCTTTGGACATGACTGGCGTGATGACGGCGTAATGGAGGCTGTATTTGCGTTCGCGCGTGCGATGCAACCATCTCTTCCGGTGTCCTCGACTGATCTCGTCCCAGAGCCGACACCGCTACAGAATCTTCTTCCTTGGCCTGACATTAGATATCTTAAACAACCGGAACTTGATCGCTTAGACTCAACGCTTTCGGTCAAAGAAGTCGAGCTCCCTACGGATGTGCGCCATTTGGAGGTCGAAGCTCGGCAAGGCGGACCTGACACTGATATTTATAGATACGTTCGCGCCAGAGCTCTGACGGCTCTCCGTCACCGCCTTACCGAAAAATCTCATGCTCGTATTTGTCTTGGAGGCCGCCGCTCAGGCTCCCAAGGTCGGTACCCCGGAATTATCGAGGAAGCACTACTATCTGTCAGGCAGCGCAAACCCATATTTATCTCCTGCGCGCTTGGCGGCGCGACGCGGCAAATCATCGATGCAATTGAAGGTCGACAAATGCCAGAGGATTTTTGCCCGACGCCGCTCCAAGGTGTGTACACCAGATTTCAGAATCGGCAACTGGACGCAGTCAACCCCGATTGCATAGTTGATCGAATTGGGGTTTGGAATGAATTCTCTTCCAGTCAACCTAGAGTGCTTGCCAATATCAACGGTCTTTCACAACAAGAAAACGAAGAACTGTTTCACACGCCTGTAATTGATCGCGTTATCGAGTTGGCGCTCACGGGTCTTTCGCGGCTGCGCTCTCGCGGCGACAGTATCAGCGCGTAACTGCGAACCAATACGTTAACTGCAGTGCCCGCCCGATTCCTCTAAGTATCATTTAGCTTCGCGTAAACTGATCTCTCAAGACTTTTCGCAGAGTTTGCCTCTTTTCTGCGACTGTTAAGTTAGATTGAGTGCCCTCGTTCGTCTGGCCTAACGTTAGAGCTGCGATAGCCAGATAATCCATCATTAGACTAATCGCGGCTGGCAAATTGTCGATGAATTGCTCAAGCGTCCCCTGAGAGTATCCATGCGCCGTTCGACTAAACTGCTCGATTGCATCTTTAGGGAACTGTTTGGCGTCGTGCTCATAATAAATTTCTGCGCTTTTCCTCAGCGACTGTCGTGTTGGTTCCGAAATGTCCAGATCAACTAGAAGAACTGAGTCGGTTGCGCCTCGAGCGATTTCACTAGCGAGGGTGGTAATCCCAAGTTGCATCGCCTCGGGCGAGCACGAAAAGGAAATCGGCCCATACGTCGTCATCATCTGTACCGTGATTAATTGATCGGCTTGGCTCGCGCTAATTTGAAGTTCGGATGTTTCTTGACTCATTGTTAGATCCTTAGATTAAAAATCCAATTGGAGAACGAGAAATGACCGGAGTCTAGAGTACGACAAGATAAGGCACTATGTGACTTTGTTGTCGCGCGCTGAATATCGTCTTTGACTCTCATCGAAATCAAACGGATCGCCAACTACTTGATTGAGGGATTTCGAAAACGAACCCTCTAGCCAGTCGATTAGACCACCTGCGTTGGCATAGTTAAATACCCTATGGGCCCTAGAATTCTTGTACCCAATTCCTTCTAGTAAGTCCTGAGGCACGGAAGGAGCTTCGGTTCCGAAATAGAAAAAATAATGGGAGATCAAAACGTTGTTCGACTTCGTGTCTCGGGTTAGATTGTGGGGATTAGTACTTCCGTCCGCGTTGCTGTGATGCGAATCGGCCTGCTTCCATTCATCGGCATCTGTATCGAAGTGGTAGATGTTATCGCCCACCATCATCTTTTGGCTTCCGTTCCTAACCGGTCTCTTATCAAAAAATCTACGGTTGCACCAATAATCATTAAAGGTGAATTTTTCCGTAACTCGCATAGCGAAGATACAATGACCGGTCGCCTTCAACCGCGCACCTCCCATACCGATAACCCAATCTCCCAGGTTCGCTTTGTTTCTTATCATTGGCTTACAGGTGGCGAGTGTGCAGTAGCCGTGAAAAGGGTTTGGTGCGAAACCGAAGTCGCGGTCTACTACATATATATAAACCTTGCTCATCAACTAACATTTCACTACTGCAACGTGAGTGGGTTGCCGTGGAGAACCGTCAGGATTCTCGAAAGGATTTTTGGTTCCATCTATAGCGTTGATTATGGATTCGGAATCCCAACCCACGATGGACGAAGCATATTTTTCGAGAGGGGCCGGTACATCTGCCTCCCGGCCACCTCGCTCGTAAATCCCAACTATTCTTTTGCCTTGCCTATTTGCCTGTTCAATTTCCCAATTTACCCAGTCCCTGGTGTGAGTGTCTTTACCTATTATCACTACCACGGTCCCCGCCCAGGAAATTTTCATTCGTAGCAGTCGTTGAATCACTTCTTTTTTTACCAACCCTTTATCTAACCGCTCTTGGTTGGCGGGCTTTGCGCGGATCGAGCTATTGCGAATGTCGTAGCCTTTCTTTGACAAAAGATTCGTTAGCTTGTCGACCTCGGCATCATCGGCATGGTGATGGCTAATAAAAACATGTCTGCGTTCATTTTCTTTGTTCACGAACGATAACCTCCGGTTAGGTGGATGATATTGTTCGATGGCAGGGGAAGTATTGCCATGGTAACGCGACTCATCGGAGCACAATCAACCCGAAACCGCTAAGTATCCTCAACGATTGAAAGCTGATGCTGATCACAAATCGCTAAAATCATCACTGGGAAAGATATATGCTCGCGTCGCTCAGAAAGCAAGCGATTCAACTCCCCAAAGTGCAGCCGCGCGGCCGGACTAGTGAATGGACGCTATCCAGCCGTCGTTTGGAGTCTGCCCCTCTCATTTTTCGCTACCAGCCTAACGTGAAGAACTCCGGGTTTCAGACTATCGAGGTCGAAATCCGCACAATTATTACCGTGACAGTCAACGCTTCTTGAAAAGAAATCGGGTATTCTGCGTAATGGGGTAAATCTCCGTTACTGCTCGGAATGTTTTTCAAGCCCAGGTTAATTAAGGACATTCAACAAAAGTACAAGAATGAGCCCCAATCATCATGCGTCCGTAACTGATTCTATCTATGTCAAATAATGCCAGCTTTTTCCAAAACTTCCCGCACTGTGGAGTTTGGTACACGTCGTTTATTCAAAACCGCAACTGCTTCTTCTTTCGATAGGAAGCCGGCGGTCACTTCACGTGCGAGCCTAGTGGAATCTGGGTGGAATCCAAGCGCTTTGCGGAGAGGGAACTCAGCTGCTGCGGCAAGAAGACATGAGTTCGAGTTAGTTTCAACGAAATCTTCATTAGTTGGTGTTTTCCAACCGAGGCTCTGTAGAATTGTCTTAACGTCAGCAAGCGTTGTTCCCAACAAGTATCGCAGATGGGCTATATAGACTGGTGATTTATTGAGCGTAGGCTGAAGTTTTCTAACCCCGGCGAAAGGATGAGACCCATGAGCGGCCTGAGCACTAAGACCAACCCACTCGTTCATTCCCAAGAACACAACTGCTATGTTCCTCTTATTTGCTTCACCGTAATAGGCTCGGATAACAGTTTTACGGCACAGTTGGCAAGTTCGTAAGAAAGGAAGCACCGTAAGGTCTGAAGTCTTGTAGTGCTGCCGACCCTTGATGTACATTTCCAATAGTTCTTTTCGGTCGTATTTCTCCAAGGAATCGAAGACCCTCGCAGTTTCTCTGTAACAGTCTCGGATTTCGTCCCCGATGTACTCTCGTATATCGATTACGTCATGGTCGATACCTATCAATTCTGCGGCTTCCCTCGCACGATGTACTATTGAATCTGGATAGTAGCCCGTGTCAAACGTGAATCCGAGGACTCTAAGCCCGCGTTCCTCTTTGAGATACCAGGCGGCAGCGGTGCTATCTTTTCCTCCTGACATACCAATCATTGCATCATAAGCACCTGTTTGCTGGGCGATTATCCCGTTTAGTTTGTCGATTTCTTCGTCAAGTTGCTGCCGGGACCATCGTTCCTCATAATCTGCACAAGTCTGACATTTGCCGCTTCTAGAAAACTTAACCCACGGGTTGAAGTCTGTGTTGACACACTTCTTGCACTCGGTAAACGATAGCGCAGGGTCTACTTTATCCAGCACGTCAGGCTCGTCGTTTGATGCGACGTCAACTATCAGGTCGGCGATCTTGTCTATGTCAGTCGTATGATAGAGGTTTTCTTCCTCAACATGATCAGTCATCGCAGCATCAAGCGTTAGCCCATCTCGAGTCGCTTGTCTTTGAACCAAGAGTTCTGTGGGCGCAGTTAAGTAAGTCACTAGCCAACCGGCTGTCTTCAAAGCTTTTGCTGTCTCGACTCCTCGCAGGCCTGAGACAACAACGAGTCGATCTGGATAGGTTGTGGCTCGCCATTCTTCGAGGCGGTGAGCTAGCCAAGCTTCCCCCATTTCATTTGAGAACCGTCGAAACAAATCCCTAGAGCGTCTTCGAAGTGGCAAACTGACTGTGCGGGCTAGCCTTCCAGCCGTGGCGTGCAATCTCACAGCCTCAGCTATTTCTGGCGAGCAGCCGAGACGCTGTGACAGGATGGGTTCTATAATATCGGGAAACGCCTCTACTACGACCGTCGTAGCGTAGCGTTTGGCGATTCCTTCTGCCAAGGTTGTCTTGCCGCTTCCAGAGGGGCCGAACAGGCCTACGCATCTAACGCGTTCGTGGTGACTCACCGTTGGAACTTGTAAGTGCAGTCGTTTAATCTGTTGAGCCAAACTATGAAACACATAATTCCTGTTTACCAACTTTGGGTAGCTCGCCATAGCCGCAGAAAGCAGTATTAGACCAGCTCTATATTCCTCAGGTGATGCAATCACACGGTAGCGTTCGGCAAATCTACGGACCGTACAGACAGCAGCTGCGATTATGCTAAGGCTTCGACCATATAATCGATTTTTGAGGTCGTCGGCGAAAACTGCCGTATGACTGCCCCACTGTTGTTCGGCGACCTCATCAATCTTAAGAATGTCTTTGAGTACAGAGTTAGGGTGTGAGGTTGTGAACTTCAAAGCACATTCCATCATAAGAAAATCCGCTACAGCCCATCCAATACCCGTCGAGCCGAAGTCAATAATGTGAAGCTTTTGTTCCGAATCGACTAAGACGTTCTGTGCATGCAAATCCCCATGTATTATGGCCACCCGCTTTCTAAATCTTAGATTGGATATTCGTGCTACTTCTTGAATCACCTCCTCCAAACCCAAGCCTGTTCTTTCCTTAAGGGATGCATCCAGTGCCTTTGTACCAATTTCATCAGCAGCTTGCACAAGATCAATTTTGCCTTGCCACCTCCATAGATCCCGCCCCAATGAGTCATTGCTAAAGTGTTCTAAAAATGGTATCTGGCGACTCTGAAGCGACTCGCCATGCCAGCCAGCGAGATTCTGCTCGTAAAGTTGACCCATGACGGATGCTGCCGTCGAAGAGTCGGCGCAGGAATCAATGTTCATCAGGAATTGACGGAGGCTAATGGCTCTACCGGTTGATCCGCCTGCAAACCGTTGTCTAAGCAAGCCGAGTTCATCATCGCCCGCGCCTAAGGGAACGCGGGGATACAAGACCACGTTCGGGACACTGTCAATAACCGAAACGTATTTCTCGATGTTTCTCTGTTCCTCACAGAGCTTAGACCTACGTGCGATCTTGAAAACATGAAGCTCGCTGAGTTGGCCGGCTCTGAGATAATCCAACGAGCTTGCCAAACTGATGCGCCGCTTAACCCTTTATCCATCGGCGCCAGGTAGACACGTTCCGAACCGTCGCATGCTTGCTCAATTAGCGTGCGGTGGGTTTGGTCGAGTTCCAAATGGTCTATGATTGTCATTCGCTCCCCACGCCCCTACAGAGGCTCTTCCGGTTTTCATTCGCTATGGGGTGACAAGTATCTCCCCATTCTGCCCGCGTTCCGCGAATCATTGAGTTGAGAATCGACCCTACATTCGGTTGACTATCACAAATACCGATTTCCGACTTCATCAAAGCGAAGTCATATGCTCTAGTGTTTGCTGAGCGGTTGATCATGCCTCGCACCAAATTAGGGTGCGTCATTACTGTCGGATTAGCCGCAGGGAAGAACGGCGAACTGTGGGGTCCATCGCACATGACTTTACTCGGTTATCGGATTCGGTCTCCACTCGCGCTTCAAGTCAACTTTCCTCGTAAATCGATCTTAGCTGAGTAGATACCGCTATCGACGGAAGTTGTCAATGCAATTAGAATTCGCGGGGGAGCGCTACATTGGCGCCACAGTGTGGAGAATGGGATGTCGCATAATCGAAAAATCTGCGGAACTCTGAACACCAGATTTCCTAACCTCGACGGTCACGCGCACAATTCCCGATGGCGCGATTATGGCGCGATGGCGTGCTGAGACGTAGCGAGACGTAACAAACTTTGACGGCTGCGGATTCGGTAAATACTGGGTTATCTCGTTTCGTCTCGCCTTGTTGATGCCCCTCAAACCGTCTCATAATCTGTTGGTTCGGGGTTCGAATCCCTGCGGGGGCACCAACTGATCAGTGCCAAGAGATCCTTGACTTTGAACCAGTACCCGAAGAAAAGGGATGGGAAGCATCGCTGCCTCTCATCCCTCTAATAGTTTAAGGCCTTGCCGGTCTTAATTCGGTCCGAACCTCTGCCGGTACTCACCCGACGTGATGAACGCCTTCACCATTTCGGCGTTGACGAAGTTGCCGTTGAAAAAGTTCAGCTTGGCCAGCCAGAACTGGAAACCGTCGTCACCGTGGTCCGGAAGGTCGGACGGGTTGCGTCGCAGGTAGCCGAAGTATTGCATTAGGACAAAGGCCGAGTTGAACTCCGCCGCAACCTCCTCGGGATAATCGATTGCTTTACGAACAACGCGGCCGCGGCTTTGCGCTTGCGTCGCCCCAAGCAGGTACTCGTTGACCAGGTCGGGACGTCTCGGCGTGAGGTTCACACCGGAGCTGGTTTGAATAGTAGCAATCAGCGCATCAATGAAGTCGGACCCGTTTTGGGATGCCGGATACTTCGCGAGAAATTCCGGCCGCGTCACAAAGTCAGCGAAGAAAGCCGATTTGTTTGCTTCAAGCTGTGCGTCGAAACCCGGCTGGCCGAAAATCAGGTTTTGTTGGAGCGCCTGAGTATCAATCTCGAACCGGCCGTATACCGGGATCGCACCGAGCGCCGCCTTGGGTGCAAGATAAGCGGTCAAACCCGTCTTCTGGAACTCAGCGGAAAGGAAAAAAGCGGCCGAGGCGTTGATCCTCTTGACTTGAATGCATTGGGCGTCCGCGCCACAGGATGTAATGGTGCCGGTCCAGAACGTCAGACCGCTCGGGTCAGGCACTCGATTCAGGAAATCAAAGTATTGCTCGCGGACGAAAAACTGTGCGTCATCAATAGGGTTGGTCGACGGGGGCGGCGTATCGTTGTCCGTAATGGTTATGATAGCCGTGCGTTGGCTTCCCAGGGCCGCGCCGGTTGGGTTACTCAAGACGAGGTTAATCGTCTCGGGGGTCTCCTGAAAGCCATCGTCCGGGATGAGAATTGTGAAGGTCCTGCTCAGTTGCCCGGCGGCGAAAGTGAGCGTGCCAGCAGCAAGTAAATAATCCTTGCCCTGCGTAGCGGGCATTGGTGTAGTGGCGGGAGGGGTCGGTGGACTGCCGTCAAAGATAGCGTAGTTAACAGTCGACGAGCCGCTTACGTCCCCCGAACGCTGGACGTTGATGTCAACACTCCCGGCGGCTTCAGAGATACTGGCACTGGGGCCACCAAACTGGACCGACGTTAACGCCGGAGTTGAAGATCTGAGTGAGCCGAAAAGGCCGTGCCTCTCACTGTCGTAACCAGCGTTGAAATAGAGCGCGCCGGTGTCGCCACCTCCCACGCCATTCCCAAATGCTATGGCCCAGAGGCCCGGGATCACAACGGGATTACCTAGTTCGTCATTGAGCGTGCCAAGAAACGCGCCCGTGGTTAAGTTGAAGGCGTTGATCTTGCCGTCGCCGAAGTTGCCGACCAGGAGTGCGTTTGGAAACGCGCCGAAACCGGCGGGAGAGACTGTCAACCCCCAAGGCGAGTTGAGCGGGCCGTTAGAAATCAAACGACCCAGGAAATTACCGTTCGTGTCGAACTTGCTGATGAATCCATTGCCTGGTCCCGGAAGGCTCTCGCCGGTCGCCGGATTTATTCTCGCGTACGCGACGAAGAGCGTGCCTCCGAAATTTTGTATGTTGAAGGGCGCAAAATCCACCGGAATGGCCGGGTCCGTGAATGTTCCGGCCAGGGTCACGAGTGCAAAGCTGTTGTTGTGGACGTCGACCTTCTTATTGGCAAAGTCAGCGGCGTAGAGAAAGTTCGCCGTGCCGTTGTTGCCGATAGTGAGCCCGGTATATACGTGGCCCGGGTGGCTCGCCGAAATGCTGGCAACAGTCCCCGCCCTCCAGGCGATGATGTTCCCGGTGATGGAAGAGAAAATAAATCGTGCCGGACCGGTGCCGCCACCCGAGGTAATCACAAAGTCGCTGCCGCTATTGGAGACGGCTCCGGTTGGCAGGCCTCCGGGAATACTTACATTCAACGCATTCTTAAAAAACGGACTGCCACCAATGTCGCCGCCGTAAAGCGTGGCGGTGCTGCTGCCGCTGTTAGCCACCCAGAAAGGACTGGTCGCCAACTGCGCGAGGCCCCAGGGATTCACCAGCAAAGGATCCTGAAGTTGGGCGAAACCCGTAATATCTGAGACGAGGTTCGTCTGGCGGTAGTTATTGGTCACAAATTCGGGTTGCTGATCTTGTGACGCATCGCTTACCTGGTGCCGCAGCGCGCGCGAGGAATTATTGGCCGACGTTGATAACCCTGGCAGGATCAGGAATCCCACGAGTCCAACGAGCGCCAGGCAAGCGAGTCTTCTGGCTTGGGTACCGAAGCAGAATTTACGCATGAAATGTCTCCTCCCGATATTGCGAGTCAAGATAGGATTACAGCGCTGGTGGAATCGACGTTGTCTGAACTCCTTATGATCAAGGAAGGCCAACTCTATGGCGATGAAGCTACACTGTCAAGCGCATCCCGGCAACCGCAAATGACAGGAAATGGTTTGATTGGAATCAGGAGTCACGGGCTAAGAGCGAGCTAAAAAACAACAGGGCTTCGCGGCGCGAGAGGCACGGCGGCTTCGTTACACTTCACGCTCTCATTTCAAACACGCCGGTTCTTTTTATCTCTTGCCGCTGTACTCCAAAAGTTCCGTAGTCGATTGCACCGCACCGGTGTCGGTCATTGACTTAACCATGCCTACGCCCGGTGCGTACCAGTAAGTCTTCGTGACTGGGGAGCCTCCCTGGACCACTTTTGTGATCACCTTCATCGCGTCGAAGCTACCAGCCGGCACGGACACGGTTTCCGGACCGGACACCTGATTTGACTCGTCTATATCCAGACCCATCATGCCTTTGCCCTTCCACTGCCAGGAGTCGCCACTGGTGAGCGGGTTCTTCAGAAACTGCTTGGTCGGCTGGTATTCAGCCTTGCTCCCGGTCTTAACGTATTCCTGTCGATGCATCAGGACCCAGCCGGCGGGCTTTGAATACCAATCGTGAATCGGCTGAAAAGTCGATACGGTCTCGACCAGATAGAGCTGGTTGCCAGCCTCTTTTTCCTCACTCAAAACTTTCATGCTGAATTCGGATTGCTTGCCGTCAGCGGTGGTAGATCGATATTTCCAGGAATCTCCGACCTGAAGTGGAAAATAATCTTTTGAGCCGGTTGACGACGCTCCGCCTGATGACGAAGGCGACATGGTTCCCTTTTTCAAAGATGAGCAACCAAGAACCAAAGCTAGCCAGAGAACCGCTACGACGATCAAAGTAACAACTGCTTTATTTGTTTTCATGGGCGTTTACTCAGAGCCTGACTTGCGTCAGGGCCAAGTCTGAACAAGGGAAGTAGTCGGAAACGATTTAGTTAACCGCGAACCGCGCGCGCATTCTATTTTCGCCTGTGCGGCAAGTCAACAAACTTCGAGGTAGTGTCTTAATTTGTCGTTGACGTGATGGAGTCAGTACCGGGAGCGGTAGCGACCGGGTCGCAACTGATAGCAAGAATCGAGTTTGCCAGGATGTTACCCGGTCGCTACCGCTCCCGGTACTGACCTCATCCTCAAATTAAGACACTACAAACTTCGACCAGATCGTGAGGTTGGTGAGATACTAGCCATCTAGGATACCGAGATCATGGAAAAGATAATTCGCATTGGCATCATTGGCGCGGGCTTTGCCCGTTCGACGCAGATCCCCGGATTTGCGAATTGCAAAGGGGGGCGCATCGTCGCAATCGCGAGCGCGCGCCGCGAACACGCGGAAGAAGTTGGGCGTGAGTTTGGGATTCCAAATGTCGACAGCGACTGGCGCACGCTCGTCGCACGCGATGAAGTAGATTTAGTCACTATCGTCACGCCCGTGGTAACTCACTGTGAAATGACGCTGGCGGCATTGGCACACGGTAAGGCGGTGCTTTGCGAAAAGCCGATGGCCATGAATGCCGATGAAGCAAAGCGGATGACTGACGCTGCGCGCGACGCCGGAGTCTTAGCGCTAATCGATCACGAGCTGCGCTTTCTGCCGGGCCGCCTGAAGATGCGCGAACTGCTTCAACGCGGCGAGATTGGCAAGGTCAAACACGCGTCTATTATTTTTCGCGCTGACTCGCGCGCCGATCCTAATCGTCCATGGAACTGGTGGTCCGACAAAACGCAGGGTGGCGGCGCGCTCGGCGCGATTGGCTCGCACGTGATCGACGGATTCCGCTGGTTACTGGCAACAGAGGTTGACGTAGTCACTTGCAATCTGGCCACGCACATTCGCGAACGAAAAGATCACGAAGGCAGAGTGCGACCAGTAACGACTGACGATGAAGCAAACCTTCTGCTGCGATTCAACGACAGTGAAATGACGGAAGGCGCGACTGCGAATGTTTCGATGTCGATGGTGGAAGCAGGCCGGCCCGAACACCGTTTGGAAATATTCGGCGATCGAGGCGCGCTGCGAGTTGACGGCGACGGCAAGCTGTGGCGCGCGAACGTTAGCGCTGGAGAATGGAAGAAGGTTGAAGTCGATCGCGGCGAACTCGCGCCGGGAATGAGTGAGAACGGTTGGGCGCGCGGCTTTGCGGTCTTCTCACAAAAGATTATCGATGCGCTCAGCGCCGGAAGAACAACCGTCGAGGGCGCAGCCACATTCGAAGATGGTTATCGCACGCAGTTGGTCCTTGATGCCGCACGGAAATCGAACCAAAGCGGTTGCTGGTCAGAACCGCCTGCGGTAGCGGGCGGTTGATCTTAGAAGTCAGGAAGCTCATCACCCTGACCAAACACGACATACTCAATCGCACGGGCTACGCTTTGTTCGTTCCAGAGATATCGCGTGCTGCCTTGTCAGCCCAGGGACTCAATTTGCTACTCCATGAACCGCTTTCGCGCATTTTCCTCGTCGAGTTCGCTTTGAACGCATTCAACGCAAGCTCCGGCTTCTTTATGCCAATCGAGACCACAGTATGAACGTGATTTGTGCGCACGTTGACTGCTAGCAGATCCCACTTCCGAATTCGACAAGTTTCCCTAACCCCGGCTTCTACACAATTTCGTTGTGCAGCATTCAGCAACACCACGTCGCCCTTAAGACGTCTAGTATTTATTGTGAGCCATGTCCTCTCGGGAGGGAGTCGCGGTGAATTGAACTGATTGCGAAAACGATTGACCGAGCCTCGCTCGTCGCCGTGCAGCCAAGTTCCATAAGAGCGAAATGTGACCAGATAGGCCAAGGGAATGTCTGTATCGTTCCACATTGGAGGATCAACCGCCCGCTACCGCAGGCGGTTCTGACTTCACTGCTTCGTCGCAGTCTCAGTTCCTGTCTTATCACTTCCGCCGCCGCCCCAAATGCCATCGAGTGATCCATCCGACTGCACCTGATAGATAACGAACCCACAGCGCGTGCCGCCGATGCCGACCGCGATGTTGTCACCGCGCTTGATGCCCACGCCGTCGGTGTTGTTGCTCCAAACAAATCGATAGAGATTGCCGGCCGACTCAACGGTCAGATGCGCCTTGTATTGCTTACCGTCCGGATTCTTTCCGGTCGCGTCGTACTCGCCGGTCAAGCCTGAGCCGCTGGTCCGAGTTGCCGATTCAGTGCCTGCGTCATTAGTGCCCCAATAACCCCACTTGCCGTTCAGCGAACCGTTGCTCGCAATGTCGTAATCAACGACACCGCAACCTTTGCCGTTCTCTCCGTTCGCAAACGCAACCGCGATGATGTTCCCGTTTTGCACGCCGACCCCGTCGTATTGCGTCCCCGCATTCCAACGGAATTGATAGACGTCGCCGCGCATAATAACTTCCAGCGTGCCTTTGTATTGACCGCCATCGGGATTACCGCCGACGACGTTGTACTTTCCGGCGATGTCGGGCGCCGGCGCGTTGGTGGTATTCGCACTCGTATTCGTGGCTTTCGGTGAATCGTTTTTGGGTGTAGCTGTAGAGGTTGAACTCGTGGTTGATTTGCATCCAAGCACCAAACCAATCAGTAGAGCGAAGGCCACAGCACCTCTGCGTCGATGTAGGTTCTTCATCATGATTCTCCAATCGATCAATTGAATACGGCGCTTATATAGTTGCATCTGCGGTTTCTTGTCAACGATTTCGTCAATGTCTATAGTTGGCTGCTTCTCCGTACCTGGCAGGTCTTGAGATTCCGGACGCGTCGTACGGGCGGGACAGAACACTTCGTGAAGAAAAGCCAAAACCCAACCGATCACAACATTCGCGTCGGCATCGACACGGGTGGAACGTTCACCGACTTTGTGTATCAAGCCGGCCGCGATTTACGAGTTTTCAAAATTGCCTCCACTCCGGACGATCCTTCGCGGGCGATTGCTGAAGGTCTGGAGCGGATCGCGGCGGAGGGAAATTCGCGAGTCACGATCGAAGTAATCCACGGCACGACTGTGGGCACGAACGCGCTCTTGCAAAGACGCGGCGCCCGCACCGCGCTGGTGACGACCGCGGGGTTCGAAGATGTAATCGAGATCGGCCGCCAGGCTCGCCCGGAACTCTACAACCTCAATGCAGTGAAGCCGCCGGCGCTGGTGCCAAGTGAACTAAGATTCGGTGTCCACGAGCGAGTCGCTGCATCCGGCGAGGTGCTGGAACGGCTGAATGAAGATGACCTAGGCGAGGTGATTGAGAAACTTCGCGCGGCCAAATGTGAATCGATCGCCGTGTCGCTGCTTTTCTCATTCGTATGCCCAGAGCACGAAAAGCGGATCGCGGATCGGCTGGGCCAACTCAAACTTCCAATCTCGATCTCGCATGAGGTTCTGCCCGAGTATCGCGAATACGAGCGGACATCGACAATTACAGTCAACGCTTACCTGCAGCCACTGATGGGACGGTATCTGTCACGGGTAGCCGCCGGGAGCGCAGGCATCCTGCCTGCTTCTTCCGCAACTGGCAGGCAAGATGCCTGCACTTCCAGCGTCAAATTACGCGTGATGCAATCATCCGGCGGCAGCATCTCTGCACAAGTCGCCGCGAGTGAACCAGTACGGACGATCCTGTCGGGACCAGCGGGGGGCGTAGTTGGATCTCTGCGAGTTGCGTTGGCGGCGAAGTTTGCGAACATCATCACCTTTGACATGGGTGGCACATCGACCGACGTCGCCCTTTGCGATCGCGATGGCATGCGACTCACGAACGAATCGATTGTCGCGGGCGTTCCGGTAGCCATTCCGATGATGGACATTCACACTGTCGGCGCCGGCGGCGGATCAATCGCGCGCGTTGATGAAGGTGGATCGTTGCGCGTTGGCCCCGAATCCGCAGGCGCAGATCCCGGCCCGGCTTGCTATGGCCGATCGCTTCTGCCGACCGTAACCGACGCGCATGTCGTGTTGGGACACTTTCCCGGCGCGAGTTTATTAGGAGGCGAATTCAAGCTTGATGAAGCGCGCGCCCAGGAGGCCCTGGCTCAACTCGCGTCGCAAATGAGCGCTGCAGCAAAACGAAAAGTCAGTTCGATCGAAGCTGCGCAGGGCACACTCGACGTCGTTACGACAAACATGGAGCGGGCGTTGCGCCATATCTCGGTCGAGCGCGGACACGACCCACGCGATTTCACTCTGGTTCCCTTCGGCGGGGCGGGAGGTTTGCACGCGGTAGCTCTGGCCCGCGCGCTGAGGATTCCACGTGTGCTCGTGCCTGCTTCACCGGGCGCGCTGTCGGCAGTCGGAGTGTTGGCTGCCGATGTGGTTAAAGATCAGAGCCGCACAGTGATGTTGGAAGCCGATCGGGCCCAGAGCGCACTCGAAAAGATATTTCGCGGGATGGAGCTGGAGGCTCGCGCAACCTTGCGCCGCGAAGGCTTTCCGGATCGAAAGCAGAAGCATGAGCGCTCGCTCGCAGTCAGATACAAGGGCCAGTCATTCGAGCTGCAGATCAAACAAACAACCGGCCATATCGCTGCTGCATTTCATCGCGCTCACCAAGCGCGCTACGGCTATGCACAACCAAAGAACCTGGTTGAGATCGTCAGTGCGCGCGTGCGTTCGATCGGTGTAATCGGAAAGCTGAAGATACAGAGATTGAAGAGCTCAGCGTCTAAGAAGATCGTGAAACCACACGACTTTGTCGAAACCTATTTCGACCGCAAGAGGATTCGGGCAGCCGTCTACCGGCGAGATGAATTAACAGCCGGTTCACGCTTGCGCACGCCGTGCATCGTGACGGAATATTCGGCGACGACGGTAATCCCAGGTGACGCAAACGTTAGTATTGATAGTCGCGGAAATCTAATCATTGAGTTATGAGGTCAGTACCTCCCGCGTGAGCGGAAGGGTTAAAGCGTCAACCAGCTTGTCTTGAGTCACTATCCCATCCGCTCACGCGGATGGTACTGACTTCGTTACGCAACGGGCTTACCATGATGAAATCATTCGATCCAACCACGCTCGAAATCTATCGCGCTCTTTACACCTCGGTCGCTGAAGAGATGGGAGTCGCGCTTCGGCGCACTTCATTTTCACCCAACATCAAAGAGCGTCGCGATTATTCCTGCGCGGTCTTTGATTCGTCAGGACGAGTGATTGCTCAGGGCGATCATATGCCGGTGCATCTTGGGTCGATGCCCATGGCCGTTGCCGCCGCGTTGCGTGAAGTCGAGATCGGCCCCGGTGATGTGGTCGCGGTTAACGATCCGTTCGCCGGCGGCACGCATTTGCCGGATGTAACCTTGATAATGGCGGTGAGCAGTGAGCGGTGGGCCGTAGGCAGCAAGAAAAGGCAAAGACCAAAGACCAAAGATCAAAGACCGCTTTTCTTCGTTGCCAATCGCGCGCATCACGCCGACATCGGCGGCGCAACGCCCGGATCGATGGGGCTGGCTACTGATGTGTACGGCGAAGGCCTGCGCATTCCACCCATTCACATCGTGCGCGGTGGAGAGAGCTGTCAAGATGTGATGAAGCTTATCCTCACGAATGTGCGCAGCAGTAACGAGCGCCGCGCGGATTTCGAAGCGCAGATTGGATCACTAAAGGTCGGCGAGATGCGCCTGCTGGAAATTGTTGAGCGGCGCGGCGAAAGAGAAGCTCGCGATTACGCGCAACACTTGATTTCATATTCATCGCGAATGATGCGGCGCGCAATTGCCGGGATACCCGACGGAACGTATAAGGCGGAAGATGCGCTCGACGACGATGGCATCGGCGAAACCGAGATTCCGATTCGTGTGCGGGTGACGATTAAGGGTGATCGCGCGACGGTCGATTTCACCGGAAGCTCGCCACAGGTGACGGGTGCGGTGAACGCGGTCGAAGCCATCACGGTTTCTGCTGTCTCATATTGTTTTCGATGCCTGGTCGGCAGCGATATCCCGGCGAGCGCCGGATTGATGGAACCAATCAGTGTCATCGCTCCCCGGGGAACTATCGTCAACGCCAATCATCCTGCATCAGTCGCAGGCGGAAACGTGGAAACGTCACAGCGGATTGTCGATACCGTCTTCAAAGCTCTGTCGCAAGCAATTCCCGCACGGATTCCCGCGGCCAGTCAGGGAACGATGAACAACTTGACGATGGGCGGGACCGATCCGCGGACGGGCGATGAGTTTTCTTATTACGAAACGGTCGCCGGCGGGATGGGTGCGCGCCCGGGGCTCGACGGCATGAACGCCACGCACACGCACATGACGAACAGCCTGAACACGCCGGCCGAAGCGCTTGAGTATGCTTATCCGCTGCGCGTTCGTGAATATCGAATTCGCAAAGGTTCAGGCGGAAAAGGAAAACAGAAAGGCGGCGACGGCACGATTCGCGAAATCGAAACGCTGACGCACACGCGCATGGCTTTGCTCTCCGATCGACGTAAACGTGCTCCTTATGGATTGCACGGCGGCGAAGATGGAGAGCGCGGCCGCGCTTTCATCATTCGCGGCGATGGAAAGAAGGAAGAGCTGACTTCAAAAGGTAGCTGGGAAATGGCAGCCGGCGATCGCGTGCGCATCGAAACGCCGAGCGGCGGCGGCTTTGGGAATGACTTGTAGCGCAAATTGTTAATTTGCGAATGCGCAGAATCCAGGAACCGGTCCACGAACTCACACTAAACATCACGAAGAAGCAGGTCTGAGTGTCTGTTTGTGTGAATTCGTGGTTTCAGATCGTCTTGGGATCGAATAAAACCACCTGCGACTTTGGGGAAATGATTGGTTTGAATTAGACTGCCACGTCGCTACTCAGAAAGCTGAAAGAAGAACGGTGTCAGAAGCCCGCGCGTAAGCAAGGGCTACGCTTGGTTATCTCGCCCTCCCTCACGGTCGGGCTTCTGACACGGACTTAAACCTAAGATTAGAATGAGCACTACAGCAAAGATGATTCGCCGTATTGAACCAGACGAGAATGAAGTGCCACCACCGCGTGAACACACGCGCGCAGCCCAGGCAGGATGGATTGAAGTGATTGCCGGATCGATGTTCTCAGGCAAGTCGGAAGAATTGATTCGCCGTCTGCGCCGGGCCAAGATCGCCCGCCAAAAGGTGCAGGTCTTCAAGCCGGAAATTGACGCCCGTTTTTCAAACGATCACATCGTCTCGCATTCAGAGATGAAGCATGAATCGTCGAACGTGCGCACTGCGCAGGACATTCGCGCGAATGTCGAACCTGATACGGAAGTTGTCGGCATCGATGAAGGACAGTTCTTTGATAACGACCTGATCCCGATCGTGAACGAATTGGCCGGAAACGGAGTTCGTGTAATCATCGCGGGCCTCGATCAAGACTACACCGGAAAGCCCTGGGAGCCGATGCCGCAGTTACTCGCGGTCGCAGAATACATCACCAAGACTCATGCGATTTGTATGAAGTGCGGCCAGGCGGCGAATTACACGCAACGTACTTTTGAATCAGAAGAGCGCGTCGCCGTCGGCGGCGCGGGAATGTACGAAGCTCGCTGCCGCAGTTGCTTCGTGCCGCACGCGGACGCGCCGAGTGATTGACGATTAACCCGCTCGCGTCTGCCGCAGCCCGCTGGGTAAGTTCGTTATCACTTCTTGAGAGCGCTTCTGATGGCCAAATTACGAATCAGCCGATGCAGATTCGTCGAATGCAGACCCAGCTGTTTCGCCGCTTCCGTGTAGTTCCCGTTGGCGTCCTCGATCGCTTTGAGGAGGATCCGTTTCTTCGCTTTCTTGACCTGGTGGTGATACCCGACGTCCCCTGTTTCATCCCGGGGTTCCCGCTCGACTAGCGCTTCAGGCAAATCCTCAGGAGTTATTAGTTCGGTAGAGCCGAGCACGACGGCGCGTTCGATCGCGTTCTGTAGTTCGCGCACGTTCCCGGGCCAATCGTAATCACTCAGCAAGGCACGGGCTTCCGGCGAAATACCTCTAATGCGGCGTTTGCACGTCTTGCTAAACGCAGACGCGAAATAGCTGGCCAGTAATTGAATATCCTGCTGCCGATCCCTCAGCGGCGGCATCGTTACCGCTACCACGTTGAGACGATAATAGAGATCTTGGCGAAACGTATTCTGAGCGACTGCTTCTTCAAGATTCTTGTTCGTGGCTGCGACTAGCCGCACATCTACTTTGATTGGGCGTATGCCGCCGACCCGCTCGAATTCATGTTCCTGCAGTACCCTCAATAGCTTTGCTTGAATGAGCGGCGTGAGTTCCCCTACTTCGTCCAGGAACAGCGTTCCGCCATCAGCTAGTTCGAGCTTCCCTCGCTTTTGAGCGATCGCCCCGGTAAATGCGCCCTTCTCATGTCCGAACAATTCGCTTTCCAACAACGTCTCGGAAAGAGTAGCGCCATTGATCACAATGAATGGCTTGCCGGCCCGCGCGCTGTTCAGGTGAATTGCGCGCGCCGCCAATTCCTTTCCCGTTCCACTCTCTCCGCTAACCAACACAGTCGCGTCAGTGGGAGCTGCTCTGCCGATGAATTCATAGACGGCGCGCATCGCCGGACTGACGCCGACCATTTGGTGGTTCACTTGAATCTCTTCTTTGAGGCGCTGGTTTTCAGCTTCCAGCCATTCAAACTGGAGGGCGCTCTTAATCGGAGCGGCGGCAATAGCCGCGATAGCAGTCAGCAACTGCAGATGTCCTTCGTCAAATCGCGTTGTGTTGTTGCTTGTATCCAGATAGATGGCGCCCAGTGTCTCGCCCGGTAAGGCGATGGGCACGCTGATCAAGGAGCAAACCTGCGCCCCAATCAGGCTCGGTTTATCCTCCAACCCTTCCGTTTCAAACACATCATTGCTTAAGAGCGCCACACCCTCGCGTAGAACCTGGCCCAAAACTGTTTGGCTCACTCTCAGTGAATTGTCGGGACCCGAGACGTTGGTCCAGCCACACGTCGTGACAAATTCGCCCTGCCTGCTAAGCAGAATAGCTTGACGTTCGGCAGGAACGACTTCGCGAATCAGTCCAAGGAGTTGTTCCTGCAATTCAGCGAGTCCGGCGGTGGAATTAATTGTGGCGCTGATTTTGAGAAGCGAGTTCAGGTCGCGCGCCATCCGTGCTGACGCGGGCAAGGCGTCCAGAACCATTTCAGGACGAAGATACCGAGCATCTTCTCTTCGTAGTCTGAGTGTCGATCGAGTGATCAAGTTATTGCCGCTCGAGGTGGCCGCTTGCTGAGGCACGCCTATCTCATGAAGGAGAAAAAGCAAGACCACATCTCCTACAGCAATCTGGTCGCCATCACAGAGAGGCTGCTCCTTAACCGGCAGGCCGTTAACAAAAGTTCCGTTAAAGCTTTCGAGATCGATGATCGTGAACTGCGACACATTGCCGGGCGGTGCCGTCACCGCTTGAGACTCCCTCTTTAGCATTTGGTCGTCTGCTGCAAGTCTGCCGTCAGTTGTACCTTCCTGCATTTTGATAACGCAGTGGCGGCGCGAAACGGAAAGATCATTTAGAGGGATTTGATTTGAGGCTTCTCTGCCGATCGAGACTTCAGGTTTGTTAAGCACGAAGGTGGTGCCCTGGCACGAGCCGGAAATAGCGATGAGCCGCGGATTCACGCGGCAGAGGATATCAGAATTGACACTCAGAGAATCAATAGCGACACAGTTCTTATGAGCGACGGCCTCAGGCCGCGCATCGCGGAAAAGACCAACCTTAAAAAATCGAAATGAATTACCCGTGAGCAGGCGGGCAAACAATCGCAAGTGCTTTGGTACGACATTAGCTAAGAGCACGGTCAGACTATTTGCGATCCTTACAAGCGCTTTTGCTTGACTGGATGAACGCCCAATAGATGGATCTGCACAATCTCTCATGACCCCGGAGACCAAAATGTACAAAGACCTCGATTCACGTCATATCACGCGCCGGTCAATCAAGCTCCTTGCTTTCCTGGCGCTCTACAGTGTCCTGGGCGCACCTCTGAGTGCGCTCGCTTCAGTAACGGGACCATCGACTGCTCTTGATCCCGCGGTGGTGTGGGACACGCCGGCTTACGAAATCTCACCTGCCACGGGCGTGTTGGGGAACCAATACGAGGTGACGGTTACTCGAAAGGACTGCCTCGCTGATTCTGGCAACACTGACAAGCAGATTAAGAACCTCAGGCTCTATGCTCCAGCGGGAAGCGGCATTACGGTTGTCAATCTCAGTCAGACGGACTGCCGTCTCAGCGCGAAGATCAGTATTGATCCGCACGGCCCGCTGGGCGCAGTCGAATTGTGGTTAGTAAAAGATGGAGCGAAGGCCCCGGTACCCGAAGCGACGGTGCGATTCAACATTACCTCCATCCCACAGGGCCCCACACCGACCGGAAAGGGTGTCGTAGATGTTTTTTGGTCTGTATTGCCCGACAAAATTGTAAAAGACAACTTTGGTACGAAGGTCGCCCGAGAGTTTTATTGTATCGATGCCGAGATTGGTAATGACTCAGGCTTCGATCTGCAGTTATCAAGCATGGGCTTCACCTTGCCGACCGCCTCGGGCATGCACCGCCTCATTCCGACCACCGGCTATCGCACAGTCCGCGGAAGCCTCGAAGCTTTCGGAGATGTCTCGCCGCGAAAATTTGTCTTGAGTAGCTTCGATGTGCTGGGACCATTGCTGACCGGATTTATTCCCTTCTTTCACGTCATTTCACACAAAGCGAATTTTTCGGAATCTATCAACATCATCAGTAATCCGGTCGAAAAAGGTCTCAAGAGTATTTGGCCGGATCTGTTACCGACTGAATTGGATCGGCTGGCCGACCAAACTTTCCGGGATGATGTGTCAACGAAAACGGTGCTTCCCAACAACGTGCAGAGCCGGGTCCTAACGTTCGTGCCAAAAAGGTTAGTTTTTCCAAACAAGCCAAATCAGTCATCTCCTGGAGCAAAAGACCCAAAGAATGTGCAGGATGTGATGGACGTGCTCGGCGAGATGGTTATTGTCGGCCGGGAAATTGAATACGTGAATCGCATCCGTGTGGTCAACACACCCTTCGGTACTTCAGTGACCGATCACTCGATCTCGGGAAAGGTCACCGATGGTTGCAACACCGGGGTCATGGACGTAGAGATAAAGCTTGCCGCGACCGGCTTTGTCGAACGCACGGTTAAGACAGACAAGGACGGCAATTACAGTTTTCCCAATGTTCCGGATGGACGCACATACACGGTGACGGCGAAGCTGGGTAACGCGCAATTCAGTTCGACGTCCCCTGCCACGTTCACGCTCAATGACACGAAAACCGATCTGGATTTCTCGACCAGCTATCTAATCAAAGGGACAGTCAAGACGAAAGATAAGCAGCCCTTCGCGGAACCGATAACGGTTGAGATTTCAGGTGGTGGCTTGAGTCAGGCGGCAACCATCACGGTCAATGATAGTGGAGATTTTTTGGTGGCCGTGCCGGTGACCGGCGCTACGCCCACCTTTCAAGTCAAACTGGTGAACCTGACAAAATACACGACGCCCGACGCCTCCAGTTGGAAATGCGATCATCGCGACGTGAGTTTTGAGCTGACCAAGAAATAGACAGCGCCATCAGGCAGCCGCTGTAAAAGGTCATGCGGACTAAAAGAAGGCTTTACACTTGCAGACAAACTGACTAGGCTAGCGCGCGATTTCAAGCTGAAAGAGAGGATCAAAAATGAAAAAGACTTCACGACGCACCTTCGGGAAACAAATTACTCACGCGCTGGCCGCTTTGCCCGTTGCCACGCTCGCGAGCGCCTCCTTCGGGCAAACAAAGCAGGGGGTACGGCCACATCGGAACGACAATCGAACCCATGAAAACACACCGCCGCCGATCGAGTTTCAGGATGGCTCGTTGAGTGTCCTCGCCAAAGCAACTTCCCCGGTACATCCTCTGCCGGAAAAAGGATCGGGCCCTTACATTTATCAGGGCAGAGTGGATCCCAGGGCCGACAAGAACATGATCGATCATATTAAGATTCTACACGGCTCAGGCGAGTGGATTTATCGAGATCTCGATGCCGCCGGCTCGTTCATTACAATCGAGCTAAAGGATGAGAACGATGGTCCCGTCGATATCTTAGAGGTTTCCACCGGCGGCAGCGGCCTTACTGACTATTTCCAGGTTGTCAGTAAAGGATCTAGCGGCTCAGGAGTAGGCAACGGGCCTTTTAAGGCGTCCAGTAAATCCGGCAAACCTTTTTTCAAACATTTGCTTGAACACAAAGGCGGTGGCGGAAATAAAGAGTTTCGCGTGACCGGAATCAAGATAACGAAGAACGGCACGACCACCCTGGATCTACATGTGCCGCCGATCAGCACGACTGCCTTCGAATCGCAGGGATACCGCATTCTGATTTGGCTTCAGGATTAGCCGGCAGCTCTTGAAGACAGCTCTTCGAGCTGCTTGCGATACAAGCTGATGTCAGCCCTCTGATCATAAGTTGTGATACTCGCTTGACCCCAGGATCGGCCCAGCGCTTCTAGAATGTCCCGGGCATGATTCAGTTGTTCTCTGGTAAGAGCCTCATCCTTACGCAATCGTTCAGTGGCACGGCTCTCGATTAACCAGGCACGCCACTCATGCTCGGGTTCGTGCAAGCCGCCTAGAATCTCTCGGGTTTTTTCGGCTGTTTCGAAAGCCGCCCTGGCGTTGCCCGACTCAAGTTGCGCCTCCGCCAAGGCCAGGAAAACGCTCGCCTTGTGTTGCAGTACCGAGTCAGCAACTCTGGCCGCCGCATGCTCGCATAATCTCAGACCCTGCGCCGCCGATCCTGCGAACACTTCAATAAGGCCCTTAGTCGCTTCGATCTCAGCCTGGGTCTCGTTATCTTCGGGTTTGGCAATAGTCTGGGCCTGCGCGCACTCAGACCTGGCATCTCGAATATTGCGCTGACTTAAATACATTCGCGCAAGATATAGGTGCGACCAGGCACCATAGATCTGTTTGTAACGATTGTCGTCGCTGAGTGAATCCAAATACGTTTGGACTTCGGCCATCGCCGCACGCGCGTCATCGTATCGTCCCAACCGCGTAAGCATGTCTCCCCGATTGACCAAAGCAAAAACAGCTCTCAAAGGGTTGCCGAGAGCTTTGTTTAGTTCGTAGCTTTCCTGATAACGGACCTCAGCCTGTGGGTATAGATCTTCTTTGGCGAGTGCAGCTCCCACTTCAGCCTGCGAGCGGGCAATCTCGCTGGGATCCTCTACTTGCTTCGCCAGCCGAAGTTGATCATCCAGCGTTTTTAACGCGCCGTCAAAATCAGCTTTCAGCAATTGAGTCCGCCCAATCATAACCATGCAGCGGGAAATCTCCCGGCGATAACCGCCGGCCTGATAGAACGCCAAGGCCTTATCGATAAATGGTTTTCCTTTGTTCGCGTCTTCCTGTTGTATGTAAATTGATCCGAGCAGAAGATTACCGCGCGCTTCGTTGCGTTTTTCCCCAAAGCTCTGCGCCAACTCAAGACCCTGCGTTGAGTAGCGTTCCGCGTCACTAAACGACCTGCCCAGCAGCAGCGAATTGGCCAGATCGAGCAAGCCCTGAGTGGTGAGATTTTCCATCCCGTTAGCTCGTGCCAACTCAATCGCGCGCGCAGTGAACCGTTGCGCCTCGTCAGTCTTTCCGGACGTATAGGCGACGGCACTTAACAATAATAAGGCGCGCACCTGCTGATACTTGTTGTCGGCCGTGGTCCCAAGATTTAGCGACTGCTCCGCGGCCTTTTGTGCGTCTGGGATCTTGCTCATCTGCGCTAGCAGATAGCCTCGTTGGTAGAAAACTTCAGCGCTCCCTTCAAAATTTTGATTGTCCGCATACAAAGTTTCGGCCTGATCAAATGCACTGTTGGAATTAGCAACATCCTGACGACGGCCGTAGAGGACTCCCAAGCGAATTCGCGGCGCAGGGTTATTGTGATCGAGTTCGGCTGCTTTGGAATACTGTGCGATTGCTTGATCGATTTGATCATTCGCTTCGAGCGCCCTTCCCAAATCGACGTAAGACGATGCGTCGTTAGGTTTGAGTTTTGTGATATCCGTGTACGCCCGAATTGCACCGGGAGGGTCGTGACTCACCGCGGCTGAAATCGCGTCGAAATAAAGCGCGCTGCTACTATCAAGGAGCGAATGATCGGTAACCAGTCTCGACGCATTCAGCATTTGATCTTTGGCTTTGTCGGTGTAGTCGAGTTCCGCGAAGGCCTCAGCTAATCGCGCGTGTGCGAGTGCGAAGTTATTGTCAACCGCTAAACTACGCTCAAGAAGTTTACTCGCGCGGAAGTAAGAGCCCTCTTGAAGCGCAGCCACTCCTCGGTCATAGAGTTGTTGGGCCTCAGGCTTCGGCGGAGCAAGGGTAGCGCGCGTCAACCGGGAAAACGCAAAAACTAATACCGCTATCGCGAAGAATCCGGCCAACACGTATCCAATCGACAATCGCGGCCGCTTGAAAATGTCTGAGAGGGTCGCGAGCGCGCCGCTAGGCCGCGGCTGGGTGTGCATTAGACGTGTGACTGTTCGATCGCCGGCTTTTGCTCGAGACGCTGCCAGCGCGTCATCCAGATCGGCGATCAGTTGTTCGACGGTCTGATATCGCGCTTCAAGTTTCTTGGCGAGCGCTTTGAGTGAAATGCGGTCCAACATCTTCGGGACGTCGCCGTTTAGTTGCGAGGGAGGCAGTGGCTCGTCTCGAATCACCTTCGCGCAAATCTCAGCTGGGCTGTTGCCCGGAAAAGCAGGCTGACCAGCGATACATTCATAAAGGACCGCGCCCAGCGAAAACAGATCAGTGCGCGGGTCTACCTCAAGTCCCAATGCCTGCTCAGGCGAGAGATACATCGGCGTGCCGAGGACCATGCCCTCGAGAGTTTGAGTATTGAGTCGCGTATGAGCTTCAGGATCGCTGGACTCAATCTCGACCTGCTTAGCCAATCCAAAATCAAGCACCTTAACTATGCCGCGCTCATTGATGACAATATTCGAAGGTTTGATGTCGCGGTGGATGATGCCGTGGCGGTGGGCCTCGCCCAATGCTTCAGCAACTTGTTTGGTGATTTCGATTGCCCGGGGAATTGTCAGCGTCCCGCTCCGCGCCAGGGCGTCCAGGGTCTGACCGTTGATCAACTCCATCACGATGTAAGGTTTGTGATCGTCAGTCTCTCCATAATCGTAGATGGTGGCGATGTACTGATGAGATAAAGCGGAGACGGCGCGCGCCTCACGCAGGAAGCGCGATCGAAAATGCGATACGCCTGCGCTTTTTGCTGTCCTCAGGGTCTTAATGGCCACGCGCCGGCCCAGGAGTGTGTCCTGCGCTATATAGACCACACCCATGCCGCCCTCGCCGAGTTTTTCCAGGATCCGGTAGTGAGAAATGGTTTCGCCAATCATTCGAATTGGGCCGTTTGAGAACGAAAGCGATTAGGAATTGCGAAGATGCCGCCACCAGGCAAGCGGGTTCGTAACTGAAGCGAGCGGCATTGTGCCCCTACTCTGAGTGTATTTCAAGAGCCGGCTTCGAACGAACGAAGATTACGGTAGCGGACGAAACAGAATTGGCCGCCTGAGGCGAGGTTTTGGAAGGAGAGGCCCCTGGGTATTTGCAGCAAACGCGATCGCGAATATCCTAAGCAAACAACTCACGGTCACGAATCTTTCGAGCATTCACATAGTCTTCTTCAAACCAGGTATTCTCGCCCGGCTTTTGTGGTGGTTTCTTAAGTTGCAGCTTCTTGCGCGCTTGCTTTGCGTCCGTCTGCGCAACCCTGAATTCGTAATGATCGAAAATACGTACGGCCTCAATCATGTATGCCACGGCAATCCGCCGGTCGCGCATCAACAACAGATTCTCACCATTCGACGTGTCGGCCGCGCCTGAGAAATTGAATGAACCCATGTAGACGCGCGCGGAGGGCTTATCAAAATCGATCACCACGAACTTATGGTGCATGCGCACGCCACCCCCGCCGACGGGCTCGGCCTTGAACGGCTCCGGCAAATTCTTCGAAAGCTCTTTCGGCGAGACGAGCACGACCTTGCCGTTGGGCTTAGCCACGTCGAGGCCTTTCACCGGGTGATCGGAAATGCCGTACGAGAAAATCTGATCATCATCCCGCAGTTTCTTGATCGCTTTCTGCAGCGGGCCAGGAGTCTGATACAGAAAAGCGAGCGAGAAGAAGAGACTCGAGGTGGTCTGAGCGACGTCGTCGGCAATAGATTTCATCACGGCATTCTTCGCTGAGCGCGGCGAAAAATCGATGTGAGCATCAATCCCCGCCAACCCTAAATCATTCCAGTTAGCTGATGCGGTTTTGCTGAAGCCGGCTACGTCGTCGTGGGCCTGGTAGTCGTCGAATGCCTGCATACAAATCTTGATCGGACTCTTGCCTCGCAAAATGATCGCGTTGTTGTTCTGCACGTAAAACCCGCGCCATGAGTGATTCGTCGATCCCACGACGGCCGCCTGGACCTTTGGACCATCCACCACAATCATCTTGTTGTGCTGAAGATTTCCCATGTGTTGCCGCTTGATATTGGCCGCACCGAGCAGCGTGTTGAGTTGATCGAATGCCTGGGTTTCCGCGGAGGTGTCGGGTTTATGGGTGCCTGAGTCGTCGATGATCATCTTCAGTCGTCCCTTGAGTTTCTTAAGCCGAGAGAGAAGCTCGGAAAGATTGAAATCATAAACAACCACCCGCACCTGAGCATCTTTGTCCGCGATAGCCTGATCGAGTACTTCGAGGATCGCGCTCCGCGCCTCGAACCCCATCCAGGCCAGAGCGTCTTCAGCCTTCGGCAGAGTCGGTACAAAGTCGAGGCCTGCATCTGCATCGGCCGGCAGCAGTTTCGGAATCGCGTCGGCGCCATATCTGTCGACGAAGGCCTGGGACGATACAAAGCCACGCGTGAAAGTAACGTTCAGTTTGCCCGGATAGGTTTCGCGGCGCAGTTCGATCGCGGCCTGCTGCGACTCGCCATAGCTAAGCTCACCTTTAGCATTCATGAAAACCGGCGTGACCTTGTAAGTGAAATCACCCTCGAGTTCGGCGTTGCGCGGAAAATGTACCCAACGAAATTTCTGAATCGGAGAGAGTCTCGTCGAGAGTTGATTTGGGTTGACACTGCCATCCAGACCCGGAAAGGCCAGCCGGTTCTTGAGCGCGAAGAACCGGTCACCTTTCGGCTCCTTGTATTCAATCGCGAAGCCGACGAAATCCTTCGGCGGCTTGTCTTTCTTCCAATTCATCGCGACCAGCGTCATGCCATCGCCGCGATGCAGCTTCATCGTGAACAGCGCCTTCGCGTTATTCCCGCTGACTTCAAATTGATCAGACATTGTGGGTGCCTCCAGGGTTGTGGCTTGAGTTTAAGCCTAAGTAGCATCAATAACCATTCAATCGAATCCGATGGCCATTTGGCATATCTCTAAGTGCCCAAAATGGAAGGTCGCGCCTTGTGGCCTGCGGAGGTGGCTGAGGATTAGCAACCAACATTCGGCCGACCTTAGAGCGGAGTGTCAGGAAGCTTTAGGATCGTTTCCTCTGCCAGCTCGAAGTGCATGCTGTCGACAAACCCATTAGAAAATTCGGCCCCCCAATACCAACCGTGTCGGTTGAAAAACGGAAACAGCAACAGGTTGCCTCTATGAGCAAGATGCGTTCCCTGGGGCACTGCCGCGGTGCCGAAAAAGATGTCGATCGCGGTGCCGAAACTGTGATTGGAAAACAGCACGGGACTCTTTCTGCGGTGGCGCACGCATAACATGCCGTCGCTCTTAATTGTGGCAAACACCTCCGGCAATTGTTGTTGAACTTCTGCAAATATCTGTCGCAGCGATTCAACCGCAAAGTCAAGACCTGAGACCTTGAAGGGCCCGACATTCACACCGAATTTTAAACGCTTCTTGAATTTTACAGACGGATCCGAACAGTCCCTGGTCAGCTTGCCCGGCGTCCCAAACTTCTTCAACATGGTGGTCTCGTTCGCCGGACTAAGTCCGGTGTTCATAGTGTCCTTTGGTGGGATTGGTACCCGGTCGCTCATTTTGTCCATGAGGTGCCTCCGTGATTCAAGGTGGTATTAAGAATTCAAGATGCGCATCGCCGCGGCCACCAGCGGACGCAGGCTTTCTTCATGCGAGGGCCCGCTTGATCTGAAAACGTCCGAGCCGGAGATAGTCGCGGCGACCGTGTGTTCCGTGTTCAGGGTCGCTTTGACGTTCCTGATTTTTTCTTCCAGCCCTTCGTTCGATCGCAACGCTTGTTCTTTGACGGATTGCGCGGCGTCAGCCCGCTGCGTCTGCCGGCCGACTTCCTGTTTGAGAGTTCTTTCGTTTTGCTGACCCGGCAGCCGGCCAAAATAATAGCCAATGATCACAAAAATGATCGGCTCAAGCCTCATGACCATTTTTTCATCGGCCAGCGGCTTGAGCCATCCGATCAGCGCCGCGCCATACAAGGAAATAAAAACGAGAGTGAGGACCACCATGATCCAGTTCTTGAGCGTGTCCGCTGTCGCTGGTGGGGCCGTGGGGCGAGTAATTCCGGTTGCCATTTTTGCCTGTAAGTAATTAATCCGATTATGAAAAGATTGATCTTGCAAAACCTAACGATAGTAGCTATATAAATGCCTACGCTTTCACTTGAAGGCTGCCGGGGTCCTGATTTCCACCCGGAGCGAGGTATCACGCCGAGCCGTTTACCTCTTCACTAACACACGCACCGGCGATCTCAAGAAACTATCACCCGATGCGAATTTCTTTCTCGTGTAATCACTAGTTGTGATGCAGTTAGCTTGGACAGCTAACCGTGCGCACTATTTCCCCCTATGACGTCCGATGCCGACATTACTGCGCTGTTGGTCGATTGGAACAACGGCGACAAATCTGCCATCGAAAGGCTCTTGCCGTTGGTCGAGAGAGAGCTGCATCGACTGGCCCACAGCTATATGCGGCGCGAGAATCCAGACCACACGCTGCAAACAACTGCGCTCATAAACGAAACCTACCTTCGTCTGATCGATCAAAGAAAAGTCCAATGGCAGAATCGCGCGCACTTTTTCGGCATCGCCGCGAAGATTATGCGGCGCATTCTGCTGAATTATGCTCGCGATCAGAACCGTATTAAGCGTGGCGGCGGGGCAATCCACGTGTCGCTTTCTGAAGCACTCGTGATGCCCGCAGAAAAAGATCGAGAGTTAATTGCGCTGAATGACGCGTTAACTAAGTTAGAGGCGATTGATGAACGCAAGAGCAAAGTGGTCGAGTTGCGTTACTTTGGCGGCCTCACGGTCCCCGAAGTTGCGGAAGTCTTGAAGGTTTCGGAGATTACGGTGATGCGGGACTGGGCATTTGCCAAGGCGTGGCTCTCACGAGAAATGCAAAATGGGCAATAGCAATCTGGCGAAAGTCGAAGAAGTCTTTCACGAGGCGATGAGCTATCACCCCGGAGACCGGGTTGCATATCTCAGCCGCGCCTGTGAAGGCGACGCTGTCTTACGGCGCGAAGTGGAATCTCTCGTGACCGCCTACGAGAGTGGAAGCGGACTGCTGGACGAGACTGCGGTCACGTTAGCCATGAAGGTCATCGGTTCGCACCCCGATGATTCCATGGTGGGCCAGGAGATTGGCGTCTATCGCATCGTCAGTTGTCTCGGCCAGGGCGGCATGGGAACCGTCTATTTGGCGGAAGACCTCCGTTTGCATCGGAAGGTCGCCTTGAAATTCCTCTCCAGCGATTTCATTTCTGACACCTGGGCGAAACGACAACTGATCAGGGAAGCTCAGGCAGTGGCGATGTTGGATCACCCCAACATTTGCGCGGTCTACGGTTTTGAAGAGATTGGCGACTACAGTTTCATCGTCATGCAGTACATCGAAGGCGAGACCCTGGCTGATCTAATCCGCGGCGACAAATTAAAGAGCACCCAAATCGTACCGTTGGCCCAGCAGATCGTCAGCGCCCTCGGCACGGCCCACGCGCACGGCATCATTCACCGCGACATCAAGCCAAAAAATATCATGGTTACTCCCGGTGGACATGTGAAGGTGCTCGACTTCGGATTGGCGAAAACGATGCCGAAGAATCTCGAGGACGTCACGGAAAGTATTAGTCAACTTTCGAAAGATGGCCTGCTGGTCGGCACGATTGCTTACATGTCGCCGGAACAATTGCGCGGCGAGAAACTGGATTATCGCAGCGATATTTTCAGCCTGGGCACCGTGCTTTATGAAATGGCCTGCGGGAGAAATCCGTTTGCTCACAAAGCCGACTCCAGGGCCAGTAAATCAAACGCTGAAGTGATCTCAGCGATCATGAGCGGCGAACCACAGTCGTTGCGACAAGTCTCGATCAACTGTCCACGAGGAGTTGATCAAATCGTCAACAAGTGCCTGAGAAAGGAACGGGACGAACGTTACCAGTCTGCGCCGGAACTGCTGATCGATTTGGACAACTTACAAAAGGGCATTTTTCTTACCTCACGTGCCAGCTCTTATCGCAGTATCAGGTTTGCCGGGATAGCCGCGATGCTATTGCTGGCGATATTCGTCGGCAGCTTCATCTATCAACGCTGGACCAGTGCGGGACATACTTTGGCGGTCTCACCTATCGTGTGCGACGACCCCTCAGCCAAAACAACATGCCTGGGTCCCGCGATGACCGAAGGCCTGGTAAAAGCGTTATCTCGTCGCAAGGGTTTGCGAGTCGTCTCATCAAGTGTGACGCCTTCGCTGTTCGGCGCAAACGCAGCGAGTCCGCAACAGATAGGTCGCGACCTCAACGCCGACTTGACCATGTTTGGCAAAATCACTCAGAGCGAGCAGGGGACGTTTTGCACACTGGCCGTACAACGAGTCACCGACGGAGTACAAGTCTGGGAAAAGAGCTACCCGCTGAATCCGGACAAAGTGGCGATACTCCAACAAAAAGTCTCGCTCGAGACTGCCGTCGAACTTCAATTGCCCACCAATGAAGACGACAAGACCTTGCTTGAACTGGTGGCGGCTGACGAAAATCGCAGGCCCGATGCCTACGATCTCTATTTGCAGGGGCGAAAGGCCTGGGCACTACGCGACGGTGAAAACCTCAAACTGGCGATTGACGACTTTCGCCGGGCGACTGAACTCGAGCCGAGTTATGCCCTGGCATACGCGGGTCTTGCCGACTGTTATGTCTTACTGACCACAGTGTCCTTTGGCTCGCTGGCGGGTCCGGACGCGATGCCGCGGGCTAGATGGGCGGCCAGGGAAGCGATCAAGTTCGGCGACAATCTGGCCGAATCTCATAATGCTTATGGTTCAGTTTTATTGAAGGGTGATTGGGATTGGGAAAACGCGGAAAAGGAATTTCAGCGGGCCATCGCGATCAATTCTGACTATCAACCGGCTCATTTGAACTACTCGACCCTGCTCGCAGTTACCGGCCGAATGCCGGAAGCTTTAAGAGAGAGCGAACTCGCGGTGAATGGCGACCCATTTTCGGGTGTAGCGATCATGAATTATTGTCGGACGCAGTATCAAGCGCGTCAGTTTGATCAGGCAAACGCCTGTCTGGATCGACTCGCCCAGGACCAGCCAAACTTTGCCGGCGGAAAATACATGCATGGAATTGTTTATATCGCGCTCGGTCGACTTCCGGAGGCCATCCAAATATTCGAGGAGATTTACGGAAAGGACAAGGCTTACGGGGGCGCAATGTTGGGTTACACGTATGGCATGGCCAACAGACGCGCGGACGCGGAACGAATCCTGGGTGAAATGCAGGAATATCAAAGGCAACATTACTTGCCGGATCAGGAACTGGGAATAATTTATCTTGGCCTCAACGATTTGGACCACGCATTTCCGCTGTTCCGCAAAGCAGTGGAAAACAAATATCCGCCGGCACAGGCGTTCTTCTGCTCGCCGACGTTCGATCGGTTGCGCGCAGATCTCAGGTACGTCGAGCTCGCTAAAGAAGTCAGGCTGCGACCCGGGGTGCCAACCTCATCTGCTTCCGTGTCGAATTCCGCAAGATAGAAGCTAAGCGCGAGAGAGCAGCTTCAGTGTCAGGTCTTAGGTCCGGTTCCGTGGCCAGCAAGGATCCCACCAGTTCGCGCAGTTGTGAGGGGACGTTGGTGCGCAGTTTCTCAATCGTGAGAGGTTTCGCCGGATCGTACACTCTACCCGTCAACAGCAGGAATAGAATTGAACCCAACGCATAAAGGTCGCGAGTCGCGTCACTCCCAGCCCCGGCGTGCTTTGACTCAGGTGCGATGAAGCCCGGTGTCCCCCAACGCAACGGATCCGGCCGATCGATTGGCGCCGCGCCCTCAAAGTCAATCGGAACCAAATTCCCTTCGCGAGTCACGATAATGTTTTTTGGTTTGCAGTCTCGCCATGCCCAGCCGGCGCGGTGCATCCGCGACATGAATCTTGCGAGTTGAATACCCGAGTCGAGAACCTGAGCCACGGCTAATCGCCGGTGCCGCCGCAGCAATACTTCGTGGAGAGTGATGCCACTCAGGTACTCCATCACCAGATAGTACGTGCCATCTATTTCAAACGATGAGTGCACCCGAGGAACCGGCACCCCGCAGGCAGCCAGATGCTTGAGGACTCGTTCTTCGTTACGGACTCTCCATGCCCCGTCACGGCCGTCCCAACTCAGTTCCCCGTTCTTCCGCCCTTCTTTCAACAGACAGAGTCGCGGCCGGCCGGAGGCCAAATCGATCGCTTCGTAAACACCACCTTTGCCTCTCTGGACCAGGGCATTGATCACCCGGATTGGTGAACTCACTTTTTGTCTTGAGGAGGTGGATTGAGGTTTGCAGGCCTGAAACGGATCTGAAACCCAATCGGGCTTTGGCAGCTCGCGAACGTCCGGCACCAGGTCTCCGTCCGGCGCATAGACCGCGGGAACTTGCCGGCCATTCCGAGCCAACTCGAGATATTCGAATGCGCCGAAGCGATAATAGACGTTGCTTGAATCTGAGAACCTGAGATCGAATGGGACCGAAGGGCCATTGAGACGCTTCGTTAACTTGTGCAGCCGTTGCGCAAGAAAGACGGCGTCGTCATCAGTTCGCGGATAGACGGTAATGATTTTGCCGATCTGGCTGTAGCGGTAATCGAGGCCTGAGTTGAGTTTGCCGACTTCTATCAGAGAGCGCGGCGCCTTGAATGAGGTGCCGCGCGCAATGAGCAAGGGCGCAATTCTTTTGAGTACCGCGGGCGCGTTGAGAATGGTCGCCGACACATGAAGTTTCCAACCGCATGATGGCTGTAGACGGTGGCTTCCTTTGTCGTATCTCCAGATCGAATCCTTCGGAGCGCGCGGCAAATATGACGCACAAAGCTTTTGCCAACGCGCCTCGAGAATATTGGCACGACGGGGCGCCGACACCGTTAGCCAGATCGAAGGGCCCGCACTCATTTTTTCTTAGGGGTGGGCTTTTTTGCTGCCGGCTTCTTTGCTGCGGGCTTCTTTGGCGGCATTGGTTTCCATGGGTTCTTCGGTGGTCGCGGTACCGGCCCCGCGGGATCGCAATCCGAGGCAATGCCCTCATCGATGCTGTCGACCCGCACACCTAATCCGGTCGGCGTAAAGTCGGCGCACGGCGCGTTCCCCACGAGATAAGCGCGTTTCCGATCCATTTCCGGAAGGTCCTTGGTTTCGTCGACACCCAGCAAGCGGTCGAGTTGTCTCGGGTCGACTGGTATTCCCGGCACGTCCTGCTCCACGAACTGCATCATGTAAGCGCGCCATTCCGGTGATCGTATGCCGCCTTTTATCGCCGCAATTGCCAAGGTTGCGTTTTGTCCGGCCTCGGCGGGATTGTTTTGCATCGAGTCGCTTTTGGCGTAGACCAGATCGATGATTTTCTTGTTAGCCATTTTGATTCTCCTTCTAAAGTTGGACCAAGGGTTAGTTAAGGACCCCACCCAACTCGAGCAGATCGCGCAGGGTGAAGAGGCCTGGGGTTTTTCCAAGCGTTGGTTTCCAGCTTGGCTCTCTCAAGATAGAATCCTTGCTGCCGCGAATGAGGCCAATGACCACTTCCGCGACTATCGTGCTGCCGACGGGGCCCAGACGTCCGGTTGATGCGGCAGCTTCGGCCAGGATGTAGTACCAAAGGGGCGTGCGTCGCGAAAACCCGCCGTCGCGAACGGCCGCTAGTTGGGCGTCGCTGACGCTGTGCGCCACAGCTTCGATCTCTTCCGGCCTGAGAACTGTCAGACCCAAAGCAGTTGCAACCGCCTGGCCTGTCGGAAGGCGCAGCATGTAGCCGCGCAGCAGATTGCGTACCGGCAACCGCGCCTCGATCGGCAGTGGATTGTCGAATTGCCGCAAATGAAACAGCGCTGTTGAGAGGCTGGTATCGATTGGACGAGCACGGTTCGCGCCCCCATCAATAAAGTTTTTCCATTCGATAATCCACTTCTCAGGAAGAACCGAAGCAGTCCCCAGACTCCCGCTAAGCGCAGTTTGGGTGAACAACTCATTCAGAGTCGCGCGGGGAAAAGCTGAGTTGTACTGGTAAGTGCCGCGAACCATGCTGTGTCCGAAGCGATAGGCTGCTACGCTGAATTCGAAGGGCATAAATAAATCATCAGGGTTCGGCCGGAAGACTTTGTTGCCACCAAACAATATCTCGCTGACGATCCAGCGATCGCAGATTCGCGGCAGGAAGTCTTTGACGACGATCCATTGATAATGCCGGCGGAGGATTCTGCGTGCCTCCTGGAATGTATGGCCGCGGTCCACGATAGCGTTATGCGCGCGGAGAAAAGCGACGTGTAGCTGCGCGATAATCAGATTCTCGTCGTCACGCTTGTCGCCAATCAACGCGGCCCGGTCGTCCTCAGGCCTGATGCTGCGCCGCTGGCGCGGCAGATCGTTCGCTTTGTGCAGCAAAGGAATGTTCTCATCGTCAGAGACGAATCCAAGCGCCATCCTTGAGCAGTTGCGCGGCGCCGGCTTGTAATAAAGGTTGTCCAGATCGAGTCCGGGCGTGCGCCCGTTGGTTATGTTGGCGATGATCTCTTCCGGTGTCAGAACCCTGAAATCGCCATCGCTGAGCTTGACCATGCTATCTGACTTCGCTTCCAGGGTGATGTCGTGATCGATGAACTGTCCAAGATAAGTGTAAGCGGATGGGATCGATGAATTTGCTGAATTATCAACCGTCTCTATCATCGAATCGCCAAGCCGGATCAGACTCGCGCGCATTTCAGGCACGTCAGGTAAAAGCGCATCGGCGGTCTGCAAGTCTGGAAACAGATAACTAAACCGAGTCGTCTTTGACGTGATCGCAAACGAAAATGGGAGGTCAAGGTCGCTGTTAAGAGCACCCACCTGATTGACCGCCTGACTCAGTTTTTCCAGCGTCGGAATAACGCCATGTGAGAACTGCTTGTAAGGCTCACTCATGCCTAAAACTTCCTTGACTACGCCTCAACCTGGAACTGCCCTGGAATGCGAAGAGAGGTCGTGGATTGTCGGTTAAAGATTTATTGCCAAGTCCTGAGCCGTTGGATTGGATCAGAGAAACCGCCGACTTGGGCCTTTTTGCCTTCACAAGCCAACGAACTAAACGGTGCGCAAACCTATCATGAATCGCGGTCGCGGCAAGCATTCGCATCATCATTTCTGTTTTTTATTTTCGGCCTTGGTTGAATCCCGGCCAGTCACCACGAACCGGCCCAACCGGTCCTGATTCATTCCAGTCAAAACCGCGCAAGAAAACTTCCGGCCCACGTTCTAATCAACAAGACGACCGCGCGACTTACCGCGGTGTTTCCAGTTTTCAGGCGTGCGAATCAATCTCTCCAGCGCACGCACCGGTTTCGGTTATCGAAGGGAGAAAAAGTGATGAGAACGAATGTGACTAATTGGATTACGGGATTTGTTTTGATGTTCGCGACCGCCTGCGGCGCAGTCGCCGTCGGCTGGGGTAATCACGGTGGACCAGTGCCGCCACAAAATGATGAGTATCGTCTGGAAGGACCGTTTACGCAGGGCAACCTGTCGGTATTTCTGGTCCATGGTAAGGACAAAATCAAGGGTCAGACGTTCATTACCTTGCAGGAAGCGCTGGTGCAGAAGAAAGTGGTCGTGCGCGAGACGCGCGAGGTCAACGAACTGTCGATCGAGAACCTCTCCAGTGAAGAAGTCTATGTGCAATCAGGCGACATCGTGAAAGGCGGTCAGCAGGATCGCATGCTGGTGGTCGATCTGATTCTGCCGCCTCACTCCGGAAAAATTCCGATTGCCGCGTTCTGTGTTGAGAATGGACGTTGGAGTCGCAGAGGCAGTGAAGAAGTAACTACATTCACGTCTTCGTCGAACGTCGTCGCCAGTCGCGAAGTAAAACTTGCTGCCAAAGAAAAAGGCTCGCAAGGTGAAGTGTGGGCCGAAGTAGCGGCGGCCCAGGACAAGCTCAGCGCAAACACGGGCGGCAGCGTCAGAGCGCCGGCCTCGCCGACCAGCTTTCAACTCGCTTTGGAAAATAAAGCGGTCCAGACAAGCGCGGACAGCTACATCAAAGCTCTGTCCGGGATCGTTGAGGGCAAGAACGACGTGATCGGTTACGTGTTCGCCATCAACGGCAAAATCAATAGCGCCGACATCTATGCTTCGAGCACATTGTTCAAAAAACTTTGGCCCAAGCTGTTACAGGCGAGCGCCATCGAAGCCGTAGCTGAAGTGCGACGCGGCGAAAAATTTGACGCGCCCAAACCGGTCGAGGTTCAGGGCTTTCTGGATGACGGATCGAAAGGCCCCGAACAGGAAAAGGACGTTTCCAGCCGCGTGCAGATGGTCACGCGCGACTCAAAAGACAACGTCTCGTTTGATACTCGCGATCGCGCCAAGTCCAGTGTGGTGGTCCATCGTAATCTCATTAAGAAGAACTAGCTGGGAGCGCGGACATCCTGTCCGCAAAGTGCGCGCAGCGCGTTCGTAACCGGTTGTCAAATAAGAGGAGCGCACGACGCGCTCCTCATTTTTTTCGCGCTTTCGCGCTGATGCGGGCAAGGATGCCCGCGCTCCGTCAGTGAACCAATTTCGTGGAAAACAAAATCCCATACAGCTCATCCGATCGGCTATCGAACTTGCCACCGCTGGTTGAGAGAATAAAATTCACCAGTTGTGTCTGCCCGCCAAACTTTCGATAAGTCATCCATTGCAAGCGCCGAATGTCATCGGCCATCTGCGGCTTTGATTCACGAAACTCAACTCCGCGCGCCCCGTCAAGTTCCAGCCACTTTAGTTCATCGACTTCGCCATTCTTCTTTCTTACCTTTGCGCTTTCATGCGTTGCATTGAGGCTTATATCAGTCGGAAAATCGGGAGCCATCGGTGAAATACTGACAATCAGAAACGCGCCGTTGCCTCCATACGAAAAACTATTCGTCGATATGTCCTGTTTCTTCCAGCCTGCCGGTAGTGTCCAGGAAATTCCCTGCTGGTCCCATTTCACATCCTCACCGTTTGCGATGGCCGCCGTTTGGGCGGCGGTTGGCGCCGGCTTTTCAACCGGATCGTCGCCGATCTTCGTGGGGTTACTCGACGACGATGAAGAGGAAGAGGAATTAGAGTTACTGTTGGTTTTCAGCTTGTTGGTCAGGTTGCACGCCGCAACCACCAGCACCAGAGCCATAATCGCGAGCACATTTTTCATCGAGTGATGTTCATCCTTCTTCGAAGTTAATTGGCAGAGGCCTTTTACCGGAACATCGAACGCGAGTCAAATACCATTCTTCAAATAGAGTCACCCGCGTGCTATTCTTGAGACGTTCCCCTTCAGTTCGTTCAACCACGGCGTCAACAGTAGACGCTTCGAGAGGTGAGTTATGCGACAAATCTTATCAAGACGCGTGTCTGCAAGGGGAACCATCGTGGCTATCGCATTCCTGGGCGCATTCCTGGCGGCTTTCCTGGTCTTAGCGTGTCAGCCGGCGCGAACTTTGAACTCGAATGCAAATGCAAATGCGAATGCGAACAGCAACTCGAGTTCTGCGACCAGCAACGACAATTTCAACGCCGGCTCCGACAACAGCGGTCCATCGATCAACACGCGTGAGCCGGACAAATACTCGGCGACCCTCGTCTTCAGCATCGAAACTGAAGGTGGCGACAAAGCGATCGCTATTCCATCTTTGAGTATGCAAGTCGCTCGTAGCGGTGATGATCGACGCCTGGAATTCAAACTGCCCGATGGCTCGCCGCTGATCTATCTCGATCACGACAATCATCATTACGTAATCCTGCCGGCGCGCAAGCAGTACGCCGAACTAACGAAGGAAGCGACGGGCGTTCAGTTCCAGAAATTGCTGACACCGGGACAAGTCGTTGAAGACTTGAAGAGCAGAAAAGGCGTCGAACGCGTGGGGGACGACACGATGAATGGGCGCGCCGCTGAGAAGTATCGTTACAGTGCCGAGACAAATACCAACACAAAAGCCGGCGAAGTGAAGGCAGAAGCCTTCGTTTACGTCGATAAAGAAACAGGATTGCCGCTCCGAGCTGAGTTGAATGCCCAGAGTTCGGGCGACGTAAAAGGCGTTAAGGCCGCGCGCGCCGTGGCTGAAATGCGCGACATCAAAACTGATGTCGATGCCACGATGTTTCAAACGCCCGCTGGCTACGATCTAGTGCCGCCAGAGAAAATCCGTCAGCAAATCGATGCCCTAACGAGTGCAATCATGTCAGTCCTGAAAACGATGAATGCGGGTGCGTCAGGTGCGCCGCCGGCACCCACAGCTTCGACAAATCCACAACCATGAAGAAATCCATCCTGTTCCTTTTCATTGGTTTACTCGTCGGTGGGCTGGCGACTGTTTATTTCCTTGGTTCGACCCGCACGCGCGGACTGCCGGGCACTCCGCTTCGGCCGCCTGATCCCAATGGCGATATGTCGAGCACTGTCACGGTTACAGTCGATGAAAAGTTTTTCGACTCGCTGCTGGGTACGATCTTCAGTAAGCTCGGCCCACCGCAACTCAAACTTTCACAAAATCAGTCGCAGTCGCTGATCCAGCCGGCGGTGTTTCAGAACTCGTGCAACAACGTCGTCGCGTTGAATTCGGAAGGGGGCAACGTAAAGACCGGCGTGCGGTTTACCGGCGGCAAGATCGTCGCTCCGCTGGCGTTCGCCGGGAGCTACAGCGTGCTGGCCCAGTGCGTGCAATTCAAAGGCACCGGCAAAGCGACCGTCGATTTATCGTTCGACGCGGCCAGACAGACTGTCTTCGGCTCCTTGAATGTCGATGAAGTACAACTGGACGGCGTGTCGCCGATCGTCAGCACTCTCGTCACTGCGTTTGTTCGCCGCGCCATCGCCGAACAGTTGAATCCGTTCGAAGTGCTCCCCGTTTCGCAACTGTCACTATCGCTCCCGGTCCAGGTAAGCGGCGGCACCGTCAAAGCGATCGTGAAAGACGTCCGCTCCGAGGTTCAGGAAGGCACACTCAAACTTTACCTGACGTATGACTTCAGCGCTGAGAAGAAGACTGGGTGACTAACTCGAGCCTCGGCGGAAAGCCTCACTCCGTTAGGAGTGACATGTTTATGGCTCCCAACTAAGATTGTGATTCTCTCCCGCTCGGAGGAGCGGAAATCAATTAATCTCTGACACTCGATCATGATCCGCTCCTCCGAGCGGAGCGAATGTTTTGGCTCGTTGATTCTATAAACATTTCACCCCTGACCGGGGTGAAACACCCATCGCTACTGCGTGCTAATCTTTCCCACCAAACTGTTTCCTTCCACGATCAAAAATCTTTCTTCCTAAGCATGAAACGTTTCGCCCGTTTTCATCATTCACGGGCGAGACTTGAACAATGCTTCTTTCGGAAGCGTACTTAGGGAGGACGATTATGACGAAGATTTTCGCAATAGCATTGCTGGCGCTGGCTTTGACAGCGTGCGAATCCGGCACCGAAAACGCGAACACCAGTAACGACAACAAACCGGCCACGGCCACGCCGGCGCCCGCAACGCCGGCGGCTTCAGCGTCTCCGGCTGCCAGCCCGGCCGCGTCACTGCAATTCAAAGCAGGCGACAAGGTGAAGGTCACCACCAACGGTTCGTCAGCTGAAGCCACCGTAGTGAGCGTTGACGAGAAGGCCGGCAAAGTCACAGTCAAGATGGCAGGTCAGAAGGATGAAAAGACTGTCGCCATCTCAGCCGTCGCCAGGCAATAGCCGCAGTTACCAGGGTGAAGGCAACGCGACCACGTTGCCTTCATCAAAACGGCTCGAGAAGAGTTCGGAGTGCCGCCTTTAGGCGGAACTCCAAACGAGATTGGATCATGTCACCAGCGAAACAGCTCAGGGAACTTGGGCAGCAGGATTTCGATCGGCTGCTCACCTGGCTTGATGCGGATCGCGAGCGCGCGGGATTCCTCTACGAACAAATTCGCTGGCGACTGGTTGCGATTCTCGCCGCGCGCGGCTGCACACTGGCTGAAGAACTCGCCGATGAAACGATCGATCGAGTTGCCCGCCGGGTTACCGATATTCACGATACGTATCGCGGCGATAAGGCGCTCTACTTCCTCGGCGTGATGAATAACGTCCATCACGAATATCTCCGGCGGCCGCCACCGCCGCAGTTAGTGCAAACAGATGAGGATGTCGAGGAGCGAGAAGAAATTCATTCTTGCCTCGACAATTGTCTCGCGCAGCTCGCGCCGCATTCTCGTCAACTGATCGAGCGTTACTACTCTGAAAATAAGCAAGCGAAGATTGATTTGCGTAAAGTGATTGCGCGCGAAATGGGAATTAAAGCAAGCAGCTTGCGCCTGCGCGCACTCCGCATCAGAGAGAAATTACAAACATGCATCGAGCGATGTTTGCATAACGTATCAGCAGCCCGACCATCAGGGCGGGCCATTTAGCCAACGCCATGATCGAGAATCATAAACAAGATTTTTCTGATGAGACGATCCGCAGTTTCCTGCTGGGCGAATTGACCGGCGGCGACCAATCGCGTTTCGAAGAACAGTTGTTCATGGACGAAGAGCTGGCCGCGCGCGTTCGTTTAGCTGAACTGGAATTGTGCGACGATTACGCGTCGACTCGTGTCAGCAATCACGAGCAACAAGTATTTCGAGAACGATTCCTGCTGACCCTTGATAGAAAGCAGGCCCTCGCAGTGTCGACGGCTTTGGGCGATCGCTTCAGGACTAAGGCGACCGAGCATTCGGTCATGCAGCGAATCAGGAACTTAATCAACATCAATCAAGCCGTGTGGAAATATGCATTTGCTGGTTTGATTCTGATAATCGTGCTGGCAACCGCCCTGCTCGTGACGAAGGATCGTTCGCATATCGCATTCCCGTTCATTCCTAAACGGCTTGCGCCCAAACCAACCGCGACCACGACGCCGCAGTTTAGTAATCACTCACATAGCGCAGCGGCGCCGTCGCATAACGAGCAGTCGCCGGAACTGCCTCTGCACGATTCGTTAACGCCCAGTGTAGTGCTCACTTCAAACACACCGATCGATTCGTCGCCGGTGATTACCAATGCAAATAGAGATGTGGTGCGGTTCGAAATCGTCCTGGATCAGCCCGCGGTTGAATTTTATGACGTCAACGTCACGACCCTGTCCGGCGAATCCGTATTCTCCGCAAACGCCATCAAGCGCGCCGAAGATAAATTGGTACTGGATATTCCTGCGAATGCGATCAGTCCCGGAGATTATCAAGTATCGCTAACGCGGAATGATGAGGCGAGGCAAAGCGCGGGCACTTATTATTTTCGAGTGAGGTAGCTAATCGGCGATAAGGTCAGTACCGGGAGCGATAGCGACCGGGTAGTAATCTCGCAATCGAATCTCCACGCTAAACTGCGACCCGGTCGCTACCGCTCCCGGTACTGACTCCACAACCAACCAGCCCAATATCCGGATCGCGAATGGGCTTACTTGACGCGACTCTTGCGCCGCCGCAGAAAATCGATCAGCACGAACTGCGAGAGATTGTTTGGATTGGCAAAGTAAGCCTTGCCGTTCGTCATCGCGGTCATCTGCTTTACGAATTCAACCAGATAATAATCGCTGGCGAGCATGAAGGTATTTATCATGATGCCCGCTTTGCGACAGGCCTGGACTTCGCGAAAGGTCGCATCCATCACGAAAGGATCGCCGCCCATTGAGTTCTTATAGATTCTGCGTTCGCTGGTTTCGCCGGGTGACCATTTGAAACCGCTCGGATGCGTGACCGCGCCTTCGACAAAGCACGCCGTCGGCTTGCCATCAGTTACCATCACGATTTGCTTCATGTCTTTGCGCTGCGCCTGGAGGAGGCGGCGCGCCAGCCGCAAACCTTCGGCAGTGTTGGTGTGATATGGACCAACCTGCGTCGTGGCGAGCTTGGCCAGCGGCAGTTCTTCAGCTGAATCGTGGAACAAAACTATCTTTAGAGAATCGCCGGGATACTGCGTCCGAATCAGATGCCCGAGCGCGAGCGCGACTTTCTTGGCCGGCGTGAAACGATCTTCGCCATAGAGAATCATCGAGTGCGAACAATCGAGCATCACCACCGTCGCGCACGACGATTGATAATCACATTGATGGACGTGCAGATCTTTGTATTCAAGATTGATTGGGACGCTTAGTCCTTCACGCTGAATCGCCGAGAGCAGCGTTGTATTCACATCCAGGTTGATCGTGTCGCCGAACTCGTAAGGCTTGCTGGCCGCTTCGGCTTCCACGCCTGTGGCCAGGTGCGACGTATCGTGCCGCCCCATCGAACTCTTGCCTAAACTTCCCAGCAGGTTACGCAACGTCTTATAACCAAGAAAATCGAGCCCTTTTTCCGTAACTTCGAATTTGACGTTGCGCGGAAGCGGCTCTTCGACTCGCCCCTCACCATTGCCGCCCATGTCGCGCCGTTGCTCCGTTGGTTCTTCGTGCAGCGTCAAGTAACCTTCTTCGACCAGTCGCTCGATCAACTGATTCAGCATTTCCTGTAGCTGCGAGCCCTGGTACTTCCCCTCATTCTCATCGAGCATCTGTTGAATCTGATGCTGACTCAAAAGTCCCTGGTCCATCAGCGCCTGCAGCAACGCGCGCCGCAGCGCATCGAGCGAGGTGTCCTGCTCCGCGCGCTCGCGCGTCCAGTAATAATCGTCGTCGTAACCGGAATAGAGCAGCGAATCAGACAGACCTTCCATCAGATCGCCGAGATTCAGGCCGTAGACATCGAGGCCGTTGAATTTTGAGTAGCGAGTGAAACGCATAATAAATAAGCTGATGATGGAGTCAGTACCGGGAGCGATAGCGACCGGGTCTCAATCCGCGCAAAGGTCAAGATGGCCAAGCTAGAACCCGGTCGCTATCGCTCCCGGTACTGACTCCTCAGCTATACCTTCCCGTCTCTGTCAGATCGTCATAGATCATTCCCTTGCGATCTTTCTTCGCCTTGGTCACTGCCGTATATCCGCCCTCTTCGTTGCGGCTGATCTTGTTTTCCGCATAGAGCCCTTCCAAAGCAAATTCGCAGGCCGCGATCGTTTGCGCTTCGTCTTTACGATTGAAGTCGAATGGAATCAGCGCCGTCTCGATCAATTCGGGTGCGGACTCGAGCAGCAGCATGCACTCTTCAGCTGAAGCCGTATCCGCTAGCCGCACGTTGTTGCCTTGATCGAACCAGGCCACGGTCTTCGCGAAGTCGATGCCCACGAAATAGCCTTCAAAGATTTCGCCGGCGGCGCGCTTGATCAAATCTTTCGCGATGCGATTGGCGCCGATTTGCTCGCCTTCATATTCAAGTTCCATCTTGCCGGTCATCGAAGGAATCGCCGCGTAAATATCTGCGATACGCGGCACGATCTGTTGTTCGTCCGTCATCAACGCGCGGCGTTCGGCGTTTGATACTACGGACTCCATGACGGTAATCGGCAGCCGCTGCGAAACGCCGGAATGCTTATCAATTCGCTGGTCATCTCTGGCTTCAAACGCAATCTGTTCGATAGCCTCGCGAATGAAATCGGGAATCGTCAGACGATCCTTCAATCCATCGCGCGCGGTCCAGGCTTCCTGCCTGGTAATCTCGACGCCGAGGTCAAGTTCCTTCGGATAGTGCGTTGATATCTCTGCGCCGATGCGATCTTTCAAAGGCGAGATGATCTTGCCGCGCGCCGTGTAATCTTCGGGATTCGCCGAAAACACGAGCATCACATCCAGCGGCAGACGCACGGGATAACCCTTAATCTGCACGTCGCCTTCCTGCATGATATTAAAGAGACCAACCTGGATTTTGCCGGCGAGATCGGGCAGTTCGTTGATCGCAAAGATGCCGCGGTTCGCGCGCGGAAGTAGTCCGTAATGAATCGTCAGTTCGTCGCTTAAGAGGTGTCCACCCTTTGCAGCTTTGATCGGATCGACGTCACCGATTACGTCAGCGATCGTTACGTCAGGAGTTGCTAACTTTTCGACAAAGCGCGCATCGCGTCCGACCCAGGCGATGGGCGCCGAGTCCTGATGCAGTTCGATCGTTTGCCGGCCATAAGCGCTGATCGGATGAAATGGATCATCGTTCACTTCCGAACCGGCAATGATCGGAATCTGATCGTTAAGAAGATTTGTAAGCTGGCGAATGATGCGGCTCTTCGCCTGGCCGCGCAGCCCAAGCAGAATCAAATTATGACGCGCGAGAATTGCGTTAATGAGTTGCGGCACAACCGTCTCGTCATAGCCAACAATGCCGGGGAAAAGTTTCTCGCGCCGTTTCAGTTTGCAAATCAGATTTGCGCGCATCTCGTCTTTGACCGAGATGCTTTGAAAGCCACTCGCTTTGAGTTCGCCTAAAGTCCCTGCTTGTTCCATGGTTCGATTCTAACCGGAAAGAAAGCAAAGTCCGAATGACCGCTTTCACTCCGCAGGAGTGAAATATTTATAGAAACATTCCGCTCCTCCGAACGGAACTTTCATTTTTGTGGCTTATCTTCTATAAATATCTCGCCCCTAACGGGGCGAAGAGGGTGCCCGTGTTCATCTCTCGGGAACAAAACCTTGCGGCTCTCTTTTCACCAACCCATCAGCTTCCAACTTTTCCAAATGCGCTACCACCGCGCGCTCAGCCATCGTGTGCGCCTTGGGCGGCACGTCGCTGTATGCCCGCGCGACGATCTCGTCCATAGTAGATAAGCCTTCACGAACCGCGGCGAGGATCAGCTCTTCGCGTAGCAGTCGATGGGTGATGTATTCGTCGATCTTCTCGTACGGGTTTGCGATCGCTGGTCCATGTCCTCCGAATAAGACGGAAAGTCTAGGCAGCGCGCGCATGCGCTCGAGTGACTTCAGATAATCCCGCATGTTTCCCTCCGGCGGATCGATCAGCACGGATCCATAGCCAACGATGTTGTCGCCGGAAATCAACGCGCCGGTGCGTTCGTCATAGAAGCAAAGGTGGCCGCGCGCATGCCCGGGTGTGTGTAACGCGCGCAAGTTGACGGGCGGATAGCCATCGAGGGCGATGATGTCATTGTCTTCGATCAAACGATCTATGGTGATTTGATTCTTGAGCGATTCCGCTGTTGCTCGATGCGCCGCAATCGGAATGCGTCGCCGATGATTAGTTTCGAGGAAACTGTTTAGAGCTTCTACACCTGCAACGTGATCAGGATGAGTGTGCGTTAGGATCATCTCGCGCGGCGCCAACTGGTTCTTACGAATCAGATCATCGACGCACTCGGCGACGGCCTGCTGCTCGTCTTCGTATGGCGATCCAGGATCGACGATTAGAAATTCTTGCGTGGTGTAGATGAGATAGCAATTCGTATGGGTCGCCGGAGGTTTGGTCGGTGTGCGCACCGGAAAGCAGATGTAATTGGGATGAAATTCGATGCGGCGCGTAGGTTCGCCATGGGCCTCCGGAATCGAAAGAAATCGTTCGACCAGATCTTCACCAAGGCCTTCCGAAAGCGTTTTCACCACGTGCAGGACGGGCGGCACCACGATGATTTCGCTTCGCGCCCATTGTTCGTAAGCGTCACGCGCGGCAATCCATTCACCACTCTCCAATTCTGAATCTTCAGTAACCCGTGGCTCTTGCTTAGCAGGACAGTTGACGAGGAAGAACCAGGTGTCGAACCTGCGCGGCGCAAACGGCGGCGTAAGCCAGCGACCGGCGAAGGTGAAATCGTTGGCGTCGAGCTGCAAACCAAAATGATCGAGCAATTGTGGCCACGTCACGCGCTTTGATTCGAGATCGTCGAAGAGCGAAGCGCGTTGACCAACGGTCAATGTCTCGGCGCCACGCGCGAGCAGCACCCCAACTTCTTCGAACAGTTCGCGCGCGGCACAACTGATCATCGCGGCGCGCTCTTTGTCGTCGCAATTACTGACGCGTACTTCTGCGTCGAATGATTCGCGCTGACCACCGGGAAACGCCCGATAGCCGCCGAGAAAAGCGAGCTTGGTGCTGCGCTTGACCCAGTAGACTTCCGGATTATTTGGATCAGTATTGGGCCGCAGGAGAATTACAGCGGCGGCGTCTTTGGGTGGTTGTGGGGGCGCGGGCGTCTTGCCCGCATTGAGCGTGTCAGCGCGAACGGATTCATTCATGTCGTCTGTTTGCGCGAGCTACGCTCGCGCCTGCGGACAAGGATGTCCGCGCTCCCAATCACTACCACCGAAATCGCTCACCATCACGGCCGGTCCATGGATCGCCGCGCATGTGATAGCCGCCCTCTTCCCAAAAACCCGCCTCGTCGGCGGCGAGAAAGCGCACGCCTCTGACCCACTTCGCCGATTTCCAGGCATAAAGTTGCGGAATGATCAGACGCACCGGGCCGCCATGCTCAGGCGGAATGGGCGCGCCATCATGCAGGAAAGCAAACAACGAATCTTCCTTCAGAAAGTATTCGATGGGAATGTTGGTGGTCCAACCGTAATCGTAAGCGAGGGCCAGCACGAATTTCGCTTCCGGTTTCACGCCGGCGCGCTCGGCAATCTCGCGCGTGGGCACGCCGGTCCAAACATTGTCGAGTCGCGACCAGCGCGTGACGCAGTGAAAATCGGAATAGATTTTGACGACTGGAAGTTGCATGAATTCATCGAGCGAGAATTGAAGCGGCTTTTCAATCAGACCATCGACTTCGAATTTCCAGGTGGTCAGATCTACCGGCGGCGCGCCATGCGCATCAAGGACCGGCCATTTTTTGGTGCGTGATTGTCCCGGCGGAATTCGGTTCTCGCGGCGCGTGTCGGGAGAGATGATTACATCGGGTTCAGTAATCTCTTCCGGCTTGCGCGGATCGTGCGATTGATATTCGGGATCTTTAATTAAGGAGTCAAGAAAACTCATTTCATTAATACGAAATCAGTCGACAGCCGAATCAGACTTTAGAGCTTCGTCCTGAGCCTCGATAAACGAATCAATCAACGAACGTTCTTTCTCGAGCAACGTGCGCAGCGCCTCGCGAAAGATTCGCTGTGACAAAGAAGGATCGCGAAGCAGCAACGTGCGGAACGCTTCATCACTCCATTCCAAAACGGCAGAATCTTCTTTGGCGCTCACTGACGCTGATCGCGGGATGCCGCAGAGCACCGCCAACTCGCCGAGGACGTCGCCCGGTTCTGCTTTAGTTAAAGTAAAGTGCTGACCTTCGCGATCGACGAAGACCTCAAGCGCGCCCGTCAGCACCAGCAGCACACAATTTGCGGCATCTCCTTCTTTCAACAGGACCGCGTCCGCCGGCTGTTGTTTGACTTGCCCGGAGTCGAGCAGTCTTCTCGCGCCGTTCGCAGTAAAACCCGCGAACAAGGGAAAGGTAGTGATCAGATCAATATATTGTTCGTTCATGATTTTGGGGACTTCCTCTGACGTTGAAGCCGGAGCATTGATAAGGTCATCTCTTCGGCGCGTTCTTCTCGGCCAGTTTCACCAACTCTTCCGGCATCCATTTGCCCACGCCTTTTTCAACAGCGCCGCGAATACCTTTCGAGCGATCGTGCCAGTCGTCACGGTTTCCCTCGGGGCCTGACTCGCGTTCGTAGTTCTCAGTCTGCTCGAGCGATAGAACGATGCCCTGAGCGATGCCGTTCCAATCTTTCTGTTGAATGCCGCGCAGGACCAGCGGCAACCCTGCCGACCAATCTTCTTCCGGCGCGCGCGCGTCCTGCTCAGGAATTGTCAGGTTGTATGTCGGCGGAAATTCGCCGCCCGAAAACTCCCTGACAATCTGCTTCGCAATGTCTCTGTAGGCTGTCTGCGAATTTTCTTTTCGCATCGCCTGCGCGCGGCGAAACAAGTCGGCAACGGTCGTTTGTTTGTCGGTCATATCGATTTCACAGATACCTTACATGCGTGGTGAATGCAACTCAAGAACCGACGTCTCCTGCCCACGGGTCCGTTTCACCGTCTTCACCGAACAGAGGCTTTGCCCACAAACTCGATTAGACGAACGCGGTACGGACCAGCGACCGGGTCTTTTCATTGAGATTACCCGCTTGCTGGCGCAAGCGATTCCGTACCCGGTCGCTACTGCAACGGATAATTTATTTTTTGGGCAAAGCACTGAACTGAGTTTTTCTTTCGCGGCCCTGAGTGAACCCATTCCAATCCAATTGCGTCTAAGTCAAGAACCATCTGGTCTCCCGTCGCTGCTGTCTGGCGATTTGCACATTTCTCGTAATCCTGAGATTCCGATTTTAAGGAGGGCAAAGCCCAATGACTCTCCCGAGCCGTCTTGTCTCATTGCTACTGGTCTATTGTTTTGTGCTTGCGTGCGCAATCCCGCCGGCAGCTGCCGGGCAATCATCGCGTTCACAGACTCTTGCTGAAGACACTCTGACTACCGGAATCCTGGATCGGACTTATAACTTCTTCGCCACGTTACTCTCACGCCCCGCAAATTCATCCGACGACAATTCGGACCAGGACGCCGGTTTGAAGTTTCACCTGAGCGAAGCTCCGGAGCAGCCGGAAGCAAAAGCAACAAACAAAATAGCGCAAGCGTCAGTCCTGTCAGATGCCGAGACGCAACCGATTCTCAATCGCCTGCCGGCCATCAAGACCGCCGCGAGTGACGAAGTTGATTTTGCGCTGCGCGATAAATCTCTCCCGCCACCACGAACGGGCATGACTCTCTTGCAGCCGTTTCCATTCGCGCTTGAAAGCGGGCCGCTCGATCAAAAACTCAGTGGCCCGCTCGAAGTTGTTCGCCAATCACCCGAAGGCGAGGTGCCAATCGCGCCGAACTTAAGCGTTACTTTTTCGCAGCCAATGGTCGCAGTAACATCGCAGGAAGAAGCTGCCGAAAATGTTCCCGTGCAGCTCTCGCCGCAACCGGCGGGCAATTGGCGTTGGATTGGGACAAAGACCCTTTTGTTCGAGCCGGATGTGCGCTTCCCGATGGCGACGCGGTATTCAGTCACTGTGCCGGCAGGGACGAAATCGGCGAACGGCGGCACACTCGGGCAAACAAAGAGTTGGACGTTTACGACGCCGCCACCAACGCTGAAGAACTTCTACCCGGAAAAAGCAACCGTGCAACAGCGCGACGTACTTATGTTCGCTGAGTTCGATCAGCGGATCGATCCCAAAGCTGTTCTCGCAAATCTCAAAGTGGTTGCCGGAACAGCTCAAGTGGCGACGCGCCTGGCCACAAAGGATGAAATCGACGCAGACGAGAATGTTAAGGAATTAGCGAAGAACGCGGAGAAGGATCGCTGGCTGGCGTTTCGAGCAATTGGCGCAAACGGCAGCACGACAAACGCCTTTCCGGCCGGCGCTAACGTAAACGTTACGATTCTTGCCGGCACTCCGTCAGCAGAAGGCAGCCGCACTACACGCGAGCCGCAGAGTTTTGCATTCACCACCTTTGCTCCGCTGCGCCTGGTCAGGAGCTACTGCATTTATCCTCCCAACTCGCCGTGCATACCTGAGTACACCTGGCAGGTCGAATTCAACAATCCACTCGACACCGAAACGCTGACTGAATCGCAGATTCGCGTCGAGCCCACGATCGACAACCTCAAAGTCAGTGTCGGCGGAAACACGCTGCGAATTGACGGCGTGAAGAAACCGAACACGAATTATCGAGTCACTATCGATAAGTCTCTGCGAGATAAGTTCGGCCAAACACTCGATAAGAATGAAAACATCGAGTTTAAGATCGGCAGTGAGCCGTCGCGAATCGGGCTATCCGGTCAGGGCCTGGTCGTGCTCGATCCTGCCGGACCGCGAACGCTTTCGCTCTACAGCGTGAACTATCAGAAGGTAAGAGTGAGTCTGTACGTGGTCGTGCCGGAAGATTGGAGCAAGTATCAAGCTTATCGACGATCAATCTATAACCGAAACCCGAATGATCGGACTGCAAAACAGGTGGAGATTCCCGGCCGTCTCGTCTCCTCAAGACAGCTCGATCTGAAACAGTCTCCCAACGACATGATCGAGACCGCGATAGATCTTTCTCCCGCGCTTAACGATGGTTTCGGGCAGGTGATCGTTTCGGTCGAATCGATTACGCCGGTTTCGGATATCTATCACAACCCGCTGCTGGCCTGGGTGCAGTCAACCCAAATCGGTCTCGACGCTTTTGTTGATAGCGATGAATTGATTGGGTGGGCCAATTCTCTGACTGACGGTTCGCCGCTCAACAATGTGCAGATGCAGATCATGCCGGCGAATGTTTCGGGCGCCACGGGCGCAGACGGTCTCGCGCATCTATCGCTTAAGCCGGCGACGGATTCTGCGCCCGGCATACTCGTGGCGCGGCGCGGGAATGATGTCGCCATCTTGCCTGAGGACGCTAACAACTGGTGGGCGACGACTGGCTCGTGGCAACGGAAACCGCTGACCGATGAGTTGCGCTGGTACGTCTTTGACGATCGCAAACTCTATCGGCCCGGCGAGGAGATACACGTTAAGGGTTGGATTCGTCGTCTCGGCAAAGGCAAAGGCGGTGACGTTGGACCAGTTGATGGAGCGATCAAACGTGTCGGTTATGTGGTCAAAGACAGCCAGAACAATGATGTCGGAAAAGGCGAGGTCACGCTGAATGCTTTCGGTGGATTCGATTTCGCTTACAAGCTCCCTCCGAACATGAATCTCGGGACTGGTCAAATCAAATTCCAAACCGACAGTACGAAGAAGGCTTTTGACAACGACGGCTGGTTCCACAACTTTGAAGTGCAGGAATTTCGCCGGCCTGAATTTGAAGTAACTGCAAAGCTTGAGAGCGAGGGGCCACTGTTCGTCGGCGATCACGCGAACGTGTCTGTGGCCGCGAATTATTTCGCCGGCGGCGGATTGCAAAATGCTGAAGTGAAGTGGGAGGTGCGATCGCAGCCGACGAACTTCACGCCGCCAAATCGCGATGACTACACATTTGGAAAATGGACCCCGTGGTGGGAAGACTCGTCAAATAATGGTAACGGAAACAACGAAGAGGAGCTGGCGGGACGCACGGACTCAAGCGGCAAACATCGCCTGCGAATTGATTTTGATTCAGTGAAACCGGCCCGGCCTTCGACCGTTACCGCCGAAGCGAGTGTGCAGGATGTGAATCGTCAGACCTGGAGTTCGGCCGCGACGATGCTGGTGCATCCGGCGAATCTTTATGTTGGCTTGAAGAGCGAAAAGACTTTTGTGCAGCAGGGCGAGCCGCTCGTTGTGCAATCCATTGTCACTGATCTTGACGGTCGTAGCATCGCTAATCGTGAAGTGAAGATGCGCGCCGTCCTGCTTGATTGGAAGCAGGTAAAAGGTGAATGGAAAGAAGTTGAAACAAATCCACAGGACTGTGTCGTCCAATCAGCGGCGGATGCAGTGAAGTGCACTTTCGCATCCAAAGACGGCGGCACTTATCGTGTGCGGGCGACCATTCAAGACGATCGCGGCCGCGCTAATGAAACCGAGATGACCCTGTGGGTGGCGGGCGGAAAGCAGCAGCCCAGAAATGGTGTTGAAGAAGAAAAAGTTGGATTAATTCCCGAGCGCCGCGAATACAAAGCGGGTGACACCGCTCAGATTCTGGTGCAAGCACCTTTCTATCCGACGGAAGCAGTGATGACCCTGCGCCGTTCGGGCATCATTAAGACTGAACGGTTTCGTATCGATTCGCCGACTTACACCCTGCGCATTCCGATTGAAGAAGCCTGGACACCGAACGTGCATGTACAGGTGGATTTGGTTGGAGCTGAACAACGCGCCGAAGTTCCATCAACTGATCGTTTAGAGCCGGGACTTGTCCCGGCTGGCGGCACAAGTGCCGCCTCTAAACGAGATCAGAAACGTCCCGCGTACGCCACAGGCGAAATTAATCTGTCGATCCCACCACTCTCGCGAAAACTGAGCGTGATCGCCACGCCACGCGACAAGACGCTGGAGCCGGGCGGCAACACGTTGATTAACGTCGAAGCTAAAGACGCGAGCGGGACGGCGGCCAGGGACAGCGAAATCGCGGTCGTAGTCGTGGATGAATCGGTGCTGGCTTTGACGGCTTACAAACTAGACGATCCGATCTCAATTTTCTATTCCGAACGCGACAAAGACACCAACGATTTTCACTCGCGACAGAATGTCAGATTGGCCACACTGGAAGCGGGCGATAACTCAGTCAACGCAACGCGTGTGATGTCTGCAGCTGAGACCGTAAATGTCACCGCGGATGCTTCCACTTCCATAAGCGCCAGGCAGATCATGGATCTGCCGAGTAATGGCCGGCTCCCGCTTGCGTTTTTGAGGCCGGGGTCCGTGAATGTTGTAACCAAATCAGGAACTAACCAGCAACCAATCCAACTGCGCGAAAACTTCAATGCCCTCGCAGTCTTCGCTCCTTCCGTCCGCACCGACGCTAACGGAAAGGCACAAGTACAAGTAAAGCTGCCGGACAATCTAACGCGTTATCGCGTTATGGCGGTCGCAGTCGCCGGCGGCAAACAGTTTGGCTCGGGTGAGTCGACGATCACGGCGCGACTGCCCTTGATGGCGCGACCGTCGGCGCCGCGCTTTTTGAATTTTGGCGATCGATTCGAGTTGCCGATCGTCTTGCAGAATCAAACTGACAACGCGATGACGGTCGATGTCGCCGTGCGCGCGACGAATGCACTCTTGTCAGAACCACCTGCGGTAGCGGGTGGTTTATCTCGAGATGGGCCAAGGACAGGAGCGATCAACCGCCCGCTACCGCAGGCGGTTCTGACCTCAGCTGGACGGCGCGTCACTGTGCCCGCCAACGATCGCGTCGAGGTGCGCATTCCCGCGGCAACGGCGAGCACCGGCACCGCGCGATTTCAGATCGGCGCGGTCTCGGGCAGATGGTCGGATGCGGCGGAAGTGGAATTACCGGTGTGGACGCCGGCGACGACCGAAGCCTTCGCCACTTATGGCGAGATCGATCAAGGTGCGATCAGCCAGCCGGTAAAGGCTCCTCCGAATGTCTTTCCACAATTTGGCGGCCTGGAAATCGAAACCTCTTCGACGCAGCTTCAGGAATTGACCGATGCGGTGATCTATCTCACCAGTTATCCCTACGAATGTTCTGAGCAGCTCGCCTCGCGGGTGATCACGATCGCGGCGCTCCGTGACGTACTCACCGCTTTCAAAGCGAAAGACTTGCCGTCAGCGCCGGAGATGGAAGCCGCGGTCACGCGCGATCTGAAACGATTGCAAGGCATGCAGAACGAAGACGGTGGTTGGGGGTTCTGGCAGCGCGGCAATGAATCCTGGCCATACCTGAGCATTCACGTGGCCCACGCACTGGCGCGCGCGAAGCAAAAGAAATTCGATGTGCCGCAGGAGATGTTCGAGAAGTCGCAGAAATACTTGCGGGAGATCGAGTCGCACATTCCGTCTTATTACGGCATCGACGCGCGGCGAGCGATCATCGCCTACTCGCTCTATGTGCGCGCGCAGATGGGCGACCGCGATCCGGCGCGAGCGCGAAAGCTAATCGCCGAAGCTGGAATTGAAAAGCTCTCGCTCGAATCAGTTGGTTGGTTGTTGTCAGTCTTATCGAACGATAAAGATTCGACGACTGAAGTCGCCGCAATTCGTCATCTGCTGAACAATCGCGTGACTGAGACCGCGGGCCTGGCGCACTTTGTCTGCTCGTACAGTGATGGTGATTATCTCGTGCTGAATTCTGATCGCCGTGCGGACGGAGTGATCCTCGAAGCCTTAATCGGCGATCAGCCAAACAACGATCTGATTCCGAAGATTGTGCGCGGACTGCTGGCCCATCGCACGCGCGGGCGTTGGGAGAACACACAGGAAAACGTATTCATCCTGCTCGCTCTCGATCGTTACTTCAATACATTTGAGAAGGTGACGCCGAACTTCATTGCCCGCGCCTGGCTCGGCTCCGCTACAGCCGTTGAGCAACAGTTCAAAGGCCGCTCAACTGACCGGCAGCAGATCAACGTGCCGATGCGTTATCTCGCCGAACAAACCGGCGCGCAGAATTTGATCATCACGAAAGACGGCGCGGGCCGGCTGTACTATCGCGTCGGCCTGAATTACGCGCCGAGCGATCTGAATCTGAAACCGGTCGATTATGGCTTCACCGTCGAGCGCAGTTATGAATCAGTTGATGACCAAGCGGATGTTTCACGGGAGACGGACGGCACTTGGCACATCAAGGCCGGCGCGCGCGTGCGGGTGCGTTTGACAATGGTCGCCACGTCGCGTCGTTATCACGTGGCGTTGGTCGATCCGTTGCCGGCCGGATTTGAGGCGTTGAATCCTTCGCTGGCAACCACTGGAGCTATTCCGCGCGATGAAAAGCAAACCGGTGTGGCGGAATATGGCAGCCGATCATTTGGCTATGGTTGGTGGTGGTTACGGCCGGAATGGTTCGAACATCAAAACCTGCGCGACGATCGCGTTGAGGCCTTCACTTCCCTGTTATGGGAAGGCGTGTACAAATACTCTTACGTTGCTCGCGCGACCACACCCGGGCAGTTCATCGTGCCGCCGGCGAAAGCGGAAGAGATGTATCACCCGGAAACCTTTGGTCGAGGTAAGACGGATCGCGTGAGGGTTGAGTAAGAAGCGGACATCATCCACAGATTACGCAGATTACGCAGATTACGCAGATTACACAGATAGACAAAAGGAGTTGCCACAAAAAGCACAAAAGTCACAAAAGAGACCGGCAACCGATTCATTTACCCTTTTGTGCTTCTTGTGCGTTTTCGTGGCTTAGTTTTTTTATCTGTGTAATCTGCGTAATCTGTGGATTAAATCGTTTCGAGTTCTTTGCGCGTGAACTCATCTTCAACGTTGCCCGTGTTCAGCGTTGATGCTGGTTCGAACAAAAGCACTTCGCATTCTTCTTCGGCTACCGGGCGGTGTTCGACGCCGCGCGCCACCACGATGAACTCGCCCGGCTCGATCCATTCCTCACGTTCGCTCCCGTTCTCTCGATAGTCCATCCGAAAGCGGCCCTTCACGACGAAAACATCTCGTCTTCATTTTCGTGATGATGCCAGGTGAACGGACCCTGGAATTTGACGAGCTTCAAATATTGCCCATTTAGCTCGCCGGCAATCCGCGGATTCCAGTGATCGTGGATGAGTGAAAACTTTTCGGCGAGATTGATCTTTTGCATATTTGAAAGAGGACAGGATTGACAAGATAGAAAAGAGCTCCAGACTAAGATCAACAACTCGTTCTGGTCCCCTTAATCTCTTATCTTGTAAATCCTGTCAATCCTGTCTATTCCCCTTGCTAGTTCATAATCCCCATCTGCCAAAGCATGAATGCATAGTCGAAAGCTGTTTCGTGGATCGCGTCGTATCGGCCCGAGGCGCCGCCGTGACCTGCGCCCATGTTCACTTTAAGGATCAATGGATTGTTGTCGGTCTTAAAGTCGCGCAGCTTGGCGACAAACTTCGAGCCTTCCCAGTACGGCACCTGGCTATCGTTGAGCGAGACCTTCACGAGCATCGCCGGATAATTCGCTTTATGAATGTTGTCGTAAGGTGAATACTTCTTCATGTAATCGTAAGCGGCCTTCTCGTTCGGGTTGCCCCATTCGATGTACTCGCTGGTCGTGAGCGGCAGCGATGCATCAAGCATCGTATTCAACACGTCGACGAACGGAACTTGCGCGACTACTGCTTTGAAAAGATCCGGCCGCATGTTCGTGACCGCGCCCATCAACAGACCGCCGGCACTGCCGCCCTGAATCACCATGCGGTCGTTCGAGGTATATTTGTTGTTGACCAGATGTTCGCCGCAAGCGATAAAGTCGGTGAACGTATTTATCTTGTTCATCATGCGGCCCGCTTCGCGCCAGGGCTCACCCAGCTCGCCACCGCCGCGGATGTGCGCAATGACATAAACAACTCCACGATCGAGCAAGGCCAGGCGGCCCGCCGAAAATGTTGGCGGAATGGAAATGCCGTACGAGCCGTATCCGTAAAGCAGCAAGGGCGCCGAACCATCCAGCTTCACGTTTCGTCGATAAACCACCGACATCGGAATCCTGGTTCCATCCGCCGCCGTCGCGAAGACTCGCTCGCTTTTGTAATTCGCCTTATCGAATCCGCCGGGCACTTCCTGTTGCTTCAACAACGTCGCCTTGCTCGTGTTCATGTCGTAATCAAAGACCGAACTCGGCGTGGTCAGCGACTGATAGTTGTAACGCACAACCGTTGTGTTGTATTCGCGATTAGCTGCCAAACCCACGGCGTACACGGGCTCGGGGAACGCGATGCGATGTCGCGCGTTATTTTCGAGATTTACGATCTCGATCTGCTGTAGACCGTTTTCCCATTCTGAGACGACGGCCTGATCCGAAAACAGATCGATGCCCTCAACCTTGACGGCGGGACGATGAGCAATAAACTCCTTCCAATTCTTCGCGGAAGGATCTGAAACCGGAGCGGTAACTACTCGAAAGTTTTTCGCGCCCTTATTGCTGCGAATATAGAAAAGATCGCCGCGATGATCGACATCGTATTCGTGGTCAGCCTGGCGCGGGACAATCACTTTCCAGGTTGCACTCGCGTCGTTCGCCGGAATGTAGCGAAACTCGTTCGACGTTTTGCTGAACGCGCCCAGCAGGATCACCGCTTTGTCGCGCGTGCGGTCGACGCCGATGTCGAACAGTTCGTCCTTCTCTTCGTAAATCAGCTCGTACTTGTCCGTGCCCAGGACGTGACGCCACATTTTGTCGTTGCGCTTTGAGACTTCATCTTCAGTTACATAAAAAATCGTTTTGTTGTCGGTGATCCAGGCCATGTCATCGACCCGATCCATGTGGTCCGGCAACAGCTCTCCGGACTTGAGGTTCTTGAAATGGAGCGTGTACTGGCGATAGCCGGTGTTGTCGGTCGAATAGGCGAGAATGTTGCCGTCGTCGCTTGGCGCAAAGCTGCCGATCGCCATGAACTTCTGGCCCTTGGCCATCTCGTTCAAGTCGAGGAGGATCTGCTCGGGCGCATCGACTGATCCCTGTTTGCGGCAATAGATCGGATACTGCTGCCCTTCCTTCGTGCGGGTGTAATAAAAATAGTCGCCCCAGCGATAAGGCACGCTCACGTCAGTCTGTTTGATGTGACTGAGAATTTCGTTGTAGAGCTTTTCCTGCAAACCTTCGGTCGGCTTCATCAACGCGGCGCCGTACGCATTCTCAGCTTCCAGATGGGCGATCACTGCGGGGTTCGATTTTTCGCGCAGCCAAAAATAGTTATCGACCATCCGATCGCCATTGATCTCCGTTATCTTCGGTTTCTTTTCAGTACTTGGCGGTTGCAGCATCATTGATGAGTTTCCATCCTGGGCCATGATGTTTGTAAATGCGAATGTTGAGATCGAGATAAGCAGTAGCAGGGTTTGTTTTTTCATGTGATGTCTCCAGTGCACTGGGACTGTTTAGAGGCGGGCTACTGCCCCCCCGGTTTTGTTGGAAGACGGCGGCCAGTAGCCCGCCTCTAAACAATTTTTTGTGGCGACAAGCGAACTGCTCGTCAGTCGTGGACCGTTCAACCGCGGAGCGGATCGCCCCAACCCGACTGAAGGTACTTTCCGTCTTCGACAATGCACGGCACCGTCGGATCATCGCCCGAATATTTGAACATCTCGGCGCGATAATCACGATTCGTTTGCGCGTCACGATCGATAAAAGCTATTCCCTTTGAGTCGTAATAATCGCGCGCCTTTTGGCAATACGGACAGCCTGGTTTGGTATAGATAACCAGCGACACCTGTTTACCTCCGTGGGTGAGGATGAGTTTAGCAGAGTGCGGATGTAGCGCAAGCTGTTGGCTTGCGAGATAGGTCATTCAGAGCCGACAGCTTCAGTGTGCATGGCTTTGCCACTCTGATCGCGGCAAGTCTTTGACTTGCCGGAAGAGCACCCCTTTCTTTCCGGTCTTCGACCCTGGATGCTTTTTGCGGTCATAGACCACAAAATCCCGAACGACCTCCCGGCAAGTCAGAGACTCGCCGCGCATCAGAGTGGCTGAGCCATTGGAAGCAAGGCAGGTGTTTGTTTCGTATGCATTCAGATCGAGAAACTTACCAATGCAAGCTGACAGCCTGCGCTATATAAAAAAAGGGACGAGTGTGCCTCAACACTCGTCCCAGCAGCATGACCAAGCAGGTTGTCCGGATTCAGCCCCTCCGGGTTGAAACTTTAGTCACGCTGATCTTTGTCCTCCCTCACGGTCGGGTTTTGTAATTACCGGCCGTGCCGATCGCGACGAAGGTCGCGGCGGTCCGCTCGCCGATCGCGAACATCGGTTTTTACATCCTGACGATCCCGCTTGATGTCTCGCGTATCTGATGAGATGTCGCGCCGATCGCTTCTCAGCTCCTGTTTCGAGGCGCCGTCTTTTCGGTCTGCGCGAAGATCGCCCACGTCGGCGTTTCTATCTTTCACATCCGAGTTCACGTCATGACGGTCGGATCGAATATCGCGCGTGTCCTGCCGGATATCGCGCTTGTCTGAACGGATGTCCTTGTCCTGGTTCAAGTCGCGAACGTCTGTACGACGATCCTTGACATCGCTCGCCACGTCCCGGCGATCGCTGCGAATGTCTTTCTTATCAGAACGAATATCCTGACGATCGCTTTTTAGTTCCGCTGACGAAGCGCCGTCGGCTTTGTCTGCACGAAGATCGCGAACGTCAGCGTTGCGATCTTTGACATCGCTACGAACGTCGTGTCGATCGCTGCGAATGTCTTTCGTGTCCTGGCGAATATCCTGTCGATCTTTTTGAAGATCGGTCGGCGACGACGCCGGTGTTTGGGCCCAAGCCGTTACCGACGACAAAGCCACTAATGCCAAAGTAATCAAACTGCCGCGAAATAGTCTCTTGTTCATTTTTTCCCTCCTGAATTCAATTTTGTACTCGCAGATTGCGAGCTAAATTCAGGTCCGCCTCCGAAGAGGCAGGAGGAGAAAAACGTCAGGTCATAAATCGAGCATTGACCTCAACATTTCTTTCGCGGCGAACCCCTTGCCACTCACTTAGACGCGATGCCTCCATAGTTGGACGAAGTTTTTGATACGCTTCGCCTCTCTCTCGTTATTCTTATGATTTCGTCGCCCCGCGGCGACGTAAGTTAGCTGCATGTTCGAGGACGACCGGTCTCTCTAGCCTGATAATTACTTCTCAGATAGAATGCGCGCCTTGAAATAGCAGCCGTCGGTACGCGGACGTGGGAAGCTCCTAACGCTCAATTCATAGTTTCGTCTCTCAATGGAACAGCAAATCCAGTTTTGCAACACCCACGACGACGTGCGGATTGCCTATGCCATGGTCGGCCAGGGCCCGCCTCTCGTTAAAGCCGCGAACTGGCTCAGTCATCTCGAGTGGGACTGGCAGAGTCCCATCTGGCGCCATCTGCTGCGCGAATTCTCTCGCGATCACAGTTTCATTCGCTATGACGAACGCGGCAACGGCCTCTCTGATTGGAACGTGGCCGATCTTTCTTTCAACGCGTGGGTCGAAGATCTGGAATCAGTCGTCAACGCCGCAAAAGTCGATCGCTTTCCTCTACTCGGCATTTCGCAAGGCGGTGCGGTAGCCATCGCTTATGCGGTCAGGCATCCGGAAAAAGTTTCGCACCTGATTCTTTACGGCGCTTATGCGCGCGGGTGGATCACGCGAGATTCAGCCGACGAGATTGAACAGCGGCAAGCGCAACTCACGCTGGTTCGTTTGGGATGGGGAAAAGACAATCCGGCGTTCCGGCAATTATGGACCTCGCTGTATGCACCCGACGCCACACCTGAGCAGGCGCAGTCATTCAACGACCTTCAGCGGATCTCCACATCCCCGGAAAACGCGGTCAAACTCTTGACTGAAATGGGGAAGATCGACGTGGTGAATCTGCTGCCGCAAGTGAAAGTGCCGACGCTTGTCCTGCATTGTCGCGACGAAGCAGGCGTTCCTTTTGAAGAAGGCCGCACCCTCGCGGCGATGATTCCCGGAGCGCGCTTTGTCCCGCTCGAAGGGCGCAACCATTTGTTACTTGAGGGCGCACCGTCCTGGGGGACTTTCGTGAAAGAGATTCGCCGCTTCCTCGGGACCGAAGAAACGTCGGCGCTGACGCAGACATCCGGAGCTGAAAGTAAACCCACACCCGATTTGCATCGCAGCGACCTGCCGGAACGCTACTCGATCATTTCGTTGCTTGGCATAGGCGGCATGGGAGAGGTTTACCTCGCTGAAGATACAAAGCTGGGGCGCAAAGTCTCAATCAAGACGCTGCCGGCCGAGTTTACGAACGACAAGGAAAGGCTGCGCCGTTTTCATCATGAAGCGCGGGCCGCCTCGGCGCTGAACCATCCGAACCTGCTCACGATTCATGAAATCGGTTCCGAGGCCGGCGCGCATTTTATCGCTGCTGAATACATCGATGGTGAAACCCTGCGCGACACGTTGAAGCGCGGCCGAATGAAAGTCGACGACGCTCTCGACGTGGCCCAGCAAACCGCCTTCGCCCTGACTGCGGCGCACGGCGCCGGCATCGTGCATCGCGACATCAAGCCTGAAAACATCATGGTGCGCACGGACGGAATCGTGAAGGTGCTCGATTTTGGTTTGGCAAAGCTTTTGGAAGATCACGCGCGCGACATGGTCGATCACGAGGCAGACACGCGCGCGTTGGTCCTGACAGACCCCGGCAAAGTTCTGGGAACTCCACAATACATGTCACCTGAGCAGGCGCGCGGTCAGGAACTCGATGCGCGTACCGACATCTGGAGTTTGGGTGTCGTGCTTTACGAAATGCTGGCGGGCCGGCCGCCGTTTCGCGGCGAGACCAAGAGTCACACGGTGGTCTCAATTTTAGAGTCTGAGCCTCCACCACTGACGACGTTCGCCCCCGACATTCCCGCAGAGCTGCAACGCATCGCCCGTAAAGCGCTGACGAAAGATCCTGACAGTCGTTATCAAACCGCGCGCGACCTGATGACCGATCTAAAAACGCTGCGGCGCGATCTCGACTTTAAATCCGAGATGCGCCGATCGACTGCGAGTCTCGCAGATACGGACTCAATCGCAGCCCTGCAAGAATCGAAAACCGCGACTCCCGTGGCGGACACTAGGATTGACGAAAAGCGTTCAACTGCTGAAGTGGACACTTCTTCGCGTCTCTCCGTGCGCTCCCGAATCGCGATTCTTATCGTGCTGATAGCTCTGGCGCTAAGCGGTTTTATCATCTGGCATTACTCTCGCTCGCCCACAGCGTCCGGCTCGATCACTTCAATCGCCGTGTTGCCATTTGTTAACGTGAACAATGATCCAAACACGGACTATTTTTCCGACGGCGTGACTGAAAGCATCATTAACAGTCTCTCTGAATTGCCTCAGACCAAGGTGCTGGCACGCACCACGGTATTCCGCTACAAGGGAAGAGAGGCCGAGCTGCAAAAGGTTGGCAGCGAACTCGGCGTTGACGCATTGTTGATGGGAAGAGTTTCACAGCAGGGCGATACCTTAACGATTCAAGCTGACCTGGTGCGTGTAGCCGACGGATCAGAATTGTGGGGTGGTCGCTATAACAGGAAACTCGCAGACATCTTCGCGGTGCAAAACGAGATCGCCAACGAGATCTCATCTACTCTGCGTTTGAAACTAAACAGCGACGTGCAGAAGCGCGTCACCAAACACTCAACCGACAGTGTCGAGGCTTATCAGAGCTACCTGAAGGGCCAGTTCGAAGCTCGTAAATTCACGCCTGAATCATTGCAGAAAGGCATCGAATACTTTAATCATGCGATCGCCCTCGATCCTAACTACGCACTCGCTTATGCGGGGCTATCCGACCTCTATATCTCACAAGCACACGTGTTTGTCCCGCCAAAGGAAGGCTATGCCAAGGCGAAGTTTACCGCCGAAAAAGCAGCACAATTGGATGACACCCTGGCCGAGGCTCATGAGGTTTTAGGATCGGTCAAGCTCTACTCTGATTGGGATTTTCCGGCCGCCGAAAGAGAGTTCAAACGAGCTATCGAACTTAACCCGAACTATTCCGAGGTCCACACCAACTTTAGCTGCTATTACAAAGCACTGAGACAGTATCCGGAAGAAATCGCAGAGGCCAGACGCGGGCAAGAGTTGGATCCGCTTTCGGCGTTCACGAACATGGAGTTGGGTGAAGCGTTTTACCAGTCTCGCCGGTACGACGAATCAATAGAGCAAATCAAAAAGGCTCTTGAATTAGATCCACAGTTTTTCGTCTCTTATCATGTGCGCGCGCGGGCCTATGAGCAGAAGAAAATGTATGCGGAGTCGGTTGCAGATTGCCAGGAGTGGCTGAAGATTTTTCCTGACGACCCTATCGCACTCGCAACGCTCGCGCACGTGTATGCGGCGATGGGTAAGCGCCGCGAGGCAGAAGATATAGTCGGCAAACTGCTGGTGTTTTCGAAAGGGCGTTATTTCTCGCCTTATTGGATCGCGGTCGCTTATGCCGGCTTAGGCGACAACGATCAAGCCTTTCGCTATTTTGAAATGGCCCTGGAAGATCGGTACTTCCTTATGATCTGGATCAACAGCGATCCGCGCCTGGACAATCTCCGTTCCGATCAGCGCTTCGCCGATCTCGTGCGCCGGGTGGGGGTTTAAAAATGCCGCGCATCCCACTAAAACTGCTCGGCGGTTAGCAAGAAAATTCGCAACGACCTCTTATACGCCGCTTTCGGAATCGCCTTTTTGTCCCAAGCGATTATCCCCGGCAATGCATTCACCACGTGTTTCATCATGTTCCACCTCTGACCGAAACGGTTTCGTACATCACATTGACCCCAATTTCTACATAAAAAGAGCAACCGATCGTTAGCGCTCTCCATCTCACTCTCGGCTCCTCGATTGCAAGTCCTTTACAAGTTCTTTGTAAATCGGTTTGGCCATGCGCAGCTAGCGTTATTACTGATGACCCCTTGGGCCATCGCTCACATGGAGAACACCGAATGAAGTTTCCTCGATTTCCTCACCTGCGAACTGTGAAGTTTGCACCCGTTGCCGTCTTCTTCCTTTTCTTTGTCACAAACTTAACTGGGTTCTATTTCAGTCCTGCTTTCGCGCCTTTAGTTGAAGCCAAGCGTACCGACGAGTTCATTCCGTTGGATATCCCGCAGTCGGGCGATTGCGATCTTGATCTGATTATCTTTCGTGCGGGCGCGCGCGAAGGGGTCGATCCGCGATTCATTCACGCCGTCATTCAACAGGAATCGAAATACGATCCGAAGGCCACCTCGCCCGTGGGCGCAAAAGGCCTCATGCAGTTGATGCCGGCGACTGCGAAGCGATTCGACTGTAATGACCTTCAAGACCAGGCCTGCAACGTTGAGGCTGGAACAAAATATCTCGCGTGGCTGCTGAAAAGATTCAACGGCGATGTGTCGCTCGCGTTGGCTGGTTACAATGCCGGCGAAGGCGCAGTTGATAAGTACAAGGGAGTTCCGCCGTATCACGAGACAGAGAATTACGTGAAAAAGATCGTTGCCAATTACGGCAAGACGTATCACCCGATCCTGTCGGCTGATGACGCAAAGCTTGCGTTCCATTTAATTGGAGATCAACCCAGCGCTGCCGGAGTATAAACCCGCGCCCCTTAAATCCAAGTCCGGGATTTGAGTAACAGAAAGCACACGCCGGCGCCGGGATTGATGGGCCGGTGCGATAATTGGACTTCCACTCTTAGGGTTCGAGCCAGTCGAGTTCACCCTGAACCCCGGTCATCTTCAAATACCTTCGCGTCTTATCACTCCAGAGCCTCAGCGCCCTTTCCGCGGCCTCGCTTGATAAAAGTCTGGCTTCGCGCGCGTCAAGTCGGATAGAATCGGCGGCGAATTAGTCTTGAGATACTAAAGGGCAGTCACGCGAGACGCGGCCCAGCCCCAGCCCCGCAACGCGTAAGTCGATCCAAACATGAGCGCAGCTCTTTCGCCAGGCGCAAAACTGGGCCGGTATGAAATCCGTTCGCAAATTGGCGTGGGCGGAATGGGAGAGGTCTATCTGGCCCAGGACACCTCTCTTGATCGTAAAGTCGCGTTGAAGGTCCTGCCGGAAAATGTCGCTTCAAATCGCAACCGCATGCATCGTTTCGTCCAGGAAGCGAAAGCCGCCTCAGGACTTAATCACCCCAACATCATCACGATTCACGAGATCGGGACTGAGCGTGGCGCGCACTTTATGGTCAGCGAATTCATCGATGGCGAGAATTTGCGGCATCGCTTGCAAGGCGCGCCGATGAAGCTGGTGGAAGCAATCGATATCGCCATTCAAATCGCTTCCGCACTTGCGAGCGCCCATGCAGCCGGAATTATTCACCGGGATATCAAACCCGAAAACATCATGGTGCGACACGATGGCATCGCCAAGGTGCTCGACTTTGGACTCGCCAAACTAACCGAACGATGGCGAGCCGATGAAGTCGATCGCGACTCGGCCACGCAAGCCTTCGTGCACACTGAACCCGGCATGGTAATCGGCACGACCGCTTACCTGTCCCCCGAACAAGCGAGGGCCCTCAACGTCGACACACGCACCGATATCTGGAGTTTGGGCGTGGTCTTGTATGAAATGATCACGCAGCACGCTCCATTCAGGAGCGACACTCCCAGTGACACCAGCGCCGAGATCTTGAAAACTGAGCCGCCACCGCTTTCTGAATTTGTGCCCGAGATTCCGGCCGAAATCGAACGCATCGTGAGAAAGGCCCTACAGAAGAATCGCGATGAGCGTTATCAGGGTGTCAAAGATATGTTGCTCGATCTCAAAAGCCTGACACGCGATTTGGATCCTAACTCGGCGATGGAGCGTTCAGGCGCGGCTTTCAGCCAGGAAAGAAGTACCAGCGGCACGAGGACAGCCGCAGCTACAGCCACTGTCCCGTCAAATCAAACATCTTTGATTACCGTCCAGGTCCCGGTACGCAAATCTCATGTCGTGGTTGCCGCGGTGACGCTGGTCCTGCTGCTTGGTCTGGGCGTCTGGTACTGGGGGCGGCATCGCGAGCCGGACACGAGTCGGTATGGAGCTTTGACGGTCACGCAATTGGTTGGTCGCAAGAATGACCTGGGCGAAGCCGGTGCGCGTCATGCGCGATTCTCACCTGACGGCAAATTCATTGCGTACGCTTCGCCCAAAGGAAACGGCAACGCGATTTATTTGAAGCAAATCGGGAGCGGCGAGCCATTTCCCAATCGGGCCGAGTTGCCAGATGCGGCCAGTCCTATTTGGTCGCCTGACGGATTGCAGATCGCTTTTCTTTCCAAACGGGATGGACAACCCGGCATCTGGACCATGGCAGCCTTTGGCGGTTCGCCGGCACTGCTCAAATCGCTCGAGACGCCCACTCGAGAATTAATCGGCTGGACACGCAGCGGAAAGATCTACTTCGCGATGCAAAATAACCTGTACGCGCTGAACGTCGCGACGCAGGAAATCTCGCCGGCCACTAATCTCGATCCCTCGAAACACGATCGAGAGTTCGCCGTCTCGCCGAATGAAGATCGGGTGGCATTCATTGACACCACGGATGGGCAAACCGACATCTGGGTCGTGTCCACGTTGGGTGGTCGTGCGGCTCGCGTAACGAATGACGCGGCCCCGGACAGCAACCCGGTTTGGACTCCCGACGACAAGCGGATTGTTTACAGTTCCAAGCGAAACAGCGTCAAACAAGTTTGCATGGTTCGCCTGGACGGCAGTCAACCAGTGCAGTTGACCGTCAACGACAGCAATACCAACGTGCTCGATATTTCGTTCGACGGTTCGAAGATTCTTTATTCAACGGATCGCGAGGAATCTGACGTTTGGGGCACCAGGCTCGATCAGCAGAAAGAATCACAACTCACTTCGGATACCGGAATCAAGCTGTGGCCCGATGTATCTGCCGACGGCAAGACCGTGGCATACCAATACATTCGGGGTGCGACGGTCGCGACGATTTTCAATTCACAGCTGATGGCGAAGTCGTTGGCCAGTGAAACGTCCGATATTCAGCTGGCGTCCGATGGTTTTGCTCCGAAGTGGTCGCCGGATGGAAAGCAAGTCGCCTTTCTGCGTTCTGAACACGGGACCTATAATTTATGGATGGTCCATGCGACGGGCGGTGACGCCAAAGCTCTTACAACGACGGGGGGCGTTATGTTCGGCGGCTTCTCTCTGCTGCCATACAACCGCATGCAAACCCAGGATTTCCAATGGTCGCGGGACAGCGCGCATCTCACTTACTGCGCCACGACCTCAAACCTGGCGAATGTCTGGCAGGTTGGCATCGACGGTTCTGCACCTGTTCAATTGTCGAACACCAACGATCCGAGTGTTCGTTTCTTTAACCCAACGTGGGCGCCGGACGAAAAGCTGCTGGCGTGGCTCGCGGTGTCAACGGAAACGAATGCCAGAAGTGTGTGGGTATTGAGTGAAGGTCAGAAAAAGAAACTTTTCGAATCGACTTCGCCGCTGGGACTAGTTGGTTGGTCATCGTCAGGCGACGAACTTATCGTCAGATCAATTTTGGGAACTGACGCGCCGAATGGGCCAATCGACGTCAACCTGATGGCTATCTCGGTTCGGGACGGCAAACAACGCTCGCTGGCTCACCTTCCAGCCACGTATTTTCAGAGCATCAGACTTGCACCAACGCGCAACCAAATCGCCTACGTAACGCGAGCAGACGGCGTCGATAGCCTGCGCGTGATGTCGCCGGGCGGAGGCACCAACAGAATGATCATCACCACCAGCGATCCTCGTGTTTACCTCGCAGCAATCGTCTGGTCGCCGGATGCCAAATCAATCTACTATGGCAAGCAGGCAAGTTGGACTGTGTTTTCTATCATCGATAACTTCAGGTAAATCTCGTTACTCTTACAAGGAGAAACCAAATGGAGAAAACCAACCTCGAACAATATGCGCAACTGCGCACCCTCCTCGACTCGTTAGAGATTGGGGCGTTGCGCTATTACCTGGATCCGCAGGATCCGCGGCTGAGTCAGCAGCACTACGACTATCTCATCAAGGCCTTGAAACCAATCATTGACAAGATCTGGGACCTGACTGCGACCAGCAAGAAAAAGCCATTGGCAGACCCTTGTCCTGAAGGTATGTATTGGTGCAACGGCTGTTGCATACCTTATCCCTGTATAGGAATTTCGCTCAACAACTAGCTCAAGACCGCAGATTGGTAACGAAGTCTTTCCTGCCCCCAGGCAGGACAGGAGAGGTTTGCTTTTCGATCTCCGATCCTTAATCAAAGCATCAACCGCCAGTAGCGTATTGTAGGGCGGCACGTTGTCATCCCTCGTGCCGTGCGCGAGCAACAAATGGCCTTTCAGATTCTTCGCGAGATTTGTACCTTACGAGTGTGTAATGGGAATTCTCCCTAAGGGCGAGAAGTAAGATCCGATGCGGGTGGTTATGAGACGTCACTGCCTGACAATCGACCGTTGAGAACGCTTAACCGAACCGGCCATACCGATCCAAGGAGGGAATCTATGTCACGCTTGATTACTGCTGCTGCGATAGTCGGATTACTCTGCGCCAGTCTGGCTAGCGCCCAGGTACGGAACACATTTACCGTCGGCACTGCGACCGCGGCTCGCGGACAGAAAGCTACTGGCACAATCGAAGTTCCCGCCGGCAGCGATGCGGCTCTGAGTATCCCCGTTGCTGTCTTTCACGGTGCGAAACCCGGCCCGGTACTGGCCATCGTCGCTGGCGCACATGGCACTGAATACACTTCGATCATCGCCCTCGAGAAATTGATCGGATCGCTGAATTCAGCCGAGATCTCGGGCACGGTCATCATCGTTCCGCTCATCAACATTCAGTCATTCGAACAAAAAGTGCCGCACCTCAATCCGGTGGACAAAAAGAGCATGAATCGTTGGTACCCCGGCAAGATGGACGGGACCCAGACCGATCGCGCTTCATATTTGATCACCAAACAAGTTGTCGAGCAATGCGACCACTTGATCGATCTTCATGGTGGAGACCTGGATGAAAGTCTGCGGCCTTATAGTTATTGGACGAAGACTGGAGACGAAAAGCAGAATCAGATTTCGAAAGAAATGGTGCTGGCATTCGGGCTCGACACAATAATCATCTCAACCGATCGGCCGAAAGATCCGCAGGCGTCGCGCTATCTCGAAAACACCGCGACGACGCGCGGCAAGCCGTCGATCACTGCCGAAGCAGGCTATGCAGGCACGGTTGAAACGGACGATCTCAATGCACTCGTCAATGGCTGTCTGAACGTTATGCGCTATTTGAAGATGTTGCCCGGTCAACCGGCCACCGTCGAGCATCCGGTTTGGATCGAAAAGGTCATAACGATAGCCAGTGACCAGACCGGAATCTTTTACCCGTTGGTCAAACGCGGAACTTATGTCGAGGAGGGCATGAAAGTTGGTTACGTCACCGACTATCTCGGCAAAGTAATCTTTGAAGCGCGCTCGCCGGTTGCGGGCGTGGTGCTCTATGTCTGCGCCGTACCGTCGATGACGAAAGGTGCGACGATTGCGAATGTTGGGGTGGTGGTGCGATAAGGTTAAGAACAATGCCCGAAGGAGGGAGAGATCTTATATGCCTCCTCCTTGCCCCACAGAAAATGAAAAAGAAAGACTCCGTCGAAATAGCCGCCATCGCCGTTAAGTATTCTGGAGGCGAATTCTGCTGATTGCTTGAAACCGAAATTGGGGGCGTCAATTGGAGTGTTATACGCAAAGGCTTTGAAGTCATAGTGAACCAGCAAATAAACTTCATCAAGGCCAACTTGGTCTCTTAGATTCTGGTAGCGATCGTCGTTCTTGTGAGAAACAAGGGCACTTCTTAGAGTTCCGAGCATGTCATTTGGAGAATACGCGCCACCGCGATTCGCAAACTGAATCCACTCAATGTCGAAGAAAGGGCGAGGGTGAATCTCAACCGAATCCAAATATTTATTGAGAATCGGAAAGCTTCCAAGATCGCTAACATTCTCAAAAAGCTGTTGTTCCCAGCCAGGCTTTTGCGACCAAGAATTGTCTTGTTCTTCAATCAGAGCGAATATCTGATTTCGGAATTCACCGGCATCGCTTTGAACAAATCTTTTTTGCTTTGCCGATAGCCGAACATAGCCAATATTTTTTGTTTCATTCCATGGCTGCTTGCCGATCGCCTTCAGAATCTCATCTTCAATCGTTTCCTGCTTTCGGGCTTCGTGAATCTGCTCTTGATTGATCCAACTCTTCAGCTCGACGCCAATCCTCTTTCCTGAAGTCGTAACGGCGATGATGTCCGGACGCTTATCAAATGGGTGTGGTGGAGGATCAAGCGCACGATTCGAATACCACTCATCAACCACATCCCATTCCTTCAGGGGTTCGCCCGCAAAATTGGGGCAGGCCCTAAGAAACGACGCAAAGATAGCCCCCTCGCCTTTGATCGCCTTAACTGCGGCGCGAAGCTTGTTCACAATTACGATCTTCTGATCGAACGGTAGTTTCGCAAGTCTTCTTCGCTGCTCCTCCTTGGCGCGGAAGATGTCGGCGACGGTGAGCCGTGTGATATCAACCGAATTACTGCTCAATTACTCCTCCAACTCGTAACGCGAAACAAACTGCTTCCATTTGGCATCAAGGCCGTTTCGCCAAACAATCTCTCGGAACGCTTCCATGTCAACCTGTTTGGACCGAATTAAGTCGTTCACTCGTAGGTGATCTTTTGGTCGCCGCTCCGCGGCTCGTTGTGCCAACCAACTCAACATGATCTCAGATGATCACTGCCCCGGCGTAGCCGGCGGACGCAATTCATAATTCGCCGGTGGCTCAACACCCATCAGATAACGCACAAAATAATCCCATCGCCGCCGGGTCATGTAATTGCTCGCGTTGCCGTAACCATGACGTTGGTTCGGCAGCATGAGTAAATCAAAATCCTTATTCGCTTTAATCAAAGCATCAACCACCAGCAGCGTGTTGTACGGCGCCACGTTGTCGTCCATCGTGCCGTGCGCGAGCAGCAAATGACCTTTCAGGTTCTTCGCGAGGTTCTGATTGGCCTGATCGTCATAGTTACTCTTGCCGCTACTATCCTTAGTCAACAGGCCCTGATAACGCTCGCCCCAATCGTCTTCATACTCGCGATTGTCGTGGTTACCTGATTCCGAGATTCCAACCTTGAAGAAATCGGGATAGCGAAACATCGCATCGGCCGTAGCATAACCACCGCCTGAGTGGCCATAGATGCCCACTCGATCGATATCGATCCACGGATATTTTTCGGCCAGCTGTTTCATCGCCGCAATTTGATCCGGCAGAGTGTTGTCGCCCATGTTGCCATAGTAAAAGTCATGGAATTTTTTCGAGCGAGTGGGATTTCCCATGCCGTCGATCTCGACCACGATAAAGCCCAGCTCGGCGAGTGCCTGGGCATCGCCACGCGCTGCCGAAAACGAGCGGCTACCCACACTGCCGCCCTGCGGCCCAGGATAGATGTGATTGATGATCGGGTATTTCTTCTTCTCGTCGAGGTTGGTCGGCTTAAACATCAAGCCATAAAGGTCGGTGACGCCATCGCGGGCCTTGACGGCAATCGGCTGGGGCGGCTTCCAACCTGTCGCCAGAAGTTTCGAAATGTCGGCCTTTTCGAGCGCGGCGACCAGCTTGCCATCAGCGCTGCGCAGCACGGCCGCCGGTGGCACATCGGGTTTCGAGTAACTGTCGAAGAAAAAACTGCCCGTAGGCGACAGGCTGATCTCATGGTTCGCATCTTCGGGCGTCAGCAGCGAAAGATTCTTGCCGTCGAATCCAATGCGATAGAAGTGGCTGAAGTAAGGATCGCGTCCTTTCTCACGGCCGGCCGCCAGAAAGTAAAGCAGCCGATTCTTCTCATCCACTTTAATTAGTTGGGTGACCGTTCCCTCGCCCGTTGTGATCTGATTCTTGAGCTTGCCATTCGTCGCGTCGTATAGATAAAGCTGGCCCCAACCATCGCGCTCGGAAAACCAGATCACTTCGTTCGTCGCCGGCAGATAATGCCAGTTGACTCTACCCAGACCCGATTCAAATTGCGTGGCTGCGGTTTCTTCCAGCACGTCACGAATTTCTCCCGTCGCGGCATCAGCAATGCGAAGTTGTGCGCGTTTGTGATCTCGCGACGTCGACACGAAAGCAAGCTGCTTCGCGTCAGGGCTCCATTCAACGTCCGCCCATTCACCGCCACGGCATTGCACGTCGTCGCACAAAGTCGATCGATGCTGATCGGGCGGCAACTTAAGCCTGATTACGTTGGGCCTATCAACTTCAATGATCACACGTTGGATCGTTGTGACCTTTTCATCGCCGGGCAGTGGATACTTCCACGCTTGCAGTTGCGGATGACCCACGCGCGTGTCCACCAGGTACATCTCGCCGACGCCGCGCTGGTCCTGCTGAAAAGTGGCAATCTTCCTGGAATCCGGCGACCACACCAGCACTGCCCGATCGCTGTGCGTCCATCCCGCATTGTCCGTCGCATAACCAAAGTCTTTCACGCCATCCGTCGTGAGTTGCGTTTCTTTGCCTGTCGCCACGTCACGGACCCAAAGGTTGAAATCGCGAATAAACGCGGCGCGCTTTTTGTCGGGCGAGACAGCATCAACGGGCGGCCCGAGGCGACCGCCGCCACCTCGTTGTCCGGCTGCTGAAGCAGCGTCGGCAGTGCATTGATAAGTCGTCAGATCACATTTCCATCTACGTCTCTGGACGGCGACGGTGATGGTTTGCCGATCAGAAGACATTTCAAAATCCGTGAATGGCAAACGGTGTGCATCAAAGGTCGCGCCTGCGGCTGTCGATAACGCCGCGGCGAGCTTCACTTGATCGAACGCGGGCATCCTGGTTCCCTTCGCCGTGTCGACCATGATGAACTCGCTGCCTTCGGGCGTCGTGACCCGATACCAGAATCGATCGTCGCCCTGCCAGCTGGGCCGGACGCCCGCGCGAAACACCAGCGGATTGGTGTTGTAACCCATCCACTTTTCAGCCCGCGCATAATCGGCGGAGGTTAAGGTACGCTGCGCGTCGCTGCTCTGCTGGGCAAGAGCCGGAGAAACGCACGACAGGATAATGACCGTAAGTTTTAGAATGTTTTTGCTTTTCATTTTTTTTAGTTCTGATCAAGCGAGAGAGCGATACCAGGCAGTGCAATTACTATCGAAGCGATTCGCGATCGGTGTTAGCATAGCGAGGTCTGACGCATAAGAAAAGAGCTTCGTTCTGTTTGTTCCTGCCGCTGCTGGTCTCGATCGGATTTGGCGGCGCCGCGGGCCAATACATTTCCGCTGACACCTACACGCGCTACGAGCTGCTCACGCCTGAGAGTCATCAATTCAAGATCTATTATGAAGTAACCGAAACCCGCGACGGCGCGCGTTATCACTTCAATCAAATTCGTGAAGGCAGCGAGGCTTCTGACGAATCTGTGATCGATCTCGCCACGGGCAAAGCGCTCAAGTTTGAAGTGGTCACTGGCGCCCAGGCAAAGATTGATTCGCCAGACGAGAATTTTCCCGCCACAGCTCATTATATTAAGGTCTATCTGGCCCATGCGATTGCGGCGGGCGGCGAGTATCGACTCGCAATCATCAAGACATACAAAGACGACAAGAGCTATTACACTGACGGCGACACTATCGTCTTCAAGCGGCCTTTGGGAATTCCGCGTGACAGCATTGTCTTGCCCGCAGGATATGAAATCGTTTCATGTTCAGTGGCAACTCAAGTGCTAAGAGAATCCGACGGCCGTCTGAAACTCGCGTTTGTAAATCCCGGAAGCGGCGGGCAGCTGGAAGTAACAATTAGGGCGAAGAAGTTAAGTCAGAACCGCCTGCGGTAGCCGGCGGGCCAGGTACGTCTTATGAAAGCCCTGCGATTATTGACGGCCATGACCATTGCCGTTTCGGCCATGTTGTGGGCCCGCCCGCTACCGCAGGCGGTTCTGATAACGATCGCCCAAAATCAGACTCCATTAACCGAGCGCGCCTATCAGGATCGTGAAATCCTCTACGAGCTGCAATCGCCTGAGTCGCACGCGTTCCGCATCACCCACGACTACACAGTTCGGAAGGTTGGCGAAAAATATTATTTCAACGTCGTACGCGCCGGCAGTCATGTGACGAACCCCGAGAGCATCGACCTCGACAGCGGTGAAAAGTTGAAGTGGGAAATTATTAGCGGCAAGCAGGCTGTCGAGCGAAAGCTTCCAATAACTGATCCAATCAAAGACGACGGCGAGATCGTCGTCACTTATCTGGCTCGCACAATTGAACCAGGAACAACCAACAGAATTCGTCTGATGGAGACCTATGCTGATCCGAAAACCTTTTACCTGGACGGCGAAGAGATGGTTTGGGATCGAACTTTCGGCCGCTTGCGCAATACGGTGGTGCTGCCGCCGGGTTGGTACGTTACCGGCCTGGCCTCGCCCGCAACGATTCAAACGCTGCCCGACGGTCGCGTGTCGGTATATATCGTGAATCCGCGCAATGACGACGTTCGAGTTTACCTGCGCGCGCGACGGCGGCCACTTAGTGAGAAGTAAAACGCTCGGAGTGAGTATTCGCCTTGCCAAAACAGACTCGATTAGTCTGGCTAACCGGTTGTTGCTTCGTCGCAGAGCGACGACTGAATTTAGCCCGGCCTTTCAAGGCCGGGATCGGATAGGCAAGTGAATTCACGTCGCGTCAGCGACGATTGAACGAATGTATCAGCCGTCGCTACGCGACGAGGTCCGCGGCGCTGGCTGGTCCCGGCCTTGAAAGACCGGGCTAAAATTCAAACCGCCGCTACGCGGCGAAGACGATCATCATGATTCTGATAAAACGACTCATCCTAACCACTCTTATCCTCGCGCTCTGTGTTCTGGCAGCATCGCAGCCTGCGAACCTCGTCGAATCGCAAACCAAAAAGAACGCCGCTTACTATCCACCGGCCGGCGACGAGTGGCAGCGACGCACACCCGAAGAAGCCGGGATGGACCGCGCGCTGCTGGATGCCGCAGTCGCTTACGCAAAGACCCAGGCCGGCACGATGCCGAAGGATTTTTCCACGCAGGTCGAAACATTCGGGCGCGTGCTTGGACCTCTGCCAAAGATGCACGGCGACACGAACGGGATCATCATCCACCACGGCTACATCGTCGCTGAATGGGGCGACACTAATCAGATCGATCCGGTTTACAGTGTCGCGAAGAGTTTTCTTTCGACGTTGACCGGACTCGCCGTCGATAGGCGAATGATCAAGAGCGTGAACGACCCGATGAAGCTTTACGCGACCGATGACGGATACACGTCTCCGCACAATGCGAAGATCACCTGGCAAGAACACCTGCAACAGACGAGCGAGTGGGAAGGTTCGATGTGGGGAAAGAACAGCGACTTTGTCGGCGTCGAAGAGTTCGGCCGCGGACAGAGGCAGCCGCGCGCGATCAAAGAACCCGGTACCTTTTGGGAATACAACGACGTGCGCATCAATCGCATGTCGCTGACTCTCTTACAGGTTTGGCAGAAGCCGCTGCCGCTCGTGCTCAAGAGCGAGATCATGGATCGCATCGGAGCTTCCAACACCTGGCAATACCACGGCTACTCTAATTCGCAGGTTTCGATCAAGGGCAAGATGGTCGAATCAGTCAGCGGTGGCACCCGTTGGGGAGGCGGCCTGTGGATCAGTACGCGCGACATGGCCCGCTTTGGCTACCTCGTTATGCGTCGAGGAGACTGGAAGGGTAAACAACTCATTTCTGAGAGTTGGATCAAGATGGCCACTACACCGACGGCGATTGGCCAGGACTACGGATATCTCTGGTGGCTGAACACCCAAGGCAAACAATGGCCCGACGCGCCGCGCACAAGTTTTGCCGCGCTGGGCGCGGGCTCAAATACAATCTGGATCGACCCGGAACACGATCTGGTAGTCGTCTGGCGCTGGCATCGAGATCGCAGCATGAATGAATTGTTCAAGAGAATACTGGCCTCGGTTAAGACGGACTGAGATCGGGCTCTCCCTCTCACTTTGGGAGAGGGCCGGGGTGAGGGCTTAGTGGAGCAGCTACAAAGAGTATTTCTCTTTTTCGTAGTTTGGGGGATCCATACAAAAAGAAACTGGTTTGCTTCGTCTGTGCTAAACCCTCAACCTAACCCTCTCCTGCAACTCCCGAATACTCGTCTGGCGGACTATTGACGCTTACACTATAATCTCCGCGCCCTTCAGTTGAGGTGGCAGAAATATCTCAACCAGCTCTCCGCTTGAAATTTTCCGACCGGAGGAAACTATGTCTAAATCCAAATGTCGCATCCTTTACGTCGACGATCATGAAGACAGTGCTGAGATGTTGAAGCTGATGCTCTCAGCAGAGGACTACGAAGTTCACACCGCGCAATCACTGGAAGAAGCATTCGCCAAGGCCCAAGCCCAGGAATTCGATCTCTATGTCCTGGACAAGCGTTTGCCCGATGGTTCAGGCACCGATTTGTGCCGCATGCTGAACGATTGCTCACCGGGCGTGCCCTGCATCTTTTATTCAGGGGACGCGTATGAGGTGCACCGCCGGGAAGCGTTCGCCGCCGGCGCGCGAGCTTACGTGCCTAAACCCGAAATCGACGAGTTAATCCAAACTGTTCAACGGCTCATGTCTGAACGCGAATGCGCCGCGGCGTGACTTGTTCGTTGATACTCTGAATCCACTTTCGTGCTTGACCTCATATTGCCGTCGCTCGGCGCTAACTGAAATTTTAACCAGGAGAATAGATCAATGTGCCCCTGCAATCCGCGGAATCACTCGCTTATCAAAATCATTTCGGTTTGTTTGCTGTTACTAGCAGCGCCCGTAATCGTCTGCGCGCAAACAGACAGGCCACCGGCAGCAGCCTCGCCCAGTCCGCAAGGCTCGCCTACGCCAGCCAATGAAACGAGAGGTCCCGGTGAAGATGAGAGCCGGCAGCGTGACCCAATGTCGTCGCCGACATTCAACGGATTGCGATTTCGATCGATCGGGCCGGCATTCACCTCAGGACGCGTGATCGGTTTCGCCGTCGATCCCAACAACGCCTCGAAATATTTTGTCGCCTCGGCGTCGGGTGGTGTCTGGAGAACTATCAACAACGGAAACACCTGGACGCCGGTTTTTGATCGCGAGGGTTCGTATTCAATCGGCGCAATCGTGCTTGATCCGAAAAATCCGCTGACAGTTTGGGTTGGTACTGGAGAGAACAACAGCCAACGCAGCGTTTCGTACGGCAATGGTCTCTATAAATCCGAGGATGGCGGCAAGACGTGGCGCAACGTCGGGCTGAAAACATCCGAGCACATCGGCCGCATCGCCATCGATCCGAAAGACTCAAACATCGTCTATGTTGCCGCGCAGGGACCACTGTGGGGGCCGGGCGGCGATCGCGGGCTATTCAAGACGACTGACGGCGGGAAGACCTGGAAAAATATTCTGAATATCAGCGAGAACACCGGTGTCACCGACGTCGCGATCGATCCTAACGATCCAAACACAGTTTACGCCGCGTCGTATCAGAGACGTCGCCACATGTTCACCTTGATCGACGGCGGACCAGAAGCCGCGATCTACAAATCAACTGATGCCGGCGGGACCTGGAACAAAGTGCGCGCGGGTCTGCCCACGACTGACATGGGCCGAATCGGCCTGGCAATTTCCCCGGCCGATTCGAATGTAATCTACGCGACGATTGAATCAGGCGATCGTAAAGGCGGCATCTTTCGCTCGAGCGATCGCGGCGGCAGTTGGGAAAAGCGCAACGAATTCGATGCGGGCGCAATGTACTACGCGCACGTCGTTGCCGATCCGAAGAATGTCGATCGGATCTATGTGATGAACGTCTTCCTGATGGTGTCTGATGACGGTGGCCGGACACTGCGCCGGTTGGGTGAAAGATCAAAGCACGTCGACAATCACGAAATCTGGATCGATCCCAATAATAACGATCATTATCTCGTCGGCTGCGACGGCGGTGTCTATGAGAGTTACGACCGCGGCTCGAACTGGTTTTTCAAGAGCAATCTGCCGGTCACGCAGTTCTACGACATTACCGCCGACAACGCGACGCCTTTCTATAACGTGTTCGGCGGTGCGCAGGACAATTACGCGTTCGGCGGTCCATCGCGGACGCGTAACGCGTCGGGCATCGTTAACGCCGACTGGTTCGTAACCCAGGGCGGCGACGGTTTTCGCACGCAGGTCGATCCCGAAGATCCGAATACGATTTACGCGGAGCTGCAGGGCGGCAACATCGTCCGCGATGACAAGCGGACGGGCGAGCGCATGGGCATTCAACCGCAAGTTGGCCGCAACGAAGATCCTCTGCGCTGGAATTGGGATTCGCCGTTCATCATCAGTCCGCATTCACACACGCGGCTCTATTTCGCCGCCGACAAACTGTTTCGCAGCGACGATCGCGGCGACAGCTGGAAAGTAATCAGCGGTCCATTGTCGCGCGGTCTGGATCGCGACAAGTTGCCGGTAATGGGCAAAATCTGGAGCATAGACGCGGTCGCCAAGAACCAATCGACGGCCTTCTTTGGAAACGCTTCAGCGCTGGCGGAATCGCAGAAAAAGGAAGGATTGATCTACGTCGGCACAGACGATGGCCTGCTACAGATCACCGAAGACGGTGGCAAGAACTGGCGCAAAGTAGAAAAGATCGGCGACGTTCCCGAACTCGCGTACGTCAGTCGCATTGTCACTTCGAACGCGGACGCAAACACCGTCTATGTCGCGTTTGAGAATCATCAGAATGCTGATTTCAAACCTTATCTTTTCAAGAGCACCGACGCAGGCCGCACCTGGACTTCGATCAAGAGTAATTTGCCGGCGAACTGGCCCGTGTGGTCCATCGCCGAAGATCATGTGAATCCGAAGCTACTCTTTGCGGGAACTGAATTTGGATTGTTCTTTACAGTTGACGGGGGACAGAAGTGGATTCAGATGCGCGGTGGATTACCAACGATTCAGATTCGCGACCTCGTCATTCAGAGACGCGAAAACGATCTCGTGGTGGGGACCTTCGGCCGCGGCATCTACATTCTCGACAACTACACACCGCTGCGATCCATCACTCCGGAAATGCTGAAGAACGACGCGCTGTTTCCAGTCAAGGATGCGTTGATGTACATCCAGGCGCAGCCGCTCGGCGGACGCGGTAAGAGTTTCCAGGGCGAATCATTTTTCACGGCCGAGAATCCGGCGTTTGGCGCGGCCTTTACTTACTACTTAAAAGAAGAATTGAAGACAAAGAAGACTCGTCGCCAGGAAGCTGAAAGGGCCGCGGCGAGAAGCGGCGCTCCAATTAGCTTGCCAAACGCGGCGGCGTTGAGTGCAGAAGAAGAAGAGGAAGCGCCGTCAATTATCTTCACCATTACTGACTCAGGTGGCAAAGTCGTGCGCCGCATGACTGGTCCAACGGGCGCCGGCATTCAACGCGTGACCTGGGACCTGCGTTATCCGGCTTCGAGTTTACCGCCGCCGCCAAATCCGGATGGTGAAGACCCATTCAACGAAGGTCCTTCCGGACCACTCGTAATGCCGGGAACTTATAAAGTTTCTGTCGCGAAGAGAGTCAACGGTGTGACGACGGCGATGGGACAGTCGCAGGAATTTCAAGTCATCGTCGAAGGTCAGGATCGGATGAACCCTGCGGATCGAATTGCGCTGGTGGAATTCCAGACCAAGGTTGCGCGTCTGCAACGCGCAGTACAGGGCGCAACGCAAGCGGCGAATTCTTTGACGCCTCGCTTTGCTGCTATTCGCCGCGCGCTGATTGATACACCCAGCGCGCCGGAGAAATTGCTTGATGAAGCAATCGCGCTCGAGAGACGCAAGAACGAAATTCTTCGTGCGTTGAGTGGCGATCAGGCATTGCGCGCTCGCAATATGAACCTGCCGCCTTCAATTAACGAACGCGTAGGTGGAATCGTTGGTGATCAACGGATGTCGACGGCGCGGCCGACGCAAACTCAAATCGATCAATATGCGGCCGCGGCCGCGGAGTTTGAAGGCACGCTGAATCAACTCCGACAATTGATCGAAGTCGATCTCGCGAAATTGGAGAAACAGATGGAAGCGGCCGGGGCGCCCTGGACGCCGGGACGAATTCCGGAGTGGAAGGACCAGTAAAGCGAATTCAGTACCGGGAGTGGTAGCGACCGGGTCAGTCAAAGCCGCGCAGCTCATCGCCTTGCGCATAAGAGGCTTTGCGAGCTTTGGTTACCCACGAAGCGGATAAGAGCCCGGGCGTGAGCCCCGGAGCCCAGAAGTTTAGTACTTGGGCTCATGCCCGAGGCTTTATGCTTACTTCCGCCGTGCGGACTCACATCAAATCGGAGCCATAAGTTAAGCCATAATATGCACTTAGTGGAATTTGGCGTTGGTAATGAGGCTCGAATTTGCCAAACGAGATGCGGTTAGTTGAGTGTATTTTCAAAAGTCTATTGAAAATCTCTCGACAATGTCGCGCCGAATAAACTAAACTCTTTTCAGCAGTCGTGCCGCCTCAAAATGGTCTGAGCACAAACCGCTGGAATCCGCAGTCAACGTTCAAGATACTCTGCCAGACTTCTCACCAGCAGGCTTATAGAGTCAACTAGCGATTTCACCTAATCCACTTGTTTGGTAGAGCGGCGTTTTGTGGTTCCGGATAAATTAGCCGACGGGTTTCCGATATCGAGAAGAATTATAACCTCCTGGGCTACGCTTCCAGACGCTTACGTAGCGCCCTTTTATCCTTTGTGCCAGTGGCCGCACGACGGCCCCTCGCTGTGATATGAACACACTCACCAAGTCTCGAGTTTTCAAATGGTCCATCATCGGCCTTGGGCTCGTAATCTGCCTGGTTTCGATTTTCAGTTTTCACCTATTTGGATTTTATGCCCTTCCCGCAGTTACACCTATTGTCATAATCGTTTGTTTTGCCTACACCGTCTATTTGAAGCACATCGAAGCTTCGCGGGTGCAGGCCAAGCAAGCTGAACGCCATATTGACTCCCTCCGCGAAAGCGACGAACGCTTTCGCATCGCCTTTGATCATGCGGCCGGAACGGGTTTAGTGGCGCCGGACGGTCGATGGATTCAGGTTAATAAATCCCTGTGCAACATGCTTGGCTTTTCTGAGGCCGAGTTGCTGCTGGGTACCTTTCAACGGATCACTCATCCTGATGATCTCGGCCTCATCCTCGAGCAGCTTAAGAAGTTGCGTGACGGCGTTATCTCCAGTCTGCAGTTGGAGCACCGCTTTTTTCATAAAAGCGGCCAGGTGAGATGGGTGCTGTTAAGCGTCGCCACCATAAAAGAGGCCCAAAATCGTGCGGCAAATTTGATCTTCCAGATGCAGGACATCAGCGAGCGAAAGCAGGCTGAGAAAAAACTGGTCCATGACGCATTTCATGATGCCTTGACTGGCCTGCCTAATCGAATGTTTTTTATGGACCAGCTCAAGCAAACGGTGCAGCGCGTTAAGCGCCACCCGCAACCTCCGTTTGCTGTCCTGTTCCTGGATTTCGATCGATTCAAAATAATCAATGATAGCCTGGGCCATATGGTTGGCGATCAGCTTCTGATTGCCATTGCCAATAAACTCAGAGCGAATGTTCGTCCCGGGGATACGGTCGCCAGGCTTGGTGGCGATGAATTCACAATTCTGCTAAATAGCTTAAAGAGTCCGGATGACGCGATCGATATGGCCAGGCGCTTACTGAGCAATCTATCAGAAAATTTTAAGCTGCCTGGCCGAGAAGTATTTATCACGGCCAGCCTCGGTATTACGCTCAGCACTAATGGATACGATCACGCAGAAGACGTCCTGCGGGATGCGGATACCGCGATGTATCAGGCAAAGAGTCTGGGAAGGGCCCGTTACGAGGTCTTTGATCAGGGAATGCATGCCAAAGCCCCGGATGTGGCGGAGATAGAAACGGATCTCTGGCGGGCACTCGAACGCAACGAGCTGACTTTGGACTATCAGCCTATCGTTTCGCTGAAAACCGGGAAAATTGCGGGCTTTGAAGCGCTTTTAAGGTGGATGCACCCATCGCGAGGGATGGTTTCGCCGCTCGACTTCATTTCCGTGGCGGAGGAGACTGGCTTAATCATTCCGATCGGCCAGTGGGTTCTGAACCAGGCGTGCCGTCAGACTCGTGAATGGCAAAAACGCTACCCACAGAAACCACCCCTAACCGTGAGTGTCAACCTCTCTCCCAAGCAGTTTATGCAGCGTGATCTTATCGATCAAATCAGCCTCGCCCTCGACAGCGGCGGTTTAAGTCCAGCGAGTCTAAAGATCGAAATCACGGAAGGCATGGTAATGCAGAACGTTGAATCAACCATGCAAATGCTCGGACAATTGCAAGCATTGGGCATTGCCATCAGTCTCGATGACTTCGGAACTGGATATTCATCGTTGAGCTACTTGCATCGTTTTCCGATTTCGACTTTGAAAATAGACCAATCGTTTGTGAGTTCTATGAGTCACACTCAGGAAAGCCTCGAAATAGTTCGGACCATTCTTGGACTCGCGCGCAACCTCAAGATGGAAGTCATAGCTGAAGGGGTGGAAACTCTGGAGCAGGCCGAGGAACTCAGGGCGATGAATTGCGAGTATGGTCAGGGCTTCTACTTTTCCAAGGCACTTAACGCCAATAACGCGGTGAGGTTCTTATCCTCAGACCCGCTCAATAAAACTTCGCCGCCGATCACAGCCAGCAACAGTATATTCGCGCCACCTGCTTCCGTAAGTGAATAGCTATCGCAAACCAGAATTGTAGTGTCTTAATGTTCCTAACCCGCGAAGCGGGTGTCAGCATAAAGACTGGGGCGTAAGCCCCAGGTGCGCGTTGGGAGAATGAACCAAGCCCGCGGAGCGGGCGACAGATTCGACTAATCGCCGCTTTCAAAGCGCTGACAAGTCAGCGCACTCCATAAGGCTATCGCCCGCTTCGCAGGCTCGATCATTTATTTGGTGGCTTGATCCTGGGGCTTACGCCCCAGGCTTTATGCGTTCGCCTGCTCCGCAGGCTCGAAGATCAACTCGATCTCATCACTCAACCCCAGATATTCCCAGCGCAATAACGAGATCGGTACGTTGCCGTTCTTCCACAAATAGTCGTGAAAGGCTCGTAGATTGAATTCCTCTTTCTGATTAAGCCGCGCGTCGGCCAGGAACTTCACAATTTGGAGTTTGCCGATCTGATAGGTGATCGCCTGCCCGGGCGATGAGGCGAAAAAGACCGCTTCCTGTCGCGCCGTACCTCGATCGACGGGGACAATCTTTTCCAGATAATCGGCGGCTTGATCGATTGTGAATTCTCCGATGGCCAGCTTCACGTCCACTTCCACGCGCAGAGCTCGCAGCCGCATGAAGTTGTACATGATCTCGCGAAGTTTGGGACGATCGTCAAAAAAGCCGAACTGCAGCATCAACTCTTCAGCATAGAAGCCGATGCCTTCATTGGCGCCGGAATCGTAGTAACGCCGCCGAATCTTGTTTTCGTGCGCCCAGGCCAGAGTCATTTGAAAGTAATGGCCGGGAACACCCTCATGAACAATAAGCGGTCGCGGGTCTTTGGCGATCGACAGCGAGAAGTAATCCAGATCCGGTGACGGCGGTTTGATATAGCTCACGCCATCCTCATCGAGTCTCGTATCGGAAGTCAGATCGTCGGTGACACCCATGAAGGACAAGGGCTCGACGTACGGCGGCAGCGGCAGGTTGCGATAGTGCTTCATCCAGGACGGCACGGTGAGAATATTCTTCGCCTCGAGAAAGCGCCGCGCCGCTCCTTCCCAAAACTCTTCCTGGGCCATCTGCGTCGCCTGATCAGGATACAGATCGAGTTCGGGCAAGCCCTGATTGCGAGTTTGCTCGCAGGTTTCAAACGCGACTGAGCGCTCCCATTCATGCGCGCCCATCACCAGCAACTGCTCAGGCGTGAAAGGCATGAGGGCCACGTGTTTGAGGAAGTAGGTGTAAGCATCACGGCCTATCGCAGTTTCCTCCGTCATTCCCGACAACTCAGCATTCAACCAATCGTGAAGCGATTCGAGCGCGGCAATCGCATCGCTTGTGGCCTCGTTAAGTTCGGCCCCGCTTACACCTGAGAGCAGCGGCTCAAGCGCGTTGGCGACTTTCGTGAGCCGCGTCCCGACGTCGACCAACTTTTCAATTGCCGCGCAGGCAAATGGTCTGATCGCCTTACCGGCGAGATTCTCTTTCGCGTTGGTGACGGTCCCGCTGAAACTTTGAAGGGCGCGGATGATGTTCCGACTGCGCGCTTCGGTAAACGGGGGCGGCTTGAGCAAAGAGAGAAACAGCAAGCCAAGGGTCTGGTCGACATAGAATCCAGGATTGCGTTCCTGGCCACAGGTGACATTCAACTCCCAATGCACACGCGCGATAGCTGACCCGATCAAACGGTAGTCGACCTGCTGCGACACCGGCCACGAACGCGAATTGATTTCTTCATGTAGCCGGGTGAAATCAGTTAATTCTTCGCGCCGGCGCGCAAACGCTTTTTGTGACCAGTCAGGAGTCCAATCGGCGGGTCGCTCGATGCGGGGAATGTCATCGCTCGATACTGGTTGATTCGCAGCACGCCACGTCCAGAAGTCCTGGGCGAGTTGCTGTAGTTGCTCGTAGGTATTTGATGTCATGTTGATTCAGTTTCCTCTGTGGATCTCTGTACGACCTCTGTGTCTCTGTGGTTGATTGCCTTCGAAGATCATTTACCACAGAGGCACAGAGGTCACACAGAGATCCACAGAGTTTTTCCGGTACAGCCTAGCGCGTGGCGGTCGCCGGCATGTTCGTTTCTAAATACCTCGTCAACAACTCAAACAAATGTCTGGTTGTGCCCTGGCCCTGACTGATGTCGTGACGCCGGTTCGGATACTCCATCATCGTGAACTGTTTCTTGTTGGCAATTAGTGCATTGACCAGAACTTCAGTTCCTTTGTAGTGAACATTATCGTCGCCCGATCCATGCACAATCAGGAGCTTGCCGGCCAGACCAGCCGCGTGCGTCACCGGCGAGCCGGCGCGATAATCCGCTTCGTTATCCTGCGGCAGACCCATGTAACGCTCCTGATAGATCGTGTCGTAGAAGTGCTGGTCGGTAACCGGCGCCACTGACATTCCTACCTGATAAATATCCGGATAACGAAACATTTGGTTCAGCGTCATCGAGCCGCCGCCACTCCAGCCCCAAATCGCAATTCGCTTCGGATCCACAAACGACCAGCTCTGCACCACTCGGGCGGCTGCCGCCTGCTCTTCAGCCGCCAGCACACCAATCTTTCGGTAGACGACTTTGCGCCAGGCACGCCCTTTCGGTGCAGGCGTACCGCGATTGTCAAAGCTCATGACTAAGTATCCGTGCTGGGCCAGCATTTGATGCCAAAGGTAACGAGTTGATCCCCAGCGATCGGTTACGGTCTGGCTCGCGGGCTCGCCGTAGACGTAAATCAAAACGGGATAACGTTTCGACGAATCAAAATGCGGTGGCTTGATCATCCAGCCATCGAGCGTTACTCCGCCGCCAATGTCGGCCTTGATAAATTCAGGCGGAGCGACATCAAGCTCTTTGACCCTGGCGATCGTTGCCGAGTTGGCGGCCAGCGCGCGCACAACCTGGTGATCTGGAAGATGGACCAACTCCACCACCGGGGGTTCACTGATGGTCGAATAAGTGTGAAAGGCCCACGAGGCGTTGGGCGCGATTGAATAAGAGTGTGAGCCGGCAAGGGCTGCCGGACTCACTCGTTCCGGCTCGCCGCTCCCGCTTAGTTTCGTTCGATAGAGATAACGCTGAGTCGCATTGTCTGGTGAAGCGACGTAGTAGAGCCAACCCGTTTTTTCGTCCACGCCTTCAATGCTAATGACATCGAAAGCACCTCGAGTGATAAGTGCCGGATCGCCGCCGGTGCGGTTTGCCACATAGACATGACGCCAACCGTCTCGCTCGCTCAGCCAAAGAAAACGCTTGCCGTCCGAAAGCCAGGGAATATCCTCGACGTCTATATCAACCCACGCATCATCTTTTTCATTCAGGATAGTCCTGACCTGACCGGTACGAGCGGTACCGAGACTGACATTGAGCGCATTCTGTCGCCGGTTGAGCTGTAACAAGATGATCTCTTCCGAGTTCCCTGCCCAATTCATGCGCGCGATGTAGTTGTTACGAGGATCGCCGGGAACCTGCAACCAACGCGTCGGACCACCATCGGCGCTAACCACGCCCACGCGACCCGCGGAATTCGTTTGGCCGGCTACGGGGTATTGAATCGTGGTGATTTTCGGATAGAGCGAATCGGTGTCGTTAATCAGGTAATAGTCCGGCACTCCGTCCGTGTCTAATTGCCAGTAAGCAATGCTCCGGCCATCCGGGCTCCAGCGCCAACCGTCCCGCAGATCAAGTTCTTCTTCGTACACCCAGTCGAACGTGCCGTTGATAATTTGCTTTGAGCCATCACCTGTGAGCCGCGTAGTTCGACCAGTCGCCAGATCTTCGACGTAGAGATTGTTCTCGCGCACATAACCCACTCGGGTTCCATCAGGAGAGAACTTTGCAAACATCAGGGTCGCAGCGCCGGCGTTCTTGCCAATCTGCGAAAGCTTCTTCGCCGCGATGTCAAAGACCCAATAGTCTCCGCGAGTGTTCTGGCGCCAGACCTGTTTTGTATTGGTGAAGATCAAAAGCTTTCGTCCGTCTTTGGACCAGGCATAGTCATCAATGACCAAAGGGGCCGAAGCATCGCCGGGACGTAGTGAGGCAGCCGCGATCAAAACGCTGCGCGCGCCGGTGGCCGTTTCGTAACGAATGATGTCGCGCGTCTCTCTGTTGTCGGAGGAAGGCTCCAGGGTGGTATAGGCGCTGCCGTCATCCAACCATCGCGCCGGGCCAAAAGTTTCTGAGCGAAACTCGCTCGAGCTGAAAATTCGATCGAGCGTCAGAATTCGTTTGTCCGCGGACTGTCCATAGGCGGTCGCGACCAACAGGACCAGCCACGCGAAAGCAACTAATGATGTCGGTTTGAATTTCACTCTTCGTGGTCCACCTTTCGCCCGACAATTTAGACTGCCAAGCCTAAATCATCAACGGTAGCAACGCGAAGTGGATCGTCGCAGAGCTTTCGATCTGTTCTTAATCGCGAAGCGGTCGACAGATTTGGCGTGCGCCTGCTGGTCGCCCTTTCCGAAGCGCTGACAAGTCCAAATAGCTTTCGCCTGCTCGCAGGCTAACCCGGTCGCTACCACCACCCCACGCGGGCTGCCCCCGCAGGGACCCCGGATCGCTCGCGGTACTGACCTCATGCTCCTTGGGCTAATGCCGCGCACCCGCACATTAGGGCTACTACAAAATTCCTTTCCTGAGTAATATAGCGAGGCTTTTTACCCAATGTCCCTGGCTGCAGGCACAAAGCTGGGTCGCTACGAAATCCGCTCAAAACTCGGCGAGGGCGGGATGGGTGAAGTTTATCTGTCCCGTGACACTCAACTCGATCGCGACATCGCGCTTAAGGTCCTCACTGCCGAAGTAGCTCGGGACCAGCAACGGCTGCATCGGTTCCTGCAGGAGGCGCGCGCCGCCTCTTCTCTCTCACATCCCAACGTGGCCCACATTTATGAGATTGGCGAAGCGGACGGCACGCACTTCATCGCCATGGAGTACATCGACGGTCAGCAACTCGATCGCATGATCGGCGCTCAACCGCTGGCGATGACTCAACTGCTTGAGATCGCGATTCAGATCGCCGATGCACTTGATGAAGCTCACGCGAAAGGCATCACCCATCGCGACATTAAATCCGCAAATGTCATGATCACATCGCGCGGGCGGGTGAAGGTGCTCGATTTTGGGCTCGCTAAGCTGGCCGGCCCGAGTTCCGACACTCACACTTCCGACAGCGAGATGGCTACTCGGGTGAAGACCAGCCCGGGTGTCGTCATGGGCACGGTGAACTACATGTCGCCTGAGCAGGCGCTGGGTCGGGAAGTCGATCACCGATCAGATATTTTTTCATTTGGAGTCGTGCTCTATGAAATGGCCACCGGGAAGCTGCCTTTCTCCGGCGAGTCCGTGACAGAAATTATCGATCGCATCACTCACGCGCAGCCCGCAGCCATCGCCCGTTTTAACTACGACGTTCCCGCCGAATTGGAAATCATTGTGAAGAAGGCGCTGCGCAAGGATCGCGAAGAGCGCTACCAGACAATTCATGATTTGCTTATCGACCTGAAAGATCTGAAGCGTGAAACTGATCTGGCGTCGAGCCTCGAACGATCCGTACCGCCACCGGCGCTGACCGGCAAAGACACCGTGAACTATTCGGCAGCGCAGATGTCCGGCGTTCTCCAACAGACAGATATCTCGCCCCGGACGTCTACCGCGGAAGTGTCGGCGGCGCCTTCAGCCTCCAGCGCTGAATACATCGCCACGGAAATCAAGCGACACAAGGTCGGAATCTTCGTTGTTGCGGCTCTCCTTATTGTTGTCGCGTTGGGCGCTGGACTTTGGATTTACAAACTGATCAGCTCAAACAAACCGACGACTACGCCGCAATTGAAATTCACGCGCTTGACCAACGGCGGCAAAGTTGGCAACGAATCAATCTCCGGCGGCGCGACGATTTCACCGGATGGCAGATACGTCAGCCTTGCAACACTCGATGAGCAAGGACGCGATTCTGTTTTCGTGCGGCAGGTCGCCACCAACAGCGTCGTGAGGGTTTTTGGGCCGGCTGAGACTTCCGGCGGATGGGGGATAACATTTTCGCCCGATGGTGAATACGTTTACATTCCCTGGGCTGATAAAGGAAATCCTGACGGCGCACTCTTCAAAGTGCCGGTGCTGGGCGGCACCCCGCAGAAAATTCTCGAAAGCATTGGAAGCAGCGTTGCTTTCTCGCCCGACGGCAAACAGATCACTTACGTGCGGTCGATCCCGACAACCGGAGAAAGCTGGCTGTTGATTGCCAATGCCGATGGCAGCGACACGCCGCAAGTCATCTCGAAGCGGAAACTCCCTGACTATTATTCCCAGACCGGTCCGGCGTGGTCGCCGGATGGAAAGAAAATCGCGGTCAGTGTCTCGACGATCCCTGACAACAACCAGGCCACCATTGTCGAAGTGCCGGTCACCGGCGGCAAAGAACGCGCGATCGCGCCGCCGCAGTGGTCGATCGTAAATCATGTAGTCTGGCTCAACGATGGCAGCGGATTGGTGACCACGATCTTACCCAACCCAACTTCATTCGCCGCACAGGTTTGGTTTATTTCGTATCCCGACGGAGCGGCCCGTCCCATTACCAACGATCTAAATCAGTATGGAACTCTGAGTCTCGGAGTAACCGCCGATTCAAAGACAATCGCAACCGTTCAGGAAGAGGACAGCCGCACAATTTGGACCGCGATTCCCGGCCAGGATGCGTCCGCGCATCAGGTCTCGAAGGGCAGTTACGAGGGCTACCGAATGGCGCCCGCGCCGGACGGCCGAATTGTGTATAGCGACTTGAACGGCACGAGTGCCGACATCTGGATCGTGAAGCCTGACGGCAGCGACAAAAAGCAACTCACGAATGATTCCTCGATCAAGATCGTAAACGCCGTTACGCCTGACGGCCGATACATTATCTTTTTCTCAGATCGCAACGGCGGCATAAATCTTTGGCGGATGGATTTGGACGGCAACAATAAGCGGCAGATCACCACCGGCGAAAACTCTACCTTCTGGGCGGCGGCGTCTGCCGACAGCAAGCAGGTCATCTTCAGTGCATTGCGCAACGGCAAGTTCGCATTGTTGCGCGAGCCGATTGAAGGCGGGACGCCGACTATTTTGTGGGATCACCAATGCACCTGGCCGTCAGTTTCGCCCGACGGCACATCGATTCTCTGCCTGGCGCCCGATGAAAAATCCAGCTACTCGTTCGAAGCCGCAATCATACCTTTCGCCGGAGGGCCGCCCAGCAAGACCCTCGATCTGCCGCCGACTGCAGTGACTGACTGGGGTCTCAGATTCTCGCCAGACGGAAAATCGATAACTTATGTGGACGCGAGTTCCGGCGCGGGAAATATTTACAGCCAACCTTTGGATGGCGGCCCCCGTAAGCAACTCACCAACTTCAAATCAGATTACCTCGCCGACTTTAAATGGACGCACGATGGCAAATTGATCTTCGGACGGGGTCCGACTGTTACAGATGTGATTCTGATCAAGGACTTTCGATAAATGAGATTTGAATTCTATAGCGACGCAATCGCCGACGTGCCGAGCTTTCCGTGGACGGTACAGTCGATAGCACGATTCATTTTTCGCACTGGCCTCTCGGCTGATATTAGATTACTTTCCCGTTTAGTATAGCGAAAGCTTCTTACCCGATGTCCCTGGCTCCTGGCACAAGACTCGGCCGTTACGAAATCCGCTCGAAGATTGGTGAGGGCGGAATGGGCGAAGTGTATCTGGTCCAGGACACAGAACTCGATCGCAAAGTCGCACTCAAGATTCTGCCAACAGAGCTCGCGGCCCATCACGATCGTATGCGGCGGTTCACTCAGGAAGCGAAGGCCGCAGCCGCGCTCAATCATCCGAACATCGCTCACATCTATGAAATCGGCGAGAGCGAGGAAATTCACTTCATCGCGATGGAGCTGGTCGACGGTTTTACTCTGCGTCAATTGATTTATGGGGCGCAGACTGAATTGCCGAAGCTACTGCGACATTTGCAACACACTGCGGAAGGTTTAGCGAAAGCTCACGCGGCGCGAATCGTTCATCGCGATCTGAAGCCTGACAACATCATGATCACTCGCGACGGACACGCGAAGATTCTTGATTTTGGTCTGGCGAAACTGATCGAGCCTCAACAAATATCCGGCAGCGGCAGCAGTGAGGTCGCGACCGCCATCATGCAACAGCATTCAACGCCCGGCGCAATTATCGGCACGGTTGGTTATATGTCGCCCGAGCAAGCGCAGGGCAAGATAAACGAAATCGATCACCGTTCCGACATTTTTTCTTTTGGCTGCATTCTTTATGAAGCCGTCACCGGCCATCGAGCATTCGAAGGAAAAGACGCGGTCGAGTCGCTCAACAAAATTATTCGCGAGAATGTTGCGCCAGTCAGCGAGCTGAATCCCGACGCTCCGGCTGATTTGCAGCGCATCATTCGCCGGTGTTTGGCGAAAGACGCTGACGACCGTTATCAAACTATCAAGGACGTAGCGATCGAGTTGAAAGAAGTGCGGCGCGAATTGCAAAGCACCGGATCGAGAACAACGGTTCCACCCTCGCGTGACATAGCGGCCACCGGCCAATCAATGACTGCCGCTGCAACGATTGTCGGCGATTCAGTTTCCAGACCTCCTTCCAGCGCCGAATATTTGGTGAGTGAAATCAAGCGGCATAAGACTGGTTTGATTGTCACACTTACCGTTTTAGTTTTGCTGGTCGTAGTGGGCGGCTTCGCTTTGTACAGATTCATTAATCGATCCTCCCTGAACAAAACGAACTCGCCATCGTTCCAGGCGATGAAGATTACGAAGCTGACGAGCACGGGCAAAGCCGGCAGTTGGGCAGCGATCTCACCGGATGGCAAATACGTTGTTCACGTGCAGATTGACGAAGGCAAGCGCAGTCTCTGGATGCGTCATGTTGCCACTGACAGCAACGTGCAGATCGTCGCGCCCGCGGATGTCGGAGTCCAGTACGGCGGCATCACGTTTTCGCCCGACGGGAATTACATCTACTTTGTCAGAGGCGATCCGCGCGTCGAACAAAAGGGGGCGCTCTATCGCGTCCCCGTGCTGGGGGGCGAGCCGGTGAAACTGTTCTCGGACATCAGGGGGCCGGTCTCGTTCTCGCCGGACGGCAAGCGCATCGCCTTCGTCCGGCCACTGGCGTCCTACGCGCAGACCGCCCTCGTCACTGCCGACGCCGACGGCGCGAATGAGCGCCAGCTCGCCAAGCGCGAGCCGCTCGAACCGCACTTCGGTGACGACGGCGTAGCCTGGTCGCCCGACGGCAAGCGCATCGCCACGACGCTTGCCCTCCCTAACGGCAATTACAAGCTGGCTGAAGTCAGCGCAGACGACGGCGCGATCAAGGAGATCAATCGTGAAGAATGGACGTGGGTCGGACGCGCCGCGTGGCTGCCGGACGGGAGCGGGCTGCTGGCGAACATCGGTGCCAAAAACAGCGCCGACGCGCAGATCTATTTCTTCTCATATCCGGGCGGCGAAGCGCGCCGCGTCACCAACGATACGAACAACTACGACGACCTGAGCCTCACGGCCGACGCGAGTGCTTTTGTGACGATACAATCGGTCTACAACTTCAACGTCTCGACGCTCCCGTTCGCGACCGGCACTCAGTCTCAGACGGACGACACCCGCGCGCGGCAAATCACCAGTGAAGAGAATCGCGCGGTAGGCGCCGGCGGTGTGGCGGTCACGCCCGACGGTAAGCTCGTTTACACCTCATGGCACAGTGGAAATTTCGAGCTTTTGATTTGCAATGCCGACGGCTCTAACCAAAGGCGGCTGGACCAGGGACTGAGCATCTGGGCTCCGTCGGTTACACCTGACGGGCGCTACGTCGTATTCCAGGCGGGAGGGAAAAACGGAGAACTCCCGCACATCTATCGAGTCAGCACCGACGGCGGCAATCTCACCAAGCTGACGGATGGCGAAGACGATGAAGCCCCTTCACTCACGCCGGACGGCCGCTGGGTCGTCTATAACTGTCTGGAGCACGGCTCGAACCCTTACATCTGTAAAGTGCCGATCGAGGGCGGCCAGTCAGTGCGCGTCGGCGATAAACAGTTGTTCCGGCCGGTCGTTTCGCCGGATGGCAAGTGGGCATTGGGCTGGTACCGTGAGAAGCCCGACGACAAGTACCAATGGGCTATCGTGCCGCTTGACAAGAGCGGCGGCGATCAGAAGGCGAGGACGTTCGACATCCAGGATGCGCCGGGTGTGCAAGTTCGATGGACGCCCGACGCGCGCGCCCTGGCTTACGTGGACGAGCGCGACGGCATCGGCAACGTCTGGGCCCAGCCGCTCGCGGGCGGAAAGCCCACGCAGCTGACCAACTTCAGATCGCAGCAGATCGCTTCCTTCAACTTCGCACGCGACGGCAAGACACTCGTCCTCTCGCGCGGCACCGTCAGCAACGACGTCGTGCTCATCAGTAATTTCAGATAACGCTATTCCCCGGCTCGGGAGTAAGACCGCGATTCCGGTAAGAGAAACAATGAAATTCCAATTCTACAACGATGCAATTGCCGATCTGCCAAAGCTCTCCGTCGACGGCACAGTCGATAACGCAATTCACTTTTCACATTGGAAAGGAAATGAAACTCCGCCGTCAGTGAAGGCCGACACTTCGACTGAGATTGCGTTGAATGTCGTGTCATCGCCGAAACGCAACGAACTCACAAAAGGCATCGATCTCGTTACCAACAATCACTTCGACACGGACGGCGTGTTGTCGGTTTGGACCATGCTGAATGGCGAACGCGCACAGCCTTTGCGCGATAAGTTGATCGCGGCCGCAGAGGCGGGAGACTTTTCTGAATTAAGCTCCGTTGACGGCGTGCGCGCGAGCATAGTCATTCAAGGCTCAGATTCGCCGATCGATAAATCCGGGTTCCCGCTCGCGCGGCAGCTCGCCGGTGAAGATGTCCAGGATGAAGCGCGCGCCTACGAACTGGTTCTGCCGCACGTCGAGGATGTTCTGACTCACACGAACAATTACGAATCACTGTGGCGCGAATCGTGGGGCAGGGTCGAGCGGGCGTTGGACAGTTTTGCCAAAGGCACATCGCTCGTTCATGAAGTCGCGCCGGCAAAGCTTTCCGTCGTAACGCTGGCGCCGGAAGTGTTTGGTCCAAACGGTTTCGATCCGACGCGTGACTCAGCACCCTTCACCGCCATCTCTCATCATGCGCGCGGCCAACTCTTCCTGATCGCGACGCCCTGCAAAAATGGTTGGGCGTATCGAATTGATTATCCGTACTACTCCTGGGCTGAGACGGTTGTGCGGCCAAAAATCGCGCGGCATGACTTGAGTCAGGTGTTGAAACAGCTGAACGAGCTCGAACAGAATTCGTCAGCAAGCTGGAAAGTCGATTCATCTGAATTGGCTTCAGCGGCAAAGTTTTCTGATGAGAATGGAAAGTTGGGCGTGTCTATGCTGCAGCCGGACGTGGTAACGAATGCGGTCCGCACCGCGGCAGTTGATTCGACTGCCGCCTCATCAACCAGGTAGATCTCTGGATGTCTGCTGCAAAAGAGAAATGCGATAGCGAGCTTTGAGAAGCATGCTGAGAAGTTTTTCCAACGAAAGCATTTCTTCCATATCCGCCGTCCCTCCAGACATCTAGATACTGGCAGCGCTACTGAGTTGTGCCTTCTCCGTCCTCGATACCTTTGAAAGCAAACGCACCAGAGCCCCTGAGCCCAGGACCACAATCAACATCCAGAAAGAGTAACGCAGGCGATAGATGGTGCCGACGTTGACCATAACCAGCGCCACCGCACCCCCGCCGAGCACGGCTGTGAACAACAACAGCCAGGAGACGAAGAGATGACGCCGCTGCCAGAAACCGACGACACACAATAACTCCATGAAATAAATCAACAGGGTTTCAAAGCCGGCCAGCAGTTTGCCGAGCCTCCCGACATGTTGTCCGGCCGCAAACCACATGTTGGGAAATGGCGCAAACAGTCCGATGATGATCGCCCGAGGCGCGTAACGAACAATATCCATCGGGCCGCTAAATTCCACGTCAGCATCAATGTTTGATCCGGGCTCACCCGAGGTCTCGATCGCGCGCCGGCGGGTCGCGGCTATTCTTTGCCACATCCTCGGGGTGTCCGGGTTGATCTGAGTCAGTTTTGATCTCGAGCTCGGCAACGCCCTTGGCAAAAAAGTGGCCGTCAATAGCACCAGCAACACACACGATAGATTGATCAGCAGCAGCCGCCTCTCGCGTAACTGCCTGGCGACTAACAGCAAGAGGGTGAGCACCAGGATCAGTGGAACCATGTAACCCATGCCCCCGCGGACGAGCCAAATCGTCCCTGCCGCAATCACCGCCAGGAGCACGAAGGGCAACGACTGACGCCATGACTTGGTCAGCGTTAGCCACCGTGCCGCACAGAGCATCAGGGTTAGAGTTGCAACTATCAACAGCGGGTCTCTTAATAGCTGGGTCGTATGCAGCAGGAATGACGGCCAGAGGGCGACCATCACCGCAGCAACTAAACCTGCGCGGCTGTCGAACACCAGACAACCGATTTGAAAAATCAAGATTAGAATTACCAGATAGTACAAAAGATTAAGCGGCTCGATCGTCAGCACATTGAACGTAGTCCACCGGCTAAACAGGGCAAAGGATAACGAGTAAAGTTTCACGTGCAGTGTGGTCGGCTGATGAAACCAGGCCCTTGCTTCACCCTGATGCAGTAAGTCCGCAAGGCTTTCGACTTCCGGCTCGAAGTAGAGAGCACTATCACGACCGAGAGCGTCGCTGAGGCCATTGGCGCTGAACCCCGCGGGAAATAATTGAAGCCTTCCCACGCCCAGAACTACGAAGGCGAGCGCAATGTGAAGAGCCGCGGCTATCAGCAGCAGGTAGATTGGGGTTACATGAAAGGCTCGAATCCTCGATCTCAACAAGGCAAAGCTCTCCATTTTCATGTCGCGCAAGCGCGGCGGCTTCGATTTCCTAGCCGGTTAGAAACGCAGAATAAAGCGAACACGACCGCGACAGAAGTCTCGCTGAGTTCGCCGGCTTAAAGGCTTCGGATGAAGAGCACTTTCTCGCGGGGTGGGCTTCAGAAGACCGCTGGGCAATCAATTACCCCGAAGATCGGGCCGAATTCAACCGGGCAGTTGAAATCACCTACAGGTGATCGCGAACAAAACGGTATTAGATTCCCTCCTCGGAACGCTGACTAGTATACTCGCGTTCCGGATTGCCGAAAGCCAACAACGCCGCAAGTCGGAAAACCTTTAAGCATGTCACTATATCCGAAATTCAATCGAGCATCGGTTCAAGAGACAGCAAGCCAGAAAGCGCCAGGGTAAACGAATGATGAAACCGCCAGGTTGCGCGGAACACGAAGCGCTGCTTTTGTGCGCGCGGCGGCGGCTCGACGATGAGCAAAGCAGGCGCTTGCGGATCCTGGCGTGTCAAAAACTTGATTGGGAGTACCTCTATAAACTGGCGCGACGGCACTCTCTCCTTCCGCTTTTCTACTACCAGATTGAGCGGGCCGCCCGTGACGATGTCCCCGGGCCCCTCTTACAACGACTTAGAAAAGACTATCAGGAGAACTCTGCGCGAAACCTGATTCTCACAAACGAGCTGGTATCAATAATTCGAGAACTCGAAGTGAATGGGATCGAGGCCATACCCTACAAGGGACCGGCGCTGGCGGTGGCGGCGTTCGACAATCCTGACCTGCGACGTTACATCGACCTGGATCTGATGGTGCGGAAGGATGACGTTAGCGCAGCTCGTGATTTATTGATCGCCAGAGGCTACCAGCCAGCCAGAAATCTGAATCAGAGGCAGCAGGCGCTCCTCCTAACAACCCAACACAACATTCAGTTTTCACGTGATGAAGGTCGACTTATTGTCGAACTACACTGGCGGGTTGCGACTCAACTCTTTGCCGCTTCGGTGAGCGCCGAAGATTTGTGGCCCAATCTGGGAGCAGTAAAGCTCGGCAGTGCTTCACTAAAGACGCTGTCGATCGAAGACTTACTTTTCTGCCTGTGCGTTCACGGTTCACGGCACTTGTGGGAACGATTGTCCTGGATCTGTGACGTTGCTGCATTAATCACTGCCTGCCCGACCATAAGGTGGCCGCAAGTCGTGCAACAGGCCCAACGCACTGATACCGAGAGAATGCTGTTACTCGGGCTGCACCTTGCATCGAATCTCGGTGGAGCATTGTTGCCGAAAGAGATCGAAACGCAGATGGCTGGCGACAGTTCCCTTTTGTCTCTGGCAGGCACCATATGTGAACGTCTCTTTAATGGCACTGTGCAGGTTCCGCCGACGCCGCGCCAGATCTTCAAGTACAATCTTTCGGTCCGAAAGAGCTGGAAGGCCCGGGCGCGCTATTGCCTTTCCACCCTGCGGCCGAGTGATAGCGATTTGGGAACCATATCCCTGCCACGATTCTTCGGTTTTGGCTACTATGTGCTCCGTCCTTTCCGATTGTTTACGCAGAATCATTCGGCGAAACCGGTTTCAGAGAACAGCGGCGGACGGGCGGCAAATTCACGTTAGGTTACAACGACATCACGAAAGATCGCGTTTCTTGACTAACCCTCAGAGGGCATAGTAGCCTCCGCAACGAAGTGGCTTCGACACCGCCGGGAAAGTCCGGAGTCTTTTCGATTCACGCTCTTAATAATAGAAAAATGAGAAAAGCCATCTTTGTACCGATCGCCCTGATAACGTTCATTGCCCCGGGGATTCAGGCATCGCCATCTATTGGTAGATCGATCCAGGAGCCACAACAAGCGACCAAGCCGGCTGATAAACCGTGGTGGAAAGCTAAGCAGCCGGCGGAGAAGCAGCCTGACTCGTCAGGGCCTCAAACGAAACCGCCTTTCGTGCTCAAGATAACTAGCGACCAGATCATAGGCGTTTCGCTGCGCGCTGAGAACGCGAAGCTCACGGACATAGCCGCGGATCTCGCCAAGAAGTTGAAGGCCCCGGTGGCTCTGAGCCCGGTTATGCAGAAGCAGCGAACAACGATCGACTTTGCCGACGTGGTGCTGGAGCCGGCCATGCAACTGTTGGCGCCCGTGGTTTATATTGACTACGAAATCGATTCCGAGCCTGGATCTCATCCTCGGCCGGTCGGCATTTACCTCTCCGCGCACAACGAACCCGCTCCGGCAATCAACGCGAATATACGTAGCACCTCCCAGGCTTTCATAATTTCGGGAAACACGGAAAGTGAAAGCAGTAGCGAAGAGGACGATATACAGATTTCCTACCGTAACGGCAAGCTTACTTTAAAGGCAAAAGATCAGCCGCTTTTGGATGTTCTTTCCAGCATCTCCGACGAAACCGGTGTGCGATTGGAAGCGAAGGACGATACGATCGAAACCGTGAGTGTTAACATTAAGGATATCCCGCTCGACGAAGCGATTCTACAACTGTCACCACACCTTCGGTTGTACCTAAGGGCTGATTTGTTCCGCAACCAAAGGACGCCCATTCTAATAGTGCTTGTCGAGCCGGGGAAAAAATCGTAGAATGCGTCAAACCTGTCGGGACAAAAGCTATTGAGTTTTTTTGTTTGGACAGGTACTCTTGTTTCCGCTTCGGGGGATTGCAGTTTGATCCTGACGAGTTGATTAGGCCAGTTTCAAGCAAACATATCTAGACCAGAGAGTATCAGGGAGGATCTACGTGTTAGAGAAAAACGCGCCCCGAATTGAGACGGAAGCAACTACCTCGTCTGAAGAAACCCAAATCGGTTCCAGTAAGAAGACGTTTATTGAGCCGGAGATTTCTGTACCGGTAGATGTTCTTGAGGCTACAACCTTTCTTCAGGCTGTTGACTCTGGCGCTACAAACTAGGCTCTGTTCACATGCAAGTTGTTGCTAGTCCTGACCGGCCGGCACTCACGGAAACGTATGAGATTGCCGGCCGGTTGCTTTTGATAAAGGCCCCAAGCGCAACAATCTCCGCCGCCACAGACCGTGTCATGTCAATGCTGCGCCTTTCTCGCAAAGGTGCGGATGCCACCGTTTTACCCGACGCTGTATTGACGCTGTCCGCGGCGAAGTTTTACTTCCCTTCGAAAGTCGAGATATCTGCTGTTACTGACGAAGCTGTTTATTATCAAAACGAGGACTCCTACTTTGTTCGGTTAGGAGCCTCGGTGATTTCCGCCGGCATCTCAAACATGGTCCAGGCGTCGCTGGCTGAGGATCTCGATTGCCAATCCCTTTTGTTCGGACGCGTTCTCTCTCATGGTCTGGCCACGGCGCTCCGGCGCGCGGGTGCCTTTGAACTGCACTGTGCAGCCGTCATTGAACCTGAAACAAACACATCAGTACTGATTGTTGGACCTTCGGGCAGCGGAAAATCCACTCTCGCATTGCACCTTGCTGCTTGTGGCTGGAGTTTCTCTACCGATGATGTGGCCTTATTAACAGCCACAAATGAGTTAGTCGAAGCACATGGGTTAAGAGAGTTTTTTGCTATTACTAGCGACACTATTTTGCATAGCGGTTTGTCGGAGTTGGGTCCCTTGTTGGACGGTCAAACCAATGACTCTTCTCTAAAAGTCCGGCTTCATCCGGAGGACATCTTTTTCTCAAAGATGATCGAAAAATGCGTTCCTGATGTTTTGGTGTTTCCTCAACAGACCGGCCAATCGCGCAGTCGGGTTCAACCACTGAAACAGTCTGACGTAATGAAGCGCCTGCTGAGACTGTGTCCGGGGGCTGCTGTCGACAGGCCGGTGGCTGCGCAATTTCTTCGCGTGCTTGAACTCTTGACCCGCCAATGCAAAGCCTTTGATCTTCTGGCGGGAACCGACCTGCTCGGTGACCCGGAATACACTTCTGCTTTTCTTGCCTCGGTTGTCCATCAGGAGCAAGCCGCATGAACGATATTGCGCCAGATGCCGGCCACAGCTACGGACCTCGACGTCTGACAATCGAGTTGACTAACACCTGTAATCTCCATTGCAGCTATTGTCTGAGAGACGAAGATGCGCTCTATCACGATCGGGCCGAGTTCATGTCGTTAGATCTTCTCAAGCGTGTGCTGGGAGAGGCGGCCGCAGTCGCCGGCATCACCCACGTAGGCTTCACCGGCGGCGAGCCGACACTTTACCCACACTTTTCAGAATTGATTGAGCTCTGCGGGACAGCCGGTATCAAAACCAGCTTTGTAACTAACGGATGGCATTTTGAGAAACTATGGCCCACACTTGCGGACCAGCGCGACAGTCTAAGCCATATCTCATTCAGTATCGATGGCGCCACACGTGAAAAGCATGATCATTGGCGAGGCCAGGGATCTTTTGTCCGGCTGATTCGCGCGTTTACGCGATGTCAGAAGACGGGCCTGCCCTTCATGATCAAAGCAGGAATTCGTCGCGATACGATCGAGCATCTCGAAGAGATTGCTCTTTTCGCAGCTCGCATGGGAGCAGCGGGATTGAATTTCTCTCATATCCTGCCAACCTCTGAAGGGGTAGAGTCGGCCTCGTCCCTAAATGCCGAAGAACGCCGACACGCGGAGGAGGAAATCGCGCTGTTGGCTCGCATTTTCAAAATGAAAGTAGGCATCGACGTAGGCTACTACAATGTCGATCCGGCCGCGCCGTGTTCGCCTCTGGCCGGGGTTAGCTGCAACATCGATTACCGAGGCCGGCTCACCCTCTGCTGCAACCTTTCGGGCTTTCGCGGCGCTGGGCAGCAGCAAGATATAGTTGCCGATCTAAACCGGGAAAGCTTTGCGGACGCCTATGAAAGGCTTGGGCAGCTCCGGGAGCTCCAACTCGAGCGACGAAGGATAGCGCTGGTTTCTATGGCGAACAACGGCTTGGAACCCGATCTCTATATTGGCTCGCCTTGTTTGTTTTGCCTTCAGAGTTTTGGCAAGATCCCGTGGCACGCGGCAGCCGACGCAAACATAAAGACCGGACGCTCTTTGCCGGTGGCTTGCTCATAGGGATCTCTCGCTTGACGTTTTCATGTGATAGTCGACTCGACCGATGCGCACAATTCGATGAGCCAGATTCAGGCCACCCGGCGCTTCCGGATTAGATACATCCTCCTTACATTGGCTTTCTTTCTACCGCTCGTTTGGTCGTTTGCCAAATTACGAAACGTCTACCCGGTTGCAAGTTGGAACGTGATGACACGTGGCGGCGAACTCGGAAAGGACTACACTTACTTTGTCTTGCGCGGCGAAACTGCTTCGGGCGACGTGATCGATTTGCCGGCGGTTACTCTGACGGATGCACTGAGGTCCCGGACCTGGGGACTGGTCGCGGCCACAGCCAACAATGACAGCCTGAAACTGCGCTCGCCGCATCCAAAGAATGTCGCGTTGCTAAACGCCACGACCGGGAACGCGGAGGGCCTTCCCGACGGCGTATTAATGAAAGAACTACTTAGGAGCTGGGGAGAGATATTCAATGAGAGTCACCCTCCGTCCTCACCCGATCACCTGAGAGCACTTCGGATCGATTGTTACCGATGGCCGGGAGGTCAATACTCCAACTACTACGAATTCGTTCAATCGTGGCGCGCGGAACTTTAGGGAGGCTCAGCAGATCTACCCCCTTCGCGCTTGGTATCCTGCGCGTCGTGATCAGCGGAGTGTTCCTTGTTTCGATCGCCACCACGTCCTTCGACAACCTCGGCCGGCTTCCCGTCACACTGCTACGACCAGCAGGCGTTCTTCAGCTTTTTTCATGGAGTTTCTATGACCGGCTGATGACCGCGCGCGGGATGGCAACGCTAAAATGGGTCCTGCTGCTTTCACTGTTCATGAGCACGGTCGGCTACGTGACTCCGTTTTCGACAAAACTTTCGGCTCTGCTGGTTATTTTCTACCAGGGACTTCTGCGAAGTCTTGGTCATTTCAATCACGACGAAATAATAGGAATTTATTTTCTGGTGGTGCTGGCGTTCTCGCCTTGCGGCTATGCATTCTCGGTCGACAGCTGGCCAGCGAACAGGATCGAAAAGCGGCCGTCATTTGTTTATGGCTACCCGATTTTATTAATGCAACTCCTGTTGGCGTGGACTTATTTTAGTTCGGCGATCATCAAACTTAGGATTGCCGGGCTTAGTTATTTCAGTCAGGACAACCTCCCAATTCTCGCAATCTATCACTCATTGGATAACCTGCACGACACGCATTTTCGTTTCGCTTTTTGGCTGCCAACCATTCGCCAATACCTGCCCTTGGCCGTGGGTCTGGTTCTGGTTTGGGAGTTGTTGTTTCCACTGGCAGTTTTTTGGAAACGCGCTCGATGGTGGATTCTCGGTTTCGGCGTTGTATTTCACCTCGTCACGCTTCTGATAATGAATTTCTTCTTTGCTTACCAGCTGGCAATGTATGTAGTGTTCTTTGATTGGCCGGCGATCATCAGGTGGTGCGGCCGGCGGCGCGTGTTCCACGGCTTGAGCGCCGGCTGGCGGCGGTTCCGGATGGCGCCCGAAAAATTTCCCGCAATTCGGGTTGTTGGTTTTGAAAAAACGGGCGTGTTACTCTGGGACAAAGAGTGCTCTTGGTGTGCCGGAATCGTAAGTGGATTGAAGCGGATCGCCAGGAGTCCGTTTGCTGAGAGTTCGTACCAAACAGCCGTTGAGATACTGCCTGAACCGTTGAGGCGCTGGTCCAAATGTCAGGCACTCTGGATTAGTAAACAGGGCGAGGTGTCAGGAGGAAGCACTGCATTAATAGACGTGCTCGAAAGCTCGGGCCGAACAGTGTTGGCGTCATTCCTGGACACTGCCGCAATTCGTCCGATTCTATGGTTCGGCGTGAGGCTCGTGAGTCAGGTTGCGCACAAAAAGGAACCAGGAAACTGATAGGCATTAACGATTGACTGCAACCAGCGCGCAATCTCGTGACCATGTCGTTTGCACCGAGTTTGAAGGTGGCGAAGGCATCCTCGTTGACCTAAATACAAAACGGTACTATCAGCTCAATGAAACGGCCCTGCTGATCTGGAAGGGTCTTGAGAAGGGCTGCAGCGTGGAAGAGATCGTCAGAGAAGTTGTAGCACAATACGCGGTCGACCCCGGACATGCCAGTCAGAGCGTTGAAACTCTCGTGCGGAGTCTGATTTCCTATAGACTCGTTGATTCCCGATGAGAGCCCGTCGACAATCCCGGATGTCGGGATTGAGGTGATGTCTGAAGGCAATTGTTACAGCGCGGGCGCTAGCCGTGGGCCACAACTTTCAGATACTGGTAAATTAATTGACCGTTCAGAAAGTCGTAAAGTATTATCGTCATCACTTCAGACCCTTTAGTGGGTCCGAGCAGGCGATACGGATTCGTTGGAAAGCTCTTGCACTTCAGCTTGGTAGCAGGAGTCCTACACTAGTCGAGGAGACATACAGATGCGTCAACGTTCGTCCCGGTTTTCAGCAATAGTTCTATCACTTTTAGTTTTGAGCATTTTAGTCGTTACCGCAGCTCCGGCATTCGCCAGGAAACCCAAAAAGCGGAAGGCCGCGGCCGAGCAAGCCGAGCGCCTGAAACGTGAGTCAGAAGCTCGGATAGCTGCTCTGTACCAAATGGCAATGGCACGCACAAACCAGATAGCGAGCCCAAGCCAGCCTACGATTGGGACGATGAACGATGGTGGCGCTTCGATAGTTGCGCCCGTCACTCCGGCAACGAACGCTCAGTTCCTCGCGGATGATGCAGCTTCAGTTGCTCCCGTTGTGCCGGCGGCCGGCACTCTCCTGATCAGTGAGTTTCGGCTGCGTGGGCCCAACGGCGCCAGCGATGAATTCATTGAGATCTACAATAACAGTGGCGCTGCTCATACCGTCACTGCAAGTTCCGGGACCGGTTACGGGGTGGCGGCTTCAGACGGCGTACTTCGGTGCACCATACCCAACGCCACCGTCATTCCGGCGGGCGGTCACTTTCTTTGCACCAACTCCGTCGGCTACTCATATTCGGCATATCCGTCCGGAAACGGCACTACGGCCACCGGTGACGCCACTTACGCGGTAGATATTCCGGACAACGCCGGGATAGCGCTCTTCAACAACAACGTCGCTGCCAACTTTACGCTGGCAAATCGCTTTGACGCGGTTGGTTCCACCTCGGAAGCGAATACTCTTTACAAGGAAGGGACCGGCTATCCCGCTTTGTCTACGGCTCCTCCTATCCCGAATATTGAGTCTTCCTGGGTTCGTGATGAGTGCGGCAAAGGCGGCGCCGTCAACGTGCTGGGACAATGCACAATCAGTACACCCAGGGACACCGACAATAACGCCACGGATTTCTACTTTGTAGATACTAACGGCACCTCGCTAGGCGGCGGGCAACGTCTGGGCGCGCCCGGACCACAGAACCTGTCTTCTCCGATTCAGCGCAACAGCACGATCGCGGCGAACTTTCTCGACTCCACCGTGCCTCAAAGTAGTTCGCCAAATCGCGTGCGCGACTTTACCAGCGTCCCGGCCAATAACTCGACGTTTGGCACTCTCTCGATTCGCAGAAGATGGACTAACAACACCGGCGCCAACGTCACTCTATTGCGCTTCCGCATAATCGACCTTGATACTTTCCCTGCTGCCTCCGGTTTCGCCGATCTGAGAGCACTTACTTCGGTTGCGGTCGTAGTACCGGGCATTAATGACGCCGCTACCTGCACTGCGGCCGGTCAGCCCACACCTTGCACACTTGCAGTGCAAGGCACGACGCTCGAGGTGGACAACTCCGCACCAAGTACGGGACAGCCCAATGGTGGCGGCTTTAATAGCAGTCTCAGTGCGGGAACCATTACGCTCGCAACGCCGCTGGCGAACGGAGCGAGCATCAACCTGCAATTTCTGCTCGGCCTCCAACAGACAGGTAATTTCCGAATTTACGTGAATGTTGAGGCACTGCCGTAGTACAGCTTTCAACTGAATCAAACTCAGCGGGGCGCAGCCAATGCGCCTCGCTTTTTATTTGCTCAGCAGTCCTCCCCCGCAAGCAATTCACCAACTTCTCTTGGGACGTAGTCTTCGTGAAAGTTTGATCCTAACTTCATCAGACGGTCGCTTGGACGCGCGCCTATAAATTAGAAACTGATTGACGGGTCAAAGACCGTAAAGTACTATTATCAACACTTTGAAGCCGTTCCAATGAGTTTGAACTGTGTGCTAAAGGTTGCCTAAAGTGATCTTTGCCGGTTTGTTTATAATCAGCGGCATTCTTAAATTGGTTCAGGAGACATGCAGATGCGTCAACGTTCGTCCCGGTTTTCAGCAATAGTTCTATCACTTTTAGTTTTGAGCATTTTAGTTGTTACAGCAGCTCCGGCATTTGCCAGGAAACCGAAAAAGCGGAAGGCCGCGGCCGAAGAAGCCGAGCGCCTGAAGCGTGAGTCAGAAGCTCGGATAGTTGCTCTTTACCAAATGGCAATGGCGCGCACAAACCAGATCGCGACCCCAAGCCAGCCAGTGAATGGGGCAATGAACGATAGCGGCGCTTCGATAGTTGCGCCCGTCACTCCGGCAACGAACGCGCAGTTCCTTGCGGATGATGCGGCTTCAGTCGCTCCCGTTGTGCCGGCCGCCGGCACTCTCCTGATCAGTGAGTTTCGGCTACGTGGGCCCAGCGGCGCCAACGACGAATTCATTGAGATCTACAATAACAGTGGCGCCGACCATACCGTCGCTGCCATATCGGGCAGCGGCTATGCAGTGGCGGCTTCTGATGGCGTTGTACGCTGCACGATCCCGAACGCCACAGTCATTCCGGCTGGCGGTCACTATCTTTGCGCAAATTCCATTGCCTACTCGCTCAGTACTTATGCTACGGCGGATGCTACTTATACCACGGACATTCCGGATAACGCGGGGATAGCGCTCTTCAACAATAACAGTGGCGGCGCCAGCTTTTCGCTGGCAAATCGCTTTGACGCGGTGGGCTCAACCTCGGAAGCGAACACTCTTTACAGGGAAGGAACCGGCTATCCTACCCTGACGCCTTTCTCGATCAATTATGCATTCGTGCGCGATGAGTGCGGCAAAAGTGGCTCGATAACTACAATGGGTCCTTGCACAATCAGTACACCCAAAGACACCGACAATAACGCCGTGGATTTTTACTTTGTAGATACCAACGGCACCTCGGCAGGCGCCGGGCAAAGGCTGGGCGCGCCAGGTCCGCAGAATCTCGCCTCTCCGATTCAGCGGAACAGCACGATCACGGCGGCTTTGCTCGACTCCACCGTGTCTCAGTCTTCCCCACCTAATCGCGTGCGTGACTTTACCAGCGTTCCGGCGCAAAACTCGACGTTTGGCACTCTCTCGATTCGCCGAAGATTTGTCAACAATACGGGCGCGAACGTCACTCGATTGCGCTTTCGCGTAATCGATGTCACTACTTTTCCCGCTCCATCCGGTTTCGCGGATCTGAGACCACGCACTGCCGCTACCGCAGTAGCTGCTGGTATTAATGACCCGGTTACCTGTCTTGCGACGGGCGCACCTACAACAACACCCTGCATAGTTACCCTTCAAGGTGCGGATCTGGAAGGCGGAGAGGGTGGCGAAAACCCGAGTCAGCCAAATGGTGGCGGCTTTAATAGCAGTCTAGCGGTCGGCACAATCACCCTGGGTACACCGCTGGCCAACGGTGCCAGCATCAACGTGCAATTTCTGTTAGGCATTCAGCAGACGGGTAATTTCAAACTCTATGTGAATGTTGAAGCACTGCCGTAGTATCCGTTTCAACTGAGGTACCAGACGCGTGGCGCAGCCAATGCGTCCCGCTTTTTTTGAGACTAAAGATTGTAGTCGTCCAGTTTGTTTTCAGCACCGACGGCCCACATCATCTGCCTGGTCATTGATGGGAAGGTGTAAGTAACCGTATAAGCCGGCGGGGACGGTTCGAAAATTGGTTGACCTTCATGTTCCAGCCACGCATGACCTTTCAGTTCACCTGCGGCTTCTTTTCTCACCCCGAAAACTATGGTGCTCTCGAGTCCGCGTAAGCCAAGGTAGCGATGGAGGACCGCGGCGCGCTTCCAGCAGATGGGTTTGAAGACCGAAACATTAACTCCCAAAATCGCATCGATCGCCGTTGGAAGCTCCTGGTCATCCGTAATCGAGGCATCAGGCTTCCCTTTGATTGAAATTAGGCGAAGAGCGCGAGGAAGTGACCAAATCCTGACTACCGCCGAAAGAACGAGCACCCAAACCGCCATTCGCGCCATTAGCCAGGCTCTTCGGGGCCGCAGCCACAGCAATCGTAACGCCCTTAAAACAATCCGCGACACTCTCACCCCCTGTTGGTAATGGACTCTCGTTCGGCGAATGATTTCCCTGACCAATGAAAAACCGGTTGCAGATCAAATTACTGTAAGTGGTTGATAGGATTGGTAGCGGGGGGCGGGATCGAACCGCCGACCTTGGGGTTATGAATCCGGCAACGTGATAGCGCGCCTATGACGTTGTAACCACATCAACCAACATTTACGCGGATTGCAGCTCATTTTCGTTTGCGCCTATGCACGCCTGAATCAGCCTGTTTCAGTTCAAGACCGACACAATTTTCCCCATAGTTAGAGACCTTGGGATTTCATCACCCAGGGGTCGCTCATCTAACCATCAGCCCTCGCTTACTCAATTCAACTTCGAGTTCGTTCCAGTTAACAATATAAACGTTCTGGTATGTCTCTCCCAATGATCGTAAATCCGAATCCTCAGTAACGAGTAGCTGCGCGTGTCCGTCGACGGCACAGGCTAGATAGACCGCATCGTCAAGATCGCGTTCAGCCGCGCGCGGCGCTTGCGATATGCGACGGCGAGCATCGCGCATAGTCTTGACTGACACGCCGACCGCTGGTTCAAGTTGCAGCGCGGCAAGCAGTAGTTCAAATCCAATTCGATCAAATTCGGCGCGCCGGATGATCCGTTCATCGGCCTCAATCGCTTCCGCACCGCGCCCGTAGTCATTGATGATGTCCGGAGTCCATAGCCAATGGAAGGTTGGTACAGCCAAGAGACTCAGCAGTTGTCGCTTTGGAGAAATCGCGTCTGGTCGATCCCGCCGGCTGAGAAACATCGCAAGAACAATCTGCGCGTCAACAACGACGCGTAAGTTACTCTCACCGGCGTTCGTAGCCTCAGCAGCGGGCATGCTACCCGCGCGCGACCTTCCGAGGGGATTTGCCGTTACGTCGCCGCGCCTTTTTCACCGCTTCTCCGACCAACGCTTCTAGTTCTTCTTCGCTGGACACAGGAACGTCTCCTCGCTGAGATCGTGCGCGTTCCTTGGAGCGCGAGAAGCTTGATCCCATTTCCTCAACCAGGAGATGCAGCAGAGCGCGTCTCATGTCTTCGAGGGTAGTGAAAGGCACGACCGCCGCTTCTGGCTCACCGTGCGTAGTAAGAACTACGCTACCCTTTGCAACCAGTTCCAGAGTGCGACGCATCTCCGCGCGCGCATCAGCTACGGGCATGAACTTCTGCGGTTGGATTAGGTAGGAAGCCACTCGCAGAAGGGCCGCGGCTTTGTCGCCTGTAGTAGTCAAATGCTGTTTCATATCCGTCACCCAAAGTATTGTACAGATATGCGTACATAAAAGAAAGAGGATGCGATTGGTCAAGGAGGCAGATTTTTACGCCTCGCAGCTGCTTGGGCATCGCGAAGCCCAGGCCGGTAGACTCAGCTTCTTAAGGAGAAGGAGAAAGCGAGATAAAAACCGGCACCCCCACCTTGCGGTTGGGGTGCCGGTGGAAAAGCTAATTTGACAACTAGCTTATGTTGAGCACTCCGGCAGTGACAGCAGATTGTTCGGCTGTTCGCCGTCATTCTCTGTCTTGAGATACTTGTTACCATTGTGCTTGGCGATGATAACCTCTGCCCGCTTACCATCAACCATAGTGTGGAACGTATCAGTTCCGTCCTCTATGGCGGTGATTGCTTGAGCGAGAGTCATGCGCCACCCTGAACCGCCCACGTGCGAGATCCGCTCATGCGGATCCTGACGATTCGTTTTGTTAATACAAGTGATCTTTCGATCCATGTGTCTTACTCCTTAGTAATTCGCAAGTTGTTGATTGAGCGATGAAGTGTGGTAGGATAGCCCTGCAGTAGGGGGTACTAACCACCCAAAGGCCGCTAATATTGTCCCCGTGATTCGCCAATCCAGGACAGTAAAACGCGGCCTTTCGCTTTCACTGCCCCTTGTATAACAAAAAGCAGAGTCCAAATCAATAGAAAAACACTAAATTATCTCTCCTGGTGTTGTTATTTATCTTCCAGGGTACTTAGAATCGCGACCTGGTGAATATATTGTGCCGGCCAGGGTTGACATTTTGCGACGTTCGAGCGTAGAATCTGCGCTCTTTGATATCAGCGGAGGTATGGCGCATGGAAGGCAACGTTACACCCACGACCGGAATTACAGAGAGCGGCGCGACTTCGATTGAGGCCGCACTACGCACGGGGAGACATAGAGCGCTGGTTCTCACGGGTCAACTTGATCTAAACCAGGGGCTTCCGACGTTTACCGGGCGGATGACGATGGAACATTTTGCGGATTTAACGGTAGTTCACAACCGCAAGTGGGCAAACGAAGCTGGGGAATCCATTGACACAGTAACCCAGCGAGAAATCATAGATGTACACGCCAACGGGCTGGCTACCTTCATGCTTCAAGGCTTGGTTGCTGCGACAATTAAGCGCACGCTCGCGGACGAAGCGGGCGAATCCCTCATTGCCTCTTTGGAAGGAGTCCAGAATCGAATCGGCCGCAGCGCTCACTACGGCTTACCACAAGTTACGTTTGTCCTTCCTGGAGACCCCGAAGTTACGACAATAAGTGATAGCGTCGGAGAGCCGGTTGCCGCGCGGCTGATCCTGCCGGCAGGGCGGCTATTTGTTGTTGCCGATGGACAGCATCGACGGGAAGCCGCGAGGAGGGTGCGAGAATTCCTAAACGTCGTAATTGCCAATCGCAGGACCCCGCGCGGAATTAAGTTCTATCCGTTCCAAGATGTTCCGCTCAATGGTGAGGAAGTTGATGCGTGGATAGCCGTTCAAGACACATTCCGTTCCTGGACGCTCATATCATACGAGGCGCACATCGGGCTTTCCGTTGATCAAGCCCGGCAGATGTTTACGAATTATAACTGCCATGTGAAGCCGGTAAAGGGAGGCCTTAATCTCGAGTTCGATCAGTCGAATCCAATAAATCAATTTGGAAAATCCTGGGTTCAACCGCAAATCGAGGAGGCCTCAAACGGCAAACAGGTTCTGGACCTAAGGCAACTGGCGACTATTAATGGCTTTCTTTTTCTTGGGAAGACCACTATCAATAGCGCTCCGTACAATGTCGAAGTAATGCAGCGGGTGGCGGAAGAGTTTTGGACAACTGTGCTTCAGAATCCCGAATGGAATCGTAGCGGGACATTACTCCGTGAGGTCCCTGTCCTTAAAGGTCTCGCGAAGGCATGGTTTTATGTTTTCTTGGCGAAGCGAAACAACCAGCTTCCGAAGGCCGAGCGGGTACGTGCTTACATTCATCGAACACGATTTGACAGGGAATGGATGGAGTCAGTTCCAGGACTGTCAGCTCACACCGTACCGTCCGTACCATCAGCCGACAACGATCTAGGTTTCCGCTTTTCCCCGGCTCATAACGACATCGTAATGAAAATCGTGGCACACGTCCTCGCTTAACACTTGGGCCCAGTCTTCGACAGTCTTTATTGATCTCGAATGGTCCAGCTTCGTAGTCATCGACGTGGAAAACAGAAATCGAAATGAAATAGGGCGATGAACACGGACACAAACTTTCTTCTGCAGTACAAAGAAATCGTAGTCGCATTGATTGCGGTTTTCGGAGTTGTTATTCCTTATTTGATGCAGAGAAATAAGGAGTACAAGCTGAAGCTTGTGGAACAAAAGATCGCGGCCTACTCGGAGTTTTTGCGAGACTTCACCGAAAGTGCCATTCTCATTTCACACGACGAAGAGGTAGGCGGCAAAGAGGCGGACAGACAAAGAATGCTGGCGAGAAACCAGCTCTTGCTGTACGGCAGTGATGACGTCATAAGAGCTTATGATAAATGGGTAGTATTTTCAGACAGCGGTGGAAAGGGAGGAAGCGATGAAGATGTTGCCCTTTTCGGAAGCCTATTGTTGAAAATCCGCCAAGACATTGTGGGCTCAACTAGAGTGACCGTGAACGATATTAATAATTTGAACCCATTTAATCGTGGCTGAGCTAACAAAAGAACGCCCACTCCCAAGCCAAGAAGAAGATCTAAACGCCCTCGTCCCCTCTACGCTTCATTTTTCACGACAGCCCATCCGCACAACTCTGCGCTGCGCTCCGAGTGCTCCACTGCGTTTCGCCCTTCGGTGTGCGGCGTGGGCACCCAGTCGTTTCCTTTTCTCGCTAGGAGGGGAGACACCCTTTCAAAAGCACCGAACCAAAAGAAGGAGCAACGATAAAGGAGAGACACGCTCGCTGCTGCCATTTTAGCGTCGAGTGCGCATTAGTTGGATAGTTGCCTGGTGCCTTGGGAGTTCAGCTTTATCGCCTTGTTTTTCGAGATGCGGATTTACGTTTGATGCCCTGGTATCTCACATTCCCAGGAAGTCTTTCAGGCAGGTCTAGTTCGTCGTCGACGATGTCTTCCATATGGACACCCGCCGAGCGCGCATATTCCAGAAGGACCGATAGATGAGGTTCTGTTGTTCCTCGCTCGAACTCGGAGATTCGGCGATAGTCCATCGCCTCGTCCAGTCCTAAGCTCCTCAGCAACTCTGACTGCGACATGCCGAGAGCAAGTCGAATCTGGAGTAGTTTGTCAGGCAAACGCTCCGGCCTTATGCGAGCACCCCTTGCCATTAGGAGTTCCCTCCCAATGGAAAAGAGCAACACGCACTACGATTGACTCTATCTGGAGTTGCAGATAGACTGGCTTCGCGTATCTGTTTCGCCGTGAGTAGGAACCTTCCATGCTCAACGGCGATGCTCATCACTCGAATAGACGGGATGGTGAGCTACGCATATGGCCGTTGCCGAATTACAAAGACTAGAGCGCCCACAGCATACCAGACCGCGCCAGCTTTGATAATCCCCTTACGAGGTCGTTTGCTCTCATGCTAATCAGGATAGGCGAGCCAGCAATCCCGTACCAGAACCCAGACTTCAGGTTGCTCTACGTCGGGAGCGATCAGCAGTGGCTGGCCGCTCTAAGGAAGGTTCTCAAGCGGCCCGAATACCACATCGTATCCTGCCCGGATCTCGGCTCAGCAGTTCTCTTTCTCAAAGGCGATGCTAGGTATCACTTGCTGCTGTTCGAGCTTGAACTGAGCGGCATTACGGGCTTGGAACTGGCAAGTCTCGTGCGGTCGTTACCACATCGCGAACACCTTCCAATCCTCATTGTTGCCAGAGAACAGATAACAGACCGGCTAGACGAACTCGCTCGCCGAGCCGGAGCGAGCGAATGCCTAACGAAGACCGAAGACATATCGGTCGCAGCGGCGTCCGTCCTACTTCATCTTCGCACCTCGCCGTCACTACCCCTCCGACATAGTTGAATGATCGGCACAGTAGGTGCTACGCACCTGAGATGTATTTGACACGTCACCCCCTGAATTCGGGGCTGAAATGTCTACGTTGTAGACATCCGTGTCTACAATGTCTACTTTGACAAATAAAGGAGTTAGCGAATTTTTGTAGACATTGTAGACAAACGTGTAGACACGGTAGGGGGCCTGTATACAAACCCTTTTTTCGCTTACTTGGAGAATGGAAATGGACGAAAGCCAGGAAACTAAGAAATCACGAAACATCACGTTCCGCCTGACGAATGAGCAGTATGAGCAAGTGGAGAACGCGGCTCTGGCAGCCGGCGAAGACCCTAACAGTTGGTGCCGGAAGGTCGCTCTCGTCCAATTGACCGAAGGCTTTGGGCTTACGAAAAATGACCGACTGATCTACGAAGAGATCGCGCGCGTCCGCTATCTTGTCGGGCATGGATTCAGGATGCTAATCGGAGGGCAAGATGCAACGGCTGAAATGTGGAAGAAGATGACTGCGGACGCCGATTACCACAGAGAGGTAATCGCTGACGATCTACTTTCGCGGAGGCAGAAATCCGGTTAGGTCGGACCTTTCCTGCGAGCGATCCTGGACCCGAGTTCCCGCCCTCTAGCTTTGCGTCTTCTGACGCGGTTGCTGACCGAAAATATTTCTCTTTCCCCGATCCATTATCGCGCCAAACTTCTTGAGTAGGTCTTCGTCCTTCCGCTTCCTAAATTGTGGGAAGTGCTCAAGCAGAAAATCGTACCACATCCATCTATAGCCAGGGTCCCGAAGCGCTCGCAAGTTGATAGCTTGCTCAATCGTGAAGTCACCTGCAACTAAGTTTCCCATCATTTCTTCAAGGGTATCAATATCGATAACTGCCAGGGGCGCTACTTCCACGCCCTTCGATACGTTCTTGCGAGCCAGCAGGCGAACGAATCTCCTACTCAACATCTCTTCTATGGCTGAGAAGCGCAGAAACGATTCTCTCACGACCAGGACAGGAGTTATCTTTTCGATCTTTGTGTGTGAGTTCCGCACTACCTGATTAAGCGATTCAATCTGATCGCGGTCAGATAAGGGCTGACGAAATAGACGCTCAATGTGTTTTGCTAACTGGACAACACCTTCATTCGCACCAAACTTCGTATCCAGGTCCTTCTCAAAGGTCCTCACCCTTCCACCGTATTTGGCTTCAATCTTCATGACGCCCCCTTTATGTTCAAGCGCGATTAGATGGTTCCCCCGCAAAACCATTCCGTCGAATGAAGGTTCACCCGTTTGATATATTGGTGACGGAATAAAGGCACCATCTGACACCGAAATCTTTTGCAAAAGTTGATTCACATATATCTCGAACAAGTACCCAAATCCTTGCAACGCACTTCCCTTATCTTTCCCCTTAAGACTGTCAACGATCGTCCAATAGATTCCGGAACTCAGTTTCTCAACCAGGAAACAAAGGTCGGCACACACGATCATGTCACTTTCTAATTCGAGCAGAGGCCACGAGCGAAACTTCACGTGGTCGAACTGCTTTAGCAATTTCTTGCCTGTTTCGCTGAAGAGGGCCTTTGCGTTATGAAGATTTATGCAGTCGAGAGACAAGTAGGACTCGAAATCCTTCTGGTTAACCGGACTCTCTTTCAGGAACTCAGCGCGGCGGAACATGAAGAGATTCGGATTCTCGAGGAGTTCCTCATAAGTCCGGCCAAGCAAGGATGAGATTACTGAGATGGTCATCTCCTTATAGGTGTCGAGTGAAAGTCCCGTGGCGTTGAAGAAGCCGCTGCCAATATCAAATCCTTTAAGCTGCTGCGTCACATGAGCTTTCATTTCCTGAGAGCTTAGGATTTCAGAAAAAATAGTCTCTGCGCGCACGACCGCTTGTTCAAGCCTAGGTGGGTTGTAGAGTTCAATCATAGGCGCTATCTGCAATCCGATATGCCTTCTCTGTTTGATATCAGTGCCTTCGCCAGCCCGTCGCTCCTCTATAGGTGAGACGAGTTGGTCGTTCATCATTAGGCAGCATCTACCGAGTTCGTAACCACCTGGGCCCTTTCCCTTAGTAACGACCGAAGCTTCTTCGCTGCACACCAAAATGCATAAACGTAGAAGATTGAGTATTGATTGCCGGAAGAAAATCGGACGCTCGTCTAGGCCCTTCAGCAAATCAGGCTCTATATAGTTTGCTCGCAGCAGTTCCTCGAGCTTTCGCTGGCTCTCACTTCCTTCACGAAGCATCCTCTGGCGACCAAGCAGGACATTGATCCTAGAAAGCGTGAAAATCACATCTGATAACTTGAACTGGCGCAGCTTCTTCTTCAACGTTGCGAGATGTGGTCTTTGTCCGAAGAGGTCGGAATGCCGAAGATAGATCTGACCTTGCATATTCTTAGCCTGCTACGCCTTAATTCTACGCTACTCGAAAAAAGCGTGTTGTGAAATACATACTCTGAAGTGTTTTACAACACGTCCTGATTCGGTCTCTCTCTCCTTCCGTAGTTCGATCCCGCATTCTTGCAATAAATCTCAGTTGCATCTCGTTCTTCTCCCGGCATCGATCCAGCTAGAAGAACGGCTTGGCACGTCCTTTGAGAGCCACCGGAATCTGGCGCGGCGCTAGTTGCGTCCGCATTGAGGAGAGAGTACCGCCAAGGTTGTTGAGGTTAAGCGATGAGCACCCGAATTGATGTAATGAACAAAGGTAAGGATGCCGGACTGAACCGTCCGAGGTTTCTCGACGTGAAGGAGCTTGCAGAGATGTTGCGGCTCAAGACGCGGACTATCTACGACATGGTTAGCGAAGGGCGTATTCCTTATCGCAAAGCGGGAGATCGAACGATCTTCCTGCTTGACGAAATCTTGGATTGGACAAAGCCGGACCGTGAAAGGTAATGAACAAGTTTGCAACTCGAAAAATGATCTCGCCTCAACCCTCTTGTGCTAGGATTGCGCCGTTCCTTCAAACGGGCTGCGATCCGCGAGAAAGGAACAGCCATGTCAGTGTTCAAGAGGGGTAACAAATGGCAATACGACTTCTGGGTAGACGGCAAACGGTATCGCGGTTCGATCCCGGAAGCGCGAGTGAAAGCCCAGGCAGAACGTGCGGAGGTCACAATCCGCGATTCTGTCTACGAGGGCATTTATGGCAAGAGCGTAGACGCACCGAAGTTGCGTGACTTCATTGCCGAAACGTTTCTGCCGTGGGCGAAAACTAATAAGCGGACTTGGGTGCACGATGAGTTTCGCTCGCGTCCGCTGATTGAAGCAATGGGCAGTAAAACGATGGACGAGATTTCGCCGATACTGGTTGAGAAGTACAAGCGGGATCGGCGAGCGTCGAAGACAGTGCGGGGAACGGAGCGTGCTCCGTCCTCGGTCAACCGAGAGCTGGAATTACTCTCAAAGATTTTCTCGTTAGCGATTGATCAGGGAATGGCAATTCAGAATCCTTGTCAGAAGGTCAAACGCTTTCGAGAAGACAACGAGCGCAATCGCTATCTCTCGGATGAAGAGGAGCCCCGGCTTTTGGCCGTGCTTACCGGGCCAAGGGTAAGCCTTCGTCCGCTTGTCGTTTTGGCGATTCACACAGGAATGCGTCGAGGTGAACTGTTGAGTCTGCGATGGGCGAATGTCGATTTCGAGCGTGGCCTAGTCCACGTGATGAACTCGCATCGCGAGCAAACCAAATCAGGCCACAGTCGAAGCATTCCCATGAACAGGATTGCGAGGCAGCAACTGCTTTCGCTGCAAACCGAATCCGGTGACACGGAATATGTGTTTGTGAATCGGAAGACTGGTAAGCCGAGAAGCGATGTCAAGACCGGCTTTCGTTCAGCATGTAAAGACGCAGGGCTTGAAGACTTTCGTTTTCATGACCTGCGACATACAGCCGCTACCAGGCTCGGAGATGCGGGAGTTGATACGCGAAGGATCATGGCGATATTGGGCCATCGATGTATGCAAACATCGGCGCGCTACACGCACGCGACGGATGATGGATTACGTCGAGCAATTGAAACCCTTGCGCAGAGACGAACGCAGACCGACGCAAAAGTCCCCACAGCAAGAGAACAGCGGCCACTGCTGGCCGCTGTAAACTACTGACTACATTGGTAGCGGGGGGCGGGATCGAACCGCCGACCTTGGGGTTATGAATCCCACGCTCTAACCATCTGAGCTACCCCGCCGTGCTTGAAGAATCAATTACTTACAAGGCACTTGCAGCTCGCTGAATTGGGCGTGTGGCCAATTTGTGGACAACATTTTGAGAACTAAGCATTGCGGCCCTTACTGCCTCGCGTTTGTTTCGCTCTGTCGCACGTACATAGCGAGCTGTCGTGTGAATATCAGAATGTCCCATCAGCGCGGCAATTGTAAAGGCATCAAAACCCGCCTCGCCTAATCGCGTTCCGAAGGTGGCCCGTAGGTCGTGCCAAACCAATCCTTCGATCTTTGCTTCTCTCAAAGCCGTTACGAAACCGGTCTTTACCTCTTTGACACGTGTGCCCGTCTTAGAACTTACGAACACGTATCCTTTGCCCGTCGATTTCTCGCGCATTGCTCTGAGGATTTCGAAGACTTCGGGGTTCATGGGAATCTCTCGATCCTTACCACTCTTTGTCTTCGTTACAATCAGAACTCCACGAGAGAAGTCCACTCGGTCCCAAGTGAGATTAAGTTGTTCACCCTGCCTCATTCCGGTTCCGAGCGCTATTTTTACCATCGGCTTTAGGTGTGCGCGTCGCCCGCTAAGAACGGCCATCAGCGCGGGCTCCTCTTCCGGCAACAAGTAACGATAGCGTTTGTTGTCCAACGCGTACTTCTTCACTTTCCTGCATGGGTTCGTATCCGTCACTCCGTAGTCAATCGCTAGGTTAAAGATCTTACTCAATAGATTGAGTTCGTGATTGACTGAAGCTGGGCTACGAACCGTAGAGCGTGACGTGATCGATTCGCGTCGCTCACGCTTGAATTTTTCAACCAACAGAGGCGAAATCTCGCGAAAGGTCTTGCCTCCGAAATACTCGCGGATTGTCTGACATCGAAATTCGTCATGTTTCCACGAGCGCTTATTTGCTTTGGCCCAAGGCAGAAAAACCTTTTCGATAAAGTCAGCCAATTTCTCGCTGCCTAAATCGAGTTGGCCGAAACGACCTTCAAAGATCTCTTGCTTGATCTTGGTCTCTGCTTGTTCTGCTTCCCATTTCGTGCGCGCCTCGGAAATTACCCCTCGGTAACGCACGCCACGCACCCGGAAGTAGTAATGCCAGTGCGTGCCTGTCTTACCCCTTTTGTAAACTGACATGATGTTCTCCTTGACGTTGCAGCCACCAAGAGAGAACGAGCGCATGGTAGCAGCAACTAAGGCTGAAAGTCATTTGTTATTTTCGCCGCGCGTCCACGCCAATATCTCATCGAGATCGAATCGCAGAATGTTTGTGCCTGGCGGCTTGCGATAGGGAATGCGATGCTGCGCAACCATCTCGTAGATCGTGCGCGGCTTGACGTTCAATAGCTGAGCGACCTCAGGGACTTTTAGAAACTGGGGCCGCTTGACGGATGCGGTGGATTGTAAGTTCGTACTCATTTCTCAACCTCAAACCTTGAAATTATTCGTAAGCGAATTCAAATTCCATTTCCTCGATCTCAATCGCTTCGGTTGCGCGATTGCCATTCGATTGATCGGTCATGTCTTGTGCGTATCCTTGATCGATTTCCAATGATTGTGAGTTCCCACCGTCATACGGGTTCGTTTCGTCTTTCAATTCGTGACGGTGCTGGTCCGCTTCGCGTACAGCCTCTACAGCCATTTCCTTGTCAACTCGCCGATCCAATGCCCCTCTCAATTCTTCAATTGAATTCGTGTAGATGATCGCGTCTTCTCTGGCTCGCGATACCGCAACGTAGCCCATGCGGTCATTCAGCAAGACTCGCGATTCGCTCGTGTCTGCATTTATGAGAACACGATCAACGGTCGTTCCCTGCGACGAGTGGCTGGTAACGGCGTAGCCATGATCGATATGACGAAAGTGATCCTTCTCGAAGCTGACTTCTCGTCCACTGTCGAGCTTTACCGTTAGTTCTTCATCGCCGATCTTCGCGATGGTTGCTAATTCGCCATTGGCGACTCGCTTTTCAGTGAACGGAGCGCGGAATTGAATGCGGTCGCCTTCAGCGAATTCGCGCTCGGCTTCGCGATAGACGCTCACACCTGAAAGCCGCTGTGGGTTGTATGTAAGCTGCCGTCCGTTTTCGAAGTGGACTGTAATCTCGTTCTCTTTATGATTCTTCGCGGTCACGAGTCCATAGTCGCCAACTTCAACGCCATAGACCTTGCTCGCGCGGTTGTATCTGATGATGTCCTCACCGGGCACATAGGCATTGGCGAACGTGCGCTCCGTGCCGGTCATATCCTGACGATTCACGTAGACTGTCATTTGGTGATCGTCACGACTGACTTTGCCGTCTCGCTGTAGCTGGCGATGAATTAGCGCGTTAAGTTGGACGCGCTCTCGATTTCGCGGTGAAACTACAAGCGTGCTTTCGGGACTTTCGCAGTAGGCATTGGCTATCGTCTTTAATCTGTCTGTGGTCTTGGTGATTTCAATGATCCGGCCTTGCTGTTCAAGACTGTCGATCGCTGCGCGCATTTCTCTAGCTGAGAGCCTTTCGACGGTTCGCTTCAATTCAGGTTTGCGTTGACGGACGATCTCACTGAGTTTCACCGTCGCCATGCCATGCTTTTGAAACTGCTCGAAGGGTGTGCCAGCTTCAACCGCCTGATGCTGTCGGCTGTCGCCAACGAGTAGGACTTTGTCCTTAGCATCAATGCGAGCGAAGAACTTGTGAAGGTTCCGAGTGCTGGCTAGTGAACTCTCATCTAACACAAAAAGACGATTATGAGTCGCGGGTGCCTCCTGCCGCCGGCGGATAAACTTTTGTAGCGTCTCCGATTGAATGCCACTCTCCGCGAGCTGCTTGGTCGCGCGTGTAGTGGGGGCAAAGCCGCGAACCTCATATCCTTCTTTCTGCGCCACTTCTCTCAGAACCGATAGCGCGGTGGTCTTGCCGGTGCCAGCGCCGCCTTGCAAGCCAATAATCTGATCGCGACTCGTGAGGATCTCTTCAACTGCTGAGCGTTGGTTCTCGTTTAGTTTGAGTTGTTGTCTTTCGGCGATAGCGTCAACCATCTGCCGTGCATCGTTGCCGATGATCGGAATGTGTTGCCCTTGTCCGTCAAGCATGGTTTGAATGTTGGATTTCTCGATTTCCAACATTCGCTGCGTCGTTGCTTCTCGCGGTTTACGCTCGCGGATGATCTCAACGAACTCGCCACGCTCGATACGTTGGCGAAGCTCGGTCGCAACCGCTTCGTAGGTGGTCAATCCCATGTTGCGCCGAAGCGCATCGGCCATAACTTTGCGCATGTCAGTGACGGCTTCGCGTTCGGTCGCGTTGTCACGAGCGAAGGTCACTGCTTCTTGGGCCCGTTTTGTGATCTCATCCCGCGAGAGACGCATACCGCCCCGCTCGATGGCTTCTCGCACGGTTCTTTTGGCCTGGTTGTCATAACGAGCGTCCATATCCAACGCTCGCTGTCTCATCTCTGCGTGGTCATAGCGCTTGCTAAGTCGGTTCGCTCGTGCGGCGGCTTGATTGAGTCCTGCGCCTTCTTTAACCGTCGCGCCTTCCTGCTCAAGTCGCCCTTTCATTTCCTGAGCTTCCTTGCGCAGTTCTTGGCTGCGTGGGCTGCTCTCTTGCAGATACTCTTTACTGAAACCCTTGATCTCCGGCGCTCCGGTTCTTCGGTCTACTTCAATCTGGTAACCAAGCGTTTGTAGTTTCTCGGCGAGGTGGGTTCGGTAAATCGCGGTCGCATACTGCTGCGTTCGATATAGCTCAAGCGGCTGCACCGATCTGATCTCACCTTGTTCCGTCTTGGTCATGTTCATGATTACGACGTGAGTATGAAGTTGCGGCGCGGCATAACCAGTTTCGTGGTCTGGCCGCGCCGCCGTATGTTCGAACTGCGCCGCGATCATCTTTCCGGTCGTGATCGCCGGTTTATTCCCGCCGCCTCGGGCTTGCATATAGGACTCGAATACTTGCAGAGCCTTCTCTACGCTTTCTCGATGGGCGACTCTCACGCGTTCGTCATCGCCAACCAGAGCGGCAAGAGAAACCGATTTGGGCGCGCTGAAAGTGGCATCCCAACCGGCTCGATGTTCACTTGTCGTGATCTCTTCGCCATAGTTGTTGACTGCCTCCCTCGAAGGAACAAAGCGAATGAGTTGTTCGCCAGTGTTCGGGTCCTGACCGGCGACGAGCCGCTCATACTGTTCGCTCGTTACTTCGCCGATCAGACCCCACTCCTCTGCCAACTGGCCTATCCAGCTACCGTTTACTTCACCACGCTCGCTGTAGTAATTCTCCTTCTTGTTAGCGTAGTCCTGCTGGTAATAGGTGTTGGCCTGACCTGCGGAAAGCGCATTACTCATCGTCATCATGGCTGCTCACCTCAGAAGTCGTTGTCTAGGTCGTCGATCATTTCGGAAGTGATCTCGGTCGTAGTTTTGCCGTTTCCATTTCCGTTTGCATTCGCGGTCGAACTACTACCAACTAGCTTGAGCGCCTGTTGCTTGAGTTCCTTCTGAACGACTGGTTTGCGTGGTCGCGGAATGAAGGACGGCGCAATCTGCGGACGATCTACTGGCTCGATCTGAAACGGAACTACCGAGTCAGCGTATTTCCAGTAGCCATGCAGATTCGGCAGCGCCATGATCTGCTCCTTGCTGACAACCGGCCGTCGTTCGGTGAATGTTGAGTAGTTGATTGAGTCTCTGCCGTTCGCCTGGACAGTTGCGGTCGTGCCGATCCTCGGTCGCTCTTTCTCCTCCTCGCCGATCATCTCCGAAACCCAACGCGCCGATTCCGGCTCATTGCAACGAAACAGAATCTTCGTATGCGATGATGCGAGCATCGTGGCCGCGCCTCGTCCGTAATGTTCTTCAAACTGCGTCTTGTTCTGCGTTCCCAGCACCATCTTGACGCCATACTTGCGGGCTTCAACCAAGGTTGATTTGAGAATCGGCAGGTGCTTCAAGGCATGAACTTCGTCGATTACCATCCAACATGGGCGATGGTGTGAGACTACATAGGTATCACCCAACAGCTGTCCTAAAAGAATGTTGATCCATGCCGCGTGAAGCCGCCGGAGCGCTTCTCTGGTGCCGTGAGTCGAGGTGATGAAGATCCAACCTTGGCGTCGTCTGGCCCACTTGCTAAAACTAAACCAGTCCTTTGTGCGTTCCTCTGTGGTTGGCAAGAGCTTGAAGGACTCTCCAATCTCAGAGAGTGTCGCCAGCACTCCGCCGCGCTGTCCTTTGGCGTCGCTACCGATTAGGTGCGCATGTTCGGTTCCGGCGACGCAGTAGTCGATTAGCTCCTCATCCGCGAGCATCTCTACCATCCGTTCGGGAGTCGGAGTGAAGGTAAGCATCTGGGCGAAGATGCTGCGGGCTGCTTTGATAAAGAACTGGGTGTTTGGTGCTAGATGCTCGGGATACGGAAAGAAGCTCTCGGCGATGAATTGTCTCTCGGGTGCGCTTACCTCGGCGTCAACCCCAAGAATGTCATAGCCGGGCATCCAGAAAGGACAGCGAGCATCAAGAGGATTTAGAACAATGTCGCTGTCGGGATCGAAATGTTTTTCGATGAACTCACCGGCAGGGTCGTAAACCACGACCGCCTCTTGCGGCTTCCGTTTGGCGATGTTGTCTAACAATTGGTGAATGACCTGGCTCTTGCCGGTTCCGGGATCGCCCAAGAGCAAGAGTCCTTCATTCTCTTCAATGCGCGGCACACTCAAGGTGTAACTGCGCGGTTGGATTCCGACGAATTGTCTTAGTGCTTTCAACATGATCTTTTCTCCTTATGTAGTTGCGAAGACTGTGAACAAGTAACCAAGGTGTTTGCGGTGTTCGCGAGCGTAAGCTTTAGGCAAAAGCTCGCGCGTACCTCTGACTGGCTGGCCCTTGAGATATTGCCGCTGCGCGAACATATCGAGGCCGATCAGTAGAATTGTTCCGAACAGGAAAATGAGGATTGCGCCCAGCCATGCGGGACGCCAGATATCAGGGATGGTTTGTTCCGAGTAGATCGTATCGCGAAACCATTCATAAGCCTTCGTGTCCAAGCCGATCGTTTCATTCCAGAAGAAACGCTTGAACGGAACGCCATCTTTGATTCGAAAGATTGGGCGATGAGTCGGGTCGAACTTGATTCTTCCCTGATCGTCTAGGACTGGATCGGCTTGATCGTCGACGACGGCCAACGCCACGTCTTTCCTTGTTTGCGGGCCGGCAATCGTTCGGGTGAGTGTGGTGTAGCGCGATCTGGAATTCGGGAGATAGCTTCGATAAGTGCTTTTCAAATATTGCTTGAAGTAGACGCGCTGAAGCGGTGTCAACTCTGCGCTCACCCAATAGCGATGGATGCCATAGCCGCTCGCGCCGGCGATCAGAAACATCAAGGTCGCATACACACAAACTCTGCGGGCCGCGTTCTTTCTGCGAGTCCGTCCTTCTTCAGTCAGAAATCCCAGAGTCGTCTTCATAGGCGTAGTTCTCCCTTCCGCCGAATGCGGATTTTCAAATCCTTCGTTGTGTGCGACTGAGAGGGTTGGAAGGCGGGGGTTGCCAAGACTCTTTCGGTCGCGGTGCGCCAGAGATCGTGTTAACGAAAAGCTATCCCCGACGTCTTTATAGACGGCGGACTCATTCCGAAATCTCAGTCCCGCCGAAATCTATTTTCAAAAACCGTTGGACTTCTATCTTTAATGACGCGAGAATCTGCCTAAAATTCCACCTGCCCGGAGACTTGCGCAATAAATTCTTGCTTCGGTGCCGAGTACCGCGCCGAGAACCTCGAAAAGACCTCCTATTAGTAATGACGGCACATTTCTCGTTTCGCTCCCATCGTCCCAAAAAATATTTTCCCCTATATATGTTATTGACGGCAGATTTCGCGAAATCCTCCCACCGGGTCCAAGAATATTTTGATCTGAAGTAGATTGGAGTAACTAGGAGACACTTCCATAGTTGGCGCTTATCACAAGTCCCGTGCCATTAAACGACTGTCGGAACGGATGGGAACGCATGGGAATCCATGGGAACGCATGGGAACTGACGAGAAATGGATTTTCTAGAAAACTGAAAGTCGTTATCGATAAATTCGTCACAAATCCGAAAAACTGTAGACGGACTCGTCAAGACACCTGCAAATGTGTGAAGACTAGGGCCTCAATTTCGGCTCCGTCCGAAGAGCGTGTGTGTAACACGACCCCGCCCCAGTTGTGTGTATGGGGGCCACACCTGGGAATTCTGAACGCCCTCGTTAGAAAGGCATCACGGGTAACTGAGTCGAAGCAGATAAGAGGACAAAGTTTCGGTCTCGCTTCACTTTGCTACCAAGTGGTTTGGTCAATACAACGAACCATGTTCATTGTCGCGGGAATTGTTTTTGAATTGATTATGGAAAGTTCTCGCCGGACGTTTAGTTATTAAACCAAGGCATGCAAATGAGACTGGCCCAAGTTATCCACCGGTGCACTATCTGAAAGAATGGCTCTCCACATTTTCGGAAAGTATCTATCCTTCAAGAAAACTGACAAGAGAATCAGAGTATTTAGTCCCGCCTTCCTAGTAATCTGAAACGAGTCTGGTTCATGCTTTATGTGTTCGGAGTATTCGTAATCTTCAAACGTGTTCATTGATTCTTGGTGCGTGATATTTGGATACGAAATGACTTCCTCGGTTTCTATGGTAAAGATTGCTTTTGTGTCAGGGAATTGCCAGTAAGAATATCCAACTTCACAGGCTTCAATGTCGTTGTAAACAACGCCGTAGAATTCCGCAATTTCCATGAAGGCTGCCAGGTCTGCTAACACAGTCGCGAGGTAAGAGCCTCTTTGTTTTTGCCCCTTGATGAAATCAAAAGGAACACCAAGCAGGATTCTGGTTTCTTCCTTTTCATCGGCGTCGTACCTAGCCAGTCCCCAGCCTTGTTCCAACCTGTCGCAAAGCCAAACCACACCTTTCTTAATAAAGTCCAGTGCTTCATCACGCTTACCTCCCTTAAGAAGAGCGAGTGTGGGCCATACCACTGAAACGGCGTAACGGTCGCCGGGAATGTGAGCCGTTCCTTTTTCATGTCCAATGAAGTCAAGAAGGAAAGCTATAGTCTTTTCTCTTTCCGATTCATCAGGCGTCAGGAAGAAATAGAGTCCGCCGATTTCTGTTACTCGGGCGCACCAAACTAGATATTGGAGCATTGGAAAAGCAGCACGCGGAACACACAACCGAATCAGGTCCTGTTCGGCCTCCTGCCATTCCGACTGAAACTGCTCTAAGAAGGTCTTACACAACGGTAGAATCTTGTCGTTTACAATCTCTTTCAAAATCTCCGTTACGAAAGGCTCGGCGGTCTCATAAGTCGCTGCCATAACGAGTCTCGAAAGAGCCAAGTAAACTGATATTGCTTCATAGTACCGGCCCGTTTCTAGGAGCTTGATAGCGATAATTTCTGCTTCGAGGGAGGCTCTAAAGATTCGTCTGCGATAGTCTAGAGCTTCGTCAATCCAGAGCCGGGAGAATTCCTCTATTTCCCTGTCGGAGAGCGTTCCTTCAATAGCCTTGCTATAGGTCATATAGAATTGCCCAAAGCCGGCCAATCCTTTGGCCGTTATGTGGAACCCAGTGAAACCAAACTCCTCGGAAAGTTGTGCCAGTTGTTCTTTTTCCCAAAAATCCAGGGCTGCAACTTTTTTCTCAGCTTCCAGTTTTGCTTTGAATTCTTGTGACGCTAGATGAGCGTTCCCAATGAGTCTTCCGGTTGTTACTAAAATTGCTTTGCGGGGAAGCGCGGTATTGAATTGCGGGTGGGACAGGTCAATTACGATAGCCTCTTCAAGTTGGCCCCTTATCTTATTCCTCCACAGCTCTTGGTTGATGTCGCCTTTTTTTGACTGAATAGCATATTGATACTCGTTTCCGTCCTCAACTCTTTTTGCAATGAAGTCTTTTCCAAATTCGACACCGCCATGCGTGAAATGAATATCGTAGAATCCCATCGCCTGCAATAGGGCTGACAAGGGGTAGTCCAGGTCTCTTTCGATTATCGAGCTAAGATAGTCTTCTAGTACGTTTCTTAGCATAGTATTCGTCTTTCTTTGCCTGCATGGTCTCATTCCAGCGCTGTGTTTGTTCAGGCGTCGGAGGATTCTCATGCATCTTCTTAGCTAAACTGGGGTGCATTACCATAGTGTTGCCATGATTTCCTTCTTCGTCGAAACGCATTTCCGTCTTCTTTAGCATTTCAATTTGTGCATCCCAGATATTCATGTTCTTTGCGTCCACAACATTACCGACGGCCTCAGTTGTCTTGGAAACTGTATCGAACAAGTATCTCTTCTCCAGAGAATTAAACTGCTCGCAAAACTCCCATAGGAAGCCTGCAAAGGCATCTACATCCGTTTCGCGATACCACTCTAGTTGGATGGTTACATCTACCGAAGACTCCTGCATCTTGGTATCCAAAATTTCAGGTTCACTTACTTGTCGTGTGGTTCCACCGTGAGAAACTGGCATGCGCTCTACTTGGCCGAGCAGGGGGTCCAGTTGCTCCGAACCTGTCCGAACCTCGCGCATGAACTCAATCACCGCCAAGTCATATTGAGCTAATGGAAATGAAATTTTATTCATTAGGCTCCCTTGGCTTTTCGCTTTCCAGCAAACAGATAATTAAGCTCTTCGGCCAGTTTCTTTGCCATAGTATGAGTGATGTACTCTCGGTCGGTCCTGACAAGTCTGTCGTCCTCATAAATAACAACCTTCCATAATCCGGTATATGGAAGGCGGTCCGGCGGATTTTCTGGCATCGGCTCCGTTTTTGCGCGGTACATTGTGCCACGCATGATACAGCATAGGGAGAATACAAAGCTAGAGAAGATGGACTGGGAATGCTGGCAGCTTAGGCATTTTCGTAACGTCCATTTCTTCAATTTCGCCAGAAGGTAAGATTCGGTTTCCTGCTAACGGAATTCCGTTATCACCAAAAATCGTAATGACGATCGGTTGATTGAAATAATTCTTAACTACGCCTTGACCCCACTTGATTCCAGCTTCCATAAGTTTCGCCAACATCACGTGTTCAAGGGTCGTAGCTACACGCATCGTCACTTCCTGAGCAATATGGATTCCAATTCCAGTCCGCTTCAGTTCGAGTGACTGTATTTCTATATCTGGCTCTTGAACTCTAAGCTCCGCGAGAAGAGATTCAATCTGTGGGTGGAGCGCCTCATCGCTCATGATGACTATTTTCACGGGGTCTCCTGGTAGATAAGTGAGTTATGTTTTCTTATATTTCAGTAGCCACGAAACAACGTCTCCGTAGTCTTTAAGTGAGAGTTGATATTTGTGTTTTTCCTGAAACGCCTTAGCTTCTTTAGAAAACCGAGATGTCGTAACCAACATACCGCTGGTCGCTTTATGGTCAACCAACGTTCCGAATAGACTTCTTACCAAACTTACATCGACAGGCCTGTTTCCCTTGTAACGCTTTGCTTCAACCAAACAGAGGAACTTACCTAGCTCAGTTTTCATATAAGCGAGAATGTCTTTGCCTCCATCTCTGGTTTGTGGCGTGAGTTCAACTTCCATTCCCATATCACTGAGTAGATCGGCAATTATTTCTTCAAACTTCCGTGGAGATATCTTATACAGGTCATCTGGAACGCGTTTTAACTTCTCAATGAGAGCATCATTGGCCGTTACGATTAGCGGAGCTACAAAGGGAATTATTGGTTGGCGAGGGACAACAAGTTGGTCCCTTAAACCATACAGCTTGCCTTCAGGTGGCCCAACATATACCTCCTTAGCCCTACGGATTGGAACTTCTGTATTCCGGGTGGTGACTATTATGCTTCGGACTCTTTTCCAATTGAACAGGCGACTGATTGCTGATTGAAGTTGTTCTAAGGGGAAGCCGTCTACGCCATCCAACACTACTAAGATTCGGTTGGGATTTTCTGCGGACTTGATTGCCAGTTCTAGATCGTCAATGGCGCGAATCGGGTCAGGGATCTTGCCGAAATCTATCCATTCTAACCCGGTTCCTGGACGAAGAAAGCGGGCTATGAATTTACGAACAAGCGCTGTCTTGCCAAAACCGGCTGGCCCGGTAACAAAAACAGGTGCTTGGCTCTCTTCTTCAACATGTCTCCTGAGAAGCCATAACTGCTCTCTTTGGTTCGGCGTTTCAAAGAAGCCGGTAGGAGCTTCTTTGTTGAGGTCATCATCTGAGAGCTTATCAAACAACTGAGATTCGTCTGCCATAGATGCCCTGTGGAATAAGTGAGATTGACGGTTTATATCAGCTTGCTAGACTTAATTAAAGGTCGAAAACCAACCTAAGTTAAGCCGTCTCAGGACGAGTGAAAAACCGCAGACGGAAAATTGATTACGAACGCTACATAGTGTTTGCCAGCCTTTCAATTGTTGAAAAGGGCCATTACTTTCGCCTAGACAGCAATTCGTCAACAATCTCGTCCGAACGTTGATCGGCCTGGGCCGTGACCTTTTTCCATGTGGCAGCCGTCGCTTCATTGCGACTGAAAAGCAGCTTGAATCCATGACCTAGAAGAAAGCGCAAGAGTGCAATCTCTTGATAGATTAGGCGCTCGTTCTTCGTGAAAGTGTGACCTTCACTCAATTGGCTGAGAGCGGCCTTCCGGCACCAGTTATTGGCATCGTCGCCAGCGGCGGTTGCCGCTTCCTCGATTCGTGCGTAGTCCTCATCGGTCACCCGAAATGCAATGTTCTTAGTCCTCTTGGTTTCGCTCATTTCGTCAGTCCTCAATCCCAAAAAATTGGTCTCTGATTCCGTCGTGCGTCGCGTTAACAGACGTTATCACGCCCGCGCCAGCTTGTTAACAAAGTTAACGCCAACCCTCTAAGCATAATAAACACGCGCGTTAACAAAGTTAACGTGGCGTTTACAACGTAAACGCCACAGCCCCGAAATTCGGGGGTGGCGTGTCCCTATTTTTCAGGTGCGCAGCACCTACTGTGCTTGATTACACCTTGCCAGTAATCGGCTCATCGGTGATTGGCTTGTCGAAAATGGCTCGTCAGCGCTGAGAGTACATCCTGATGACAGCGCTCAGGTTTTTGATTAGTTTGTTCCGGGGTGGCTGGGTCTAGCAGACTCTTCGTAGTGACAGACCCGAACTCGAATATCACTAATTTCCCATTCAAGATGTTCCATCTTCTTCGACAGTTCTTGCATTTCACTTAATGTAACTGTGGCAAACTCACGTCCACTCTTCTTGATTTTGGAGCGAGTTGCAGAGTCAACGTTTAAGGTAGGGCCGAAGCTCCACATTGAATGCACGACATCGTTTCTCTGCTTCTTGAGTTTTTCTAAAGCACTACTGAACTTTTTGAATCTTACGACGTGTCCATGTTGTGGTCCAAATTCGTTGGATAACAAAGCCGCAAGCATATTAACTAATTCATTAACCCGAAGCCCGCTCGTCAAAATATGACCCTTCGCATCATCCAAATACAACAACTCTTGGATGAAGAGTCCCATTTGCGCTTCAGTGTGAGTTTGGTAAACAGCGATACGGCCAATTTCAGTCAAGATGGGATTGCTTACAGTCAGCGGCATCTTTCTTTTTCTCCGTATTATTGGTTAGCGCCAATCGGGTGATTCCATGAAACGAATGCCGTCCGCGTCAAAGTACTTCCGAAAATCGCGGCGCGGTTCGATTACGCCAACTCGGCTACAGGCAGGCACGCAAGAATGGCCCAACTTGCGCTGGGGGCGTATTTGATTTCGCGGCATGTACGCCACGTGATCCGGTGCAACACTATGTTTGTTCGTCGAGAAGTAGGCGATTGCCAACACCATATCGTCATGAAGCTGTGTTAGCCGCCCAACAAACCCATAAGCAGGAAGATTTCGCCCTTCGACTTCGGGGTACTTACCTTTGACCTGCACGGGCCTCACGATAATTTCCTCGCCGACAGGTTTTGTGATGATGAAATCAAATCCTTTGTCGCGTCGGGGAAAATAAATGTTCCACCCGTTGTCTGCCAGGATACCCGCGACATACATTTCGGCGAAGTAATCTCGCGGCATTAGTCGGCTCCATCGAGGTGGTGAAGTAGTGACATAACATCAGTTGACCGGGCGGCGCGATTCATTTCACCTTCGCCGTACCAATCATATTGAGAAGCACGCTATCCGCGCGCCGGTCCAACGATGCTTATGTTGCGCTCCGTTTAGCACGCAGCTCCTGCGAGAGCGAGAGGTTTATTGGGCGTACCAAACAACGAATGCGTTCCCGGTCAGCCACAACAGGCATGTAGTCGGGTGATTGGATCTTCAGATAGGGCGGATCCAACCACGTTATCGTTTCCATTCCCTGGGTTTCATTTTGCACGACTACAAGATTCGTAACTCGTCTAGCAAAAATAAGAGGATTGCGACCAAAGAAGATCTGATTGTTAGCGCTGAACGTCGCCCGCAGTTGGTTTCGACGCTGACGGCTTCTGTTCGCACCGCGAGCGGCATCATACGCGGAATCGGCAGTGCGGCAATAGAGAACTTCGACTAGGTCTTCGATAAACGAGGAGGATCTGCGCGACGAGACAATGGCGACAATCTTATTCTCAGGGGTTACGTTGCGCCCCGTTCCTTCCCATGTAAGAAGCCACGCATTCATAACGAAAGCAACATAACGGTTGAGTTGAACGCGATGCTCGAATCAGAGCACCTTCGTCGCACCGGGCAAGTTAGAAAATGTGCCCGCCGCTCGCGTCCGCCCACCTGTTGGGGCCACAAGCACAGGAGTGAAATTATTTCTTGCCCCGAAAGAAATCAAGAATCGAATTCAGATCCAAGCCTAAGCCGTGATAGTTAGGTTTCAGAATTAGAGCATCAGTTAGCGCGCCTCTTTTGCCCTTCGTTAGAGTTTTTGCGACCTCGAAATCACCCAAGGCTTGTTTGGTTCTTATGTCCCTGAATATCTTGGCGATTAGATCGGCCACGTCTGTCGTGGACTTGCAGGCGTCTTTGAGCGGAATGAGCAAAAGACGATCGGCGTGAAGCGTGCGCTCGTTTCGCCAGTTCCTGCCGTGTTGACGAAAATCATCAGGATGTCTAGTGGTGATCAGAATCGCAGGGAGGATTTCTTCGCCCGGACGGCCATCAATGCTGTGCCATGACAAGACCTCGTCCTCGAAGTGACTGCCAACCACACCCCTGATGACGGCGGCATCATTTCGAGATGCTTCAGATGCCATCATCTCAAAGTTCGATAGTAGCACCTCGCCGAGCGGCTCGTGCCAGCCATAGTCGAGGAGATAAACGTAATAGTCACGCTTGGCGTTAACAGGTAATTCTCCAAGCGAGTGAATCATTAACCCCATGCGTTATTCCTTAACGGCGCTCAAGATTCACGCGGCCCAGCGAGTTGTTCGGCGTCGTCGAAGTTCAATGATACCGTTACGGGCAATAACAATCCAAGATTTCCGTCGCCATGGATATAGCGCGAGTGAATATCTCTGGTTGAGGGCCAACGTAAGAAACAACAATGACCTCGGTAACACATTTGAGTTCGATGGGTCGCGGGTGCCAACATTCAATCGGTCGCATACAGCCGCCGTAGTTCGGTTGTCCTGGTTGAGGCGCTAGGCACGAAGAAATAAGATGTGGCCGCAATTCCGACGAGTCCAACAGAAGCAAAAAGAAAACCCTGCTAACCTGACCAATTAGGTTATTCCAAATTACGAACGTTCGGATCTGGTCACTTACCGAAGTATGTTCAAAATCAAAAAGAGAGATGTAGGCATTACGAAAACCATATGACGTTTCAGATCGTGGAAACGAGAAAGGAAATGAACCGTCATTTGGTCTGATTTCGCCGGACCTCACGATCCCTCGCAGGCCCAAGCAGGTTGTCCGATGAAACAAGCGGCCTTGAATTTTCTGATAGGCAGCGTAACGCCAATCGTGTTTCAAGACGATTTCAAGCTCGGTTAGGTATCCTGGGTCAGTCATTCCTCTGAGATTCAACGATAGGCGCGCCGAACGATGTAGTTGACGCGGCGGCGCGAATCAGCGCAACCTTTGCCGCACTACGTTTGATGCGAAACACGCTCTAGGCGCTCCGGTCCAACGAATTGTTCGGCGTTGCCGATGGTTAATGGTCATAAAATTCGGACGCACTGATTTGTGACGTCGTGGCGGTGCCACCCACGACGGGATGAAGACTGATATTGTAATTGTTCCATTCGATACCATCGGAAGTTCGATATTGGTGAAAGTCAAACGTCTCGTCGAATTTGGCGAACGATTGTCCGTGAAGAAAACGACCTGAGTCTGGATTATAGCCCGTCCCCAAAGCGAATTTCACAGTGTAATCACCCGACGAAATACTTGCGATCTCTCCTTCGCTGTTTGCTTGGATGTAGACAAGTCGCACAGTCAGGTTCGTTCGAGTGTCGACCAATTTCGCAATCGCATCGAACCCCGTCCAATTGGAGATATGCAGCACCCCACGGCCGCTCGTGCTTGACGGGCGGATGAGATTAGTGCCGGTCGGGTAACGAATCGTTTCCGGTTCCGGAGTTGGTGCCCGCCTTGGGTCGTCTGCAATTGTTTGGTTCGGACTGAGCACTGGTTCGTAAGGGTTCTGATATGTGCTTGTTGAGGTGGCGGTCGCGATGGCGGCGTTTTCCGTTTGCGGTGTCGGTGATGCAGTTTTTGGCGCAACCATCGGACTTGGATGCGTAGCGACGGGTGCGTTTTGATTTATAGGCGCCGACGGAGTCTGAGCCGCAGACGTTTGCGCGACAACATTCGAGTTTGTTCGCGCACGGTAATTTAAGATTGTGAGCGTTACGCCCGCGACCAACGCGACGAAACCAAAAATCGGTAGCAGCCAATTTCGAATGCGAAGCGTACGAAGATTCAATGACGGAATCCGCGGTGATTTCGGTTGGGGTGAAGCAACGGTTGCCGTTGGTTGCCGGGAGACTGTCGCGTTTGAAGGATCGCGTGTGACTGTAATTGTCCTGCCGCAGACATGGCATTGGATCGAGTCGCCAATATCGGCGTGGTAGGTTTCGCCGCAATGTTTGAGGAGAATCAAGGTGACTACCACCTGCTTCTGTTGTCATGTTCCCAGCGATCTATCGCGGCTTGGACCCACAGTTCCATGTGGCCCGCTGGATTTCGTGTTTGTTCGTATTGTATGAGCCGCTCAACCACCGTTTCATTACCGAGAACCTTCTGTTTAAGATTCGCTCGCAATTCCAGGACATACACTCCCTCCACATGAGCAGCGACTTCTGCGTGTCTCTGGCGAACAGTTGGTGCCGTCGGTGCAGGCACATCGATCGGCGGTCGTGTCTCTGAGACTCGGCGAATGTTTGATAACGCGCGTTTATAAGCCGATGACCGTCTTCTCGCACGGAAGACAAGCCAGCCAATCATAATGCCGACAGCGAGAGCAATAGTTATAGCCAAGTAGGTGCCAGGCATCTTTTCGAAAAAGGGACTCTACAATTAAGGCGCGATTTCATTTCAACTTGAGGCGCACCATTCATTTTGCGAACCATTCCCGCCGCTCCGGTTCAAAGAGTTGTTCGGCGGCATCCGCATTAGTATTGTCGCCGAGCGATTGCAACGATGGAGATAATGCTCCAAAGGTACACGAGGCCCGACAGTACCAAGAGCCAATAAAATAGCGCGTCAAGTATGACCGGGCGAAAGACAAAGAACAAAGTGACAATGACAGTGACGATCAGGGCGAATGGAATAGCCGTGTGCGTTGCCGCCTTCGCTACGTAAGCATCCGGTTCGGCTAATCGTTCGTGTCTGGCGCGAGAGCTGGTTTGCCACATAGGGTATATTGCGGCGATCACACCAAGCACCCAGGCAAAGATATAGCCCAGATTACCAGAGGTCATATATCGGGTATAAGTAATGATCAGCGCGGATAGCGTAATCGCGACGATTGATTGCAGAAGAAATGCAACTAACGTCGCGAGTTTGTAGCGGCCGGTACCGCGAAAGGTAGCGTTTGCGCCGATTAGCACTGCAGGAGTGTTGGCAAAACCAATTAGCATTGAGGGCACGCCAACAAACGTCGCGGCGAGAATGACAGGGATTAGGATGTACCAGTACCAAGACATGACTGTTCACTCGACAAACTGTGGACGAGTTGTTTGGTTGCGCTATCCGGTTACACGAACGCGAGCGAAAATGTGGCCAATCACCACATCGAGTTTTTCTTCGATGAGCTTCGCGAAACGAGTGGCAACCGCGATTTTGTTTTGAGGCGGCGGACTCAGGTTTTCGTCGTCGGGAAAGACTGCAGCCAAGAATTTGTCTATTGACGGCTCATCGTTCGGCTCAAGGAGACTGTTGTCGATATCAAACACTAAATTGAATTCAAGAAAACCTAACGCGACATTAACGAGCTGCTCTGCCCGTTCGTTTGCATCGGGCTCCGCGTGCAACCAGTACACATCCCGGGTAGTTTCCGAAAAGTATGGTTTTAAGCGTTCAGCGGTAAAGCTGCTATCAATCGCCTTGAGTCTCCGCAGCAGGGATTTGAACAGCATAGCAACGGCGTATGGTCTCGCGAAGCCTCTGACGTAATCAGCCTCCTCGTCGCTAAGGATCTGTTGACGATCAAAGACGACGCTATCAAATTCGTCACCTAGAATCATCATTAAGGATTCTTCTAAGATTCCGAAGAGGGGGACCTTCTCAGGAGCTGTCATAGGGGCACCTTAGCCGCCGAACGTTCAGAGACATGTATGTTGAATGTCAGGTCGAGTCTCTACAATGAGTCAGGTGGCTCAGGAGGAAATCGACGATGACGAATCAAGGTCAAGTCTCAGTAACTCAGTTTGTCCCACGCAACTACGATGTGTT
>Ga0193730_1000002_pt1 | contig 148606 bp, 131 predicted proteins | sample U1a1metaG_FD_144919 | JGI IMG/M metagenome (GOLD analysis project Ga0193730, IMG submission 144919) | Soil microbial communities from a riparian zone of the East river system, Colorado, United States - U1a1 | ecosystem: Environmental > Terrestrial > Soil > Riparian zone | place: USA: East...
CTTGGGCCTGCAAAATATCGCAGCACTTCTTGCCGAGCAGTGATTCCGGCGGCGCTTTGTCCATCGCCGCGCCGGCCCGATTCACGCGCACCAGGCGGCCCTCGCGATCGAAAATAAAGATGCCGTCCGACATTGCATCAAAAGTCGATTCCCATTGCTTCTTGGCTTGCGCGACCATTTCAAACAGCTCGGCCTGCGCCACACCGGTTGCAAGTTGCGCCGCGACAGATTCCACCAGCAACACTTCGTCTTCAGTCCAGCGGCGGACGCGATCAGTCTGATGGATCGAGATAACCCCTCGAAACTCTTCGTTGACCGTGAGTGGATAAGCGATCTGTGACTGCACGCCCGAACTCTCGGCGAAAGAACGAATGTCCTCCGCGCATTCCGCGCCGGTGTCCGCATACTTTCGTGCATCGTCGACGATCAGCGGCTTACCGAATTTCAAAAGGTACGCTCGAAGAACATCTGTGTATTGCTCGTCTTCGTGGCCGGCATATTTGAATCCGCTGGCTCGATATTCTCTGTGCGCGGACGAGTGAGTTCCGGCTGCATCGTAAAGACGAACCTGAACGCGCGATGCCGCCAGCGCCTGGCCCAATTCCCGGGTCGCGGTGTCCAGCACGTCATCCAAACTCAACGATGCGCGAATAGCCACGCTCAATTTATTGACCAGCGCTTCACGCATCGAAGTGGCTTCGGCTTGTTGATAGAGCCGCGCCTGGCGAATTGCAATGCCCGTCTGATCCGCCGCTGATTTGGCTACTTCGATATCGGCCTCGCTCCAGTGACGAAGCATCTTGGTCGTTGATACAGCGAAAGCACCCAACAACTCCTGACCAACAGTGACACCCACGTACATGATCGACTTAACGTCCTGCTTAACGACTGTTCCGTAAAGCCCGCGACTTCGCTCGTCACCGGCAACGTCATCGAACGCCATCACACCGTGTTTTTCCATCGATTCGGTGAGGCCTTTGAGCCGCGGCAAATCAAAATCGGTACCTGCCGGTTCAACGTCCGAAACGTGAAATTCCGCCGCATTGATGACGCGTCCGGCCTTTTCATCTTTCATGTACAACGAGCAGCGATCCACTTCGAGGTGTTGGCCCAGTTCACGCACGGCCGTTTGAAATACTTCGGAGACGTCCAGCGTGCGCCGCACGGCCTGTGAGATTCGGTTGGTGACGGCGACGCGTTGCACCTGTTGCTGAATTGCGCTTTCCGCTCGCTTCTGTTCAATCGCCAGCGCCGTCTGGCTGCCGATCGAAGTCAGCAGCTCCAGATCCTGTTCGGTGTAGGCGTGCTCATCTTCGTAGTGCTGGACTACGAGCACACCAAACGTGCGCGACTCCGTTCGTAGCGGAACGCCGAGCCACGATGCGGAAGACGTGCCGCTCTGCTCGACATCGCCACGCGCGATCATCTCTTCGGTCAGGGCTTTGGTCAGCAACAAGGGCTTACCAAATCGAAGTACGTAATTCGCAAAGCCTTTCTTGCCGACCGGGCGCGGTGGCGGGGTCGCGTCGTTTTGGTCCAGCCAGAACTCGAAATTAAGCAGATCCGTCGCCGGATCGTGAAGCGCCACGAAACAATTCTCAGCATAGAGAACCTTGCTGATCGAATGATGGACCAGCTTGAGCAGCGCGCGCAGAGTCGGGGTTGTGATAACACCCTGGACAATTTCGAAAATCGCCTCGCGCTCCAATTCCATTCGCCGCCGTTCAGTTATGTCGCGGTCGGCGCCGCGAAAGCCGATCAAGTTGTCGTTTGCATCAAAGACAGGGAGAGCGTTGGACTCAAGATAACGATAACCGCCGTGCTGGTGTTTCCATCTGAGCACCCGTCCAGTCCAACCGCGCCGCTGGTCAATCAACTGCGGCAGCAAAGACTCTAACTCGCGGCGATCGTCGTCATGCAGGAACCTGAGCACATTGGCGCCGATAATCTCTTCGGATCGATATCCCAGAATGTGTTCGATTGCCGGATTTGTGTAGATATAATTTCCCTGAACATCAATGGCCCAAATCCACTCGTTGGTGGTTTCGACGATGGAGCGGAACTTTCCTTCGCTATCTCTTACGGCTTCTTCGGCCGCTTTGCGCGCGGTGATATCACGCGCCACTCCCTGCACGCCGAAGGGCTTGCCCGACAGGTAAATCAATCGGGTGCTTACTTCAAGATCAACCCGGCTGCCGTTCTTGGCGATGATCTCCAACTCATAAACGGTCGCGATCCTTTCTTCCGCTTTCCGGATGAGCATCTGGCGCGCGACATCAACTGAGTTCGGCGCAAGCACATCGCCGATGTTCATGGTCAGGGCTTCCGCACACGTGTAACCCGTCACCAGCTCGCCGGCTTTGTTCAGCGAAGTGAAATTTCCCTTCAGGTCATGCGTGTAGATGATGTCGTTCGCATTTTCGATTAACTCACGATAGCGTTCCTCGCTTTCGATGACCGCAGCCTGCGCGCGCTTCCGGTCGGTGATGTCGTTGGCCATTACCAGGTAAGCAGGCCGGCCGGCAAAATCCAACTTGTGCCAATTGACCTCCACCTCGATGACTGCGCCGTCTTTCTTTTGGTGTTTCCAAACTCCAGCCGCGTTATGCCGCTCAGAATGTTGTCCGATATACGACAGCAAAGCAGGAACATCGTTAGCCGGGCGGATGTCCTGCGCGCGCATTTTGAGAAACTCATCGCGCGAATAACCATAGTGGATTACCGCTGATTGGTTGACGGCGAGAAACGCCAGCGTGCGCTCGTCAACGACGTACATCGGACAGGGGTTGGATTCAAACAAGAGCCGATATTCTTCGTTCTGTTTTTGCAGCGCGACTTCGGCAACGCGTCGGGCCGTTACATCGCGCACCACTCCACGCACGCCGACGCTAACGCCGTGCGAATCACGTTCGATCGTGACGATGCCTTCGAGGTATCGCTCTTCACCCAGCGGATTCTTCAGGCAATCGGTAAAGCGGATCGGTTCCAGCGAGTTGACACTCTTCATTTCGGCGATGTTGAGCGCCGCAGCTTCTTCACCGATCAGGACACTGAGCGATTTTCCAATCAACTCAAAAGCCGGACGACCAAAGAAACGGGCGCCCGCTTCGTTGATGCTGCGTATGAACCCGTCCATGTCACGCGTGTAGATGATGTCAGCCGCTTGCTCAACGATGTCGCGATAACGACGCTCAACCCGGTGACGCTCGATCAGACGCGCTACTTTTACCAACAACTCTTCGTGCCGGAATGGAATCTCGAGGTAATCGTCGGCGCCGGCCTGGAATCCTTCCAGTAGCGAGGCTTCTTCCTTGCGAATTCCACTAACGAGCAATAACGGAATCCCGGCAGTCTGAGGATCCTTCTTGAGGCGCCGGCATAACTCCATTCCATTCATCTCAGGCATCACAACATCGCTGATGATGATGTCAGTCCGGATGGTGCGGGTTATCTCAAGCGCGCGCAGACCGTTCTGGGCCAGATAGACCTTATACCCCTCCGGCTCGAGTAAATCGCGCAGGAGATCGAGCTGCATCTGATCGTCATTGACGATCAAGACAGTCGCAGGATTTTCCGCATGCTTGTTCATTGACGATTCGAGGACGATGGAAAGGCCGGGATGAGACCTCAGGTCTCAAGCTTGGGTGAGATATACGGACTCATGCCGAAATGGCTTCGGCGAGCCAAACCGAGTATAGCAAAGTCAAACTTCGTTTGTCACTAGTCGTAAATGACAGAAAATCAGGGCTTTTTCGGAGTTGGTGAAGGTTCTAACGTAGCAGTTTTGGCGAAATAGCCTGGGCGGTAATTCAGCTTGAGGTTTTCTCGTCGCAGATCCTGGTTGACGATTTCGATTGTCACGTGGCGGTAGGAGCCGTCGCGATTCTTGTTGGAGGAGGAATAAGCGATCAGATAACGTTCCCGCAAGTCTCTTTGGATCTGGGCAAAGGCGTCATTCAAGTCGCGTTCGTTGCGTGGAAAATAGGCACGGCCACCAGTACCTTCCGTTATCTTCTTGAGTGCGCCTTCGTCTATGCCGTATTGGTAACGATCGCCGATACCGATTGCGTAGATCAGCGCCTCTGCCTTCACGGATCGATTGATCGCTTCCTGCATTCGCACCTGGCTGATCGTGTCTTCGCCATCGGTCAAAAGAATGATGGCTCGTCGAGTGTGTTCGGCAGAATCGGAAAGCAATTCGTTCGACGTCGCCCAAATTGCATCCCAGATCGCGGTTGAACCCGCCAGCGTTTGTTGTGTTCCCGAAATTGGAGGTGTGCCGCCCACCACAACGCCACCACCGATGTAGCCGGAGGGAGGAACGAAGCGCACATCGTCTATTGCCCTCCGCAAGCGCCCGATATTGCCAGTCAGTCCCTGCTCCAGGGTGACCTCACCAGTGAAAGAAACTATCGCGGCCTCGTCTTTGTCGGCCCGCAAGACCGACTCAAGAAACGACCGCGCTGCGCCTTTTTCCTCCGGCAGGGTACGCTCCTCCGATCCACTGCAGTCGATCAGTATCGCTAGTGACAGCGGCAAGTCGCTGTTCGGCTGGAACGTGAAGATATTCTGCGGCACGCCGTCTTCAAAAAGGCGCACGTCTTCTTTCGTCAAAGTACTGACGAAGCGTTTCTGTTTGTCAGCGGCCGTGAAAAAGATATTAGTGAGATTTGTCTCGACGCGGACAACATCGTCAGAGTTCAAGGTGATGTCGTCCTCTTTTTTCGGAGGTGTGGGGCTCGGCTGTGGAAGTTGTTCGACGGTCCGCGATCGACTATTGCCGTTTTGCGCGAATGACACGCGTGAAAAGCTGGCCGTTACAACAATCGCGATCAAGACGGAGACCGCGAGAAATCCAGCAAATGTTGTATATCTATTCTTCACTGTCGTTCTTCACTATCTATTCTTCATTTTGGCTCGACACTGTCAGCGATGGCTTTGTAACCTCGCTTGGTCCTCAACTTGTATTTATCACTTGCGTTCGTGAGTTTGACGTCCACTTTGCGATAACTACCGTCGTAACGATCGTTCGATGACCGATATGTAATCAGATACTGAGAACGCAACTCGTTGGCGATCTTGGTGAACGATCTTTCCAGCGAAAGCATGTCGCCGGTGAAAAAAGCGATCCCGCCGGTTTCGTCGCACAGTCGATCCAAACCTTTATCGCCACGATCTTTGGTCGTGCCTGCCTCAACTCCCGGGACCGTGCCTGACAATCCAGCCTTTGTTGAGATTGCGAAAATCGTAGTTTCGGTGCGCTGCGCGATATCGATCGCATCGTTAATGTCGGCGCGGCTGAAAGTGTCGTCACCATCGGTAATCACGACCAGCGCGCGGCGCCCCTGGGCCGACCGCATCTTTTCATCACAGAACTGCCAAATGGCGTCGTACAACGCAGTGTGTTCTCCCGTTCCTTTCACTCCGGACACAGCCTGGTCCAAGAGTTCGAGGCGATCGGTAAAATCCTGACGCAGCTTGATCTGATCGTCGAAGGTCGCGAACAGGACGCGATCACGTCGCGGACGCACGACCGTCTGTATGAAGTTCATCGCCGACTCTTGTTCGAATTTCAATTTGCCCGCCGTCGACGGCGATGTGTCCATCAGCACGCCTACATATAAAGGCAAGTTGTTATTTTGTTCACTGGTGAAGGAATCGATCTGCTGGGGGACCTTGTCTTCAAGCACCTGAAAGTCACCCTGCGAGAGCCCGCCCACGAACTGGCCCTTCTTGTCCATCACAGTGATCGGCAGGCGCACGCGCCGGGTGGTAACGGTGACCTTTTCCTGACCCGGTTCCGCAGCCGGTGTCGGTGATGGCGCCGGCTTTTGCGCTTTCGCCGGTTGGCCGGAAGCAACTGCGACGGTCAGCAGCAGAATTCCCATCAAAAGGATATGCGTAAACTTGAACATTGCTTGGATTGCAAACTGAGGCCGCAATTCGCCGACGTCAGGTTCGATGCGGCGAAAAGCAAAGTCAGTTGCCCTTTCTATTGCTTAAGCTCCGATTTCGGATTGACGCAAAATCATAGCTTGTCGATCTTGGCGGCCAGCACGAAATCGCTCTCGGTCAAACCGTCGATCTTATGCGTCCAAATCGACACTTGCGCTTTGCCCCAACCGAAGCAGATATCCGGATGGTGGCCCTGCTCCTCGGCCAACTCACCAATTCGATTGATGAAATCCAGCGCCTCACGAAAATTGCTGAACTGATAATACCTGCTTAAGTGATGCTCATTCACTACCTGCCATGCAGGGATCTGGGCCGCGAGCGTTTCGAGTTCACCGCCCTTCAAGGCAGGCACGCCTCCCCGGCAAGGCACGCACTGGCGTTCAGCTAAGTCCGTCATCAACTCCTCCGAATTTCAAGAATGTTGTGTGAATCAGATTATCACAGCTGGCTTGAGGTTTGCCCTTGCGGCTTGAGGTCTTTGCTGACTTCTGCTGATTGCTCTGCGATAATACCGGTAATCAAAATCAGCGAATTCGATAGCAGCAGCGATTATGAGTGAAGCCATGGACAAAGTGCTCGGTGTGCGCGAGCTGCCGATCTTCCCTTTGCCGGTTGTTCTGTTTCCGGGAATGCCGATGCCGCTTCATATTTTTGAAGAGCGCTATCGAAAAATGTTGAGTGACATTCGCGCCGGCAACAATCTGTTCGGTTTGTCGTACTTTGACCCGTCGGCCTCTGATAAAGATATGCCGCCCGCCGGTCATATCGGTTGTGTCGGAGAAGTAACTGAGTCGCAAGCTTTGCCCGATGGCCGCTCGAACATTCTGGCGGTGGGCGTAGTTCGTTATGCAATCGAGTCGTATCTCGATCGAGGGGATTCGTATCTGGTCGTACGCGCCAATTTCTTTGAGGATGAAGACGAGGACAGCTCCGTGCTTGGTGCGCAGTCACGTGATGTGGCCAACATGTTCATGCGCGTGGCGAACTCAATTCGCGCAATGAATGACGAGCGCGGAAGCTTGCCTGACATAAGCGACACCGATCCACAGAGGCTTTCGTTTCTCGTATCGGCGGCGATGGAAATCGAAGGCGAGATGAAACAGGAGTTGCTCGAGTTGCGGTTAACATCTGAGCGACTCAGTCGCTTGCGCGATCTATTGACGCGCGTTGTTGGCAGTTACGAAGAGCGCGCGCGGATCCATTCAGTCGCGAAACGCAACGGACATGGCGGCAAGAAGATCGAAATCGAATAAGTCAGAACCACCTGCGGTAGCGGGTGGGTTGTTCGCGCATGGCAACCGACAACTCTCATATCCAGATCCACATCCTCTTTTTTGGCGCCGCCCGAGACGCCGCCGGCGCTGCAGAGACCGATCTTGAACTGAGCGCTCCAGCCACTGCGGCGACTGCTCGCGAACAAATACTTGCTGCGTACCCTGAGTTGCAACGCTTCGGAAAATCACTTTTGTTTGCCGTGAATCAGGAATATGCAGAAGCCGTGCGATCGATCAATGACGGCGACGAGCTCGCCATCTTTCCACCAGTAAGCGGCGGTGCCGGGAGCGGAGGCATCCTGCCTGCCTCAACGTCGCAAAATGACTTCTTTGAACTGACCACCGATCCAATCGACGTCGGGGCTGTCGCCCGCCGTGTGGTGTTACCGCAATGCGGCGCGACGGTGACGCTCGACGGTTATGCGCGCGAATGGACCAAAGGCCGCCGCACGCTCTACCTGGTTTATGAATCTTATGCGTCGATGGCTTTGAACGAAATGAAAAAGCTGGGCGCACAGGCACACGAGAAATTCGGCATCGCCTACCTCGGTATCGTCCATCGCACCGGCCGTTTGGAAATTGGCGAGACGAGCGTGGTGATCAGCGTCGGGGCGCCGCATCGTCGGGCAGCCTTCGAAGCCTGCGAGTGGGCCATCCGCGAACTAAAACGTACCGTGCCGATTTGGAAGAAAGAAGTTTTTGAAGATGGCGAGATTTGGGTTGAAGGTGAGTACGTGTCGAGTCCCGACGGCTAATACTTGATGATTGTTCCTGACAGTGTCTAGAATCAGCCATGGCTTTGGACAATAATTACGTCAACAGCGATAGCGATTCATATCGAATCACCGGCACTCGTGTCTCGCTGGATTCGATTGTCTATGACTATCTGAGCGGACTATCCCCTGAAGCGATTGCTGACAACTTCGATACGCTTTCACTCGAGCAAGTGTACGGCGCAATAACCTTCTACCTGTCACATCGCGATGAAGTTGACCGGCACTTGATGCATAACCGCGCCAAGTTCGACGCCTTGCGCAAACAGGCCCGTGAATCCAACCCTCTCCTCTACCGTAAATTGGAAGAGATGCAAGAGGCCGTCTCTTGAAGATCCGCTTCCAAGCCGATGCCGATCTGCGTGTTCCAATATTGTCATGAAAGTCGAGGTATCAAAGCTTTTTAGTTTGAAGTTTGCGTCCGACTGGGTTGCCAATGCTCATATCGGCGATGGTGTGTACATTCAAGAGATAAAGTTAAGTGGCTGGTTTCGCGACTTTTGCGATCAACTCCAAAAGACAAAAGCAGAGTCTTATCAGGACTTGCTTGCCTTCCAAAGGGTTCAGTGGCATCCGTATACACACCGGTTTTATGTTTCCGTAGAAGGATCTGAAAGCTGGAATGACGAGCCCGTCAAGCGTGCTAGAGAATTGATTTATAAGGCCACGGTGTTGTCGAGAGTTGTGAGACCAACGCCAGTTGCCCTGCATGGGGTCATGTATCTGCATGAACTTTCGGACTCACCACAGAAACTCATTCTGCCTTCGATGGATGGTGGTTATTATGGAACTGCCTACGTGGATGCACGTTACGGGGATCGTCCGATAAATCTAGAAGATGCTGAAAAGATGGCAGAATACTGGCCCGCGCTTCAATACTTTTATGCCAACTACTCAAAATACAAAAGGATATGGAGTGCGCTAAAGTTCTTCAATGACGGATACCATTTGCCTCACACTAATCTCAGACACATCATCTTTCATGCGGCACTTGAATCAATGGTTTGCACAAATCGATTCAACAATAGAAAGCAGGTCACTAAGCGTCTGCCTCAGCTCATTAACATAACGGCAGATCGGGCCACGGCTATCTATGACCTGTGTGTCGACGTAAAGCACAATGCTGCTCCGTCGCTGTTATTCTCACAGGATATTCACTCACTTGATCCTCGCGACGACGAGAGACATAAGGCTGTTCTCTGGTTAGAGGATTCACTGCGGGAATTATTCTCAAAGGCCTTCGAGAGCCGCAATTTTGCGGACGAACTAGCAGATGCCACGGTATTGGAGGCTAATTATCCCGTCTAGCAGTTTGGCGTGCTGCCGCCCTGCTTTGTGATGAGCGCAGTCTTCGCTCCGTTACGAGCGAGATGTTTATAGCACCGAACTCCATTCAAAGTTCAAAGCACCTTTAGGAGCGAAATGTCCTCGACTAAAAGAACAACATTTCGCTCCTAAAGGAGCTTTGAACTTTGACGAGACTGCCAGCTATAAACATTCAACCCCTATGGGGTTGCTGGTTACTACGAAACTTCGCCTGTCTCCTCATCCGTGCTTGCCGCCTCGACCAACGAAGCGCTCGTGACCATGTCGCCTTCATCGGTTTTGATCAAACGCACACCCTGAGCACTGCGTCCGGTCTTGCGAATGTTGTCGGCTTCCAGGCGAATCAGCTTTGCTTGCTGAGTAATAATCATAATTTCTGAGTCCGCGTCGACTGGAAATACGGCGACGACCTTGCCGGTTTTATCAGTCGTCTTCATGTTGATGACGCCTTTGCCGCCGCGCGATTGCAGACGATAGGTTGAGATCGGAGTCTGCTTGCCATAGCCCTGCTCGGAAACCGACAGCATCTTTTCACTATCGTCTGACGATACGGCGCAGAGTGAAACCACATAATCGTCCTTGCGGAGATCTATTCCCCGCGTCCCGCGAGTCGCGCGTCCCATTGACCGCGCATTCTTCTCGTCAAAGCGAATCGCGAACCCATTGTGCGTCGCGATGAATATTCGCTTCGTGCCGTCCGTCAGAACCACGTCGAGCAGTTCATCGCCCTCATCAATATTGATCGCGATGATGCCGTTCGAGCGAATGTTCTGAAAATCCGACAGCGCCGTCTTTTTGATTACTCCTTTTTTCGTGACCATGAGGACGTAACGGCCTTCCGAGAATTCACGCACCGGAACGACGCCCGCAAGTTTCCGCTCAGAAGGAATCTGGATGAGATTGACGACCGCTTTTCCGCGCGATGCCGCCGCCGCATCCGGTACTTCGTGCACCTTCATTTTGTAGACCAGTCCGTCGTCGGTAAAGACCATCAGGTAAGCATGCGTCGAGGCGATGAAGAGATGCTCGACAAAGTCTTCGTTCTTGGCCATCGCGCCAAAGCGGCCCTTGCCGCCGCGACCCTGGCGAGAATAGGTCGTCACCGGCGTGCGCTTGATGTAGCCACTCTTGGTTATAGTTATCGCCACGTCTTCGTCCGCGATCAAATCCTCTATCGAGTATTCGGTTCCAACCTCGGTAATCTCCGTGCGACGCCCCTGGCCGAATTCTTTCTTGACCTCTTCGAGCTCTTCGGTGATCACGCGACGCAGCGATTGTTCGTTACCCAGAATCTCTTCCAGCTCGGCAATCAGCTTGATGATCGATTCGTACTCATCAACGATCTTCTGACGCTCCAGAGCCGACAGTCGCCGCAACTGCAAATCGAGAATTGCCTGGGCCTGAATCTCGGAAAACGCCAACCCCTCCATTGTTTTCTTCAATTTCGGCAGGTACTTATTAAGCGGCTCGTTCGACGGAATTCCTTTCCACGATTTCACTTCGCTGGTGGTAGCGAGATCGCCCGTTAGCCACTTCCGGGCTTCATCAACTGAACGCGAGTTGCGAATCAGGGTCACGATTGAGTCGAGCGCATCAATGGCTTTGGTCAAACCCTCCAGGATATGTGCGCGCGCTCTCGCTTTTCGCAGTTCGTATTCCGTGCGACGTCGCACAACCTCGCGCCGAAAATCGATGAACGCCTCAAGGATCTGCTTCAAATTCAGCACGCGAGGCTGGCCATTGACGATGGCGAGATTGATAACGCCGAATGAAGATTGCATCGGCGTGAGTTTGAAGAGCTTGTTCAGGACTACTTGCGGCACCGCATCACGTTTCAGCTCGACGACGATGCGCATGCCCTGGCGATCGGATTCATCACGCACTTCAGAGATGCCTTCGAGTTTCTTTTCATTGGCCAACTCGGCGATGCGCTCAATCAGCCTGGCCTTATTAACCTGAAACGGAATCTCAGAAATGATTACTGCATCCCGCTCATGTGATCCCCGGCCAATCCGATCGATCGATGCCTTGGCGCGCATTTGCAAAATTCCGCGTCCGGTACGATATGAGTTCTTAATCTCTTCGCGGCCGCAGATAAAGCCGCCCGTGGGAAAATCAGGGCCCTTGACGATCTTCAGCAGTTTTTCGATATCAATTTCAGGATCGCGAATGACCGCGATCGTCGCATCAATAATTTCCGTCAGATTGTGCGGCGCAATCTTCGTCGCCATGCCGACCGCGATTCCGTCTGATCCGTTGATCAAGAGATTCGGAATGCGCGTCGGCAGAACTGTCGGCTCGCTCAATGACTCGTCATAGTTCGGCTGAAAGTTGACCGTTTCCTTTTCGATGTCGGCGAGCACTTCGTTAGCCAGCTTTGCCATGCGCACTTCGGTGTAGCGCATCGCCGCGGGAGCATCACCATCAACCGATCCAAAGTTTCCCTGCCCATCGATCAACGGATAGCGCATGGAAAAGTCCTGGGCCATGCGCACGATCGTGTCGTAGACGGCCGTGTCACCGTGCGGGTGATACTTACCGATCACGTCGCCAACGACACGCGCGCTTTTCTTGTAAGCTTTGTTGTAAGCATTGCCCAGCTCGTGCATGGCCCAGAGGACGCGGCGGTGCACCGGCTTCAATCCGTCTCGCACATCTGGCAAGGCCCGGCCGATGATCACTGACATGGCATAGTCCAGATAGGACCGCCGCATCTCGTCTTCAATACTTACGTGTTGTCGTTCGATGGTTTCCATTAATCAAACCTTTCCGGTTACAATCCGCGCTTCCCCAGCGGCCCACATAGATAACGTTTTCGATAGCATTTCTATCGATTTTTTTGGCACCGGTTCTTAATCGCTTTGAGTGGTATTCTTAGGTGCGCGATGGGGAATTTCATGCAGTCAATTTCGTCGTTATTTTAACCCGAAACTGCACTCCTTAGCAACGCGCAAATTTGCTTGAAAGCCAATAAATTCGCGGCCAACGGACGTCCTGCCCTGATCTCGTCGGCCCATCAGCCGATCGGATCTGGCAGCGCAATTCTCTGGAGAGAAATCTGACTCAGGAAGAAAACAAAAAACGCCGCTTGCGCGAACGCATCGCGCTTTCGCTACCCGTGCGCGTCACTTGCCGGGAGAGTATCGATCACGAATGGGTCGAGATGTCGCATCTGGTCGATCTAACCCCATTCGGCGCGCGTCTGCGACTCAAACGCCCGAGTGAAGTAGGCCGTCTTTTGCGGCTGACCTTGAACATGCCGCGACAACTACGCTGCTTCGATTACACAGAGGATCAATATCGCGTCTGGGCTCTGGTTAGAAATCTCAGGACGATAAACCCCCAGACAGAGAAGGGCGCCGTCGTAGAAGTTGGTGTCGCCTTTGTCGGTAAGCATCCGCCGAAATCATTTGCCCGCGATCCCGCCCGGCGTTACGAGATTGTGCCGCTGCAGTCAGGGCTGTGGGCGGTGCGCGAAGAATCGGGCGAAGTGCTCACACAGGTTGTGGACAACTCGGATAAGCGAGAAGTATCGCGGCATACGATTCCGCTCGAAGTGACTATCGAAGTATTTGCAGACAATGGAACCTTCTCGCCGGTTGAAAGCACGGTGACTGAGAATATCAGCAGTAAAGGCGCCGCCGTGTTCACGACGCTTGATCTAAAGCCAGGCCGCTTCGTCAGAATGAGCAGTCCGTATCCGGGAACGAACATTCTGGCTGTAGTGCGCGACCGCCGCATCGGCGCCGACGGAATCGCAAGGCTGCATCTGCATTTCATCGGCAGTGAATGGCCGCTGTAAGAATTGCCGCGCATGACAAAACCAGAACCGAAATTCTTTTTTCCCCGCACGCCGTTACTGGTTCAAATTGAGCGACGATGCACATTTCCAGATTGCGGACTCAGGAATCAGATCAGTTTGACCAAAGCTGAAGCGATTGAGTACCGTGGCTTCAACTGCGCGCAATGCGATAGCTGGAATGAGGATCAGTTGAGCCGGCTCGAGATGCCTGATGCATGGTGCGGTGACAACGATGCTCGCACGCAGTGATCGGAAGATTAGTCGCCCTTGAGTCTCAGCAAAAGCAGCGAAGCAACTCCGCAACGGAACGGCGCGCGGCCGTATCCAACCACACTGCCGCAGTGGGTTCTCGATCTTTGCCGCCCGGTAGCCGCGGCGCTCAGCCGGATGATGTGGCGCACTCGTTGGCGGCAAACTGAAAACATTCCCCTCACCGGCGGCCTCATCATTGCCGCTAATCACCAGACTTACATTGATCCGTTTTGGGTTTGCTCTCGCGTCAGACGGCCGGTGAGATTTCTCGCCTGGGATGCGGCGTTCAATTGGCCCATCGTCGGATTTTTTCTTCGCTTGCTGGGCGCCTGGCCGTTGCAGCTGGAAGGCAGCGATCCAGCTCCCATTCGCCGCTCTTTACAGTGGATTGGCGAGGGCGGCGCCGTCATGATTTTTCCTGAAGGCGGTCGCGGCAATTCGGATGGGTCGATGAGAAAGCTCAAAGCCGGCGCCGTGCGCATGGCGTTGGATGCCGGCGTGCCGATCCTGCCGGTAACGATTCGCGGCGGCGACCAGGTATGGCCCAACACCTTTCGTTTCCCGCGCTTTCGCCGCAGCGTCGAAATCATCTATCACCCGCTGATCCATGTTAAGCAGGGCAAAGACGAGGGCGCGCGCGAATGCGCGCGACGCGAAACTGAACGGCTGAGCGAGATAATTCGATCGGCGCTCTGAATTTGTTACCGACTAGCGTGAAACGTTTAGAGGCGGGCTACTGCCCGCCTTTTTGTTGAGGTTGCCGGCGGGCGGTCGCCCGCCTCTAAACAGATTTTTCCGGTGAGCTTATGACTGCAGAACACTCATCATCTCTTCATGGATCAGTCCGTTACTCGCCATCACCGGTGGTGAATAGATATCCAGAGGTTCGCCGCGATACTTCGACACGCGTCCGCCCGCCTCCTCGATGATCAGTGCGCCAGCAGCCACGTCCCAGGGCTTCAATCCTTCTTCCCAGAAACCATCGAATCGTCCCGCTGCTACGTAAGCAAGGTCGAGCGCGGCAGCGCCGTCACGCCGCACACCTTGCGCGGCCATAATAAAGTTCGCGAAGTGACGCGCAAACTCACTGCGTTGTCGCACATCATAAGGAAAACCTGTGCACAGCAAGGCGGCCGACAAATTCATTGTGCGCGAAACTGAAATGCGGCGCCCATTCAAAGACGCACCTTGCCCCCGCTCAGCCGCGAACATCTCGTCGCGAATTGGATCGTAGACGACACCAACCTCCAGGCGCCCTTTGTGTGCCAAACCGATCGAAACACAGAAGCATGGATAACCATGCGCATAGTTCGTCGTGCCGTCGAGCGGATCGATGATCCAGCGCCAATCGTGCTGGGCATCATGATCGCCCGGCTCGCTGGCGCCGGATTCTTCGGCCAGAATGCTGTGGCGCGGATAGTAAGTTTTTATCCGATCGATGATCAGCCGCTCGGAAGCGAGATCCGATTCGGTAACCAGATCGATTTCGCTCTTATTAGTAATTTCGATCTTGCGGCCGAAACGTTCGGCCAGCAGGCGGCCCGCATCGCGGGCTGTTTGAATAGCAAAGTCGAGCAAGTGTTCCTCTGTGTCCTCTGTGATGTGATTTAGTTTTTACCACAGAGGACACGGAGATACACAGAGGGTATTAATTGTTCTTCTCGTAATTCGGCTGTTCCTTATCGCGATAGATGAGTTTCGGCTTGCTGGTTTCTTCACCCTTTGCCGGTCCCCAAACAAGCTCGAACGAGTAGATGTTTCCGCTTTGACCTTTGCGGTATTCGATCTCTTTGGTGCGTTGCTCTTCGGCTTCGGCCCGCGTCGCGTAATTGGCGTAAGAGACTTCACCGTTCAAGCGCACGTCTTGTTCGCCATAATCGAGAGAGAACCCGCGGGCTTCAAATGGATCCATCACGTTGCGGCTGAAGTACGGCATCACTTTCTGTTTGATAAGAGAATACGTGGCCACGTCTTCCGGTTGCACGACGACATTCGACATATACCAACGGCGCTCTTCGGGGTTCTGGCTGCTGATCTCGACGCCTTTGCGATAGACCTTCGTTTCAACTTCAATAAAGAGATACGCGGTAGTTGGTTTGGGCCCCGCGATCACACGACGGGTGATTTGCGACGGCCACCAGCACAACAGCAGCAAAGCTGTCAGCAAAGAGATTCGTTTGATAGTCATTTCCGCCCTCCTGGAACGGGGGCATTTCTAAGCTGATCGCCGCGGGTTGTCAAGCTAACTTAATGATGAAGTCAGTACCACCCGCGTAAGCGGGTGGGTTAAGGAGTCATGGTACCAACAGGCTTGAGATCTTATCCCATCCGCTCACGCGGATGGTACGGACCTCATCACGAGACATCTGGGCTCCCAGCTAAAATCGATTTGATTCAAAACTATGGACTGTAGTTTCTCTGTCGCTTAGAATGTCGTGACCTCGCAATCCTAAACCAGGAGCAAACACTTGCGCAGAACAATTCACCGACACCCTCGCCTCCGGAATGTGGCCGCGGTATTGGCTCTGATTCTTTTTTTTGGGATCACCATTGCGGCTCAATCGCTCGGACCAACGGAACGCACGAGCCGTTATTTTGATTCCGTCCGAGTTTCACCGGCCCAGCTTTTTGCCTTTCTTTTGAAAATGCCCAAAGGCGGAGACCTGCACAACCATCTCTCGGGCGCCATTTATGCCGAGTCCTACATTCAATGGGCAGCGGCCAACGGCGATTGTGTGAATACGTCGACGATGGTCGCTTCGCTGCCGCCATGCACAACGGGCCAGGTCCCCGCCGCGAACGCCCTGACGAATTCGGTTCTCTTTCAGCAGATAATCGACGGATGGTCCATGCAGAACTGGCAGTTGTCGGGAGAGAGCGGTCACGATCATTTCTTTAACACGTTCGGAAAGTTCGGCGTCGCTACGTACAACCAAAATGGAGCGATGCTCGCTGAAGCAGTCACCCGAGCCGCTCACGGGCACGTGCTTTATCTCGAATTGATGTTAACTCCGGATGGCACAGCGACGGGCGTGCTTTCAAGTCAGATCGGCAACAAAGTGGGATGGGACGGCAACCCGTCAAGCACGCTGAGCAAATTGAAAAGCAACGGCATCGATGCCGCAGTGCCCCTCTCGATCAAAAATCTGAATGATGCTGAGGCCGAAAAAGATCGCCTCTTGAAGTGCGGCACGCCGCAAGCAGACCCCGGTTGCGCAGTCATGATTCGTTACATCGCTCAGGTAGCGCGCGGTGCGGCGTTGGGCCCGGTCTTCGCGCAGATGGTTACGGGCTTTGCGCTCGCGAACGATCCCAACTCGAAAGTTGTCGCGCTAAATCTCGTGCAGGCCGAAGACGGCCAGGCATCGATGCAGAACTTTGCGCTGCACATGCAGATGTTGCAATTTCTGCGGCCTTTGTATCCAGACGCGCACCTCAGTCTGCACGCGGGCGAGCTTGTTTCAGGTGTTGTCCCGCCGGCGGGTTTGACCTTTCACATTCGCGATTCTGTGATGACCGCGCAAGCCAATCGCATAGGCCACGGCGTCGATGTCATGCACGAGACTGACGCGGACGCTCTTATGCGTGAGATGGCCCGCCGCGACGTGATGGTGGAAATCTGCCTGTCGAGCAACAACACAATCCTCGGTGTTAGCGGCGCGCAACATCCGCTGGCGACTTATTTGAAGTACGGAGTCCCGGTTGCACTGGCGACGGATGATGAAGGCGTTTCACGTTCGGAAATCTCTCGTGAGTATTTGCGTGCGGTTGAAGATCAGGGGCTCGGATATCTGCAACTGAAAGCGATGGACCGCAACAGTCTTCAGTACGCTTTTATCTCTGGCGCTAGTCTGTGGAGTGATGCGAAGAAATTCGTTCCCGTCGCCCAGTGCACGTCAGATGTGGCGGCGATGAGGTTGAATTCGAGCGGTTGCCGTCAATTTGTTGAAGGCAGCGAGAAGGCAAAGCTGCAGTGGAAGTTGGAAGCAGAGTTTAGAGAGTTTGAGCGAGGATGGTGAGGCCCCGCTCAGTCACGATTTGTTGCGCCACAGTGAATGCACGAACGGCTGTCCCTTAGCAACAGCATGCCGCACTTGTCACAATGACGAAGCGTCCTTGCCCGGTCACTTGCCTTCCCTGGTCTGAGGACTGTCTTTTTCGTATTGTCAGTAGATTGCGGGCTCAGGGAGGAGAGACCTGCCGATTTGACGAGTGGTTTCGTCCCAGTTTCCAAAACTCGTTTCGAGGGTGGATTTGGATTCCCAAACCCCGGGCCAGCGAAGTTGTATACAAAAAACCGAACGCCATGCTTTCCTTCAATTTGGCCAATCTCTGAGACGTACTCAGTCCAATCGCCGATCGCAACCAAAATGTCGCCCATGGCCCGAGACAGCAGGATGTGATTCGCATCTCCGCCGTCCATCACTCTCTGGGCAGTGTTTATCCCTGCACCGCTAACATCGGGTTGTTCATTGATATCCGTATCTCGATACACCGGACCGCTGTGCATTCCCATGCGTAAACTGATTGAGGTCTGGCGTCTGACGTTGCGGGTGATTTCAATCGCGCATCGCGCTGGGGCTGAAGGATCGGCGAGAAAGACGACCGCGATACCGTCGCCAACCGGTCGGCAAATAACCGAACCATCTCCCTTTTTCCGACGGTATTCGTTGGTATTACGAACAATGTCGGTTAACTGCTGCTTTACTCCCAGCTGATCTCGCATTTTGAGCTTTGTGTACTCGACGATGTCCATGAACAGAACCTGAGCTATTTGTGGCGGGAGCAGTTCGTCGGAATCTGGAATCAGAAGTGGATCCATTTCGTGATTAGCTCAATCGGGGCAAGCCGTGGGAGTTTATCCGCGTTGGAGACTTACCCGAACGGCTTCTCAATCGACGGACTCTGCTCAGTAAAGAATTTTGGACCGTTTGGCGTAATGTACAGACAATCTTCCAGACGAATGCCAAACTCTCCATAGATCACGATCGTGGGCTCGTCGCTAAAGCACATCCCCGGTTGAATGGGCGTCTTGTTGCCGCGTACAAAATAAGTCCACTCATGACCGTCGAGACCAATGCCGTGACCAGTCCGATGCGGCAAACCCGGCGTCTTGTAATCGGGGCCAAAGCCGGCGTCCGTCAAAACTTTTCGCGCGGCGTAATCGACGGCTTCGCAGGGTGCGCCAACTTTCGCCGCGGCAAAACCTGCGTCCTGCGACTTTCGTTCAATGTCCCAAACATCGCGTTGTCTCTGCGTCGGTTTGCCAAAGACGAACGTGCGGGTGATGTCCGACTGATAACCCTCGACGGTGCAACCATCGTCCATCAAAACCATGTCGCCTTCCTGCAAGACCTGCGGCTTGCTGCTGCCGTGCGGGAACGCCGTGTACTTTCCAAAGCTGACAAAGATCCCGCCTGACACACCAAGATTGCGAAAAGCCGTCGCGCAGTTTCCGGCAAATTCCTGTTGCGTCATGCCTTCGCGGGTTGTGGCCCAGGTGGCGCGGTAGGCAACGATCGTGAGGTCGTTTGCCTTCTGCATCAGCGCCAGCTCAGCCGGTGATTTGTACATGCGGCAACCGGCAGTGATTGGTGTCGCGCTCACATATTCAAGCTTCGGAGCCGCCTGACGAATTCCATCGTAGAAGAAGAACCGCACGCGCTCTTCGATGCCAATCCGGCCTGAGCGCATGCCGCGATCTTTGAATATCTGCGCAACACGAAGATAGGGACTCTCGTCTTCTTCCCAGGTGCGAATATCGTTCGTTCCGATCTTGATCAGCTCGCGCGCGCGTGCTTCTTCAAACTTGGGACAGACCCAGGCGATGTCGCCGTGCTGCGGAATCACGAGCGCGAACATTCGCTCGCTCTGTCCCCAGCGCATGCCGGTGAAGTAGTACATGCTGGTGCCCGATTCGATGTAGATGGCGTCGATCTTCTGCTCGCCCATCAAGCGCTGGGCTTTGGCGATTCGCGCCATGCGTTCTTCATCAGTGATCGGCACGACGTCTTTGGTCATCGGCCGCAGGTTCTTAATGAGATCGGGAACGTCCTGACGTTGTTGAATCGCGTCGACTTCGTCGGAGTAAGCAAACGCGAAGTTGGGCAGCAAGGCCGCACCGGCGACACCTGCCGACGCGCGCAGAAAGTTTCGTCTGTCGATGCACATGGGCCGAGATTGTAATAGAAGGTTCGCCGCGACGCCATAAAAAGCCACGGATTTGCACTAATCGACACAGAGTTTCTCCGCGACGTTAGTGCTCATCTATTTTTCGATCTGCGTCATCTGCGTTAATCTGTGGCCGATTTTCTTTGGGCTAAATTGCTTCGCAGATTTCTACATTGGATTCTTCCGTTTGTGACGTTGCTGCTGTTTCTTTCAGTAGTTCACGCCCAACAACCCCTCCGCTGGGGCGCCGACCCCAGCGGCGGCGCGCCCTATGTCTTCAACGATCCTAATCATCCGGACCAATACATCGGTTACGAGAAGGAGATCGTGGACGCGTTGGCCGCCGCGATGGAACGCAAGCCCGAGTTTGTTCCCTCTGATTGGGAGACGCTGGTATCGGCGCTGCAACGCAATTCGTTCGATGTGATCGTCAATGGGCTCGAGCCCACCGCCGATCGTCAGAAGCAGATTCAATTCAGCAAGCCTTACTACATTTTTCAGCTCGCACTAACAGTGAGAAAAGACGAGCAGCAAATCCATTCCCTCGCTGATTGTAAAAACCGCGTCGTCGGCACACTCGGCAACACTGCCGCGTCGCGTCTGCTGCAACAAGAAGGAATTAGCTTCAAAGATTACGCAGAACCGCCGACCGCATATCGCGATCTCGAACTGAAACGCATCGATGCGGTGATCATGGATGTGCCCGCAGAAGTTTTTTACGTAAGCAAGAGTGTGACGTTGAAGCGCGCCGGCGAGCCTTTCTTTCGCGGCACTTACAACGTCGGCCTGCGTAAGGGTGACGACGCCTTGAAAACGCAGATCGATGCGGCGATCGATAAGATCATTAACGACGGGACGCTCGAACAAATTCTGCGCAGGTGGGGATTGTGGAATGACGCGCAACTTGAATTGCAAAATCGCGCGAAGCCGGGGGCGCCAAACACTGATGTCGCGTACGACATTACGTCGACGTCGTTCAACTGGCGCGAAGCGATTTGGCGACTGACACGCGCTGCGGTAGTCACGGTTCTGATCGCGTTCGGTTCGATGTTCATCGCGCTCACACTCGGCATGCCGCTGGCGATTGGCCAATGGAAAGGTCCGCGGGCGGTCCAATGGCTGTGCACAATTTACGTGGAATTCTTTCGCGGCACTCCGGTGCTGGTCCAATTGCTGTTTCTTTACTTCGGTTTGCCGACGATTGGGCTCGCGATGCCCGGATGGCTGACCGCGCTGATTGGTCTGGGGCTGAATTATGCGGCGTACGAATCACAGGTTTATCGCGCGGCGTTGGAAGCAATTCCGCGCGGACAATGGGAAGCTTCGTACTTGCTAGGCATGAGTCCGCTGCTGGCATTTCGCCGCATCATTCTGCCGCAAGCTTTTCGCATCGCGCTGCCGCCAATGACGAATGATTTCGTCTCGCTCTTCAAAGACACTTCGACGGCTTATGCGATTTCGGTTTGGGAACTCGCGACTGCGTATCGCGAGCTGGCAAATGCTTCGGGGCAATTTCTCATGCTGGGGGTCGCCGTGTCGTTGTACTACTTAGCGATGAGCTTGCCGATGGCCCACCTGGCGCGCCGGCTTGAGCGGAAATTGCAGAGACGGGAAGCGATCGAAGCAGTGGAAGCAGAGATAGTTTGAGATGTTTTATTCCCTCTCCCTTTGGGAGAGGGTTAGGGTGAGGGGGTTAGTGGCGACGTAGATGAAAAGCCCTATCGTTTCTTTTGTACCCAAGCCCGCGTATTTGAAGGAATATTTTCAATTCAGGTGGGTTCGCTGTTAGACCCTCACCCCGGCCCTCTCCCAAAGGGAGAGGGGGAAAACCAAAAATGATTCGCGTCAGAAATCTAATCAAAAACGCCAACCGGACGCGCATCCTGCGCGGAGTGTCGTTCGACGTGGCGCCGCAGACGGTGCTCGGGATTATTGGCGCATCTGGCAGTGGCAAGACGACGCTGCTGCGATGTCTCAACGGGTTGGAACGACTTGATGAGGGAGAGATTGAATGTGGCGACGTGCACCTGGATGCAAAGCTCTCTAAGAATGAATACGCCCGGCGTGTCGCCGAGCTGCGGCGAAAAGTCGGCACGGTATTTCAGCATCTCTATTTGTTTCCGCACTTAACGGTGCTCGGCAATATCATCGAAGCTCCGGTGCATGTGCTGCGCGTGCGCCGCGAAGAAGCACAACGCGAAGCGGTCGAGCTGCTTGACTCAGTTGGTTTGAAAGACAAAGCGCGGCGTTATCCGGAATCGCTTTCGGGCGGAGAGCAACAACGCGTTGCGATCGCCCGCGCCTTAGCCATGCATCCGGCGCTGCTGATGTTCGATGAACCTACCAGCGCGCTCGATCCGAAACGCAGCGCCGGATTGCGTTCACTTTTGCGCGGCACAGTCGATCGCGGTCGCACGATGGTGATCGTGTCACATTCGATCGGCTTTCTTGAAGGACTTGCCGATCAATTGTTGTACATGGAAGGCGGCGAGGTGGTGGAATTTGGAGATACCGATCAGATTTTGAAGTCGCCGAGAGATCCGCGGACTAAGGATTTTGTCGAGCAGGCGAAGTAAGCGGAGCGCGTACATCGCGAGGTCAGTACCGGGAGCGGTAGCGACCGGGTATGTTTTTCATTTTGACGATCGCGCAATCGAGGTGCGACCCGGTCGCTACCGCTCCCGGTACTGACTCCATGCCTCCGATCCGCAGCTAATTCTAAACCAGATTCATTGGCGTCGGGTTCTTAGGGTCCTTTGTGTAATCGTAAAAGCCACGGCCCGACTTTCTTCCATACAATCCGGCCATTACCATGCGCTTCAAAAGCGGCGGCGGCGCGAAACGCTTCTCGCGAAATTCATTGAACATGATCTCAGCGATGTAGTACGTCGTATCAAGCCCGACGAAATCGCCGAGCGTGAGCGGGCCCATCGGATAGCCGCAGCCGAGCTTCATCGCGTTGTCGATATCAACAATCGAACCGACCCCTTCTTCCAGTGCGCGAATCGAATCCAGCATGTACGGGACGAGCAACCGATTCACGATGAAGCCGGTTTTGTCGCTCGCGCGCACCGGGACCTTGCCCAGCTTTTTCGCGAACGAAACTGCGTCTTCATAAACGTCTGGATTGGTCAGAATGGTGCGCACCACTTCGACCAACTTCATGATTGGCACCGGATTGAAAAAGTGCATGCCGATGAAACGTTGCTGCCGCTCGGCTGAACTTGTGGACATCATCTGAGTGATCGATAACGAAGAAGTATTCGAAGCGAAGATGGTCTCCGGCTTACAGACCGCATCAAGCTCGCGATAGGTTTTTTGTTTCTCGTCGAGGTTTTCAATGATGGCTTCAATGATGATGTCACAATCAGCCAGGTCGTTGAATGAAGTTGTGCCGAACAAACGATCGCGTGTCGCTTTTTGCTGGTCCGCGGTGATTGTTCCCTTGTCGGCGAAGCGCTCCAGCGATTTTTCGATCGACGCAAATCCTTTCTGAATCAGTTCCTGCGACACTTCGCGGACGGTCGTTTCGAATCCGGCCATCGCGGCTGTCTGCGCGATGCCAGCGCCCATCAAGCCACACCCGAGCACACCAACGTTTTTGATCTTCATATGGTCTCCTTCTTATCATCCACAGTTACGCCAAGGCGGGATGGGACACATAGGTCCCATCATCTCCCCGCGGATGATTCCTCACAACGTAATATCAAAAGCTCTCGCCACCATAAAGAAGCTGACCGCAACGACGAGCAGCGCCAGAACCTGACCGACGCGCCAGGCGATCGTGACCCCCGTCGATTGGCCCGGCCGTTTATAACTCACCACGGCAGCAAGTGCGGCGCCTGATAACAATCCGCCCATGTGTGCGGCATTGTCTATGAAGCCGCGCCCCAGGAATCCGATTCCCAGATTGAGCAGGATCACCGGCAACATGCCGGTGCCGAAGGCGCGCTTGAAACCCTCGGGCAGTTCGCGCCGGTACTTCAGCCCGAACACGAACAGCACACCGACCAATCCAAACAACGCGCCCGACGCACCCGCTGACGGATCATCATGATTCTTGATCAAGAAACTTGCGACCACGCCGGGATGCGATCCGGGAATAACTGTTAAGTAACTTCCGAGCACGCCGGCGATGCCTGTCACCACCCAAAACACCGTGAACTTTGCCGACCCGTAAAGCTTTTCAACCCATGGACCAATCACCCACAGGCTGTACATGTTGATGATTACGTGCGGTAAGTTAACGTGAACGAATACTGGTGTGACCAGTCGCCAATACTCGTGATCGTAACCAATCAGGTAATTGGTCTTCGCGCCAAACGCCAACAGCACTGGTTCCGGAAATCCGGCCCACAGAACGCCGGTTGACATTCCGCTGACCTGCCACATCAAGAGAAAAATGAAAAAGTTCAGGACCAGAAAAACGATCGTGAAGATGTAAGGACGAGACAGAACGGCGCGCGCATAACTGAGATTATACCGTTCATGCAGCGGCGCGTGAGGCGGTGCTGCCTGGACCAAAGGCGCGCCGCATACATGGCAGGAAGTCTCGCCGGCGCCAATTAGGGCGCCGCAATTGCGACAGATGCTGGGCCGGCCGGGATGATTTGATTGAGCGTCAGGCAAGGAATTTGGAGTGCGCCGGCTTGACGGCGCTTTCGGCTCGGAGTTCCGCGTTTACGCGGGGTTTCAATTCGCTGAGATCCGCCTAAAGGCCGAACTCCAAACAATCCAAAGCGGCGTCAAGCCGCCGCACTCCAAAAATTACTATTCGATCTTTCCCAGGAGATTCACGAGGTCGTCAGCGTGCTCTTCTTCGACAGCCAGAATCGTCTCCATCAAGCGACGAGAAGTTGGATCATCATTGCCGAGATATTGAACGATGTCGCGATAACTATCGATGGCGATCCGTTCGGCGACCAAATCTTCCTTGATCATATCCGTCAGCGTTTCGCCTTCGACGTATTCGGCATGGCTGCGCGTCAGCAAGCCTTCCGGGTTGAAATTTGGTTCGCCACCCAGCTGCACGATCCGCTGAGCGATTAGGTCGGCATGGCCTTGCTCGTCGTTTGAGTGCTGCAAAAATTCGGCGGCCACGCCCTCAGCATTAATTCCCGAGGCCATAAAATAATGACGTCTGTAACGCAGGACGCAGACGATCTCCGTAGCCAGGGCTTCGTTCAGAACTTTGATCACAGTTTTGCGATCGGCACTATAGCCTTCAGTCACCGCGCCTTGTTCGATGTGCTGGCGCGCGCGTTCGCGCAGAGTTTTGATGTCTGTCAGAAATGGTTTATCCGCCACGATTGACTCCTCTGTTTTAGTTTGTTCCAAGGGGAAGTCACGATGTTACTAGCGCGGCGCGAGCAGGGCAAGTTGAGGTATCGGCGGCCCGACCGTCAGGGAGGGCCAGTCTCGCCAGAGGCTTCCTGGGTAAAGTTGCCCTCGCTCACGCTCGGGCTTCTGACAGGTGCTCAATCTCCGCTGACTTTTCCGCGCAGACTAATTTCGTTCGTGGCGTTCGCGTCGTTGACGACTTCCAGCGGCGCTTGCCACTGCAGAGTTTTGATTCGGCAGACGCCGGTGTTGTCTTCGCGGCAATATACGAAGGTAAAGGACACGCGCGCAGTCGCTGCACCCGCGCCCAACCCAATTGGCACTCGAATGGGAGGCGTTAGACCTTTCGCCATCTTGTTCACATTAATGGGCGCGCTCTTCAGTGATTCGCCGCCCTGTTCGATCGCAACAGTGTAACGCTGTGGCGCCGTCGGATTCAGATGATAGCCGGCGGGCAAATCAATGTTAATGATGACGGCGGCGTCCCCGGCGCGCAGCTTTTGTGAAGGTAGCTTGATCTCTTCGGCACTCGGAGCGACGTCGTTGTCCGTCGCGGTCTGGTTCGTCGCCGGTGGTTGCAGTCCTTTGATTTGAAGCGTCTTTGTTTCCTTCGTTTTCAAATCAACAACACGAATTGCGTGATTGTTCGTATCGGCGACGTAAAGCTTATCGTTCGCCACAGCCAGTCCGCCGGGTTCATAGAACGAAGGTTTTGCGCCGTCAGCCTGGCCGGGCTTTCCCAAACCGGCGAACGTTTTGACAGATCGTGACGCAGGATCCAACAACTTAATTTTGTGATTGTAGGTATCGGCGACCAGCAATTTGTCATTCCACCTGGTCAAGCCTAACGGATGTTGTAAACGAACATCGTTACCTGATGCATCCACGTCGCCAAAATCAAACAGGTCGCCGCCGACCAGCGTTCGCACCTTTGAGTTCGCGCCGAGATTAATCGCGCGAATGATGTTTGCTTCGGCGTCTGAAACGTAGAGCGTCTGGCCATCGGTTGCGAGCCCGGACGGCTGTGCGAAAGCTGATTCCCCCAGCGCACCATCAAGCCTGGCTTCGCGTCCGGAACCGGCGAACGTGGAAATTTCCTGCTTATCGAGATCCAATTTCCAAATCTGATGCGGTCCGGCCATCGCTATGTAGAGCGTGCGCCCAACCAGTTGCAAATCCCACGGCGAATTCAACGCGATCTTTGCCGCGGGTCCTGATTGGCCATACTCATGAGATTGCAAGCCAGTGCCCGCGATCGTTTGCACGGTACGCGCTTTGAGATCGATTTGCCGGATCAAATGGTTTTCAGTATCGGCGACGTAGAGGTTATTGCCGTCGAGCGCCATTCCCTGGGGACGGGAAAAGCTGGACGTTTCGAACGACCCGCTGACCATGCCATGCGCCCCGGTGCCAATCACGTCAACCAAAGTCCCATCAAGTTTGGCGATTACGATCCGATTATGGTCTGAGTCAGCGATGAACAGCCGATCGGTTTTCTCGTCAGCCAGAATTTTGCCGGGAAACGCGAGCGGCAAATCACCTACTTTCGCTTTCTCCAGCACCAGTTTCAGCGGCGCTTCGTTCAATTCGCCGCGTTTGCGAAACTCTGCGATGGTGTCGCCGACTACTTTGTCAAGCGCTTCGTAGCCGCCTTCACCGGATAATCTACCAATCACGTACCCGGCCGGGTCGATCAGGTATCGCGTCGGCCAGGCGTTGACGGCATAGGCATTCCAAATCTTGAAATCAGCGTCGTTGACGATCGGATGCTCGATCTCGTAACGCAAAACGATGCGGCGAATGTTTTCGGTGTCCTTCTCGTTTTCGAACTTTGCCGAGTGCACACCGATTACCACCAGTTCATTCGGATACTTTTTCTCGAGCTTCTTGAGATCAGGAATGATGTGCATGCAGTTGATGCAGCCGTAAGTCCAAAAGTCGAGCAGCACAACCTTGCCCTTGAGCGCGGCGAGCGACAAAGGCTTATCGCTATTCAGCCAACCGCGTCCGCCGGTCAACTCTGGCGCGCGGATTTTCCCACCTTCCTGTACTGGCATCTCCAGACCTTTCGATGAATGCAGAGAGATTGAATCGATTCTTTGTGACCAGCTTGTTGTTGCCAGAGATAGAAACAGAATAGCGGCCAAAAAAATAAAGCTGTGGCTTTGCCGCCGCACAGTGCGGTAAGCCTTTGGCTTACCGGCTCGCTGGTTGATGAAAACGCCGGAGGCTACGCCTCCACGGTGAGGCGTAGCCTCACCTCCGTCTATCTGGTGCCGGTGACGGAAAGGCAAAGCCTTTCCGCACTGTGCTGCGGCAAAGCCGCGATCTACCATCCTAACCAATTTCATTTCTAATTCTTGAGTACCTCATCCAAGCGCTCAACTGCTCTTCTTAGATGCGGGATCGTGATCGATCCGCCCACCACCAGCGCTACATTAAATGCATCCATGAATTGTTCGCGAGTCACGCCCGCCTCTGCGCACTGTTTGATGTGATAAGTGATGCAGTCGTCGCAACGCAGAACGATCGAACCGGTCAAGCCCATCAGCTCTTTTGTCTTCTTGTCGAGCGCGCCATCCTCGTACGCCTGGGTATCGAGCGCAAAGAACCTCTTGATGCCCAAATGGCCACTACCGAGAAGTTTTTCATTCATGTTCGCGCGATAAAGATCAAACTCATCCATCCCGAGAATTCCTTTCCGGCCGTTTTTGGATTGCGCCGGCAAATGTATCACACGCGCCGATGTCGCTCGAATGCCTCTCAGCGGCCCACGGCGCGGTGGCACGGGTCTCGCCCGTGAATCACGCGCAAGATGCGCGTGCCACATTCAAACTACAATACTGGCCGCGCGCCTCACTGCATTGACAGGCATCGGCCCACATGTTTTCATGCAGCCGCCTGAATCGAGTTGAGTAATGAACACCGCAGAACCCGCCGTTAGAGCCACCGCGCGCGACGAAGCAGAGCCGCAGCTGCGCGACCTTTTGTTATTCGTGGCCGGCGATCGCACGTTTGGCGTTTTCTCGGACGAGGTCGAGAGCACCGCCGAAGCGAAACATCCCACACCTTTGCCCCTCGCTCCCTCGCCAGTGCTGGGAATCGTGTATGTGCGAGGCCGCATGCTGACGCTGCTCGATCCGAGCGCGCTATCGTTTGGCGAAGCGTTGGCGTGGCCGGCGGCAGTTCCGGCGATCATTTCATTGCGGGGCGACGAACAACTGGCGCTGGCAGCCGGCTCTTTTGGGGAAACGATCACCATCTTTTCCAGCGACATCGAAATCTCATCTAATGATGAAGAGACCCAGACCAGTAAGGCCGTCGCCGGAATTCTGCGGCATGGTGGAGAGAAAATCACTGTCCTTGATGTGACGCAGCTCTTTGAAGCTGCCGTGCAACGGAAAGAACGACGACGACGACGCTTTTGAGCTTTGTCAGCGCTCCCCTTTTTGCAAGCAGGATCATATGGCCCGAATTGGCACAGCAGCTTGCGTTTAGCGCAGGCTGGCTGGCATACTTGCGACGTTAATTCCTGCTCTCGCGCCACACTGATGATGGCGCCGGTCCGTGCTGGAAGGCGACGACGTTCGGCTGAAGAGAGAGTGAGGTTAGTTGTCAACAGTTAGGAGCGGCTCTCGCCGAAGCTAGAGCACCGGATGCGTCGCGTTCCACCGCGAAGGTTTACTTCAGATAGCGATTGAAAGACCCACATCCGAGCCTCCCTTAGCACAGAGGATTAGAATCAGAAATGGCTACGAAACTTTATGTAGGGAACCTCTCGTTCCAGACAACCAGCGACGAGTTGAAAGATCACTTTGCGCAAGCAGGGACAGTCGAATCAGCATCGGTGGTAGAAGATCGCATGACGGGCCGCTCGCGCGGCTTTGGGTTTGTCGAGATGGCCACCGCCGAAGAAGCAGCGGCGGCAATCGAGCAACTCAACGGCAAAGAATTTGGCGGTCGTAATTTGACTGTCAACGAAGCACGCCCGCGAACTGATCGGCCAGGCGGCGGTTACGGCGGTAATCGCGGCGGCGGTGGTGGCTACGGCGGTGGTGGTGGTGGCGGTGGTGGTTACGGCGGCGGCGGTGGTGGCCGAGGCCGCGATAAAGATCGCGGCGGTCGCGGCGGCGGTGGTGGTGGCGGTCGGAACGACCGCGAACCACGCTGGTAATCCAGCGCAAGCCTCCAGCCAGCATGATTTAGTCGGACCACAAGGCAAGGACGTACAAAAATTAAGAGGCAAAGATGAATTGGCGCGCGGGCGCGTCGGATTCAATCTTTGCCTTTTTGTTTTGGAGTGCGGCGGCTTGACGCCGCTTTGCTTTGGCGGTGGTCGCCGTTAAAAACGCGAGAACCAAAGCGCCGTCAAGCCGGCGCACTCCAAATTACTTCCGTGCCTCAGGCTTGATTTTCATTGTCAAACGTTGACCATCGCGCATTACTTCGACTTCGTACTCTTGCCCGGCTTTCATCTCGCCCAGCGCGTAGGTGTAATCGTAGACGTTCTTCACGTCACGCCCGGCAAGCTTCACAACTCTATCACCCGCCTTCAGACCTGCTTTCGCCGCCGGTGAATCATCACGCACGCCATCGAGTTTCAATCCATCATTCGAATCCGCGTAGTTCGGAATCGTGCCGAGATATACGCGAAATCCGCCCGAGCGTCCCTGCGGTTCACTTTTCGCAACAGTGTAGGTTGGTCGTTTATCGTTCTTGTCAATGTCGCGAACAATGCGCTCGACGAACTCGACGATGCGCGCCTCACCTTCATAATTGATCTTGTCGGCCGTGTCCGAAGGCTTGTGATAGTCGTCGTGAGTGCCGGTCCAGAAGAAAAGCACCGGAACCTGTTTCGAGTAGAACGATGAGTGATCGCTGGGGCCAAAGCCGTCTTCATTGAGCGTGAGTGTGAATGGTACCCCGAGACTCATCGGCAGTTTAGAGAGTTCCGCCGTTACGACGGGCTGTCCGTCGGCGCCTATCACGATCGGAAACCCCGTCAGCGATGCTTGGCCGTTCAGGCTCACTTGATAGTTCGGCGAGCCTGACGCGTTCAGATTGCTGGCGGCAGCGGCTCGGATCTTTTCCACGGTGTTTTCGCTTTGAATTATTGAACGCCACTCCGGCGCGGTGCCCACTCCGCCCACGATTAACTTCGAATCCTGCAGCCGCCCGATCATGTCCATATTGATCATCGCGACCGTCTTCGCCAGCGGCATAATCGGATGATTCACGTAATAGTCCGATCCGAGCAGCCCTTCTTCTTCACCGCTGAACGCGATGAAAACGATGGTGCGCCTTGGCTTTGGGTTTTGCGTAGAGAGCACGCGCGCGAGTTCGATCAATCCGGCAACACCGGAAGCGTTATCGTCCGCGCCGTGATGAATCTCGCCCTCTCGTGGCGCCAGACTGCCCTCGCCACCGCGACCGAGATGATCATAATGCGCGCCGATGACAATCGCTTCTTCGTTCAAGTCGCTCAGGATTGGATCGCTGCCGCGCAGGATGCCGACGACGTTGTATGAAGGCGATTCGCGGCGAACGACGTCGACAGAGAGGGAAACTCTCTTCGGAATCGGCAGACTGGGAGTTCTAGCCTTCGCGCTTTTCTCATAACCTGACAATCCTTCGGCGCCGCCGAGAAGGGTCGCCGCCGCGCTGCGCGAAATGACCACTACGGGCAATCCAGCCTCACCAGCGTTGTCATAGGACAAGCGAGAGAGGCGATCATCATTCAAATTATTTTCGCCGCTTATCAGTACCAGGGCGCGCGCACCCGCGGCGCGCGCGGCAGCAACTTTGAATCTAAGTTCACCGGCACGGGCAAATTGGCCGTGCGGATTATCTCCGTCTGGCGTTCCCTCGAAAATAATCGCAACGCGATCCCTGGGAGAGACTGCGTAGTCGTCGTACTTTAGTTCCGGAGCCGAAATTCCATATCCGGCAAAAATGAGCGCGTCACTTTCGATCTTCGCGTTGCTCGAAAAGCCCAGCGGCATCCAATCTGTGCCAACGCGCAGAGTCTGGCGCGACGTCATCTGTGGCGCATCGAGCACTCCGTGGCTTGTAATCGTTAAAGCATTATTCTTACCCAGTTCAACCTGAGCCACATACGGAAACGGCTGAAAGTATGGCGTAAGACTTTCAATACTCGAGCGCGTGGGACGCGTGGGACGCGTGGGGCGCGCGGGCGGGAAAACTGCACGCAACAAACCGAGCCGATTGAATTCACCGGCGATGTAATTCGCCGCTTCGGTTGCTCCGGGTGTGCCCGTGCGCCGTCCTTCTAGCGCATCCGATGCGAGATAGGTAATGACTTGTCGCAGACGATCGACGCTGGGCGCGCTCGTCCCTGGTTGCTGCGCGAACGCGAGGGCAAAAGCGAGCGTGATTATTGAAAGAAGACCGAAAAACTTGTGACGCATATCTACCTCTTAATGCTTCTTGCCTAGCCCCAGAGGTGTTGGGTTCCGTTTACTTAAAGCCTTAACCTGGATGCCGATGAAGCGTGATGCATCGGCGCTGAACGCGATGATGTCTATGCCACGAACGTTTCGTACCTTTGGCATTACGTTCCAACCCAGCAATGACGGTTTGCAACAGCATTAGTACAAACCGACATTTCCTGTGATCTGCGGATTGAGACTCAAGGACATGTTGTTCTTGCGGAGTCCCTTGCGTTCGGACTATGCAGTTGTCTCAATTCGTGGCAGCCTAATTCTCATCCTTTCCTTCAACGCGACAATCAACAGAACCTTTCCAAAGTCGAAGGCGCAACTCATCGCCGACAGACATTGTAGCTGCCTCCCGGATCACGCGGCCCTGCTCATCATGAGCTATGGCATAACCACGCTCAAGCACTTTTAGCGGCGACATCGCGTCGAGAGACGACGCACGCAAAGCCAGTTGTCTTTTGGCATTGTCGATGCGAGCCATCATGGCCGCCTCATGCGATTTCCTGAGTGAGCCAAATCGCTCGCGCGCCGCTGTCAAGACTGAGCGAAGCTGCCTTGGTGAAACGCCGCGGTTCGCATCACCCAAACGATGATGGGCGGCCTGCAGAGCTTCGCGCAACGACGCTTGCAGACGATATTCGGCGGCGCCCGCAGTCGTCAACGCGTCACGCACCCGACCGGCGACGGCATCGAAGGCGTTTGAGAGCGCGAGCTCCTGAACTTCATTGCGCGCGCCGGCAATGCGATATTGAATCGATCGCGCGAGCGTCGCGCTCAACGAACCAAGCCGGGCGCATAATTCACTTTCGTGCGCCGCTACCATCTCGGCTGCGGCGGACGGCGTCGGCGCGCGCATATCGGCCACAAAATCCGCGATCGTGAAATCAGTTTCGTGGCCAACCGCTGAAATTATCGGTATCGCCGAAGAGCGAATTGCGCGGGCGACGGCTTCTTCGTTGAAAGCCCAAAGATCTTCGATCGATCCGCCGCCGCGGCCGACAATTATTACATCGATCCCACCGTCAAAACTGCTCTGCTGCAGAGACTGCTGATGATGTTCGTTAAGGGACCGGATTGCGCGCACAATTTCGCGTGACGCGCCCTCGCCTTGTACGCGTGCTGCCGCAATCAGGATATGGACAGAGCGCGTGCGGCGCGAGATGACGTGCAGAATGTCGCGAATCGCCGCGCCGTTGGGCGAAGTTACGACCCCGACGCGTTTGGGAAAGATCGGAATCACGCGCTTTAGTTCAGCTGCGAACAAACCTTCTGCTTGCAGGCGCGCTTTCGTTTGTTCGAAGGCGAGTTGCAGCGCGCCGGCGCCGACCGGCTCGATCGATTCGACGATGAGCTGGTATTCGCCTTTGGGTTCATAAACGCTTAGACGGCCGCGCGCGCGCACCTGCATCCCATCTTCAAGCCGAAAACGAATTCGCTGATTGCTGCTGCGATAACAAGCCGCACGCAGTTGCGCGAATTCATCTTTCAGAGTGAAGTACCAATGACCGGAGCTGTGCGCGCGAAAGTTCGAAGTCTCGCCTTCGACCCAAACGGACGCGAATCGCTTTTCCAGCGCGCCGCGAATCTGCGTCGTTAACTCCGACACACTTACGGGCCGACGTTCAGTTTCATCGAAGAGCGATGCGAGCAGCGGTTGCGACATTCAAGTAAGCGATTCGAGTTCTGATTACGATGCTAACATCCCGAAAAGCGAAACTCTAACTACGCTAAAGTCTTGGTAGTAACCGGATTTCCGCCGGCGCGAAATGTACTGAAAACCAAAGCGATCCACGAAACAACACGAAATATCACGAACCGTTTGTCTTAGTGTTCGTTCGTGTGGATTCGTGGATCGATGTTCTTGCGTGCCATTTCTCAAATTACGCGATTCAGAGATTTTTCTCGAAGTTCTCAAAATCCCGGCGCCAACAAATTGATCATCCTCGCCGGATTCTTGATCTCTTGCTTCGTCATCCATTCTTCGGTCTGGGCGACCAGTTGCCGCCCGCGATCACCGCCCAGCATTTCTCCTAAACGACATCGTGCGGCCACCGCGTACAGCCGCATGTCGGCAGCTTCGAAATCCTTCAGCGCTTTTTCCGTAAGAGTTAGCGCCCGCGCAGTGTCGCCTTGTTGCTTTGCAAGTCCGGCCCGAATCAAAGTGGCGAGCGGGTTCGCATAAGCCATGTTTTCCCGTTCGATTTTTGTCGCTAATTTTTCAGCCAGCCGCAAACGCCGTTCGCGCTCTTTTCCAAAAGCACTGGCGAGCGCCAGGCGCGCGCGCAGTTGCGTCGAATCAATCCGTAGTCCCTGAATGCGCAGCAGCATCGATTTTTCCAGCGGCCGGATCTGCGACTCGATGTGCTTCCACGCGACTTCATAATCGCCGGTGTAAAGCTCGATCTGCGCCAGCGCGACCAGCGAGCTGTAATGCTGTAAATGAAAACCCTCGCGCGGCCAGGTTGTCATTGCGGCGATCACCTCATCACGCGCGCGATCCGGCTCGTCGCTTGCTAACCAGATCGCATTCAATCGCGTGCGCAAATCAGTCGCGGCAAAAAGATTACCCTGTTCCAGGGCCGCGGAAAGAAGTTGCGGCACGCGCCGCGACACTTCAACCATCTCGCCGAGATACAGCAACGACGTCAGCATGAAGCGATTTGCGATCGTCAATTCCCACGTTACTCCGGTGCATTGATCGCGCAAGACTTCGGCGGCGCGTTCGCAGTACTCCGCGGCTTCCTTCCAATGGCCCATCAGATAGGAACTCAACCCGCGGGCCCAAATTGCCAGGCCCTTCGCATGAGGATTACCCGCGCGCGCGGCAAGTGTCTCAGTCTTCTCGATCAGTTCGGCAACTCGCTCCCGAGCAGCGCCGCCGCCACGCGCCGCGGCCTGACTTACTTCGAACGCCATCGCGCGCGCTATACGCGAGATTTCACCGGCGCGCAACGCGAGCAGCAGATGCAAACTTTGAAAGTCGGCGCCGCGAATCAGATCAACTACGCCCAGTCCGGCCGCGACGGCCCAGCAAATGTCGATGCGCAAGAGATCAGATTCCGAAATCATCGCCGCCGGCCGTTCGGTGAAGCTCAAGCCCCGAAACTTAATAAACAATCGGCGCAATGCGAGCGACAGCAGGGCGCGCTTTGGACCTTTAGCGAGACGAAAACCTACGGACTCCATGACGACGCGAAACACTTCGAGCCCTTCTTCGATGTGTCCACCCATCAATAATTGTGCGCCGGCTCGTTGTCGCAATTCCAGGGCGCGACTCGCCGGAGCTGTCTTCGCGGTTTCGAGAAATTCTCTGGCGGCTTCGGCCGGGCGGCCGGCGTTGGCGAGCGCATCGCCGAGACCGATTTTCAATTCGACGAGATTTGCGGCGTCCGGTTTCAACTCGATCGCGCGACGGAAGTAGAGCGCTGCGCGATCGAATGCCAAAGCGCTCGCGGCCTTTCGCCCGGCCGCTTCGGCATGCAGGGCGGCGCGATCAGTTTCGCCCGCGCCGAGATAGTCTTCATACAGACTCTCCGGATCGTCGAGCCCGCGGGCCTCGATCGTTTGTGCCAGCCGGCGATGAATTTGTCGGCGCTCACCGTCGTCGAGCAGAGATCCAATCGTTTCGCCGATGCGATCGTGATAAACCTCGATGCCGTACTGCGTGCCGCCGCTGCGAATGAATTGCGCCGACCGTAAAGGGGTCAGGAATTGAAGTGGATCACCGGACACGCCTGACGCATTAAGCGCGACCGCTTCATCAACCGGACGACGCGCCACGGCGAGCACATTCAGGACTTGTCTCGCTCCCGCCGGCAAATGCTTCATGCGTTCTTCCAGCATTGTCGTCAGCGAGATCCCCGCCGTGGCGGTGCGCTCGTTCATCATTCCATAGTGGGTTAACTGCTCGAGCAGAAACGGACTGCCGGCCGCTTCATGGACAATCGATTCAATGAACGGCTCGCCGGAAACATCGGCGGCCGCGAAAAGCGAACGCGTCAATTCTCTGGCTTCGCCGCCAGCCAATGGTCCAATAAACAGTTCGCGACAATTTTCGCTTCCTGCTTGTAACAGGAGTTGTTTGAGAAAAGGCTTCTCCTCAATGTCTTCGGTGCGAAAGCCGGCGACGAGCAACAGCGGCGGCGCATCAGGTGGCCGCAGCAATTCTTCCAGCAGGAAAGTGCTGTCGGCGTCCGCCCATTGCAGGTCGTCGATATAGAGGACCAGCGGTTGCCGCGTAGCGACGTTGACAAGCAGTTCGCGCAACGCGTCAAAGGCCTGACGCCGCAGCGTGAACAGATCGATCGTCTCAGGTTGCGCAGAGCGAGCATCGAAGATCGAATCAACCTGCAGCATCACCGGAAAAACTCGCGCGAGCGCGGCCCGGTTCCGCGGCATCAGGCTTTCCGCTTTCGCCCGTCGCAGCGAAGCGAGGTGCTTGCTCAGACTGTCAACCACCCCATCGAGCGCCTTGTACGGAACTGACTCGCGCTCATAACAACGACCTTGCAGGATGATCGCGTTGCGGGTTTTCTCTCTTAGTTGCTCAAGGAAAATGCGCGCGAGCGTCGATTTGCCCATCCCCGAAATGCCGTGGACGTAAACCACGACAGTTTGGCCTTCCCGAGTCGCGCGAAAAGCGTCGTGCAATTCGGCGACCTGCCGTTCGCGGCCAATAAACGACCCCGCGCCTATCGATGGCAGTGTGGTTACGGACGAGCGTGGGATCCCCAGAGCGCGCATGATTTCGCGGCCCGCCGGTCTGGTGTCCGCGTCCCGCCGCAACAACCTCATGCAAAAATCGTTAAGGTCGCGCGGGACCTCGGGATTAATCTCTCGCGGCTGAATCGGGTCGCGGGTCTGCTTGCGCAGCATCACTTCAAAAAATTTTCCGCGGAAAGGAAGGCGGCCGGTCAATGCCTGGTACAAAATGACGCCCACGCTGTACCAATCACTAGCTTTCGAGATTGCGGTTTGCGCGCCCTGCTCAGGTGACATGTAGTCAGGAGTTCCGGCAAGCAAGGTCTCGTGAAGTTCAGGATTAATGTCTTCCACCAAACCGAAATCGAGGATAACGACACGCCCGTCTTCAGTGACGAGCACGTTCGACGGTTTGATGTCGCGATGGAGTTTGCCCATTTCATGCAGGCGATTCACTCCTTCGGCAAGCTGGCGCAGCGCCGACCGCAGACGATTTTCATCCAGCAGATAATTTGCGGCGATAAGCGAATCATCGTCCGTTTCGAGTGGCCGCTCCATTTCTTCAAATGAAAAGCTCGAGCTGTCAAAAATCTCGGTATCGGCTTCCGATTCAGCAGGCTTGATTGAATGCTCGCGTGGTACCGGTAGGGTATTATCGACGTCAGTCGCGGGTGAGCCCATCGTGTCCGGCCGTACGTAATTAATAAACGTGACGCCCTTTACCAGTTCCATCGTGAAGAACCAGTCATCACCATCAGACATCAATTCGTACAGCGTCACGAGATTCGGATGCGAAACGTCGGCGAGCGAACGAAACTCTCGTTTGAAGCGATAGATGTGCGCGGCTTCGGCGCGCGTCAGGGTTTTCAGCGCCACGACTTTGTCCATCTTGCGATCGTGTGCTTCATAAACGACGCCCATGCCGCCCGTACCCAGGCGTCGAAGCAAGGTGAAGCGTTCAGTACCGACGAATTCTCTGGCGGGCTTTACCACGTGGGGACCTCTGATGCTGGAGCGATGACGCGAACCTTATTGACAGATGCGCAATTGTGCCTTACATGAATTGAGCAATCAAATGTTAGAGCAGCGAGTTGGACGCGCATCTTGCGCGTGATTCCACGGGTGGGACGCCCGTGACACTTTTCAAGATTAGTGAAGGAGTAAGATGGACTGGCGCGCATTGCTAACAACGTTCGGCGTAATTTTTCTGGCTGAGATGGGTGACAAGACCCAGATCGCCGCGATGACGATGGCCGCAGAAAAGAAACGGCCCTGGGAAATTTTCATTGGCGCTTCACTGGCCCTGGTCGCTGTTTCGGCAATCGGGGTGATCGTGGGCAGTGTGCTTAGCCAGTATCTGCCGCTCGAGTGGATCAAGCGCGTGGCTGGCGCGGCGTTCATCATCATCGGAGTTTTGATCTTGATCGGAAAGTTTTGAGCGGTTTTTGGCTTGACCTGCTCCCTCTCCCTTTGGGAGAGGGCCGGGGTGAGGGTTTAGCGGAAGTGATGAAGTTTTTTGTTTGTTTTGTGGAGGCTAAGGTCCAATGAGTATTTGCGCGCCGCTAGTCCCTCACCCTCTCCCAATGGGAGAGGGAACAGAATTCTTTTGGAACTAACGCAAAGAGTTCCGAACTAAATGCCACAGACACGACACGTTGAAAGACACTTCACCGCGGGCGAAACTGTGCGCGACATCGTGATCGGCATGTCCGACGGATTGACGGTCCCGTTTGCGCTCGCGGCAGGATTGACCGGAGCAATCAACAGCGCCGGGATTATTGTGACGGCAGGTCTGGCTGAGATCGCCGCCGGTTCGATCGCGATGGGTCTGGGTGGCTACCTGGCGGCCAAGAGCGACGCCGAGCATTACGCGAAGGAACGCGAACGAGAGCATCGGGAAGTAAAAGAGATTCCCGAGGAAGAAATGCGCGAGGTGGCCCAGGTGTTTCATTCTTATGGCCTGAGCCCGGCGGAGAGCGCGCCGATCGTCGAAGCGCTTTCAAAGCATCCGAAGAAATGGGTCGATTTCATGATGCGCTTCGAATTGGGCTTGGAGAAACCTGATCCGAAACGAGCGTTTGTTAGCGCATTAACGATCGCGCTGTCATACATCGCGGGCGGTTTGATCCCGCTCGCACCCTACATTGCTGCGGCATACTTACATCGCATCACGGTCGCGACGGCGCTTTTGATCTCAGTCGGCCTGACGGTGCTGGCGTTGCTGATTTTCGGATTCATCAAAGGGCGTTTTACCGGTACGCGGCCACTGCGCAGCGCCTTGCAGACGGCGTTAATAGGAAGCTTGGCGGCCGGCGCCGCGTTTCTGATTGCGCGGGCGATTTCGTGAGGAACTCCCTCGATGCATTTTGAGATTGTCGGAAGAATCTCTGAGGTCGAGACCATAGCCGCTGGTCCCAGCGTTAGAATCCGAAGTATCTTACGCAAACGATACGGAAGAGGTCGCTGGAGAAAGTTGAAAGGAGTTGCCACTGTGCGGCTTTGGGATGGTACGATACGACTTGCCGAAATCCACTGGTTCGAAGCGCATGGAATAGGCAAGCGGAAGATGCGAATCAAACGCTATTTGGACTAAGAAAATGGCTAAGAAAAATCAGGAACCCAAGTTTGCCGTCTGCATTAGCTCAGACGATCACGATTTGCTAACTCCGCGCCGGATTTACCACGTGCTGCCTGATGAGAGCGCGGCAAAATCAAATTACATTCGAGTCGTCGACAACGAAGGTGAAGACTACCTCTACCCCGCCGATTATTTTTTGTTTATTGAGCTACCGCGCAAAGTTGAGCTGGCCCTACTTAAAGCTGCTTAGATCATTGCGTACCGCAGCTCACAACCTCGTGATTGAATCGACGGCTCGCAAGTCTTCCTGGAAAAATGATCATGTCTGAAACTCTCAAATCGAATCTGATCTTGGAAGACGGCTACCAAGCCATGGCCGACGATGAAGAAAGCGAAGCGGAGGCATTGGAATGGGCCGAAGCAACTATTGAAGACGTCGCCGATGAACCACACGGAAGTTTGACGGACTCGTCGAACAATACCCGTTAACACAATGGAGGTCACGTCAATGTTATCGGATGACCAGAAACAGAAGGTCCTGTCCCTCATCAATGAAATCGAACAGTCCATTGTAAGGCATGCCGACAAGGACATCGGGATTGGTTCTTTGTGTATGAATATTACAGAAGAGTCCAAAAAACTAACCAATTCATCTGATTCACTGACGCCAATATTGCGCACCGCTCTGGTTATCAACTGGAAAGAGTCTGCAATGAAATCAAGATATGATCTTTTCAGGAAGAACTTTCCAAACATAACAACGCTTGCAGCTCTCAAGCAGGCCATGGATAGCACGGACGCTCTGGAGTTTTGCAAGAAATATCTCAACATCAACGCCGCGAGTGCAGCCGCAGATAAGAATCCAAAGTATTGTTTATTGAGAGAGCTAACCGATGGCTTTCTCGAATATCAAAAAGAACACGGTCTGTCCTCGGAAATTAAGGCAATCAGACATTGGAGCGCTCAAGTGAAACCCGAGGATGTGAAAAATGATGCCATCGGGAAGAGGCATGGTGTTGGCCCAGGAGTAGTCGGGAACATAAAACTCAATCTGGGTGAACGTGTAATCAAACCCGACCGACATGTTATCGGTGTTATGAAGGAGTTCCTCAAAGTAGACATCCCTTTTGAACGTTACAACGAGTTCGCGAGGTTTATTGGGAAGGATCCCAGATACTTGGACTGTATTCTTTTTGAGTTCGGGAAGGTAAAGAGTATATCTGCCCAAGCGTGTACTGAAGTCCAATCCGAGTAAACCCGCTAGTCTGCGCCATGAACCTTCACGTCGGCACCAGCGGCTACAGCTACAAAGAGTGGAAGGGCAACTTCTATCCTGAAGATCTGCCGGCGAAAGAGATGCTGTCCTATTACTCGCGTCGTCTGCCCGCCGTCGAAATCAATAACACGTTCTACCGCTTACCACAGGCGTCGATGATCGAGAACTGGAAAGAGCAAGTACCCGAGGACTTTCGCTTTTCAATTAAAGCTACCCAAAGAATCACGCACATCAAACGATTGAACAACTGCGCGGACGAGACGAAGTATTTGTTAGAGACTGCGGCGTTGCTTGAACAGCGTTTGGGAGTCGTTTTGTTTCAACTTCCACCGAACGCAAAGAAGGACGCCGATCGGTTGAAAGCTTTTCTGGGATTGCTACCGAATGAAACGCGCGCGGCGTTCGAGTTTCGTCACGAATCATGGCTGGACGATGAGATTCGCGAAATGCTGCACATGAAGGATTGTGCGCTCGTCGTTTCGGACACTGACGAAAAACCTTTGACTGAGATCATCAGCACGGCTGCGTGGGGCTATCTGCGTCTGCGGCGAACGAATTATGAAGAAAAAGATCTGGTCGAGTGGATGAAGCGGGTGAAGAAAGAAAAATGGAGCGACGCCTTCATCTTCTTCAAACATGAAGACGAAGGCATCGGTCCAAAACTGGCGGCGCAGTTTCTGAAGCTAGCAAAAGACTAGCCACAAAAAGGCACAGAAAGCACAAAAACAAAACCGAGGGCGTCTCGATCTCATTTTGTGCTTCTTGTGCCTTTTCGTGGCCTGATCTTTACTTAATCTTCACGCCCGCGCCGATGCGGATGTTGTCTTGCCGTGTGCTATTGAAGAACGTCGGCAGATAATCAACCTGGATCGCGCGAATGTCGATATGCTCGCCTGCGTGGACATCGAGACCACCACCGAGCGCCATCGCGAAGGCTGTGTCGGCCTTCTTTTGGTTGCCCAATGTGTCGTCAAAGCCCACGCGCATGTGCGTCACGCCCGCCATACCTTCCACAAATGGCGTGATCCCTGACAGCCGCCAGTTGTATCGCGGACCAATCATTAAGTCGTAACGTTGTGCTCTCGCACCAAACGCGCGACCGGTTGTGGTATCGACATAACCCGCGTTGTTATAGGTCGCGGTAAAGCTGGTCACGATGCCGACGTGGCGATTAAGGTTTTGATTGAACTCAGCGTTAAAGCCGTTATAGTTTTGCCTCTGATCGGCCAAAGTAACTGAGTTGCCATTGAATGTGCTCCGGCCGTTACGATCAAACGTATCCGCGTTGTTGTTCGCTCGCTCGTACGCATAGCCCACGTAAAATTCATAGTGTGAATAGTCGTTGCTTTGAGCGAATGCCGCAGGAGCGCAAACCAGCGCCACCAGGAACAAGAGAAATAATCTGGTCATTGAGGAAAAGCCTCCTTGTCAGTAACCGTTAATGCAAACTTGGGGTTTACGGTTACATTCATACTACGAATGCGGAAGAATTCCCAGATTTTTCGAGCGATTGTTCGTTTGATAGTTCTTAAGGCTGCCGCGAAGTCGCGTTGCCCTCTTCGAAATCGTAAAGCGGTATGGAGCGATTAACCAAAATCTTGTTCAGCAAATTAATCCTGCTCTGCGTTAGCGTGACGCTGGCGGCGCAGGCGCCGGATGCGCTTAAGGAAGCGCAAAGACTGACGCGGGTCGCGCAGGTGGCCGAACAGCAAAACCGTTATGACGATGCGATCAAGGCTTATGAAACGATCGCGGTCATCGCGAAGAGTTCGCCGGCGATCGCGTCTGGCGCGCTTTTGAGCGCCGGCAATATCTACATGGGCACCGGAAGATTCGAGAAGGCCGCCGCCTCTTTTCGGGCAGCGATCTCATTCGATGCAACCTCAGCCGAAGCGCAGAACAATCTGGGAGAGGCCCTGGGCGAATTGAAGCAATACCAGTTGGCCCTCAGAGCTTTCCAACAAGCGGTTGCGCTCGACGGGTCTTTCGTAAAAGCGCGTTACAACATGGGTGTGACTTACGATCGGTTGGGCCAGATAAAGTATGCCGAGTTTGTCTATCGGATTCTGATTCGCGACCATCCGGATTTTCCCCTGGCGTATGACAGCCTGGCGGTCGCCCTCTCAAAGTCCGGTCGCGCGCGCGAAGCAATTCCGTTTCATCAAAGGGCGATCAGCCTCAATCCAAAGGACCCTTCCTTCTATTTCAACTCGGCAATTAGTTATTTGATGCTGGGCGATGTGAAGAACGCCCAGGAACAGAAAGAGCAGCTTCAGGCGCTAGACCCCGTGATGGCGGAACACCTGGCCGTGATGATCGCCAAGCGTCAGAAGTAATCAAAACAGTCAGCCACAAAAAGGCAAAAAAGCACAAAAGAATGAGTACTGTTCAGCTCTTCTTTTTTGTGCTTCTTGTGCCCTTTCGTGGCCTACTTCGTTACGCTCTTAGAAATTTCCCTGACAGCCTTCGTGGCTGCAATCGCAATCAAGTTCGATTGTGTCGCCGGTGCCTTCGCACGACGCGCTGCAGTATTTTCCGCCTTCTTGTGGCGGGCACGAACACGGTGGGTTCTTGCATTTTTTTTCGTCAGCCATTTGTTACTCTCCTATGAGTTCCTTCTGGAAAAATTGCCTGTTAGGGGCGAGGCGAAGCTTAACACAATCGTGGCGTCGATTGGTAAGGGCGATTTGCCGAAACTCTCACACCACCGATAAGATCGTCGCGCAATTTTTCAATTCGGATTATTGAGGGGGCCGAAAGTGGATCCACAAAATGCGGCGGCCAGGGAAACTCCGCCGCCGATTCAGATGCTTCAGATCATGTCAGGGTTTTGGATTTCGCGCTGTGTTTATGTTTTAGCGAAACTCGGGATTGCCGATCTTATCAAAGACCAAAGTAAAACCGTGGATGAGTTGGCAACCGCAACCGGCGCACATGCGCCGTCGTTGTTCCGTGTGTTGCGCGCGGTGGCGTCCATCGGAGTTATCTCGCAGGATGACCAAAATCGCTTCGGCGCAACGCCGTTGTCGGATACGTTGCGATCCGATGTGCATGGATCTCTGCGCGCCTTCGCGATGACTGAGCTTGGTGAGGAACATTATCCGGCGTGGGGCGAGTTGCTTCACAGCGTGCGCACGGGGGGCATTGCTTTCGAAAAAGCATTCGGCCAACCGGTGTGGGAATTCTTTGCGAACCATCCGGACAACGCAAAAATTTTCAACGATGCGATGAGCGGCATGACCGCGCAAGCCAACGAGGCTCTTCATGCAGCTTACGATTTCGCCAATATCAAGAAAATCATGGACGTGGGCGGCGGGCATGGCGGCTTGATTGCTTCAATTCTGCAGAAGAACCCGGAGATGCGCGGCGTCCTGTTCGATTCGCCGCAAGTCATCGAAGGCGCGAAGGCATCCGTCGAAACGTCGGGCGTTGCGGACCGCTGCGATTTGGTCGGCGGCGATTTCTTTCAGTCGGTCCCGTCGGGTGCGGACGCGGTTATCTTGAAATGGATCATTCACGATTGGAACGATGAGCAGTCGGTCGGGATTCTGAAGAAATGTCATCGCGCGCTGCCGGACAACGGCAAATTGATTCTGGTCGAAGCCGTGGTCCCGGCCACCAGCGAACCACACTTCAGCAAGTTCATCGATCTGAACATGCTGGTAATGACCGGCGGTCGCGAACGAACTGAAGCAGAGTTTCGCAAGCTTTACGAAGATTCTGGTTTCACGCTGACGCGAGTAGTACCCACAGAATCCCCGTTCAGCGTAATTGAAGGCCGCAAGGCTTAGAGTAGTGAGCTACCGGGGCCAGAGGTGGTCTGGCCCGGCAGGCTCGGCGAGATGAGGACTTTCGTTGGTGAGTCACTCGGGCGCGCCGCGTGATTTTAAGAGCTTCGCTATGTCATCTTGCGCTGCGTTAAGTGCCAGCGCAGTTTTCCCTTCTTTATTTTTCAAACTCATGTCCACGCCGGCGTTAAGAAGCAAGCGCACACTCTCGACATCATTCGCACGCATTAGGGCGCTCCAGCCATCATCATCCACGGCGTTGAGGTCAGCTCCGGCATCGATCAGGATCTTAACCGACTCTGGTTTTCCGTTTTCTGCGGCTCGCATGAGCACCGTCGTGCCGTCATCCTCTTTCGCATTCGCTTTTGCGCCGGCATCGAGTAATGACCTGACGACCGTTGCGTCATCTGTCTGTGCCGCTTGCACGAGCACTTGATTAAGTTTTTCCTCTTTCAGGTTGAAGGTGCCGCCTGCCTCTATTAGTGCTTTCAGAGTCTGACCTCTTCCCGAACGTGCAGCGATAGTCAGGGCGCTTTCGCCGGCCTGGTTCTGGGCCGCGACGTCAGCGCCGGCGGCCAGGAGCAACTTGACGATTCGCGGATCGTCATTTTCAGCCGCGTGCATTAGCAGTGTATTGCCGTCATCCTCCATGGCGTCGATTCTCGCTCCGGCATCAATCAGCTCTTTCACAGTCGCAAATGAACATACGCCGACCACGTTTGTGAGCACGGTGACGCCCGACTCGTCCTGAGCGTTAACGTTGGCGCCTGCTCGAATCAAATCGTGAACCAGCTCGGGTGTCGCGTCTGCGCCCAGATACATCAACGGAGTACGACCATACTTACCGAGGCTGTTGATGCTGGCTCCGGCTGACAAGAGGACGCTTACCATTTCGCGATTGTGATTTTCGATTGCGTACGACAACGCATTCGCATTTGTGTACTTGTCCCACGCATTGACGTCTGGTGTGACGGGAATGAGCTCTTTGACCGCGTTAAGGTCATCTTTGTAAGCTGCTTTGGCCAGGGGATCCGCGGGCTCGCGCATCGCGACTGCTCCACTAGTCACGTTGACAACGTCGGAACTTTCCGCCCTCACTTCCACTTCAGTCGTGATCATGTGAATCGTTAGATCCACATCGACCGTCTGGTTCGAGTCCACGGACAAATCCAGGTTCTTCATTTCGATTACTGAAAACCCTGGAGCGTCGACTGTCAGGCTGTAGGCGCCCGCTTCAAGCAGTGAAAACTTGTAAGCACCATCGTCCTGCGTAACATAGACGAACAGTGTGTTCGCCTTCTTATTCATCAGCGTAACAATAGCCTGAGGTACAACCGCGCCATTTGGATCCTTCACCACGCCTGAAATGCTGGCTCCTTCCTTTGTCGCGGTATTAAGCAATGCAACCGTTTGAGTTTGTCGAAGCGCATTCGGGTCCGTGTCAGATCGCGTCTGAGCTGCGGCGCTGGCCAGGCTCAGGGTTGCTGAAAAAGCGCCCGCCGCGAACCGCGACACTCGCCGGCTGATGTGATGCAGCCGTTGCGGATTCTCTTTGGTGAGAATGTCTCCATTGGCTCTCTGAACATAGCGAACGCACAAACGCCCGCGCGAGCGCGCGACCAAACGCATGGCCTCGGGTCGCGTCATGTTTGAAAGATTAGTTACATGCAGATTGCAGTGCTCGCAGAAACGCACTTGATCGTTGCCGATCATTGCATCCCAGTCGGCATCGCAGGGTGCAGGAATTGTGATTCGATCGAAAGAACGGACAGACTTCGGCACAGCTAGGGCTCCTTTCAAACGGCTGATTTTGATCGGAGAACCTGGGGAGAAGCTCTGTAATTTAATGCATAGTTAGACCACCCCCGGAATTAATGTTCCCGGCACTTTGCTTGCACTAACAACTTGAAGAGCCTGAGGAGTTGCTCGAGATAACGCTCTGGTCGAACTTTGAATCTCGAGGCCTGGAGAGCCGCATCGGATTGTCGATGAGATGCGCGAGCATTCAAGAACGGTTGGCAGGTCTCAAATAAAAATTTGCACCTCGATGCAAAGCATTGCACCGGGAGATAAGCGTCAATTCTCATAACAGAGGAAAATGTTTATGAACATAAGAGCCAGAAATGTCATTGATAAGATTATTCATCTGGGAGTTTTTGTCTTCGCGTTGCTCACCGCTGGCAGCATCCTTTTATTCGCAGAGAATGCTGCCGCCCAGAATTCTGCGGTTAACCAAACAGATGGCCGGGCGAGGACGACGACTTCTCGACGCGTCTTTGTGCGTTCGAAATCGTTGCTGGTCCGCGGCGCGGTGGTGGAAGACAAACTCCTGAAAAATGCGGAGTTCAAGCAGCTCGGCCTGAGCATCACGCGTGACGAAGGTGACGCCGACATCATTCTTGAATTGCGTCACGATCTCTTGACCATGTACGTATTTAGCGTGGTTGAGGTGAAGACGCAGACAGTTATCGCGGGCGGAAAACTTAGTTCGCTCGGCGGAACGGTGGCCGATAAGGTGGCGAAGCGCTTTGTGAAAAAGATGAGTGAGATGGGCCAGCCGTGAGAGTCGATCGATCGAAACTCAGCCTGCACCGCAAGAAAAGCTTCCTAAGTCTCATTCTCACCTCGCTTCTATGACATCGGCTCGTGTCAAAGAGAGAATCGAGTGATTGGTTCCCGTTGCATGACGTTGATCAACGTTCAGTCACTGACTCCGCGGCAGCAGCCAGCGCTTCGTCGATCGCGTCGACTTTCTTCCCGCCGCCCTGGGCCATGTCTGGTTTGCCGCCGCCACGACCTTCGATCATTTCGCAGGCTTTACGCATGAGGGCGTTCATGTCACCGGGCGCGTCGGATGAACGCGCAAAAACCAGACGCGCCGCGGCGCCATCGCGTGAACCTAACAAGGCAATGACGTTTGGATGAGAAATCAACGCTAAGGCGAGATGTTTCAGCGAATCGGCATCGCGATCGGGAAAGATCTGCATTACGACGAGCGGGACGGGCGGGCGGTAGCCCGCCTCTAAACCAGAGGATTTGAGAAGTTCTTCCGCTTCAACCCGGCAAGCGATCTGATCAAGTTCGCGGACGCGTCGCGCGAGTCTTTTGTTCTCTTCAATCAATCGCGCAACCAACGCCGGCGAGTCGTCTCGGCCGGCGCTGAAAGCAGTTGCCACTTCCGCGGCCGTGCGATTCGCCTTTTGATAGTCGTTAAGGACGCGCACGCCGGCCATGAATTGAATGCGCGTCAAACCCTTCGCGCGCTCCCAACCGCGGACGGCGACAATGCCCACTTCGCCGGTGGCGCGCGCGTGCGTGCCGCCGCAGGGTGTCAAATCAAAGTCATCGATGTCGATCACGCGCAGTTCGCCGGCGCGCGCCGGTTCTTTGCGCAGCGGAAGCGCCAGGGCTTCCTCTGCGGTCACGTTATGAATAGTAACCAGGCGGTTTTGCCAGATCGTTCGATTGGCAAGCGCGACCGCCTGGTCAATCTTTTCATCAGTTGGATCATCAACTGCAACGTCGATCTCGCAGTCATGCTCGAGCATGCGAAAGCTGCGCGTCGGTGCGTCGAACAACTTCACGAACGCCGCAGAGAGAAGGTGTTGGCCCGTATGCTGCTGCATGTGATCCAGCCGGCGCAACGAATCGATCCTTCCATGGACCACTTCGCCGACCTCCGGGGTCGGACCCTGGATGACGTGGAGGACGCCCGCATCTTCCATGTCGATGCAATCAACGACTCGCGCTTCGCCGAGCGTGCCCGTGTCGTTCGGCTGTCCGCCTCCGGTCGGATAAAAAGCAGTGCGATCCAGCGTCACCGCGATCGCGCCGTCGTCTCGCTCGCTTAGATCTGTAACCCGCGCGTCAAATTCAAGCAGGTGCGAATCGTCATAATAGAGTCGTTCAGTTGCGCTCATCATGGGGCGATGTTATCAAATGCAGTTGTGCGGTTACAGAACCGCGAGAGGTAGCGAGCGGTTAAAGACTGAAGTGAATAAATCGGCCGCCATTTCGGATGTCAGGTGATTGATCATGTTGAAAGTCTTCTATTCGGACGTCAGAACACTATCCACGAAACCACACGAAGCGCCACGAAACACCCGGCCCTTTTCGTGCAATCTTCGTGTGACTTCGTGGACTGTCTTTGTCGTCTTAACTAAAAGAATCGGTGTGCTCTGATTGAACTAAACTCAAGACTCATGGCGGACAGTATGAAACGAAACAGACTCTTAGTCGCGCGAATGTTATCAGCAGCATTAGTGCTGGTTTCGATCAGCGTCGTTTGTCTTGCCCAGGAGCAGCCGCTTCACATCAAGTATTGGCTTGGGATGTCGCGTCCAATCTCTCACCTTTTTGAAGTCACTATTGAGGTTGCTGTACCTGTCGACGCGAACCTGCAATCGCTCGATTTTCAAATGCCCAGGTGGTCGCCGGGTCGCTATGCGGTTTTTGACTTCGCGAAAAACGTGCAAGAGGTCAAAGCCCGTGAAGCATGTCCCGCGGGCCTCGACTGCACATTGCCTGACTCTCAAATAACTCGCATTGACGATCAAACGTGGCGCGTCAACATAGAGCGAAACAGACCCGCTGGGATGTCCTTGATGTTTAGTTACAGAGTTTTCGGGAACGATCTTTCGGGAACGTTTTCTCAGCTCGATTCACATCACGCGAACATCAACGGCGGCTGCGTCTTTATGTATCTCGTGAATCACAAACAGGATCCGGTCAGTCTTTCGATCAACGCGCCGCCGGGCTGGCGGATTGTCAACGGCCGCACTGAAAAGAAGGACCAGAGTGAATTTCAATTTCCGAATTGGGACGTGATGATCGATACGTCGACTGAGATCGCTCCTGATTGGACTGAAGATAGTTTCACTGTCGATGCGAAGACTTATCACGTGGTCGTGCATTCAATGGGAGGCGAAGGCGGCAAACGCCCCGCGCTCGTGCGCGACATCGAAAAAATTGTGCGCGCGGAAACGTCGATGTGGGGACCACCCGAGTTCGATTCGTACACGTTTCTGCTTCACTTTGCGAACGATGCTCACTCGAACGACGGCATGGAGCACTTGACGTCTACCGAGATCGTTGAGCCGGGCGCGCTGGGTGACGCGGGCACTTATGAAGAAACACTCGATGCGGTCGCGCATGAATTCTTTCACGTGTGGAATGTTAAGCGGCTGCGGCCGATTGAGCTTGGGCCATGGGATTTCACCCGGCCGGCGAACACGCGCGGCCTTTGGATCGCGGAAGGCATCACCAACTATTACGGTCATCTGATGCAGCGCCGCGCCGGCTTGTGGGATGACAAAAAATTCTGGCAGGCGCTGATCGAACAAATAACCGAAGTCGAGAATGCACCCGGCAGCAAGTTGATGAGCGCGGAAGAATCCTCGCTGTCGGCACCTTTCATTGACGATGCTCCGCAATCACAGCAAACGAACCTCGCTAACACTTCGATCAGCTATTACTCCAAGGGCGAATCGCTGGGCGTCGTGCTCGATCTACTTATGCGCGGCAAGACAAACGGGAAAGCGTCACTGGATGAAGTGATGCGTCGCATGTACGACGAACTCTATTTGCAGAGTCCGAACGCGAGTTACTATTTGCGCGGGCGCGGTTATCGAAACGAAGATTTCGAAGCGTCGGTTTCGCAAGTCGCCGGCACGGACATGAGCGATTTCTTCAAGCGTTACGTCCGGGGAGTCGAGACGCCGCCTTACGAGCAGGCATTCGCACAAGTCGGATTGCGTTTCATTAGTCAAGCGCGCGCGCCGGTAACGATCGGAATCAGCGGTGATGAAAGCGAGAAAGTAAATTTCAAGATCGCGAACGTGCGTGCAGACTCGCCCGCTGCTGACGCCGGTCTGCAAATCGACGACGTCATCACCTCGTTTGGCGGCAACAAATTCACTTCCGTGAATTTTCTGAAAGTGCTGGCCCGCTACAAACCCGGCGATAAGGTGCCGGTGACGTTGCTGCGAGCCGGACATACGATAACGACGACAGTCACCCTTGGTCCGCCGCAGGTGTTTGATTATCGAATTGAAGAAGATGCTCAGGCAACGCCGCAAGCGAAAGCTTTGCGAGTTGCGTGGTTACAGAACCGCTTGCGGTAGCAAGCGGGTCAGGAACTCAATATCAGAGTTGCGCCGAGCTTGAGGAAGAAGTATTTTGCTTGACTCCTGTTCCCACTCTCAATGAAACGTTGCCCAAAGTGTCGAAGAAGATTTAGTGATGACTCGCTGAATTTTTGCTTGGATGATGGATCTCCTCTCCTGGCTCAACCTGACTCTGAACAAACTCTAATCTCTCCTACCATGGCTGCTCCTTCCAGCTATCCGCAGTTTCAACCTACATCCAATCAGGCGACGCCAACTCGATCTTCGCACCGGTGGATACTCTTCGTCTTCATCGTATTGCTCGCGGTTATGCTGGGAGGCGGCGCTGTGGCCTTCCTCTATCGAGTCAACCAGTGGGATGCAAAAACCACAGAGCCAGCGACACCGAGTGCAAAATCTTCCGAAGCGACTCCAAACAAATCTAGCCGACCAACTCCTGAGCCCTCTATACCGGCGCGTCCAAACCTGAGTGGTGAATGGAGCGTAATGAATACGATCGAAAGAACTTCTTATCCAGCCTATGCCAACTTAAGGTTGGGCTACCATCTCGTTATCAAACAGACAGGATCGGACTTTACCGGGGAAGGCGAGAAGGTTACTGAAAACGGAAGACAAATGGCAGATTATGAAAGAACGCCGATTCACGTTAACGGCTCAGTGAGCGGAAATCATGTAAGCGCAACGTTTGTTGAGGAGGGATTGCGCAGAACAACGAGCGGCAAATTTGAATGGAGCTTAACGACCGACGACCAATTGCGAGGAACATTTACCTCAATGGCTGCGAAATCAGACGGCTCTTCGATCGCAACACGCCAGAGATAGAGCAGGTCAACTCCCGTTGATCTTCGGGCTCTACCCGCTCGCTATCGCGAGCGGTTCTGTACCAATCGCGACGCGATCACCTTCGCTGCGGTCGCGCCCGCGCCGACTGCACCCGCGATGGTCGGCGCCAGTGGATTCGCCACGTCGCCAACGGCGAAGACGTTTGCAACGTTTGTCTCTTGCCGCGAGCTAACAATTACAAAGTCACGGTCGTCCAGATCCGTTTGACCGCGAACCAAATCGGTATTCGGTTCGAAACCGATTCTGATCAGCACGCCCTGCACCGCCATCTGAAAAGGCTTGATGGCCTGCGCGCGTTCGATCTCAACTGCTTCCACCTGATCGTTGCCGATGATGCGACGCACGATCGACTCCGGAAATACAGTGATGCAGTGATTGGTGTGCAGTTGTTCGGTGAATTCGCGGCGCGCGTGCATTTTCTTGCTGCGATGGACCAGCGTGACTGTGGGACAAACCTCCGCCAGCAGCAATGCATTCTCGGCCGCCGCGTCCCCGCTGCCAACTATACAAACGTCTTTACCGGTCAGTTGCTCACGATCGCGAGTCGCCGATTCAATAATGCCGCGGCCGGCGAATTCAGTTTCTCCGGGGATGCCGAGCCGGCGACGACGCAAACCGGTGGCGATGATGATCGCGATCGATTGCAGCTCTTCACCGCTTTTCAGCACCACGCGTTTCGCCTTTAGGTCAACGCTGTCGATCTCAACGTTGGTCCATAGATCGAAATCCGAAGTCTCGGTTTGTTCAATGAAGCGTTCGCGCAGCTCTTCACCGTTCTTCGCATGAAGACCGAGATAGTTGTCGATCGGATTGTGTATGAGAGAGAGTTGACCACCAACCCCCTCGCTCTGTTCGAGCACGAGCGTGTCGAGGCCCAGCTCGTCACACCAACGCGCGGCGGAAAGGCCGGCGGGGCCGGCGCCAATGATCAAGACATCATGCATCCGCGTAGTTGCTGGACAGGATTAACAAGATTGACAAGCACAAAAGTTAAAACCGAAACTCTTTTCTCTAATCTTGATAATCATGTAAATCCCGTCGATTGCTCTCAGGTTGAATGCGATTGACAATATCATATCGCGATGCGACGCTGAATCGCTCCGAATTACCATCTGCAAAAAGGAGGTACACGATGCGTCTGACTGAGATGGTTTCGTGCTCTGGTTGAGCGGCCAAGCTCGCGCCTGGCGTCCTCGCTCAAGTGTTGAGCGGGCTTGAGAGACAACCTTACGATCCGAATCTGCTGGTCGGTTTCGACAAAGCGGACGACGCCGGAGTGTATCGACTGCGCGACGATCTCGCGTTGGTGCAAACGCTGGATTTTTTCACGCCGATTGTTGACGATCCTTTTGTCTATGGTCAGATCGCCGGGCTCAATTCAATCAACGATGTGTGGGCCATGGGCGGCACACCGGTGACCGCGTTGGCGATCACGTGCTTTCCAAAAAAGGGCGTGGACTTTTCGATCCTGCAAGAGATCATGCGCGGCGGTTTGTCTGTGCTGACTGAAAACAAAGTCGTGCTGGTCGGCGGTCACAGCGTCGACAACGAACAGATCATGTTTGGCTATTCAGTCACCGGGGTGATCGATCCGAACAAAGTCGCGACAAACGCGGGGGCGCGACCGGGTGATGCGATCATTCTGACGAAGCCCATCGGAACCGGCGTGATTTCAACTGGAATTAAGAAAGCAAAAGCTTCGCCCGAAGTTGTGGCTGAATCGATCGCGACGATGTTGACGCCGGGCAAGTACGCGGCGGAAGCGATTGCAAATTTCGACGTGAAAGGCGCAACCGACGTCACGGGCTTTTCCCTCCTGGGTCATGCTTGGGAGCTGGCGTGCGCGAGTAATGTGACAATCGAGATCGATTCAGCGCGCGTGCCTTTGATCAACGGCGCGTTGGATCTGGCCCGGATGGGAATGATGACGGGAGCGGACAAGACGAATCGCGAATACGTCGGGGACGATGTCTCGATTGATGAAACTATCGATCCGAATCTGGTTAAGCTCTTCTTTGATCCGCAGACGGCGGGAGGATTGTTGTTGGCGATTCCGGAAGAGAGAGCGAATGATTTGTTGAGCGAGTTGCGGAGGAATTATTCGCAAGCTGAGATCATAGGACGAGTAAGCGAGTCAGGCGAGAAGCGGATGGTGGTTAGGTGACGCCCGCGGCTTGCCGTCGCACATCGCGGAAAGGCTTTGCCTTTCCGCGATATCGTATTTGAAAATATGTGAGAGGCTACGCCTCGAAACGAGGCATAGCCTCCAAATTTCAAGAGGATCATTCACGGTAAGGCCGAGCCTTACCGCAATGTGCGGCGGCAAAGCCGCGACTGAACTGCTCATGCCAACGGCACCCACACCAGTTCCAAGTTCTCGGTCACCTGCGATCGCCGATCTCTACAAATCCGTCCGCGCGCGCACACTTGAAATCGTCGCACCGCTCGAGATCGAAGACTACGTGATTCAAACCGCCGAGTTCATGAGCCCGCCGCGTTGGCACATCGGCCATACGTCCTGGTTCTTCGAAACAGTCCTGCAGAAGTTTCAGCCCGGCTATCGAACGTATTCAGACGATTTTCTCTTCTACTTCAATTCTTATTACGAAGGTTTTGGCGCGCGCATCGAACGGCCTAAGCGCGGCACCCGCTCGCGGCCCACGGTCGCCGAAACTAAGAAATATCGGGCGCACATCGATGAACAGATGTCGCGATTCATCGAAGATGTTTCGTCGCGCGACGATGCAGACGAAATTTTGAAGATAGTCAGGCTCGGGCTTGAACACGAGATGCAACATCAGGAACTGCTGGTTTACGACATCAAGCACTTGCTTTGTGATCAGTTTGACGCGCCAATGAAAGCCGCGCCGCGATCGGTTGAGAACGTGAGCGGCATGGTTGAGATCGAAGGTGGATTATTTGAACTTGGATACGGAAGTGGCATGGGCGTCCCGCCCATGACTCACGCGCAGGATGCGCGTGCCACATTCGCGTGGGACAACGAGAAACCCGCGCACAAAGTCTGGCTCGAAGATTTCTCAATCGATCGTGCGCCGGTAAGTAACGGCGAGTACCTCGAATTCATCAAGGACGCCGGCTACCAGGATTTTCGCTGGTGGCATTCAGCTGGTTGGGAGCAGGTGAATACGGAACATTGGCAGGCGCCGCTTTACTGGGAGCAACACGACGGCGAATGGATGATTCGCGACTTCGCGGGATTGCATCGCGCGTCCGACAAAGCCAACGAACCGGTCTGCCACGTCAGTTTTCTCGAAGCGTCGGCCTACGCAAAATGGTTGGACAAGCGTCTGCCGACTGAAGCTGAATGGGAAAAGGCCGCGACATTCTCACCTTCGTCAAATTCAAAGCAAGATTTTCCCTGGGGCAATGCAGCACCAGACGAATCAAAAGGAAATCTTTTTGAAAACGGATTATGGAGTGTCGCGCCGACGGGAGCGTTTCCCGAAGGACAAACAGGGCAGGGATTGCATCAGATGATCGGCGATGTCTGGGAATGGACCACTTCGGATTATGTTCCCTATCCCGGCTTCAAATCAGAGTTTGATGAGTACAACGACAAGTGGTTCGTCGGTCAGAAAGTTTTGCGCGGGGGCTCATTCGCGACTCCACGGATTCATATTCGCTCAACTTATCGAAACTTTTTTCATCCCGAAGAACGTTGGATGATTGCCGGATTTCGGTGCGCGAAGTGAGGTCAGTACCACCTGCGTTAGCAGATGGGTCAAACAGTCAAACTTTGATGTTGAGTGGCTGATCCATCCGCTTACGCGGATGGTACTGACTTCGTTGACGCGGTTGGTGATGCCACCTCACAAGCTAACCAACAGCTGCTGACTCTCTTCGTCCCAACGCCACGCGGACTCTTTGCCTCGCAAATGAATTCCGCCCAGCCATCTATCGATGCCGTTAGTGATCACGAAATCCTGCTCGCCGGCGAGCACGGCGTTTCCGTGATCGGTTATTTCAAATGACGAGAGCAGGATTTGCGCCGCATCCATTGACCACGCATGTCCATTGTTTTGCTTCAGCAGCGGCTTCGATGCCAACGTTAACCGCCGCATCGCCACATATAACTGCGCATCGCCATATCCGTACGCGCTCTCGCGGCGAACGAATGCGGGGAACAAGGATCTGAATTCGCCATATCCTGCCGGGATTAGCTTGAGCGCCGCATTCTCCACGCGGCCAAGTCCGTTGTGGGTGGACGGAAACCTTTGCAGATGTTTCGACAACGCCTCTTTCAAGAACGGCATTGCGGACATGTCGGACTTGATCAGGGCGATGAGTGCGAGCGCATCCGGTGCGCAATACGCAGCCCAGGCCTTCGCGGCGAGTTCCAGTTGTGCCGTTGTAATCTCGCGCCGCCCGGTAAAAAGTGAGAGCAATTGTTCTTCGTTCAACTGGCCCAGGCCGTGGAAGATATGTACGCCGGGAAATTCGTCGATGCAGATCAGCGTCAGCCTGGTTCGCCCGAGGTCGCGACCGGCAAACCAATGCAGCAGATAAATCAAGTGGACCTGGCAAAACAGATCGTGCTCGAACCAAAGCACCACTTCGTCGTGGTCAGAAAAACTCGCCAGCGCCTCGTGCATTGCCCGTAGCTCGGCCCGGCATTTTTCAACCGGTACGTTGTAGGAATCGGCCAGGTGCCGCGCGCGCGTGTCGGTGAATTCCTGTTCCGAAAGTCCGGAGGGAGTTGGCCCACACACCAGCGCCTCGCGCCAGGCGATGTGCTCGCCCGGGATGTTCGCCTGCCGGGCCGTGCCGGCAGTCGAATCGCCGTTGTGAATGTGAAGCATGGGGGCCGCCAGCTCTACAAAACTCAGAATTGGACCGACATTCTAGCACTGGCGCACAAGTATCGCCCTTCAGTCGTGTGGCGCGCGCATCTTGCGCGTGGATCACGGGCCGGACGCCCGTGTCACGTTAAATACTCGCGGTTTGGTTTGCTGATCGAATACAATCGGCGTCGGCAACACGATCGCTTTCGGAAATCTGACCCAATGAGTAGCCATCTTCTCGTCAACTTCAAAGAGTTCTGGTCGCGTCTGAGGGAGGACATTCTTTCGGCCCGCGACTCAGTCTATATCCAGACGTTCGCGCTTGAGGGTGATAGCGTTGGATTGCAGCTCTCCAAAAGTTTGCTGGCATCACGAGCAGCGGACAAGAGGATTCTCGCGGACTCGTTTACGCGCATTGTCCTAAGCGATCGTTTCAGGTATTCGCCGGCGAATCTTTTCGATCGGAGTTTGCGTGACGAAGCGCGCTCGACCGCCGCGATGACGCGCGCTCTTCGCAACGAGGGCGTGAAGATTCGATATACCAATGGCTATGGCGCCACGCCACGACGCTTACTTAGCCGCAATCACAAAAAACTCATCGTCATCGATGAGCGCACAGCGTATGTGGGCGGAATCAACTTTAGCGAGCACAACGCGAGTTGGCACGACATGATGGTACGCCTGGACGATAGCGACGCCGTCGCGTTTCTTACAAACGACTTTGGCTCAACCTGGAATGGCGGGAATCGGTTGGCGAGTAGATCATTCACTGGCGTCGAATTGTTGACGCTCGACGGCCGCGGCAATCGCGCTGCTTTTCAACGAGTAATCGACCTCATTGACCGCGCCGAAAGATCAATCTTTGTTGAGAGTCCTTACATCACTTTTCCGTTCTACGAACGATTGCGCGAAGCTTCGCGCCGCGGCGTGGACGTCAAAGTCGTCACGCCCGAGGCAAACAACTGGAGCTACTTTTCAAATTATGCACGGCTGGAGTCGGCCCGATCGAACATCGATCTGCGGATGTATCAGCGAGGCATGACTCACCTGAAAGCAATGCTGATCGACGATCAGTATCTGATCGCCGGCTCTTCGAATTTTGATTATCTGAGTTACCGGCTCTATCAGGAGATCGTGGCGATCATCACCGATCCGACAGTGATTGCTGATTTCCGCGAGCGGGTAATGCTTCCCGATCTCGCCGACAGTCTGGCGGTTGACTGTCATGCGAGCGAGTTCAGTAAACGCTGGCTGGGTCTGCAAACGAAAGTATTTGACGCGGCGCTGACGATACTCACCTGAAAATTTCCAACGCACTTCGGATATTACATTTCAGAGATGTAGCCTGGCTATGTCGTTCTGCGTCCACGAATGATTGTTGAAGACGTAGACGCGTCGTGACGTGTCGCGCTTCATGTCGAGCGGCTCATCAATCGCGACGCCATAGCTGCGTTGACAGAGTGGCTCGCGAAAATCGTCGCCTCCCGCAAGCATCATTTTGATCGCTCGATCGTCTGCGCCCATGCGAAAGATCATCGGCACGGCTTCATCAACCGGCAGGTCGCGCAACCAGCGATCGCCGATACAAAAAGACGCAAGCGCCGTGATCGAAAGCGGCATGGCATCGGGCAGTTGCGCTCGCAAGTCCTGCAAAAACCTTCGATAGAATTCGCGTTCAGAGCTGGCTGCGTCAAAATCGATCTGAATGGCCGAGACATTTGCCAGTCGCGTCGTTCTCATCACCAGCGAAACCAACTTCAGTCTTTGGGCATCGCTCAACGCGGTCATTTCGCCGTTTGTCTTCGACGATTCAACGCGTGTGACCGCCATGAGTTTTGTGTCGGGCGAAACCTGCAGCGGCTGCTGCCGTGGATTGAGAATGACGTCGTCCCCTTTTAAGACAAGCGTCTGTGCCAGAAACGCCACCGCGAAACGTTTTGAATCCAATCCACGCAAGTCTTCGGAACGTTCCCAGGCCCACAGCACAATCGGTGGGAAGTGAGATTCATCCAGACGATTGCGCGGTTTTCTGTGACAAGAAACCAGCGCGACAAGAAGCATGGTTGCGATTGTTAAGGCGGCTAAGTGTCGCGTCAGCTTCATGTCATGTCGCGGGTAATATGGTTTGGGAAGCCACGGCCGGCTTCATGCGCGCGTCGGCGATAGAAACCAAGTTTGATTTGATCTATGGCGCGGCTTGCTCGCGGGCGTGGTATGACGAGCGCGTCAGCGGGCTCGATTGCACATGCTGAAATCCCATTTCCAATCCGATGTCGCGCCAGCGATTGAATTCTTCCGGAGTGACATAGCGTTCGACGGGCAGCCGGCGCGCGTGCGGTTGCAGGTACTGACCAATCGTCATGATGTTGCACGACGCCGCACGAAGGTCTCTCATCAGCTCGACAACTTCATCGAACTCCTCGCCCAGGCCCACCATGATGCCGCTCTTCGTTAACAACTTTGGCTGTTCACGATCGCGGCGATCAGCAGCGCGTTTCAAGAGTGTCATTGACTGTTGATAATCCGCATCGGGACGCACGCGACGATAGAGCCGCGCGATTGTTTCCGTGTTGTGATTCAACACGTCAGGCCGCGCATCGAGCACGGCATTCAACGCATCTTCATCACCATTGAAGTCAGGAATCAGGACTTCGACTTTGCATTCCGGATTGTGGGCCCGCACCTGACGAATGGTCTCGGCCCAGTGTGCGGCGCCGCCGTCGGGCAAGTCATCACGGTTTACGGAAGTGATCACGGTGTGCGCGAGATTGAGATGATGGACGGCTTCCGCGACGTGACGCGGCTCTTCAGCATCAAGTTGTCCCGGCTCGCCTTTGCCAACTGCGCAGAAGCCGCAATGGCGTGTGCAGATATCGCCGCCCAACATAAAAGTTGCAGTCCGGTTAGTCCAGCACTCAAAAATGTTTGGGCACTTAGCTTCCTGACAAACCGTGTGCAGTTTCAGACCTTCAATCAATTTGAGCAGGTGATTCTGGTTCGTCGGATCACCCAAACGAATGCGCAGCCAATCGGGTTTTGGCTGACGAGGTTTTGGGTTAAGGACTCGGAGTTCGCGGGACATTGATGATTCTCAGTATGCAATCATTCTAACATTCGATGGTGGGCTTAAGGTACCAGCAGAGGACTCAGGTTGGGGATGAGGTCAATACCAGGAGCGGTAGCGACTGGATACCACTCCTCGCAAAGCCGAGTCTTAGCAATTAGAACGACCCGGTCGCTATCGCTCTCGGTACTGACCTCACGACCGTCGTTGCGCAAATTGCGGCGAGTTCTTTGGCTTTACGGTCCGCACACTATAATGTTGTCGTGATGACACCCGCCGGAGTCTACATACACATTCCCTTCTGCCGATCGCGATGTTCGTATTGCGACTTCGCTACCGGAATGTACGAAAGCGGGATCGCCGCGCGATACGTGAGCGCGCTTTGCTCTGAGATCAACGATTGGTGCGAAATCAGGAAGCCTTCTGTCGTCGACACGATTTACTTCGGCGGCGGCACACCTTCATTGCTCGACACAATGCAAATCGCACGGATCTTGAATTCAATCAAAGATCGATTCGAGGTGGGCGATTCAGCAGAAATTACGCTCGAGATTAATCCCGGCGATGGCGGCACAAGTACCGCCACTAAACAGAGTAGATTCGGTTTAGACGCCGCACTTGTGCGGCGATATTCCCGGAACGAGTCTCTCTACCAGCTTTGCGCCCTCGGCATCAATCGCGCGAGTTTTGGCGCGCAGACTTTTGACGATCGCGATTTGAAACAGTTAGGCCGAACGCACAGCGCTGCCGATATCTCGTCCACTTTTCAACAGCTGCGAGATGCGGGGTTCGCGAACATCAATTTCGATCTGATCGCCGGATTGCCGGGTCAAACGCAGGACGGTTGGAAAAGAAATCTTGAAGCGGCTTTGAAGTTGCGGCCTGAACATCTGTCACTCTATCTCCTCGATGTTCATGAGGGAACGCCGCTCGCCGATCAAATCAAAAGCGGCATGCGGCCTGAACCTGATGATGATCTCGCGGCCGAGATGTACAAGACGATGATCGAAGAAGTGTGCGCGGCGGGTTACGAGCACTACGAGATTTCAAACTTCTGTTTGCCCGGTTTTGAATCGCGGCACAACACAAAGTACTGGAGCGGCACGGCGTATTACGGGTTTGGCTGCTCGGCGCACTCGTATGATGGCGCGCGCCGGCGTTGGGCCAATGAACGTGACGCGGCGAAGTATGTTGAGATGATCGGCCAGCACAGATCCCCGATTGTTGAGCGCACGAACCTGAGTGACCAGGATGCTCGCTCCGAATCGATCTTCCTGGGTTTGCGGCTGATGCGCGGCATTGATTTACAGAATGATCGCACCCGGTTCGGCGGTGACCTGCGGACTGAACGTGAAGTCGAGCTGGCACTCTTGCGCGAATCCGGATTGATTGAGATCGATAAAGACTTGCTTAGGTTAACCACGCGTGGAGCGCTGTTGTCGAACGAAGTCTTCGCAGCCCTTGCCTGATGGCGCGATCGAGAGTATCTATATCCCCAATCCGCTCACGCCCCGAGACAGGATATCAACTTAGTTGGCAGGTAACCGAGCTTGTAAGTACCGTTCATCCCGAGCCGAAGAGGAGGGACACATCATGAGGTTCAGTTTGATCGCAGTGCTGATTCTCGCATTCGCCGCGGTTGCTCATTCACAAATTCCTGGCGCCGTTTCCAGCGAGCCTAATCCCAATCTTCAAGTCGTTAACGCCAAGTGGCAAATATATAGTCCCCCGGTGGACAACTCGATCGATTTTTGGCACACGAACCCGTTTAGGTACAGTGGTCACGCCCCGCTCAACTTTGCTGCCAAGCTCTTAGTAAAGAACACCAGCGCGAAAACGATCACCGGCTTCGATTTGGATTATCTGTTTCTTGATGCGTCGGGTTCGGAATTCCTGCGCTACCGGTTTCATGAAAGCGTCGATATCAAGCCAGGCCAGGATAAACAGCTTACCCAGAAGATTCAGCAGACCGGAAGACATCGTGAGCGCTATACACCGATTAAGCCTGACGATGCGCAACTTCTGAAAACCAGATATTGTCCGACTCGGGTGATCGTGCGGCGCATTGAGTACGCGGGCGGTTCAGCTTGGGAAAGACCGTAAACGGCCGTCGACGTTTTTGATGTAACCAGACTCTTAAGAAGGGAAATATCGATCATGAGGTTCAGCCTGGTCGCTCTATTAATCCTCGCGTTCGCTGCAGTTGCCTACGCACAAAATCCCGCAATCCCACGCGAAGCAAATCCCAATCTTCAGATCGTCGACGCGCAGTGGGTTGCGCGAGGCGGCACGGTATCAATCGGAGAGCGTTGGAAGGGCGAAGTTGAGGTTCCCCACCCCCAGAAATCCAGAAATCAGGTCGTTTCCAGGGCAACTGTCCTGGTGAAAAATACCAGTAACAAACCTATTAAGAATTTCGATCTGGAATATGTTTTTCAGGACGCCGGCAACACGGAGTTCCTGCGTTACCAGTTTCACGTAAAGACGAACCTGAAACCTGGACACACCAGTAAATTCGTCCAGGACATTTATGAAAAGGCCGGCAGGTATCGTTACCGGTACACGCCAGTCAAGTCTCGGTTCGATACGCTGCTGAAAACCAACGAGGCAGCGACAAAAATCATCGTGCGCCGGATCGAATATGCGGATGGCTCAGTTTGGGAAAGACCGTGAACTGTTGTCGACTTTCGTTGGCGTTCTCACGGCTTTGAAAGAAGGGATAAAGATCATGAAGTTAAGTCTAATTACGTTGCTTGTCCTCTCGTTCGCCGCGGTTGCTTATGGCCAAAATCCCGTCGTCGCACGCGAAGCAAATCCCAATCTTCAGATAGTCGATGCCAGATGGATTGCCAGAGGCGGCACGCTGGTATATCCGGAAAAGGAGCCTGCGCCCCTCCATATGACGCCTTCCCGCGATCAGGTCGCTTCCACGGCCGCGGTTTTGGTAACGAATACAAGCGGCAAAACGATCAAGAATTTCGATCTGGAATATATTTTTCAAGACGTCCGCAACGCGGAGTTCCTGCGCTACCGGTTTCACGCGAAGGCGAACCTTAAGCCTGGACACACCAGGAAATTCGTACAAGACATTTACGAGAAGGCTGGCCGGTATCGTTACCGTTACTCACCAATCAAGTCTCGGTTCGATACTCTGTTGGCGACCAACGATGCCAGCACAAAGGTTATCGTCCGCCGGATCGAATATGCCGACGGCTCAGTTTGGGAGAGACCCTAAATCTCGTGGCTGAGCAGTCCGTCTCGTAACTTCGGTTCAAACCAGGTCGATTTTGGCGGCATGATCTCGCCCGCGTCCGATACTTTCAACAAGTCATCGATCGTCGTCGCGTAAAGCGAAAACGCTACTGCGGCTTTTCCTTCATTCACTAATTTTTCAAGCTCCGCAGTTCCCCGAATGCCACCGACGAAGTCAATTCGTTTGTCAGTGCGCACGTCTTTGACACCCAGAATCGGATCCAACAAACGATCCTGCAAGATGCTCACGTCAAGCGATTCAACTACACCTGTGGGCCTCTCAATAGTGTCGCGCAAACCGAGGCCATGCCACTGTCCGTCGAGGTACATGCACCAATGACCACGTGTTTCCGGTGACGACGACGCGCCTTGAGAAATCACGAAACTCTCTTTGACGCGCGACAAAAACTCAACCTGCGACATACCGTTAAGATCTTTCACGACCCGGTTGTACGGAAGAATGCGCAATTGGTTATCGGGAAACAGCACGCATTGAAAGAAGGTGTATTCTTCGTTGCCGATAAAACCAAAACCCGTCTCTTTTAATTCCGCGCACGCGCGACTGGCGCTGGCTGCGCGATGATGCCCATCGGCGATGTAGAGATAAGGAACGCCAGCGAACGCGGTGACCAACGGATCGTAGGTTGGCACACGCCAGATCGTATGACGAATGTCGTCGTTCGCGACAAAGTCATAGACGGGCGGATTGTTCTGCAGCGCTTCAGCTACGAGTGAATCGATCTTTTCCTGCGCCCGATAAGTCAAAAACACCGGCCCCGTCTGGGCGCGCAGCACCAGGATGTGTCGGGTGCGATCGTCTTCTTTGTCGCGTCGCGTGCGCTCGTGCTTGCGAATGATGTCCTGATCGTATTCGTCGACTGAACAACAGGCGACGACGCCAATCTGCTCGTGCTCGCCCATGATCAATCGATAGAGGTAAAGGCTGGGCGTCTCTTCGCTTTGTAACGGGCATTCTCTTTTCAGCTTTTCAAAATTGTCGGCAGCTTTGGCGTAAACTTCATCGCTGTAGATTGGCGTGCCGTCGGGCAAATCGACCTCCGGCCGCGACACGTGCAGAAAGCTGAAGGGATTGCCGGAAGCCAGCGCGCGAGCTTCTTCGGTGTTGACAACGTCGTACGGCACCGCCGCGACTTCTGCGGCATGGTCGGCCGCCGGACGTAACGCGTTAAAAGGTCGAATGATGGCCATGAGAAGTTGAACAATTAACCGAGGGCAGAATTTTGATTACCTGCTCGGCTTCCAAGTGTAGTTTCCTTTCTTATCAATATATCCGACCTTACCATCGACATAAACTTTGGCAATTCCATTTACGAAACTCATACCACCATCGAAGGACAGCGCAATAACCAGTTTACCCGTTTTGTCGATGTAACCAGTGCCCACGCCGGTTTGTTCGGTTTTCATCAAGCTCTGCTCCGAATTAACCGGGGCCAGGCCTTCTGCAAATGGACCAGCGCCACGAAACTGAGGCTGGATAACGAACTTGCCGTGCTTGTCGATGTAGCCCCACTTTCCGTTGATGCTGACGGCGGCCAGGCCTTCGGAGAACGGCTGCGCCTGATCGAACTGCATTGGAATAGCCAACGTACCTTGCGCATCAACGTAGCCATATTTCCCACTGGCGTAGGCGACCGATGAAAAACCTTCTTTGAACATAGTTCCCACAAAGTTGCCAAACTGCGGTTCGATAACCATGTCACCGCTCTTATTTACGAATCCGACCTTGTCGTGATCGAATCCCACGACGGCGAACCCGTCTGAGAAAGGAAACGCCACGCGATATTTTGGAGCAATGACAAAGGCCCCGGTCTTGTCGATGAATCCACATTTCTCGTCAACACAAACGGCAGCCAATCCTTCAAAAAATTCGTAGGCATAGGTGAACTGCGGCTTAATTGCAACCGCGCCGTTTTTGTCGATGTAACCATATAGAGTTTGGCCCGACTGCCCGGTCCAGAATTTCGTCAGCCCTTCGAAAAAACTGTCACCGCCGAGGGCAGCCGGACTTTCTAACTCGAGAACAACCTTACCGGTTTCGTCAATGAAGCCGGCTCCGATGATCAATTCAGGAGTAGTCTCGCCGGGCTTCGGAGGTTTCTCTCGGTTGGCGTAGCGAACGAAAGCCAGACCGTCAGAAAACTCTTCCGCGGAATCAAATTGCGGCTCAATTACAATTTCTCCGACTTGATTAATATAGCCCCATTTAAAATCCCGTTGGACCGGAAGCAGGCGCTGACTGTGGCTGACGTTTTCTGCGGAGCGAACTGGCGGGAGTTTCGATGCGGGAGTGCCAAACACGAACGCCAAAACAAGAACGCAAGCCAGTAATGGTTTAATGCGATTCAGAATCGTCGTGCACCTAATGGTCTTCTATAATAATTTCTGCTACCCGTCAACGCCGATCCCATCTGACGTTCGCCACTAACATTGAAGGAAGTTGACGAACATCGAAATGGTAAATCACCGCGTACTGTAGCCTATGTGTTGGAAGCTCGGAAACGCGAATACCGAAAACATTACTGAACAGCTTTTTTGATAAGATAAACAAATGACCGAGATCGAAAGGATTCAAGATCAACTCAAGCGAGCTTTCGAAGCTAACGCGTGGCATGGGCCATCAGTGAGCGAAGCGCTCAACGGTATCACCGCGGAACAGGCGCACGCGCGGCCGCTCAGAAACGCACATAGCATCTGGGAGTTGGTGCGACACATCGCTGTCTGGGAGGACGTTGGCCGCCGTCGTGTGTCGGGCGATCGCGCGCCGATCGAAATCTCTTCGCCGGAAGATTGGCCGCCGCCGGAAGACACGACCGAAGCAGCCTGGGAGAAAGCTAAGGAAACGCTCAATCGCGGACATCAAGCTTTGGTCGAAGCGATTTCCCGCACTTCCGAATCAAGATTGGATGAACCAATCTTTGAAGGTATGTCGACGGTTTACGTGACGCTGCATGGAGTGATCCAGCACGATCTTTATCATGTCGGACAGATTGCGATGCTGAAGAAGGCGTTGTAGGAGCGGACGCATCCTGCCCGCTCCAAGGGTACCGGCAAGATGCCGGTGAACCGCAGGCAGGGATGCCTGCGCTCCGATGAATCAAACGGGGTCTCGCCCAAACTCTCTCAGGAGCGGCTCTAACCTTTCGATCACCATGTCATGCGCGGCGCCGTTGGTCGCGACGATGCCGTTGCGATTGTCGATCCGAATTCCGTTGTAGCGCAGCGGCTGTCCGAACAAATCAGTCAGACGCCCGCCCGCTTCCTGCAGAATGATCTCAGGCCCGCAGGTATCCCATTGTTTTGTGCTCGGCGAAAGATGCAGATAAAGATCGGCCTGCTGTTCTGTAATCAATCCGATCTTAACGCCGACTGATCCCCGCCGCACTTCATCTTTGAAATGAAACGTGCTGACAACTCGTTCCATGCGCGGGCTGCGATGCGATCGGCTGGAAGCGAGCACCATCTCATTTGGATTCGTGCGACGCGAGACTGACATGCGCCGGGCCGGTTCAGTTTTTGCTTCAATCCAGGAACCGCCACCGCGCACGGCCCGGTAAAGCACTTCGCGCACCGGTTGATAGACTGTGCCGACGACGCTCTGACCGTTCACGGACAATCCGATTTGCACGGCGAAGTCACCGTCGCGGCGAATAAAGTTCTTGGTGCCGTCCATCGGATCAATTAGCCAGACGCGATCCTTTTCGAGACGATGTTCAGTGTCAGTTGATTCTTCCGCGAGAATACCGTCCCCGGGAAACTCTTTTCGCAGACGGTCGACGATCAGCTCGTTCGCTTCGCGATCCGCGGCCGTAACTTCTTCGGTTTCCTGGAGCGCATTGATCTTTTGCTCGACCAGAAAAGGGCTGTTGTAATGTCGTAAGAGGACTGCCCCGGCGGTGCGGGCAAGTTCAGTCGCCACTTCGATTTCGTGTTGATAATCTGTCGCGGTCACGTGTTCGATTACACGCTAGCACATCGCGTGCGGTTGATCGAAGCGACGCTTGCAGCGCGCGACGCGCGACGCGTATAGTCAACCGACAAACAGGGCCACAGAGACCGGAGAGATGCGGAGAAGACCAGGTTAGGATTTGTTTGGCAGGTCGTCTTTTCCGACAGCACGCCGTTTCGGCGTTCGCGCCGTGAACGATTTTGTTCCTCTGTGACTCCGTGTCTCGGTGGCGAATTTTCTATGGCAGCATCAAGGACACTCAACGGATGTGCGACGATCCAGGGCTCATCTAACTATCGCGAGCGTTTTAAGGAAGTCGCCGCGGACAATTATTTTCGCGAAGCGCAGCATCTGTGGCTGTCTTCGATTGGCATTGGAACCTACCTGGGCCAACCGGACCAGGAGACCGATCGGCGCTATACCGAAGCGATTGTCCGTGCGGTTGAACTTGGCGCGAATGTGATCGACACCGCGGCCAACTATCGTTTTCAAAGAAGTGAACGATCCGTGGGCGCGGCACTGGCCCAGCTTAATCAGCGCGGCTTCCCGCGCGAAGAGATTGTCGTCTGCACGAAAGGTGGTTATCTGCCTTTTGACGGCGCGCCGCCGCGTGACGTCAGGGGCTACATCGAAGAGAATTTCATCGATACCGGAATAGCCGGTTGGTCGGACATTGCGGGCGGATCACATTGCATGACGCCGCGGTATCTGGAGAATCAATTGCAACAGTCTCTCCGCAACATGAATGTGGAGTGCGTCGATATTTATTATGTGCACAATCCGGAATCGCAATTGTCTGCCGTGCCGGCAGCTGAGTTTTGGCGACGGCTGCGCGCCGCTTTTGAGTTTCTCGAGCAGGCCGTGACGGAAGGAAAAATCAAATCCTACGGAGTCGCGACGTGGAATGGTTTCCGCGAAGAGCCTGATGCGCCCGGATATCATTCGCTCGAAACGATGGTGGGACTCGCGCGCGATATTGCCGGTGACGCGCATCATTTGCGGTTCATTCAACTGCCCTTGAATTTGGGAATGCCGGAAGCGCTCTTCTTTCAGAACCAGAAGCACGGCGATGAGTATGTCACTGTGCTCGAGGCCGCGCAGGCATTCGGCATAGACGTGATTGCCAGCGGATCACTGCTGCAGGGACAGGCCGCGCGCGGGCTGCCGGAAGCAATCCGCGACTCGTTGGGCTCGCTTGCGACCGACGCGCAAGCCGGTATTCAATTTGTGCGGTCAGCTCCGGGAGTTACAACTGCGCTGGTGGGAATGAGCAGCGTCGAGCATGTGGAAGAAAACTTAGTGCTGCTGAAAGCCCCTCAGGCGTCGCAGGAAGATCTGATCAGCGTGTTCGATCAGGAAGAGTGATCGCGACGCCAAGTCGATAGACAGGATTCACAAGATTACCAAAGAGGAAAATGCCAAGCGCTACTCTCTTTGCTCTATCTTGTTCATCTTGTAAATCATGTCTATACCTTCGTTCGTTTAAATTCCGGATTGAATATGAAAATTCTTATTGCAGACAAATTCGAGCAGTCAGGACGTGATGGCTTGCAAGCGCTCGGGTGTGAGATCTCTTTTCAGCCCGATCTCAAAGACGAAGCGCTGGTCGAAGCGATCGCTAAAGAGCAGCCGGACGTGCTCGTCGTTCGCGGCACGAAAGTCACTGAACCGATGCTGGCTGCCGGGCCGCTGAAGCTGATTGTGCGCGCGGGCGCCGGATACAACACGATCGATGTAGCGGCAGCTTCGGGTCGCGGAATTTATGTTTCGAATTGTCCGGGAAAGAATTCAATTGCGGTTGCCGAACTCGCGTTCGCCTTGATTCTCGCTTTGGATCGGCGGATTGCCGACAACGTCGTCGCTTTGCGCGCCGGCGAATGGAACAAAAAGGAGTTTTCTAAAGCGCGCGGCTTGTTTGGTCGAACTTTGGGTCTGGTTGGCGTCGGTAAGATCGGCCTGGAGATGATTCCGCGCGCGCGCGCGTTCGGCATGCCGGTGGTTGCCTGGAGCCGCAGCCTCACCGCAGAGAAAGCTGAACAGCTAGGAGTAGAAAGAAAAGAAACGCCGCTCGAGGTCGCGCGTGGGGCAGATGTCGTGAGCGTTCATGTGGCGCTCAAACCCGACACGCGCAATTTGATTGGGCCAGAATTCTTTGCCGCGATGCGTGATGGCGCTTACTTCATCAACACTTCGCGCGGCGAGACCGTCGATCAGCCGGCCCTGGTTGACGCTATCCATGCAAAAGGCCTGCGGGCAGGGCTTGATGTGTTCGCGGCGGAGCCAACGTCGGCGGTTGCTGACTTTACCGATCCGATCGCGAATGAGACGCGAGTTTACGGCACTCATCACATCGGCGCGTCGACTGATCAAGCGCAGGAAGCGATCGCGGCTGAGACGGTCCGCATCGTGCGCGCCTTCAAAGAAACCGGACAGGTCCCGAACGTTGTGAACCTCGCACAGCGCACTCCGGCGACGCATCGTCTGGTGGTGCGTCATCGCGACCGCCCGGGTGTTCTGGCCCAGGTGCTCGAGGCAATCAAGGCGGAACACATCAACGTGCAAGAGATGGAGAACATCGTCTTCGAAGGCGCAGAGGCCGCCGTCGCGCGCATCAATCTGGACAAGGCGCCGTCGAGCGCAACGCTCGACCGATTGCGCGCGGGAAATGCTGATATCATCGAGTTGAATGTTCTGGAAATTGGTTAAGAGATGCGTTGAAAAGGCTGAGGAATAAAAACGGTGAGAATCTGGCGACTTATTACTCATCACGCCGACAAAGATCATGCTTTGTTTTGGACGAAGCAAAACAGCCGTATTGCCATCGGCTGGGGAGCGATTGGAGATATTAAGGACAAGGGTACGAATCGGCGGACGATATTACATCCGCGATCAAAACGGCATACGCAGGTCTCGACAATTCGCACTTAGGTGGCGCGAGCCTGTGGGATTTCTATGAAGAGATCCAAAGAGGCGATCTGGTTATTTTGAGTGCCAACAAACCACGCGTGTTAGTCGTCGAGGTCGATGGCGATTATGAGTGGGCAGAGGAATCGCCGTTTGACGGAGATTATCAGCATCAACGTCGCGTGATAATTAGACGTGATTTGAGCCCCGAGGAGATTTGGAAGAAAGCAGGAGGAGCCGCGCGTCAGAATGTTCATCAAACGCTAATTCAGTGTGAGCGAATGCTCACCGAAGACGATCTATGACAACGAGTCCCGCAGCTGGGTACACTGACGAAACGAAGATCAAGTCCCGTCAGGGACGAAAGAAAGGGAGAACTCCCATGCATTCCTTTGTCAGTTGTTTGATGCATTGCGTCTTTAGCACGAAGGAGCGACGCCGATTAATCACACCAGAGATACAAAAACGTCTTTACCCATATCTCGGCGGCATCGCGAGAGAAAACAAAATGAAGGCGTTATCAATTGGAGGCGTAGAGGATCACGTGCATGCGCTGTTGTCGATTCCTTCAACTCTGTCTATTGCAAAGTCCGTTCAGCTTCTCAAAGGCAACTCCTCAAAATGGATTCACGAGACCTTTCCGCACCAGCGACTGTTTGAATGGCAAGAAGGTTACGGCGCGTTTAGCATCGCCGTGTCGGGCATGGAAGACACAGTTCGATACATTCAGTCGCAGAAAGAGCACCATCGGGTTCATTCCTTTAAGGACGAATTGATTGCGTTCCTCGACAAGCACGGAATCGAATACAAAGCCTGGATGCTCGATTGACTGTCTTTCGTCCCTTCGGGACTTTCGGTTCTTTTGGTAACCTTTTCCCAGCGATGAATCGCTGGGCTATTTTCGGTCGTCCCTGACGGGACTACAGTTTAATGAACACCACCCTCATCACCGGCGCGTCTTCGGGAATTGGCGAAGCGTTCGCGCACAAACTCGCCGCGCAGGGGCACGATCTTTTGCTCGTGGCGCGTTCGGAAGACAAGCTCGTGGCGCTGTGCAACGAGCTTGGACGCAGTCACAGCGTCCGCGCACAATACGTTGCTATTGACCTTACAGAGCGTGATGCGCCCGCGCGTTTGCTTGCGGAAACCGTCGAGCGTAACCTCGAAATCGATCTCTTAATCAACAACGCCGGCTTTGGATCGATGGGTGATTTCGCCAAACTCGATCTCGAACTCGAGCTGAAGATGATCGATTTGAATGTCCGCTCGCTGGTTGAATTGACGCATCGCTTTTTGACGCCCATGCGCGAGCGCAAGCGGGGTTCGATCATCAACGTTGCTTCTACCGCCGGATTTCAGGGAGTGCCATTCATGGCGACGTATGCGGCCACAAAAGCTTTTGTGCTCTCGTTTTCTGAAGCGCTGTGGGAAGAAAACCGGACCCATGGAATCAAGGTGATGGCGTTATGCCCGGGTGTTACGGACACGAATTTCTTTGAAGCTGCGCACATGCAGCGCCCGCCGGCGCGCACCTCCCAAACGGTAGACGAAGTTGTGGACACTGCGTTACGCGCGTTAAAGCGCGGCAAAAGTTCTGTTGTCTCCGGCTGGATGAATTTGTTTATGGTTGAGAGCGAACGCATCGTGCCACGCTCACTCGTGCTGCGAGCAGCCGGCGCGGTGCTGCGCAATCATACTGAGAAAGGATAGATTTGGAGTGCGCCGGCTTGACGGCGCTTTGGATCTCGCGTTTTTCAAACAAACCCGAAGCAAAGCGGCGTCAAGCCGCCGCACTCCAAAAATAATTCATGACCGAACGAATCTTTAATTTTAGCGCCGGCCCCGCCGTGATTCCGGTTCCGGTTTTGGAAGAAGCCCAGGCGAATATGTTGTCCCTTCCCGGCGTCGGCATGTCGGTGATGGAGATCAGCCATCGCTCGAAAGCTTTTGACGAAATCATCCAGGGTGCGGAATCTGGTCTGCGCGAACTGCTCAACATTCCGAAGGACTATACGGTCCTGTTTCTGCAGGGCGGCGCGAGTTTGCAATTCGCGATGGTGCCGATGAATTTTCTTTCACTTGATGCCTCAGCCGACTATATCGTCACGGGCAGTTGGGGCAAGAAGGCCGCGAAGGAAGCGCAGAAATTCGGCAACGTCGATATGGCGGCGAATATGGCTGACGGCGGTTTCACGCGGGTGCCGAATCAGGACGAGCTGCAACTGAATCCGAGCGCGGCCTACGTGCACATGACTTCGAACGAAACGATCGAAGGCGTCGAATTCAAAACTGAACCCGAGGTCGGAGACGTGCCGTTGATGGCAGACATGTCTTCAAATATTCTTTCGCAGCCGCTTCCGATCGAGAAGTACGGCATCATCTATGCCGGCGCCCAAAAGAACATGGGACCGAGCGGCGTCACCGTCGTCGTCATGCGCGAAGATCTTTTGCCGCGCATTCGTGAGGGCGTGGCAACGATGCTCGATTACAACACTCACGCGAAAAACAAATCGCTCTACAACACGCCGAACACGTGGGGCATCTACATTCTGAATCTCGTGTGCAAATGGCTGAAAGGAAAAGGCGGCCTGGAAGGTATTCAGCAAGAAAACGAAGCGAAAGCGAAACTGATCTACGACGCGATCGATCGAACGGATTTCTATCGCGGTCATGCCGATCATGATTCGCGCTCAGTAATGAACGTTACTTTTCGTCTGCCTTCTGAAGATCTGGAGAAGAAATTCGCCAGCGAAGCTACGGCCGCAGGGATGGACGGGTTGAAAGGTCATCGCTCAGTCGGCGGCATTCGCGCCTCGATCTACAACGCATTTCCGAAAGAAGGCTGCGAAGCGCTGGTTGAATTCATGACTGAGTTTGAGAAGAAGAATGGGTAGGAACATTAACCACCGAGGACACAGAGGAAGACAACTACTGGTCATAAGCCCCTTATTGCTTTGTGCTTTTTTCTGTGTCCTCTGTGCTGAAATTAAGCCTGCAGAAACGCAGACCTCCGATCTCGCTCTCCCTCAGGAAAGACATCTACGCAATATCAAGCAACTGACTTTTGGTGGTGAGAACGCGGAAGCTTACTTTTCTCCTGACGGGAAAAAGCTCACCTTTCAATCGACGCGCGACGGGCGCGAGTGCGATCAGATCTACACGATGAATATCGACGGGTCGGACGTGAAGATGATCTCGACCGGCGATGGCCGCACGACCTGCTCGTACTTTTTTCCGAACGGCCCTGGATGACTTTGCAATCCAACTTCAGCACGAGCCACAGGCCAAAGGCGTAATCATTTTCTATGGCGGCAAGATTTCGTTTTGGTTACAGCCCGCCAGCTATGATCAGCCGCAGTTCAAAGAAGCATCGGGGCGCATCGGTCATGGTGGTCTTGATGTTCAGTCAGACGTTGAGGGCGCGAACGAGACCAGGAAAGTAGAAACATGAAACGCAATCGCATCGTCATTGATTTTGATAATAAAGAAGTCGCTCGTGCGCAGCCGCGCCGCAAGTCGGGCGGTGGAATCGGCCGTCCTCTGCTGATCATCGCGGTGCTTCTTATTCTGATTGTAGGCGGCATTGGCGCAGGTGGATATTTTTGGTGGCGACACTATCAAAGCGGCCCTGCTTATTCGCTGGCGTTACTCGTTGACGCGACGCAACGGAACGACAAGCAAGCCGTTGATAGTATTCTCGACAACGACAAAATTGCGGCTGACTTTGTCTCGCAGATTCGCGCGCGTGTGCCGGCGACCGCGGTCTGGGCCTCGCAGATCGATCCGGCAAAGATATCTCTGACGCCAAAACTCAAAGACACGCTGCACGATCAATTGATCAAGCAGTTGCAAGAGCTGACCGACGCCGCGGCGGGAAAACCATTTGTGATCATCGCGCTGGCCGTGCCACGCTTTGCCGACATCAAGGAGGAAAACAACACGGCGCACGTCAACGTAAATCTGAAAGATGAACAGATTCAGCTTACAATGCTGGCGCAGGGCGACCGATGGCAAGTCGTCGCTGTTCAGGATGACAAGCTCGCGAAAATGATCGCACAGGCAATGATTGGAAATCTGCCGTCGAGCGGCTCGCATGTTCAGGATGAGCTGCAGCGGCAACTGGACAAGTTGATTAAGTAGCCAGCGCATGTAGCGCAAGTTGTTAACTTGCGGTTGGCGCGGGCGATTCCGATTGAGCGAACGGGGCAGTAGCCCGACCTCCGGGGTCCCCGACCGAGCATCTCGGTTGGGGTGGGGCGGTGAGGGAGGGCTCATGATTAATATCTAATGAGCACCGCAAAACCAAAAACATTTGAATCGTCACTCGAAGAACTTGAGCGCATTGTGCGCGAGCTCGAGCAGGGCGAGCTGCCTTTGGAGCGCAGTCTGGAACTGTTTGAGCAGGGCGTGAAACTCTCGCGCGAGTGTCAGGATCGGCTTAATCAGGCTGAGCGCCGGATCGAGATTTTAATGCGGGATAATCAGGGCCGCCCCGCTGTGCGCCCTTTCGAAGTCGAGAGCGACGATGCCGGTGAAGTCTAACGCTTTGATTCCCCTGTGTCCTCTGTGGTCAAAAATTCCATCGCAAATGACGCTCGTGAATTCCTTGCCTTCTGTCGCACCCTGATCGATGCGAAACTCGATCGATTAATCCCCAAAGAGTCTGAATCACCTCAGCGCGTCCACAGCGCTATCCGCTGGAGTGTGTTTGCCGGCGGCAAACGATTTCGACCCGGGCTGTTGATGGCAGTGGGCCAAACCTTCGGCGCCACATTCGATCAGTTGTTGCGCACGGCGTGCGCGCTCGAGTTGATTCATACCTATTCACTAATTCACGACGATCTGCCGTCGATGGATGATGATGATTTGCGGCGCGGCCGCGCGACTTGTCACGTGAAATTCGACGAAGCGACCGCGATCCTCGCTGGTGACGCGCTGCAAGCGCTGGCGTTTCAAACGATCGCGGAAGATGAAGGGCTCGCGCCTGAGTTGCGAGTGAAATTGATTTCGGAAGTCGCGCGCGCGTCGGGAGTTCCCGACGGGATGGTCGCGGGCCAGGCACTCGACCTGGAAGCAGAATCGCGTGACGTCAATGGTGACGAGCTGGAAACAATCCATCATCGGAAAACCGGCGCATTGATTCGCGCAGCGGCGCGTTGCGGCGCGATGATCGCCGGCGCAAGTGACGACGAACTCGAAGCGATCACCGCGTACGCGACCAGCCTTGGATTGATGTTTCAGATCACCGACGATTTGTTGGACGTGACCGCGACAGCTAAAGACTTAGGCAAGACTCCCGGCAAAGACGTGCGCGCGCAAAAGGCAACTTTCCCGGCGCTTTATGGAATTGAAGCCACGCGCACGCAACTCAAAGCCGTCCATAAGGACGCCCGCAGCGCTCTCGAACGCGTGGAAGGAGAAACGCAAATCCTGCAATCGATCACTGATTTCGTTTTGCAGCGCCAGATTTGACCTACGCAGCATAGGCTGTGTAAACGCTTTTCACTTTCTCAAGAAAATCGCGGCGGTCGATGATGTAGTGAAGCTTGACGGACTCGGCGATGACTTCGTCGGGTTCGGGCTGACTCTTTTTCGATTTGCGCTTCGACGGTTTCTTCGCTGCCTTCTTCTTTGTTGTCTTCTTCGAACCAATTACCCGGTCGCTATCGTGACTGGTCGGGATATTGACCCGCGACCAATCACTGGTCGAAGCCAGATGGTCAATCAACTTCTCGAAGACCTCGCCCGGGTCATGCTCCGTTATTCCGATCTGATCTAGATAGCCGCTGTAACGCAGACGGCGAATCAAATCCATCAGCGTCAGGCGTCCTTCGAGTGTCAGGCCGCCATGCGCCTGCGAGCGACTGACGAGATACTGAATCAGCAGCGCTTCGCCGTAAATTTTCGGCGCCAGAAACAGCCGCGCACCGTCGCGCTCCCATCCTTCCGGCAATCGAGTCGATCTTCGTACCGCGCGAATCTCGCTGAACACTTCTTCCCAATTTGTTTTGGGATCCCGCCGCTCGAGATAATTTCGCGTTGCTGCCAGCAACCAGCTCTCATCGTTCAAATCGAGGTTCAGGCGCAAAGTGTCCAGCCATTCAAAGAAGACAGCGCGCGAATCTGACTTCTTCTCGAGCACGAGGAACTGATCGCCGGACTGTGGGATTTTTTTTAGCAGCCCGCGGCGTGGCGCATCGGTCGTCTTGCCGCCTTCGATGCAATAGGTATCGAAACGGGCGAGCCAACGCTTCGCGGATCCGCAAAACGGACAGTGCGGGTGCTTTTCGTCGCTGTCGAAGTAAGGCCGCTTCGCACTGCGAGTCGTCAATTCTTCAATCGCCGGCGTGTGCCGTTTGATTTCTGAGAAAGCCGTGCGCGGCGCGAGACCAAGCTGCTTGGTGAAGATGTCGAAGATGCACGCAAGACATACCAACGTGGTGAATTCCGTCACCGTACCGGCGGGAAATTCATCCAGCTCAAGCTCAAAATGTTTCTTACCCGAAGGCATGGCGAGCTTTTACCACAAAGACACCAGGACACGAAAGAGATCTAACAGCATTATAGACTAGTGTCTTTAGTGTCTTAGTGGTGAAATGTTTTTCACGCAATCGCTACCAATGCAGGCTCGCTGTCTGTATGGCCCAGCGCCAAATCAAGTTCACCCGCGATGTCGCCGATCCCAGATGATAGCTTCGTGAAATCAAAGAGGTTCGGATCGAGTAAGTGAGTAGGCACGGCTTTGCCCAGCGCCGTCAGCATCGACGCGCGAATGTTCGGGATTTCGATTTCCAGATCTTCGATCAGCCGTTTGATGCGCGCGCGTTTCAGGTTAGGTTGGGAACCGCACAGATCACATGGAATGATCGGAAATTGAGATTCAGCGGCGAATTGGGCGAGGTCACTCTCGCGACAGAACGCCAGCGGCCGGATTACCGTGTTCCGTCCATCATTAGAACGCAGCACCGGCGGCATCGCTTTCAGTGTCCCGACGAAAAAGAGGTTCAGCAGAAACGTCGCGATGATGTCGTCGGCATGATGGCCCAGCGCGATCTTGGTGCATCGTTCTTCGACGGCGATGTTGTAAAGAATGCCGCGTCGCAAACGCGAACACACCGCGCAAGGCGTTTTGCCTTCGGGCACCAATCGTTTCACGATCGAATAAGTATCTTGCTCGACAATCCTAAACGGCACATCTCGTTCAGCCAGATAGCCCGGCAGCACGTCGGCCGGAAATCCCGGCTGTTTCTGATCGAGATTGACCGCCAGCAGATCAAAGTTCACGGGCGCGCGTTGCTGAACGTCGAGCAATAGATCGAGCAACGCGTGACTATCTTTGCCGCCTGACAGGCAAACCATTATTCGATCGCCGTCTTCGATCATGCGAAAGCGTTCGATCGCTTCGCCCATGCGGCGCAGCAGCCTGGTTCTGGTTTTGCTTTCGACGATCATTTGTTCTCAGCATGCCACGCGCGGTGCAACGGTGACAAGAATGCACAACGAACGGTAGTGTCCTATTTTGGTTTAGTGTTTTCTTTCCCCTCGGCAAAAACGATCCACGAAATCACACGAACCCGTCACGAAAAAGCGTTTCGTGTGGCTTCGTGGATCGGCTTACTTGGCATGTGGGTCTCAAAATAGGGAACCACCCAGCGAGCTTGACGCGCTGACCAGCACAGCAAATAATGCGGGCGTTCGAACTGGTCCGGACTCGCTCAGTCCTTACGTTCTGATTTTTCCGGCGCGATCAACTGAAAATGAAAAAGAAACGTCTTTACCTCGCGCTGCTATCCATTAGCGTAAGCCTGTTGGCTCTGCCACTGACTACGGCCCACGGCGCCGGCGGCCGTATCGAAGGCAAAATCACTGATCCAAAGGGCGCGATTGTCATCGGCGCAGCCGTTACCGTTACTGATACGGAAACCAACCAAACCTTCACCGCGGTCACCGATCAGCAAGGGCGGTTCAAGATTGAAGGACTGCCGGCGGGAAGCTATACGGTCACCGTTTCGGCCCAGGGATTCAGCGAGTCACAGCGCGCGGACATCAAAGTCGAAGAGGGCGCGGTCGCTACAGCTGACTTCGCACTGGTGATCGCGCCGGTCGAAGTCGCGGTCACGGTCGGGCCGGGAGAGAAACCTAACTCTGATCCTGATTATCAGAAACTGCGCGAAGCGGGAAAGGCGGCGGACGATTTCGCCGGGCCGTTCGCGACGGTCAACAACCTGGTGTTGAAGCGCGATGCGGCGACCTTCACGCTGGTGAGCGGCGAGATTTATTTTGCCCCGACCGTTGAGGATCGAAACGTCGGCGCGGTATTCATCGGCGAAGGCGAATTGACGCTGACGCCGCCGACCGAGATCGAAAAGCACAATCTCTCGCTCTTCATAAATCAAACTGCAATCAAAGAAAGTTTTGATCGCCTCGTCATACGCTTCACCGACAAGACCTTCGAAGAGGTCAAAGCGTCCGCGCAGGCAAAGATGGGCACGAACGGCCCGCAAGCGGAACGTGCCCGCGATGCGTATCGCGACAACCAAACGCTGTTGCGAAAAATGCTACGAAGAAATGTCGAGTTGCGCACGCTCGTCGATCTCTATAACCCGAACCGGCCCGGCTTTTTCACCGCGTTCATTAACGGCAAGCGATTCAACAAACTAATTTTCCAATATGACTCGCTCGGAATCCCGCAAGTTTCTCCCGAAGAAGTCTTACTCTCGAGCTATGGCGACACTGATCGGGGATTGTGGACAGCGTTTCATCGCGCTGAGGAATATGCAAACGGCACAGCTTCATCGGACGAAGACCACCGGCTCTATGACATCACGCGTCACGAAATCGATGCTGCCATTCGCGGCACAAAACTAGTTGCGAACGATACGGTGACCTTACGCGTCCTTGATAACGGCGCGCGCGTGCTGCCGTTTCGACTGTTCAGTTCGCTGCGAGTGTCGCACGTTCGCGACGAGGCCGGGAAAGATCTCTCATTCGTGCAACAGAATAAAGATGAAGATGCTGACTTTGGGGTCATCTTTCCGAAGCCGCTTGAAGCGGGCAAAACCTACAAACTGAATTTTGAGTATGCGGGAGGGGATGCCCTGATTGACGTGGGCGGCGGCAACTATTTTGTAAATCCCGGCGCGCGCCTGACGTGGTATCCGAACAACGAAGGGACGGCTTTCGGCGATCGGGCGCGATTCGACGTCACGTTTCGCTATCCAAAAGGGAAAACGCTAATCGGCACCGGCGCCGCAGTGGCAGAGAGCGAAGATGGCGACCTGGTCGCTTCCAAGTGGTCCAGTGGCGATACCCAGTTGGCCGTCGCCGGATTCAATTACGGAATTTTTAAGAAGAAGCAGGTCGTCGATCCTGACACAGGCTACACGATCGAGTACTACGCGAATGAAGAGTCGGCGGGCTCTATGCGCGGCGCGAGCGAAATGGGATCGATGAATACGCTCGGGATGTCCGGCCGAATTTTGGCCGACGCGCAGAATTCGACGCGCATTTACAACGTATATTTCGGCAAACTCCCTTTCGATCGCCTGGCGCTTACGCAACAGCCGGCCGCAAATTTTGGTCAGGCATGGCCGACGCTTGTCTACATGCCGTTCACCGCGTTCATGGATCCAACCCAGCGCTATCTGGCAAGTGGCGGCAATATTCGCTTAGCGACCGACAACTTCTTCCGCTATGTGGCGCCGCACGAGATCGCCCACCAGTGGTGGGGGCACATGGTTGGTTGGAAGTCTTATCACGATCAATGGATGAGCGAAGGCTTCGCGGAGTTCTCAGCGTCGCTGTTCGTGCAATTGGCTTTGAAAGATGAGCACAAGTTTCTCGAGTTTTGGAACGAGCAACGCGATCGAATCACGCAAGCCAGACCAGCGACTCATGACTTGAAGCCTTACACCGTGGGACCACTCACGCAAGGCTTTCGGCTCAGCAGCGGCAAGACCTATGCAGCCTATCAATTCCTGGTCTATCCGAAGGGCGCCTACATTTTGCACATGCTGCGGCAGATGATGTTCGACCACGCTGCGGGTGGCGACAAACGCTTCATGGAAATGATGCAGGATTTTATTAAGTCGCATTACAACCAGGACGTCTCCACAGAAGATTTGAAGCTCACCGTTGAAAAGTTCATGACCAAATCGATGGACCTTGACGGCAATGGAAAGATGAACTGGTTCTTCAATGAATACGTCTACGGCACTGAGATGCCTAGTTACCGGCTTGAATATCAATTGAGTAACGATGGCACAGTCTTGAACGCACACGTGACCCAGTCAGGCGTCTCGGAAAATTTTAAGATGCTCGTGCCCGTGTATGTCGATTACGGGAAAGGCATGGTCAAGCTGGGATCGGCGCGGATGATCGGCAACAAAACCGTAGACTTGAAAGACATCAAGCTCGGACAACCGGCAAAACGCGTGGTACTTTGCGCGTGGGACGACGTTCTGGCGCTGAATATTCAGAACGCAAAGTGAACGTCGCGGCCGGTCAATTTCACACTGGGCAATCATTTTTTAGTTGAAACTAAGATTACGATCCACGAAGTCACACTAAACTGCGCGAAGACGCGGTAATTCGTGACGCTTGGTGTGATTTCGTGGATCGTGCGCTGCCATTGCATAAACGCAACTCTCACTATAGGTCATTATCCTATGCGGAAACTTCTTGAATGGCTGTCGCTGCTGTGCTAAGGTTCGCCCTACTTCAAGATGGTTTTCTTGTAGGCTCGCTCGGCCGACGGTTTTGCGGTTCCTTCCCACGATAACTAAATAGACAGAAACCTCAGGGTTTCCGTGGAGAATTAGATGGCTGCTGTTAAGCCCGCTCTGCAAAAAGAGCCAGGTAGGGACGACGCTCCGGCCGCAACGCTGCACAATAATGTGGCTCGTTTGGCCGATGCTGTCCCGCGACGCGCGACTCAGACGCCGGCGGCATCGCCAACCGGAATCCGACCCGTTACCCTCCCGATCAATCAGCCTCAGAGACAGACCAGCTTTCAACCAAGGACCCCCGTAATTACGGGCGAGGCAACCTATCGCGGCACCTTTCCCGTCGACGGAATCATCACGGGACAGTTGGGAGCGGCGGGCAGCGTACTGACTATCAAGCAACGGCCAAAGAGCGGGCCAACTGACTCGCAGCCGGAACTTGATGGCGAACTCAACTTCAAAGACATGCTGCGAATCAACGGCCACGTGGCCGGCAAAGTCTTCTCGTTTAAGGGGACGCTGATCGTCGATGGATCCGCAAAGGTCGAAGCCGCGATCGACGTTAGCGTCTGTGTGATCAACGGCATTGTCATCGGCGACATCGTGGGCCACGAACGCGTCGAGGTTGGAGCTGGCGCAGTCGTCAAAGGCAATATCGCCACCCGCACGCTCTCAATCAAACCGGGCGCCGTCTTTCAGGGTGATTGTCGCATGCTGAAAGATCAGAACGGCGAGAAGTAACACCTCGCGGAGTTTCACTCCACCAATTCAATCTCTTAACAAAATACTCGGGCTGAATTTGCTGAGAGGTCCAACTTGGCAAATGAGGCCCGGTCGCTATCCCGACACGTCGGGATATTGGATCCATTACCACGGCCGAGTCGGTACTCTAACGCTCTAATATGATAAAGTTGCCGCGCTCTTCCATTCTTTCCAACTGACGTTCAAACGATGATCGATCTGCGCAGCGACACTGTCACTAAACCAACGCCGGCAATGCGGCGCGCGATGGCTGACGCCGAAGTCGGCGATGACGTTTACGGGGAAGATCCAACTGTCAACCGTTTGCAAGAGCGGGCCGCCGAACTTTTTGAAAAAGAAGCGGCGCTGTTTGTGCCGACCGGCTCGATGGGAAATCAAACCGCAGTCAAGGTGCACACGAAGCCCGGTCAGGAAGTCGTGATCGAAGAGCGCGGTCACATCTACAACTTCGAGATGGCTACGATGTCCGCCTTCGCGGGAACCATAGCTCGACCCGTGAAGAGCGAAGACGGCAGCGGCATTCTGACGTGGGATGAGGTAGCGGGCGCGATTCATGTGCAATCTGCTTATTACGTCTCGCCCACCGGTCTCATCGCGATTGAAAACTCGCACAACCTCGCCGGTGGATCAGTTATGACGCGCGAACGCACGGAAGACATTTGCGCAGGCGCTCATGAAAGAAATCTCCCGGTGCACCTGGATGGTGCGCGAATTTTTAATGCCGCGACGGCGCTGAAAGAGTCGGTCGCAAATCTGGCGCGGCCGGCGGACTCAGTCATGTTTTGTTTATCCAAAGGCCTGGGCGCACCGGTGGGATCGATGTTGCTGGGCGAGAAAGCGTTCATCGATGAAGCACGCGTGATTCGCAAGATGCTGGGCGGCGGCATGCGACAAGCAGGGGTATTGGCCGCGGCAGGGTTAATCGCACTCGAAGAATCACCGAAGGGTCTACCGCAAGATCATGCGAATGCGAAACGCCTGGCGGAAGGTTTGGCCGAACTGCCCGGTGTGAACATCGACCCCGAGAAAGTCGTCACGAACATCGTTATCTTTGATGTCAGTGAGACAAAACAAACTGCCGACGCAATCTGTGCGCAACTGCGAGAGCGCGGCGTGCTTGCCTCAGGATTCGGATCATCGATTCGCGCAGTGACGCATTACGACGTGTCGAGCGCGAATATTGAAACGGCACTGCGCGAGCTGCGTAGCGTGCTTAATTAAACCAATTACCCGGGATGAAGTCAGTACCACCTGCGTGAGCAGGTGGATCAGAGCATCGATCGATTGGGTCGAGTCTTTGACCCACCCGCTCACGCAGGTGGTACTAACCTCATGCTATGAATCGATCCGTTAACCCACAGCCCAAACTCAAAACCGAAGCCATCGCCGGCGTCACAACCTTCTTCACGATGGCTTATATCGTGGTGGTCAATCCGCAAATTCTCTCTGCCGGCGGCAAGACCGGGATGCCATTCAACGGCGTCCTGACGGCGACGGTCATCATCTGTTTCACGATGACGATGCTCATGGGTTTGTATGCGAAACTCCCGTTCGCCGTCGCGCCCGGCATGGGCATCAACGCCTTTTTCACTTACACAATCATTCTTGGCAAAGGTGTGCCGTGGTCGACGGCGCTGGGAATAATTTTTTGGGCCGGTCTTTTCTTTCTGCTTATTTCAGTGACGCCGATTCGCGAATCGATCGCCAAGGCAATTCCCACCGAAATCAGAATCGCCGCCGCCGCGGGCATCGGAATTTTTCTCACCTTCATCGGTCTGAAGAGCGCGGGTTTCATCGTTTCGGATCCGGTAACGCTGGTTAAGATCGGCGCTTTAGGAAAACCTGCGCTACTCACAATTCTGGGTGTCGCGATCTCGATTTTCCTCATGTCGCGCAAGAGCCCTTTCGCCTTTCTGGTGACCGTAATCGTCGTGACTGTGATCGCGTGGGCACTGGGACTGGTCACTGCGCCGGCACAGAAACTGAGTCTGCCTGATTTCAAAAGCGTCTTTCTCAAACTCGATATTTTCGGCGCTTTGAAACTGAGTTTGGTTCCTTCGATCATCGCGATCCTCTTCACCGATCTGTTTGATTCCATCTCAACTTTCATCGGCGTGGCGCACGCCGGCGGATTGCTCGACGAGCAGGGCCATCCGCGCAATTTACGTCAGGGATTGATTGTCGATTCGCTGGCGACGATGGGCGCTGGCCTGGCGGGCACGTCGTCGGGGACCGCGTACATCGAAAGCATCGCCGGCATTGAAATGGGCGGGCGCACCGGTCTGACCTCCGTGTTCACGGCGTTGTGTTTTCTGCCGTGCCTGTTTATCGCGCCGCTCGCGGGCATGGTGCCGCCGTACGCAACCGCGGCTGTTTTGATCCTGGTCGGCGCCGCGATGTTTCGCACCGTCGGGCAAATCAAATTTTCAAAGATAGAGGAAGGCATCCCGGCATTCCTCACGTTGATCTTGATTCCGCTCACCTTCTCGATCACGCAGGGAATTCTTTGGGGATTCATCTCGCATGTAGGTCTGTATCTGATTGTGGGCCGACGCCGAGATATTCATCCGGTGATGTATGCGCTCGCGCTCATATCGATCGGATTGCTGGTGCTTGAGCGAGTGAAGTTGTAACGCAAACTGTTGGTTTGCGCGCAAGCTAACAGCTCGCGTTACAGTTGCGCGAAAAATTGCCTCGTCGCATACTCAAACGCAATGAAAAAGGCCACCGTCGCCTTGATGATTTCCTCCTTCTGGATTGCGGCGTCAATGACTGCGCCTGCGGGCGCGCGGGCACAGACACCGCCGGAATTTTCACGGCCGGTTCTCTTCTTCGAGGTGCTTGATCTTCCGGCGCGAATTGACGAACCAAAGCTGGAAAAGAAAACGAATCAGTATGTCTTGAGTTGCGCGCTCGCCAATCGATCGGGAGAGCAATTAGTTGGACTGCGACTGACGTTGCTGGTCGTTGAATCGAACGGCAAGGTTAGGACACGCATTAGCTGGAACGAAGCTGCCACCGTGCCGGCTTATCCGATCAAGACATTTGAGCTTACTCCCATCATTAGGGACGAACCTGGCAAGAGCGCCACGCTTTTTCTTGGCATCGACGAAGTGATCGGGCGTGAAACGATTTGGCGCACGGTCGATTCTGACAAATTGCTGCGTTCTTATGCGCGCCGACAGCACGATCTGATTCCGAAAGTTCAATCGCTGGCAAACAAAGTCGATCCCCCACGCGTGGCGGCTCCCGTGTCGCTGAAGAGGCCGCCCCCACCGCCGGAGAAGGAGCAGTGAAACGATCGACTCGAGGTTGCGGCTGCGCGATTGCCGTGCTGGTAGTCCTGCTGGCGGCGGGCGGCGGCGCGTTTTGGAAATGGGGACTGCCCTGGCTGCGCGCGCGTCCGCCCAAACCAACCGGCGAGCTGCAGGTTCACGTGCTCGATGTTGGACCAATCGAAGGCGATTCGATCCTGATCATCTCGCCTGCCGGGAAATCCGTTTTGATCGACGCGGGTGACGCCGGCAAGGGTAAGCCCATACTCGATGCGCTGAAGCGTTACAAGATCGAGAAGCTTGATTACTTTATCGCCACGCACCCTCATCCGGATCACATCGGCGGAGCTGATGAAGTGATGAATGCGATCAAGGTCCAAACGGTAATCGACAATGGCGTCGATCTATCGACTCCTGCGCCGTCGCCTACGCCGACGAAAAAGGGAGCGAAACCAGCGCCCACTCCCATTCCGCCGAAGAAGAGCAAAGTAAAATCAGTGAACAGTTTCTTTGACGAATACAAAGAGGCACGGGAAAAATCGGGCGCGCAATATGAAAAAGCCATAGCCGGAAAGAAATACGATCTGGGCGGGGGCGCGATCGTGACGGTGCTGGCGCCTAACGAGCCATTCTTCACGAAGGACCAGATGAGAGCCGGCGGCAACGACACGAACGCAAATTCGATCGTGCTGCGTCTTGATTACGGCGACTTTTCGATGCTCTTCATGGGCGATGCCGAAGAACAAACGGAAGCGCGGCTGCTCGGCAAAGATCTTAACCTGGCGGCGAAGGTTATTAAGATTGCTCATCATGGATCGAAGTACGCGACGTCAGAAAACTTTTTGAAGCGCGTGCAACCTGAGGCTGCGATCATATCCGACGGCGAGTGGAACCGTTATGGTCATCCAGCGCAATCAGTGCTCGATCGCCTGAAAGCGATGAACGCGAAAGTCTTTCGCACCGACTTGCAGGGTGAAATCAGTCTGACGACGCACGGCAAACTTGATTCCGGCAAACTCTACGACATCAAGACTGCTAAAGAGGCGAAGGAAGATGTCTGGACAGGACGCGAAGGACAGAAGGATGATGCGTCGCGATCTGGATTCATCGCGTATGGAGATTTTGGTCCGCCACCGAAAGCGAAGAGTGAGAAGTCAAAGAAGTGAGCCTAGCGTTATTACGGCTCCGCCGCGTGATGTCCGGTAAGGCTTCGCCTTACCGTCACGGCTCCATCGATTTCTCGAAGAGGCTCCGCCTCGATCTCTCGGTGAGGCGTAGCCTCACCGAGAAAACCATCAATAAGTGACGCACGGAAAGGCAAAGCCTTTCCGCACATCGGGCGGCACAGCCGCTGGACTAATGGTGAAATGACGAAATCCGCCACCTATGCCGATGCCGGCGTCGATATCGATGCGGCGAATCGCGCCACTGAAAAAATCAAAGAGCTCGCGCGCACTACGTTCAATGCGCGCACCTTGTCAGACATCGGCAGCTTTGGCGGCATGTTCGATGGCGCTTTCCCAAACATGCGCCAGCCGGTGCTCGTCGCTTCTGCCGACGGTGTGGGCACGAAACTGAAGATCGCTTTCGCGACCGGGACTCACAACACAATTGGTCGTGATCTGGTCAATCATTGCGTCAATGACATTCTGGTCCAGGGCGCGCGACCGCTTTTCTTTCTCGATTACATTGCGGCAGGCCGTCTTTCGCCAGACACAGTCGCGAGCATCATCGAAGGCGTCACCGCCGGCTGTCGCGAGAATGCATGTGTCCTGCTGGGCGGCGAGACAGCAGAAATGCCGGGCTTTTATGCCGACGGTGAATACGATGTCGCCGGGTTCATCGTAGGCATTGTCGATCGCGAAAAGATCATCGACGGTCGGACAATTCAGGCGGGTGACGTCGTGCTCGGATTGCCGTCTGCGGGTTTACATACGAACGGATATTCGCTCGCGCGCAAACTCTTCTTCGATACTCCGAATTACAAACCGGAAACCTTCGTTGATGAGCTCGGTCAAACTGTTGGCGAGGCGTTATTGCAAGCACATCTCAGTTACTTGAACACGCTCGGGCCTTTACTTGATTCGGGGAAAATAAAAGGACTGGCGCATATCACCGGCGGCGGGTTGTTGGAAAATATTCCCCGCATTCTTCCTGAAGGAACATCGGTCGAAATCAGGCGCGGCTCGTGGCCTGTTTTGCCGGTTTTCGAACTGATGCAACGGCTCGGCACGATTGACGAGAGTGAAATGTTTCGCGTCTTCAACATGGGCATCGGCATGGTGGTTATCTGCGAGGCCGAAGACGCTTCGTCAATTCAAACCGCTGTCAAAGCGTGTTACGAAATCGGTCGCGTCGCCGGCGGCGCAAAAACAGTTTCGTTAATCTGAGGAACCCTCCATGGAAAAGTGGCTGGAAGATTTCAGACAAACTATCGATGCAGCCGTGCCACGGCTACGCAAAATCGGCGAGTTAGAAAGTGAAGTCCCGCGCGCTGAAGATCACTGGTCGTCAAAGCAGATTATCGGCCACCTGATTGATTCGGCGACGAACAATCACGCGCGTTTCGTGCTGGGCCAAATGAAGGACGATCTGCTTTTCGCGGGTTACGATCAGAACGGCTGGGTGCGCACGAATCATTACCAGCAGGCTCCGTGGGCGCAACTGGTAGATTTGTGGCGCGCTTATAATCTTCACTTGCATCACGTGATGGCGCACGCTGCGAAAGAGAAGATGACGACGCCGTGCACGCTGCACACGTTGCAGGAAATTGCTTTCAATACGGTGCCGCAATCCGAAGCCGTGACGCTTGAATATCTAATGAAAGACTATGTGGATCACTTGCAGCATCACCTGGATCAAATTTTCCCAAACGACAAACAGTAGATGTCCAATAGTCCGGCGACAAAGCGCATCGCTATTCTGATCTCCGGTCGCGGTTCGAACATGGTGGCGCTGGCAGATGCAGTGCGTGGGGGCACGATTCCCAACGCTGAAGTCGCAATCGTGATCAGCGATAAGCGCGACGCTGCTGGTCTTGAGAGCGCGAGCAAACGTGGAATTGAAACCCTCGTGATTGAACGTGGCGCGCGCACACGCCAGGAACACGATCGCGAAATCGTGTCGGCGCTGGCGGCCAGACAGATCGATCTGGTTTGTCTCGCCGGCTATATGCGCGTGTTGTCGTCTGAATTCATCGACGCCTATCGTGGCCGCATCCTAAACATTCATCCAAGCCTGCTGCCGGCGTTTCCCGGACTCGACGCACAGCAACAGGCATTGGAAAACGGCGCGAAAGTAAGCGGCTGCACGGTACACTTTGTTGATGAGAGTTTGGACGGCGGGCCGATCCTTCGGCAGCGTGAAGTGCCGGTCCTGGAAGAGGATACGGTTGAGAGTCTTTCCGCGAGGATCTTAATTGAAGAGCACAAATTGTATCCTGAAGCTGTGGCAAAGGCTCTGACGAATTGTTGATTTCGCGTTTGGTCATTTTAGGTTTGTTTCGTGTAGATCGCAGCACACGATCCACGAAGTCACACTAAGCGTCACGAAACACGAGCCTTTTCGTGCTATTTCGTGGATCGTGTTTTTGTCTTACCAAAGAGTCTCAGCGAGCCGTTGCCGTAGAAAATCGATGTCTGCCGTAATCACTTCCGATGACACCCTCGTAATTGAAACGCCTGAGCGCGTGCCGCTGCATTTTGCGCTGGCTTCGATCGGCAATCGCTTCATCGCCTGCGCCATCGATCACACGATTCAGATCCTGGCGTTAATCACGATCGGCATTGTCTTTGCCATCATTACCGATGTGCAGGGCATTGGTTCCCGGTTGATGAACGCGCCGAAGTGGGTAATCGCCTTACTGGTGATCGTTCAATTCGTAATCTTTAATGGCTACTTCGCCGTTTTCGAATGGCTTTGGCGCGGGCAAACACCGGGCAAGCGATGGCTGAAGCTGCGCGTCATCCGCGAGGACGGACGGCCCATCTCTTTTTTCGAAGCGATGATTCGCAACCTGTTGCGGGTCGTGGACATTATTTTCCCACCCTTCTATTCAATTGGCTTGATTTCTGTTTTTGCGTCCAGTCGAGATCAACGCGTCGGCGATCTGGTCGCCGGCACTGTGGTGGTGCGCGAGCGCGAAGCCGAGGCGCCCGCGTTCGCTGAAGTTTTTGCTTCGCCGGTTTCCGACGCCGCGCTGCGACGGACGTTCGCGCCGGTTCCATTCACCGCCAACTTAAACATTCTCACGGAACAGGAGATCAGCGTCGTTGAGAGTTTTCTGCGACGGCGATGGGACTTGAGAGACTACCCGCGACAGTGGATGGCCTGGCGTGTCGCGATGCCGATCCTTTTCAAGTTGCGTCCACAGTATGATCTGGCGACGTTCACTTACGAAGGATTTCTCGAAGAGCTCTTGCATCGTTACCGCGAGAAGCATCGATTTGTAGATTAATTGTTTACTTTTTTTGGCTTTTCGAGCGGAAACATTGCGGCTGCCTTTTCGGCGGAGATATCTGCTCCCACCAGTGCTGCCGCTCGAGCGAGTACAGGATCGCGTTGCGCGGCAAGATCAGCAGGTTTTGGCAGTACTATTTCATCAGGCGTAACGCCCACACGCTCGAGTCCTTTTCCATCCGCCATGACTATGTCAGCGTCGGTGATGGATGCGCCATAAAAAATCATATTGCCGTTGCTCACGTCTCCCAACGCGCCCGGCCGAAATATCGAGCGCATAACGGCGCCTGACGAACGATCACCGACGACCGTCCCACGTTTCTCAAGCTGAATTACCCGCGCAAAGAGTTCGGAGGCCGACGCGGATAGGCTATCGATCAGAACGACCAACTGACCTTTGAACAAATTATCGGTGTGCGCCTTTGCTTTAAGCGGCTTACTTTCCTTTCGTCGTTTCATTTCACCGATCGTGATGTCATGATCGAAGAAATACCCGGTGAGTTTTTGCAGCGCGACCTCTTCGCCCCCACCATTGCCTCGCAAATCCAGAATCAGTGCTTTGCGCTGGCGCGCCCGCTTCATCATGTCTCCGATGTTGCTTTCAGTGAGATCGAAGTGTCTTAGTTTCCAAACAACTGCAGTCTCGCCGAGGCTCGAGTATGTCGGTAGTTTCTTTTCATCTTCCTGATCCTTAAATGACTGATTGAACCATTCCTCGGGATTGATCTCCTTCGGCCGTTTTTCGACCTTAGCCTTAATAGCCAAATCGCGATCCTGCCCCTCAGGCGTGCGCACGACGATATGTTTCCCTGGCTGTGGATGTAACACTGAAAAGTTGTAGTCCATTTTCCACAGGTTATCGCGCGTCGGTTTAAAGCCATTCAGAGAGAGCACCTCATCGCCTGGCTTGAGACCCTGCGCTTCCGCATCACTGCCTGAATCGACAACGGTAACCAGACACCGATCGCCAATCATCTGCATTTTCCAACCGTAATCCACATCCACAGGGCGTGACGGCGGGATGAAAAATGTGTGGGAATCATTAAGCTCAACCATGGCCTGCGCGATAATTCCTAGCACCTCTGAGATGTTCGCCGCATTGCGAATACGATCATCAGCCGCCTTAAATCGAGCGTCAACGTCCATCCCGTGATAATTTGGGTCGTAGTAATATTCTTTGATGTAGTCTTTGATCAGCTTCAACATCACCACGCCGCGATTGCGGTCGCGCTCAACATCCTTTTGTGACTGCGCAAGAGAATCAACGGGTCGTAGTGCGCACGCCGTTAACACGAGTAACGGAAACACACGAAAACGAAACTGCATTATCTGATTGGTGAACACGGGTGATTACTTCTCCTGAAAATACTGAGATTAATAATCTGACTATTGACTTTACCGCGAATGCGAGGAAAACCTTAAAGCCAGCATGGCAGGCAGTATACCAAGGGCCTCGCCTTCCGCAAAAGCCGCGGCCATGCTGCACCCGGATGAGTGCACGAACCTCAAATTGACCTCGACCGTTCGCTTTGCTAGCCTTCTTCGTTTCTGACGAAGCGCAAATTCCTGACTATAGAGAGGTCATCATAAATTCATGTCTCGTGATGTTTTCATTTTAGGTGGTAAGCGCACGCCGATGGGCGAATACGTCGGCGCGTTGAAGGATATTTCCGCGATCGACCTGGGCGCGATCGCTTCACGCGCGGCGCTGGAAACAACGGGCGTCGCCGCCGAAGAGATCGACCACACAGTTTTCGGTAATGCCCTGCAAACTGCCGGCGATGCGATTTATGGCGCGCGGCACGTCGCGTTGAAGGCGGGAATTCCATTTGATCGCCCCGCGCTGACCGTTAATCGCTTGTGCGGCAGCGGTATTCAATCAATTGTTTCCGGCGCGCAAATGATTCAGCTTGGCGAAGCGCGCACCTGCCTCGTTGGCGGGATGGAATCAATGTCGCAAGCGCCGCACGTGATTCGCGGCGCGCGCACAGGCTTTGCGCTGGGCCAGGGAAAACTGGAAGACAGTTTGATGGTCGCGTTGCTGGACACCTATTGCAACACGCCCATGGCGGGCACGGCCGAGAACCTCGCCCGCAAATTTGAAATCGGCCGCGACGAGCAGGACAAATACGCTCTGCGCTCACAACAAGCGGCGAAGCGGGCCCTGGATGCAGGCGTATTCGCGGAAGAAATCGTGCCGGTTGAAATCAAGAGCCGAAAAGGAATCTCTGTTTTTGATCGGGACGATCACCTGCGACCGCAAACTACACTCGAGGGTCTGGGAAAGTTGAAACCTGCATTCAGCAAAGATGGGTTTGTGACGGCGGGAAATGCGTCAGGAATTGTCGACGGCGCCGCTTCGCTAATTATCGCGGACGACGATTTTGTGAAGTCAAGAAATCTTGAGCCGCTCGGTCGCATTGTGAGTTGGGCTTACGCGGGAGTCGAACCTGAAATCATGGGTATCGGACCGGTGCCGGCGTCACTGCAAGCGCTCGAGAAAGCAGGGCTTCAACTTTCAGACATGGATCTGATCGAAGTGAATGAGGCTTTCGCCGCTCAGTACCTGGCAGTCGAACAGGAACTTGGATTGGATCGCGAGAAGACGAATGTGAATGGCGGCGCGATCGCGCTCGGTCATCCACTGGCGGCGACGGGCACACGTTTGGTGCTCACGTTGTTGCTCGAATTGCGTCGGAGAAGTGGACGCTACGGTCTGGCAACAGCCTGCATCGGAGGAGGTCAAGGCATCGCAATAATCTGCGAACGACTATAGGTTGTTTCTCGTTAAGCCTTTTTAGTAAAACTCAGTAACAAATACGACCGGTGATTGCGATTTTCATAGAATATCCAAATTCTCGGGCGCGACCATCATATGGCGAGTTACGATAGTCTCAAAAAGGCCTCAAACTGTTTGCGATTCGGCAGTCATGATTATCAGGCCTCTCAGGCACAATTCTTGCGAAATGCTTACAGATCTTGAAATGCGTCCTTGAACCTTTTGGCATTAGCAACAACACATCTCCATTTACGCTTTGAATCGCCCTTCAATGATCTCATTGTTACCATCCAGTTTTCACTTCCCAGGATCCATTATCAATGCAAGTCTGCGATCATCACGAGCGCGGACGGCTCTTAAACAGTATCTAACGCAACTTAAGGAGTTCTCAAAGTCATGACCACATTTGTCCGCTTTACTTTTCTATCGCTTGTACTCGTCGCGTTGTGCGCCGTTAGCGCGCTCGCGCAGTCAACGACGACCGGTGCTATCAATGGCACGGTCACTAATCCCAATAAAGAAGTTGTGGCAGGAGCGACGGTGACCGTCAAAAATAAGGGCACCAACAAAGAAGACACCGCCACCACCGACGACAACGGAGGCTTTAAGGTAAACAACCTTCAGCCGGGCACCTACGCCGTCACCATAAACGGATCGGGATTCGCACCGTACACAAACGAGAATGTAGTAGTCGAAGTGGGTCGTTCAACCACAATGGACACGGCGCTCTCATTAGTGGGCGTAACCGGTACCGTCCAGGTGACCGCGGAAGCACCCGCAATCAATACCACCCAGCAGGACTTTTCCAGCAACGTCAATCAAGTGTCGCTGAACAATCTCCCGAGTAACGGTCGTCGCTGGTCTAACTTTGCAATTTTGACGCCGGGCGCTGTTCCGGATGGCACCTTCGGTTTGATCAGTTTCCGCGGCATTTCCGGTCTGCTGAACAACAGCACGATTGACGGCGGCGACAACAACCAGGCTTTCTTTTCTGAAGAACGCGGTCGCACTCGTATTGGTTATGTGATCAGTCAAGCCGCGATTCGCGAATACCAGGTCAACACTTCAAACTATTCCGCTGAGTACGGTCGTTCAGCGGGTGGTGTAATTAACGCTGTTACTAAATCAGGCACGAACCAGTTTCACGGCGAGGGATTCTTGTTTGATCGCAACAATAAATGGGGCGCGCGCAACCCGCGCAGTTTTGTTACGCAGCTTATTGGCGGAGTGGCAACTCCGGTCGCCTACAAAGCGCCCGACGTTCGTTATCAATATGGCGGCGCACTCGGCGGCCCCATCGTAAAGGACAAGGCATTTTTCTTCTTCAGCTATGACGAGCAGAGACGAAATTTTCCTGGCGTCGCAGTTTTCTCAGTGCCCAGCTATCTCAGCACGGTCAACAATGCAACTCTGACAGCCCGAGGACTAACGACCGCTCAGATCAATTCTAGCCTGAATTTTCTTACCAGCTTGACTGGTCCAACACCCCGCCGCGGCAATCAACGTCTGATTCTGCCAAAGCTGGATTGGCGCATTACTTCGAACAATACTTTGACGGTTGCATACAACCGTCTGCGTTGGGCTTCTCCGGCAGGCGTTCAGACTGCTGCGACGGTAACGCGCGACATAAACGGTTTTGGTGATGATTTTGTCAGGTCCGACGGCATCAACGTACGTTTGGCTTCGACAATTTCGAGCAGGCTCGTCAATGAAGGCCGCTTCCAGTATTCACGGGAGCTTGACTCTCAGTTTGCCCAACCGGCTCTTCCGGGTGAGCCCACCACCGCAAACGGATTTTCGCCTCAGGTGGCGCTATCCAACGGTCTTACGTTCGGCAAGTCAACCGGTCTGGATCGTCGTGCGTTGCCGGATGAAAGACGCTACCAGTTCGCGGACACGCTGACTTATTCCCCCGGAAAGCACACCTTCAAGTTCGGAGCCGACATTAACCACCTTCACGAAATATACGACGAGTTGTTTACCGAAGCAGGTTCGTACAGCTACTCAAACATCAACGACTTCATCGTCGATTATACGAACTTTACGAGCGGTGGCGCCCTGCGAGCGGCCGGCACAATTTGCGCTACGGCGGCGAACCCGATCGCGAATACCAGACTTGCCGGCAAGTGCTACACCAGCAACTATGCGCAGGGATTTGGTCCGGCTCGATTTGAGTTTCCGACCAACGACTATGCTTTCTTTCTGCAAGACGACTGGCGCGTGACTTCGCGTCTGACATTGAATCTTGGTCTGCGTTATGAATATGAACAGCTACCAACGCCATTCGCAGCCTTGATTAATCCAGCGCTGCCGCAGACCGCCAATCGTCCGAGTGACAAGAACAACTTTGGCCCGCGTCTCGGTTTTGCCCTGGACGTTAAGGGCGATGGCAAAATGAGCATTCGTGGCGGCTGGGGAATTTACTACGGGCGAATCAATGGCTCAGCTATCGTGCAAGCATTGATCAATACGAGCGTCCCGGGTCAAAGCCAGATCGTGGCGTCGGTGCCTGCGAATTGTAGCGCAACACTTTGTCCCGGCGCCGCAACTAATCCGGCTGGTAACCCAGCCGCGCCCATCTTCCCGAATATTTTACCGAGCGCTCCTCTGGGAACGGCGACGGTTAACTACTTCGCCAGCAATTTCCAGAACCCGATGATTCAACAGGGGGATCTTGTGTTCGAACGACAGGTAGCGCGCAACACGGTAATATCAGCGTCTTACCTGTTCAGCTTCGGAAAGTATCTGCCGAACTTCGTTGATACTAATCTGAGTCCACCGACTGCCGTAGGACACATCAGCGTTGTCGATGGACCATTTGCCGGCGTAAATTGGGTGTTCCCTTACTATTTGGGGAACCGGCCTAATGCGGCCTTTGGACAGGTCCAGGAGATTCGCAGCGACATCTCGACCAAGTACAACGCGCTGGTACTGCAAGCGAACCGGCGGTTAACCAACGGACTGCAATTCCAGACCAATTACACACTATCGCTCGCGAGGGACAACGGGCAAAACTCGCAAACCTTCACGCCGGGCTTTTCGGCTTCTTTCGATCCATTCAATCAGTCTGGCGAGTCTGGATTATCTAACTTTGATCGCCGTCACAAGTTTGTCGCCAGCGTGGTTTATAACACGAGCTTCAAAGGCATGGGCAAGACAGCCCGGACAATCCTGGGCGGATGGACAATTGCGCCCGTCGTGAACATGTTCTCAGGCGCGCGTTATACCGGCGTAACGAACAGTTTCTCCACCAGCTCAACGTTTGGCTTCAGCCAGAACGGCGGCGTTAACGGCGCGAACGGCTCGTTGCGCTTCGCGTATCTGCCGAATAACTTTTTCCATCAGCCGCCGATTAAGTACGTCGACATGCGTATTTCTCGTCGTTTCACGCTCAAAGAGAATTACAAAATCGAGCTGTTGGCTGAAGGCTTTAATATTTTCAATCGTACGCAGGTCACCAGCGTCAACACCCAGATCTACAGTCTTTGTACTGGGAGCGGGACGACCGGTGCATGTCCCTTTGGAACGGGCGGCGTATTTGCCACTTACGTTCCTTCCTTCGGGACAACCTCCGGCGCTGACGGCTTTTTCTTCAAGGAACGCCAGATTCAGTTAGGCGTTCGTTTCGAGTTCTAATATCGATCGAACCAGAAACTCGAAAGGGGCGCATGGTTAGCCATGCGCCCCTTTTCTTTATCGGCAGACCTGTTCACAAATTGTTCATTCCGCTGCTGTTGTTTTTCGCTTGCGAGCCCGCCGAGAATCATGATAGAAGCTCTCCTTCCGCGTCATCTTATTTCGCTTAATACCGTTCTTAAAGATCATTAGATTCAGCGCCCGACGACCCGTGCGCAACCGGCTTCAAATAAACTGCTTTACCCCTAAAGGAGTTCTCCTGTTATGAATAAATTTCTACGATTCAGTTTTGCCTCTGTGCTCGTACTGGCCTTTTGCGCGGCGGCATTGGCACAGGGAACAGTGACGGGTGCAATCGGTGGCAGCGTCACTAACCCTAACAGAGAAGTGGTGGCTGGAGCTACGGTGACGGTTAAGAACAACGGAACCGGCAAAGAGGACGCGGCAACGACAGACGACTCTGGTCGGTTCAAGGTTTCAGCTCTTCAACCCGGCGAGTATACGCTCACGGTAAACGCTTCCGGCTTCGCCGCTTTTTCGCAACCGAAAGTCATCGTTGAGGTTGGCCGTGAGACCACCCTCGAGGTCCCACTATCCGTTCAAGGTGTGACCGGCACGGTCCAGATAACCGCCGAAGCGCCGGTTATCAATACGACGCAGCAGGATTTCTCAAGCAACATGAACCAGACTTCGATCAAAGAGTTGCCAATTAACGGGCAGCGTTGGTCGAATTATGCGCTGCTCACGCCGGGCACCGTTCCCGATGCTAACTTTGGATTGATTAGCTTCCGTGGCATCTCAGGTCTTCTGAACAACAACACGATCGACGGCGGCGACAACAATCAGGCTTTCTTCTCAGAGGAGCGCGGTCGTACTCGTATTAACTATGTAGTGAGCCAGCGCGCCGTTCGCGAATTCCAGGTCAACACTTCCAATTACTCAGCCGAATACGGTCGCGCGGCTGGCGGCGTAACCAACGCCGTCACCAGGAGTGGGACGAATCAATTTCACGGCGACGCGTTCTTTTTCGATCGCGACAACAGGTTGGGCACGCGAAATCCGCTGGCGTTCCTCAGGACGTTCGATTCGGCTTCCAACACAACCACTGTTACCGGCATTAAGCCAGTGGACAAACGTTACACCTTCGGCGGAGACATTGGCGGCCCAATCAAGAAGGACAAAGCGTTCTTCTTCTTTAACTATGACGAAGTACGGCGCAACTTTCCCGGACTCGCAATCTTCACCAATGGGGCATTTACTACACCGGTAACCTCAGGAGGCTTCCTTAATACGTGTACCGCTACCACTCAAGCGGGATGCACCAGCACTCTGGTTACTCAATCACTAGTAAATCCAACCACCCGAAATTTGTCGGCTACGCAAATAAATTCCGTTGTCAGTTTCCTGACCAGCGAAACAGGTCCGACGCCAAGAGTGGGCAATCAACGAATCTTCATGCCTAAGGTTGACATCAATCTCAACTCGAAGAATACGCTGACGGCCACGTACAACCGCTTTCGCTGGGTGTCACCTTCAGGTATTCAGACCCAGCCGACGAATAACTTTGGGGTCACCAGCTTCGGCGACGACTTCGTAACCGACGATTCAATAAACATAAGGCTTACCTCGAATGTAAGTTCGACAATGATCAACGAGGCCCGGTACCAGTGGTCGCGCGATCTTGAATTCGAGAACAGCAAAACACCACTCACGGGCGAACCGCTAACAGCCCCCGGCTATCCAGGTACCTCCATCGCCGCGGGTTCCAGATCTCCGGATATATTCATCACCAACGGCATCGAGTTCGGCGTCGCCACTTTCCTCGAGCGGCCCCAGTACCCGAATGAGAAACGCAACCAGTTTTTCGACGCGGTTACGATCACCAAAAGCAAGCACACCTTCAAGCTTGGCGCGGACATCGGTCGCGTGGGAGACGTGGCTGACAACTTGCGTACTTACGCTGGCTCCTACTCTTACAACAACATCAATGACTTCATCATTGATTACCTGAACTGGAAGACGCCGCTGTTTACGCCGGGTAGCACTACCAGCCCGATGGTCTGCGCAACCTCGACTCGCACAGCCGGCAGGTGCTACACAAGCAATTACGCGCAGGGATTTGGTGGGACCGTCTACAAGTTTAACGAGACCCTCTGGAACTTCTTCGCCCAGGACGACTGGCGGGTGAACTCGCGTCTTACACTTAATCTCGGCATGCGGTGGGAGTACCAGCAATATCCGAAACCTGTCCTGGCTAATCCGGCCGTGCCGCCAACTGGTGCGATGCCGAGTGACAAGACCGACTTTGGTCCGCGTATTGGGTTTGCCTTGGACATAAAAGGCGACGGCAAGTATTCACTCCGCGGCGGCTATGGGATTTACTACGGTCTGATGGGCACTTCGACAATCTATAACGCGCTTATCAACACCGGCGTGACAGGCGGACAATTTCAAGTCTCAATAGCTCAGACCTGCGTACCGGTCGCTGGAGTACTGCCAGCCGGCTGCGCCGCAGCCGCGCCAGTCTTCCCAAATACGGTGGCGTCAGTCTCGTCACCTACAGCGGCGATCCAGTATTTCCAAAGCGGTTTCAAGCAGCCACGGATCCATCAGGCGGACCTGACCTTTGAACACGAGATTGCTCGCAACACCGTCATTTCTGGCTCGCTGTTGCTGAGTTTTGGACAGCGTCTTCCGCTCTTCGTTGACACGAATCTCGCTCCACCCACTCGCTCTTTCACTTACACTCTCTCGGGCGGTCCGTATGATGGTCAGACTTATACGGTGCCGTGGTTTTATAGCTGCGCGAATCCCGTCTGCGGTGGAGTTACCAGCACGTCGCGTCCCAATCCGAACTTCGGCGCCATGACTGCGATCGAGAGTGTTGTCTGGAGTAAGTACGTCGCGGGTGTAGTGCAGTTCAATCGGCGGCTGACCAAAGGCTTGCAGTTCTCAGTTAACTACACACGTTCAACCGCCAGAGACCTGGGTCAAAGTTCAACGACATTTACGCAAACCAACAACACATTCAATGCGTTTGATATCGCGGGCGAGGCGGGCAGATCCTTCCTGGACATACCCAACAAGCTGATCGCGAATGCCGTGTGGCAACCGCAATGGAAGAACAAGTTTGCAAGGGACTGGACCTTCTCGCCGATCCTTGCGGCTTATTCGGGCGCGCCGCTTAACTCTACGATCTCGGCGACCATACCGCTTCCAGGTTTATCGCAAGCTCCTGGTTGTTGGGCAGCCATTGCGCCGTCGACCACGCTTTCCCAGGTCTGCGCTACGCCTGGCGGTGGCCAGAACGGGTCAGGTGGTTCAACGCGTTTCGCTCTAGCACCACGCAACGGGTTCAGGTTGCCACCCATCTGGAATGTTGACCTGCGCGTATCGCGCCGGTTCCGCTTCGGTGAAACGAAGGCAATTGAGGTTCTGGCTGAAGGCTTCAATCTTTTCAATCGTACCCAGGTCACTGGCGAAAACGCTGGCATCTACACCTCCAGCGGCGGCGTCGTAACCTCGGGCAGCGCGACGGCGCCAGCGACCGGCTCACTCGTCTTCAACACAACGTTTCAGGGAATCAACGCTGCCGGCGGCACACTGTTCGCCCAGCGGCAGGTACAATGGGCTGTTCGTTTCGAGTTCTAATCACGAACTCTTAACCTTAACCGAAGGGCGCGTCTCCAAAAGGCGCGCTCTTTTTTTGATCGCGATCATCCTAAGACTGCTACGAATCATGCTTTGATCCCGTCTATACTGCTTCCGAATGATTTTAGAAAAACAGCGACCCGCCAACGCAAACTCATTGGTTGCATCGCAAGTTAAGGAACGCGCGTTACAACTCGGGTTTTCCAAAGTAGGAATCGCGCGCGCCGAGAGCCTGATTGAAGAACACCACCGTTTACAGCAATGGCTGGCGCGAGGGCTCAACGGTGAGATGAAATGGATGGCGCGAGACCCTGCACAGCGGACCGATCCGCGGCTCTTCTTTCCGCCGGCGCGGTCCGTCATCGTCGTGGCCCTGAACTACTACACCGAACATGAACATGAGGTCAGAATCCCGACCAGTCGGGATAGCGGGCGGTCTAAATCTGAGTCGTTAACCGGAAAGATTTCTCGCTATGCCTGGGGCGATGATTATCATGAAGTTGTCGCCGGTAAATTGCGCGAGTTGCTCGTTTGGATAAAGCAGCAAGATGCAGAAGCTGAAGGAAAAGTCTGCGTCGACATTCAACCGTTAACCGATAAAGCCTGGGCCGCGCGCGCCGGTCTTGGCTGGATCGGCAAACATACAAACCTGATCACTCAGGAATTCGGCTCCTGGGTTTTCATTGGCGAATTACTTTTGAATCTGGATCTCGAACCCGAAGATACGGGAGTTGCCGATCAATGTGGGAGCTGCACGCTCTGCATTGACGCTTGCCCCACCGACGCGATTGTCGAGCCCTATCTGCTTGATGCGAACCTTTGCATCTCGCACGCGACCATAGAATCGCGGACACCAGAGATTCGTGCAGATGTTGCCGGACATCTCGAAGGTTGGCTCTACGGCTGTGACATTTGCCAGGACGTTTGCCCCTGGAACCAGATGACCATCGTCACTACCGAACCTCGCTTTCAACCACGCGCTGGGAATGTCAACGCTTCTCTCTCTGAGATTGAGCAACTCACTCCCGAGACCTATGCGGAACGTTTTCGCGGGAGCGCGATTAAGCGCGCGAAGCTTTCCGGCTTGCAGCGAAACGCGCGGGCATTAGTCAATACCGCTGGCCCGGATGTTTCATCCGGCTCGCGCGCTATTCCATAAAATATTCACCAGGGATCATAAAATGAAACTGCTAACGATTCTGTTTCTGTTCGCCTTAGTGATGGTGTCAATGCCGATCAGCGCCGGCGCTCAAACCGATGCCTCACCCGCAGCGCTTCGACGTCTCGCCGATGATTACTACAACTGGCGCAACCAAAATTATCCGGTCAGCTCGAGTGATGCGGGACTCCACACCTGGGACAACAAACTGACGGATTATGGACTCTCGGCCTTACTGGCCGGCGGCCTGCACGTCAAAGAAGTGCTCGCTAAGGTCAACGCGATGCAGACTGAAAGTTGGAACAAGGATGACCGCATCGATTGGCTTTTGTTTCGGGCCCAATTGGAGGGCGTCACGTTTTTCGATCGGGTGATGGATTTTGAAGAGACCGATCCGCAAACCTATGTCAATGAATGCAGCAACGGCATCTTTTCCCTGCTCAAGAAAGACTACGACACGCCTCGCAATCGTTCTCTGGCCGCCACGGCCCGACTGAAACAAATGCCTTTCGTGATCGAGCATGGCAAACAGAATCTCACCAGGCCCGTTCGATTGTATGCCCAGCTCGCGATCGATTCCGCAAGATCGATTGACAGTCTGTTTAATGACAGTCTGATGCCTTTGGCAAAAGATCTGCCGCCGGCTGAGAAGACCGATCTGATCAAAGCTCGCGATGCGGCGTTGGCTTCGATCCACGGTTTTGCGGATTTTCTCGAGAAACGTTTACCGGGCATGCCGCCTTTCAAACCGATGGGTGAAGCGAACTACAACTATCTCTTGAAGAATATTTATCTGTTGCCACTCAACGCGAATCAGGTCGAGATGCTGGGTCAAACTGAACTTGCGCGCGCGCGTGCGGCTGAAGCGATGCTGCCCGATCCTTCGCTCGCCGATCCAAATCCGCAACGCGCGAAAGTGGTCCCGAAAGACCAGAACGACTTTCTCAAAGCCTATGAAAGCCGCGAAGCCGAAATGATCAGTTTTTTGAAAGAGAACAAGCTGGTCACCCTGCCTGCTTATCTGGGCCGCTTTGAAATTCGCCAACTGCCGGAAGCGTTCAAGCCCACAAGTCCCGGAGGCTTCATGAATGCGCCGGGCGTCTACGACAAAGACCCGAGCGGCTTCTACTTCATCCCGACTTACGATCCCCAGAGCAAGAACTTTTACATTCGCGCGGCTATCGAAGATCCGCGGCCGATTCTTGGTCACGAAGGAATCCCCGGCCACTTTCTGCAGCTTTCGATCGCGAATCACTTGCCAGACGAAATCCGGCGCCAGCATTCAGACAACATAATGATCGAAGGCTGGGCCCTATACGGTGAAGAGATGCTGATGCGCACCGGTCTTTATCCGGTTAATTCCGCATCCCAGGGTCAGGTGTTGCGCCTGTCGCGATATCGGGCCGCGCGCATCGGCGTCGATGTGAACCTCCATACGGGCCGCTGGACATTCGAACAGGCGGTGAACTATTTCATGGAAGCGGGCGGACTCGATCGTGAAGCAGCTGAAGGCGAAGCGGCGGGGGCGGCGGCGAGTCCGACGCAGAAGATCACTTACATGACCGGCAAGTGGCAAATCATGCGTCTGCTTGGCAAGTATCGAGACCAGAAAGGCAAGGACTTTCGTCTGGGCCAGTTCCACGACGACCTGATTAAGAACGGCAGTCTGCCTTTGTCGATCGTTGAATGGATCTTGCTTGACGATCGTTCGTCGCTGGATCAGGCATTGAAGTGACAGTCGATTTTACCAGCTCGACACTCCGCGGAAATTCGACAGTCAACTGGTTTGCCTGCCGTGGAGTTATCGCAAGAGGGAATTGCACTATGAGAGAGATCAGAATTGGCGACCGAGTACACATAAAGGGGGACACTCAGGACTATATCCTGGTCGATCCGGATAAGGTCTATAAGGGGGAAGTCATCGGCAAGGACGGTGGGCAACTACTCGTCAAGTTGGATGAGCCGGTTATGCGTGGCACGGTGGAGTTTCCAGAGGTAAACGTGCGGGAAACCAACGCTCTTCTGAGCGAACCGAAGTAAGGCTGGTCGCCGCCGTGATCCCCGCTCATCCTGAGCCCGTAGGATTCGCAAGAATCTAGTTGACACAGCTAAAAGCAAAGCAGTATTGTGCGTTCTCGAATCTTGCAAGAACTCTTGGTTAGGGCTAATCACTTATAACGTTCTTGCTCCTCTTTCCCGCACAGAAGGAGTTCTGTGAACAAAGGCGCTCAAACGGCCATCCGTCAGTCCGGCACGATCGGGTTCTCGGCTATCTCTACAGTGTTAGCCGCTGCGATGCCTAAATGCCCAATCTGCTGGATGGCTTTGATGGGTGCTTTGGGAGTGAGTTCTACCATCAATTCTGATTGGTTGCGGCCGCTGTCAGTTATCTTCCTGATGCTGCCGGTCGGCGCTTTGTTTGTTCGCGCCCGACGCCGGAGCAGGTATGGGCCGTTTTTTCTGGGGCTCAGCGCCGCAACCGCGATGTACCTTTGCAAATTCAGTTTTAATTACGACACCGGAGCTTATCTGAGCGGAGCAGCGTTAGTCGCCGCTTCGGTTTGGAACGTTGTGCTCAAACGCTGGCCCGCTGACGATATTCATTGTCACTGCTGATACGGCTCCAATGGCATTGAGCTGACGGGCGCAGCTTATTTTCCGAATGCCTCGCTTACATTACCTGGTTCACTCAGGTTGATCCCGCAGGATCCAGGTAAACCTTCAACCAATAGGAGGCCACCATGGCTAGTTTGACTGTTCGAAAGAATGTAGACACTCTGAACCCCGCAGAGTTACAGGCGCTGCGGAAGAGCTATGCAAACGCGCAGGCGATCATGGACAATCGCGGCTATAACCACTACGCCGGGCTTCACGGAATCCCGAACTGGTATTGCTGGCACCATAGTCACAAAACCGGTTCCGGTGTAAATGCTAATCTGTTCTTGCCATGGCACCGCGCCTACCTTCTTTATTTTGATAAAGCCATGAGGGACCAGGCTCCTCCGGCTCCGGCTCCCAAAGTCGGACTGCCCTGGTGGGATTGGAGCTCGGCGACGTCGCATACGACCGGTGTTCCCACGGCGTTCTCCACGGCCACGGCCGGTGGGCAGCCCAACCCGCTCTACCGCGCCAGGATTGTGGCGCCCACAGCTACGCCGCCAATCAATCGGATGACGCGCCGCTTTCCGGGCAATCCGAATGGTTTACCGACGCAGGCGCAAGTCAACAATTTGCTCAACCTGAACCAGTTCACTGATTTCACTAATCAGTTGGAAAACATTCATGACGGTGTTCACGGTTGGACAGGCGGAAACAATGGCAGTATAGGCGGAGACATGGGTTCGTTGGGAACGGCGGCTTGGGACCCGATCTTTTGGTCGCATCACTGCATGATTGACCGCCTCTGGCACTTGTGGCAGTTAAAGCACGGCGTCAGCAACATAACCCCAGGCCTGCTGCCGATGGTGCTGACGCCGTTTGGGTTAAAGGTACAAGACGTGCTTAGCATCAACGCGCTGGGGTACGAATACGCCGTCTCCTTCGTGCAGTTGTAAGGGCGGTTCACCTTTTGAGAAGAAAACTGGGAGGAAATTGATCATGTCAACCAAAGCAAAGGCCAGCAGCAAGAAATCCAGGAAGAGCGCGCCCAAGGCAACGGTAGCTACCACCGCAGATCATCTCTACCGAACTTCGAAGGTTCACAAATCGGCCAAGTCAGTCAGGGTCGACCAATTGCCGACGGACTATCAACGCGCCGACCTGGAATTCATTGGCGTGGATCACTCCGGCGCATCCTACGAAGCCCGGGTATATGTGAACAACCCGAACGCCAACGCAAATACCCAAACGACACCAGCGAATGGCTATGCCGGCTCATTTTATATTTTTGGACATGGAGGTTGCTTCGGCGATGTTGGCCACTGTGACATTCATCCGAAGCGAGATGAGTTCGATCCGCGGCCATCTAGCCCGCTCGAGCCTATTAAGAAGGTTGTGGTCGCAACGGACGCGATCAAAACCGCCGCCGCTCAGACCTCAGAGATTAATGTAACGGTAGTACCGGTAATCCTGAGTTGGACGGAAAAGAGCGAGTTGACCGACGTGTGTAAATACGATCACATCAATCTTGTCACCTACTACTAGCACCGAAGTGAGCCAATTTCCGAGCCACTGACTAGACCTGACTGGACTCTTCGTGCCGCTCGATCTCTGTGGAGGCTTCATCTCCGTGAAGCCTTCACTACTCTTTTCCGGCGAGCTAATCACAAAGAACAAAATTCCATGTACGGACGTAAATCCTTCCGTGCCGCATATGAAGCCAACGAATCCTTCTTTCGCAGCGAACGTCGAAGACAGCTTCGCTCTGCAACCTATTATGAAGCTGATCGGCGCGCGGCTTTTACTGGTTGAACCCGGCGTCGTCGAGATCACGCTTCCATATCGGGCCGACCTCCTCCAGCAAAACGGCTATCTGCACGCCGGCATCATCACGACCATCGCTGATTCTGCCTGTGGCTACGCTGCCTATACTTTAATGCCCGCCGGCTCGAACGTCTTGAGCGTCGAGTTCAAACTGAATCTATTGCGACCGGCGCAAGGCGAGACGTTCGTCGCGCGAGCTGAAGTGATCAAAGCAGGCAGGACGTTGACCGTGGTTCGTGCGGATGTGTTCGCTCTTACCGGCGATAACAAAGTGCTCGTAGCGACGATGCAGGGAACAATGATTCGGACAGGGACAGGACCAACTTCCGGCGATCACTGATGGTCCGATCGGGGCACTAGCCCGACCGTGAGGGAGAACTCGTTTCACCAAATTGCGGGACTACTCTTCCTGCCCATTCGGCAGCACCGCCTGTAAATCGGTGTAATCGACTTTCGGTTTTGTGCGGCAGACAAAGCTCACGTCCTTAGGTTTGCCCGGTGCGGTTACGCTGACGCCCTGGCTTATCTGCGCGGGTTTCTCTTCGCCGTTGTAATCGTCGGTGATTTGGTATTCGTAGCCGTTGCTGCTGAAACTGATTTCAGTTAGATCAACCTGGGCACGGAAGTAATGAGTGTATTGAAACTTCTGCTGCGTCCCGGCTCGATCTTTCGGAAACTCCAACTCGATCTTCTCGGGGACCCCAAAGCGATACTGCAAATAGCCGCGCTCGCTGGCCAGATCCTTTGACGCGCAAAGCGAAACGATTTTCGCCGGCCGCCGGATCGGACAACTAAAAATGACGCGCTCGTTCTTCGCACACAGCGTGTTTGGCTGCAGGCCCGCTGGTTGCGACCATGCCCTGGAGGAGTTGTAAGGACCAAAAACAGCCAGACCGCTAAGCGCTACGGCGAGCGCAATTCTCATTGTCGGGATTTTCATAGTTACGAGATGTTAAGCCGGTTAGGGCATATGGTAAAGATGGTTTTAGCCAGGAATCCTGCGAGTCCGCGGAGCGGATGTCAGCATAAAGCCTGGGGCGTGAGCCCCAGGATCACGTCAGGAAAAGCAAACTAAGCCCGCGGAGCGGGTGGCAGCTGATTCGTATGACCTGACACTAAGCTTAAAAGCCTATCGCCCGTTTCGCGGGCTCGACTCTTGTTCTGGTTCCTGACCCTGGGGCGCACGCCCCAGGCTTTATGCTGACGTCCGCTCCGCCGACTGAAACCATTAACGACGAGTGTCAGCAATGAGTACCGCATCACTCCGCCTTGAATCTTCCAACCTCGCCAGGCTTGCGCAGCATCTTGTTGACTTCGCCCAGGTGCATCTCTTCTTCGGCGATCATCTTGCGCGCATATTCTTCGAGAAACACCGACCGATCGCGGACCAGCTCGAGCAATTTTGTGTAAAGCAACAGGCCTTCCTTCTCAGCTTCCAGCGATTCCATCAGGATGTCGTTGATGCCGTGCGCCTGAGTCTCAAGCAAAGCGCCGATCTTCAGAGAAGGATGCTCGCCAAGATGCGTCACCTTCTCGCCGGCGTCAATCGCGTGCGCGAGACAGGTGGTAGCTTCGCCGCGCAGCCAACTGACAATCGGGATGCGGCTGTAACCAAAGACCATTAGGGAATAATGCGTATAGCGCACCACTCCCGCCAGTTCTGTTTCAAGGATTTCGTTAAGCAAAGCGACGACTGCATTTTTGTCAAAGTTTTGTTCCGGCATGATGGGGAAATATTAAGTCTCGAATGATGAGTTAGTAAATGAGACGTATCAGAAACCGATTATGCCGCCGTCCACCAATTTCTTGATCATCCGCAAACTATCGGCTTCGCGAAACGGACAGACCGAAATGATCGAAGCCACATCCGATTCGCCGTTGATCCGCGAAAGCACAAATCCTTCCTGCGGCCCGAGTCGCTCATGCTCGAGCTGTTCGAAAGTCTCCAGCAGTTTTGGCACTGCATGTGGAAAGACTCCGTTCTCATAAACCTTTGCGATAAATTTCTTTTCCGCATCTTCGCGCAAACGATTCGCTTCGTTACTCTTGGGATCCTGATCCAGGACGCTATTGATTATAGCCAGCGCATTTTCAACGTTGTTCTCTTTCATTTCGGCGCGTGCGAGCTTTAACAATTCGGGTACGGTTTCGGGCAGCTTCAACGCTGAAAGGTCAGTGACTTCGACAACCTGGGCCTCTCCCGCCACCGTGATCACGCCTTTCCCAATCAGATCGAACAGCAATGCAGAGGCATGGAACAACGACGTGTGCATGTTGTAACAGATCTCGGCCGCCGTCATGCCCTTCTCGACGTGAAATAAAATTTCGCGAATCTCTTTGCTTTCGTGCAATGACTGGGTCCAGCCGGTGTTGAGGGTAAAGAAGGTTCGCTCGGACGGAATGACTCTGCGATAGCGGGCCCATTCATCGATACGATAGATGCCGTCCATGATCACGGACGTGGCATCGACTTGAATGCGGATCAGATCCTCAGGCAAGGGCTCACTGTCAAAAAACTCGAAGTTCGCTTGTTCCCAGATGAACAGGTCATAGATGATCTCCAGCGTGCGGGTGCGCAGGACTTCCATCACGTCGGCCTGGCTGACGAATCCGCGCGAAGAGAGAATTGTTCCCAGCTTCGAACCCGAATGCCTTTGAATCTCGAGCGCGTGTTGCAGTTGATCTTCGGTGATCTTTCCGTAATGCAAGAGAACCTGGCCGAGAAACTCCTTCGGATCATTGGAGCTGGAACCGACAATTACGCCGTTCTCCAAAAAAATCTGCTTAACGACCCGGGCGCGTCCGATTTTGAGCGTGCCTGTCTTCCGGCCCACCGCCAGAAACTGGAGCAGGTCAGAGACACTCATTGTCTTCAGAGTTCCCTGGATACTCATCGCATGCAACGACGACAGTTCAATTTGGTGAGCAAATACCGGGTGTGGAACAAGGCAAGAAACCCCGAGACCAAATAATTCCTAAAAGAGATTACCTGTTTGGAGGCGAAACATTCAAGAGCTATTAGAGCGAGTGGCATGGGCGTTCCGCCCGTGAACCACGCGCAGGATGCGCGTGCTACATCAAACAGCACCCGCACCAAGAGCTAGGTGCGGCCATAGAGCGCCAACTCCCGCTCCAGATCGAGGGGGGCAGTCTGAGCTGAGCGTTCATGCTCGCCCCAATGCTCCTGTGGAACCAGCCACATGACTTCAAACTCGTTATCGTCCGGATCTCTTCCGTACAATGACTTTGTGGCCCCATGATCGCTTTCGCCAACCAACGCTCCCAGCTCTACCAGGGTAGTTTTGGCGCGCGCCAGATCTTCGATCGTCGGAACTTCCCAGGCCAGATGGTAAAGCCCTGGAGAGCCTAAGGGCGCGCGTGTCTGCGAAGGAGTCGCGAATAATCCGAGGTCATGATGGTTGGCGGAATTCTTTGCGCGCAGGAACGCAGCCTTTCCCGGCACTTCTGAAATCACTTCAAAGCCGAACGCGCGCCGATAGAAGTCGACTGTACGATCAAGTTCTCTCACGAAAAGCACGGCATGATTGAGTCGGGTAATTGGAATCATAATGACCGGACCTACAAAGGCTTCAACGCGCTGCGCGCAAGTTTCTTCTTCAAATTCGTATAGCCTTGATCACCAGCCACCAGTTGGCCCAGCACTTTGCGAATGCCTCGATGGCCACGAGCAAAATCGATCATGCGATCAGTAAATGGAGCGCCCCAAAAGTTTCCGTAGAATCGACGCCGCATCTGTGAAGCGCGCTTTAGTTCAGCTCCAAAATCCTTGCGCCAATTCTGTTCATAAGTCACCGGTTTGCCGGCGAGATAAGCTTGCGCGAACAACTCGGCTGAGCGCAGCGCATAATAAATACCTTCGCCCGTCACGGGATCAGCAAAGCCCGCGGCGTCGCCTAACAAGGCCCATCCTGCACCGCAGGCCTTGCGCGTGTCCCACGTGCGCGGCGAGAGACCGGGGATGCGCGCGGCGTAACGTTCGGCCTTGTCGCGCAAATTGTTAATTTGCGTTTCGTCTGCCCTGTTCCACAACTTCATCTTACGCAAGTTATCAACTTGCGCTACTTCGTAATAGCTCACCATGAAATCCCACAAAAGTTTATCGAGCGCGTCGTGTTCAAAAGCATCCTGCGTGGTCGCAATGCCGAAACTCACATGATCGACTCGCGGAAAAGCCCACGCATATCCGACCCACTTCGGCAGGAACGCGACTACGGTCGCAGCATCGCCCACTTCCGGCAACGGCGCGCGATAACCGAACGCGACTTCCATTTCCGCCGGTGGCAGTGGGCCGGCCAGCTTTTTCGCTATCGCACTGTTGGCGCCGTCAGCGCCTACTAAATATTTGCAGGAAAACTCCGAGTCGCTCTGCGTGCGCACGATCCATCCATCCGTGTCAGAACCGGGAGCGGACCGGGGTCCCCGGGCGGGCAGCCCGCGTGGGGTGGTGGATGCGACGGGATCGAGCGATACTTCGGGTTGTACCGAGGGCTTCTTCCCTACTACCCGTCTAAATCCACGCGCGGAAACTTTTTCCGCTAAAACCTTCGCGCCGGCTTTCTGAGCGCGCTCGCGCAGGAAAGTATCGAAGGCAATTCGCGAATAAACCGCGAAGGGCTCATCCAGCTGCAAATGCAGATGCTTGCCCGAAGGCGAGTACATGTCGAGTTCATCGATTGTGCGGCCGACCGCCTCCAGCAAGTGCGGCCAGGCCTTCAAAGCTTTTGACGTCACCCCGCCGCCACAAGCCTTGGGCGCTCCCGGCGGTCGACCATCGACGAGGCCGACGCTCACGCCCGCGCGCGCCAGCCGCTCAGCCGCGAACGATCCCGCGGGTCCGGCGCCCACAATCAAGACTTCAAATCGATCCATGTGTGAGAGCAATCATAACCTTACGTGGAATCGTTTAGAAGCGGGCTACTACCCGCTCTGATACAGCGTCTGCGGCTTTGCCGCCCGATGTGCGGTAAGGCTTTGCCTTACCGACCCGGCCGACTCATAAGTCGTCGCGAGGCTACGCCTCGCAAGAAGAGATACAAGGAGGACCGCCTTCGGAAAGTCGAAGACTTTCCGCACATCCGGCGGCAAAGCCGCAATCATCAGTCTCCACTCGCCCTTGCTAACGCGCTGGCTTCTGACACGCTCGCACCGGTGCTAAGATTGTCGTCAAAACTTTCCTGTACTTCCTCTGTGTCCTCTGTGGTTAGACTTTATGGCCCAAACGAGTTCATTAGTCTTGGCCGGGATCGCTCCGCACCCACCAATCATGGTGCCGGAAGTTGGCCGTGAATCTTCCGTCGACGTACAAAACTCTATTAGTGCCATGGCTGAGTTGACTGCGCGCGTGATCAACAGCAAAGCCGAGACTGTAGTGATCGTTTCGCCGCACGGGCCGCTCGAAGCGAATGCCTTCATTGCTTACGACGGACCCAAATTATTCGGGGACTTCGCGAATTTTCGGGCGCCGACCACGACCGTGCATGCAGAACTGGACGAGGAACTCCTGGACGAAATCACTCGCGCTGCGGCAAACGAGCATCTGATCGTGACGAGAGTCAGGGATTTCGATCTCGATCATGGAACGGCGGTGCCGCTTTATTTTCTGCAACGTAACGGTTGGACCGGTCGGGTCATCGCCCTGGGTTATAGCTTCTTATCAGGTGAAGATCACGTGCGCTTCGGCAATTGCGTGCGGGCGGCGATCGAGAAGGTGGGACGGCGGGTTGCCTTCATTGCCAGCGGCGATCTGAGTCACCGGCTGAAGCGTGACGCGCCCGCGGGGTACAACTCCGACGCGCATTTGTTTGACGAAGAAGTCGTCGATGCCATTCGCAGTTGCGCCATGGATCGCATCGTCAATATTGATCAGGAAATGCGTCGTACCGCAGGAGAATGCGGGTACCGATCGATGTTGGTGGCAATCGGCGTGATTCGCGATCTGGTTTCAAATTGTGAAGTGATCAATTACGAAGCGCCTTTTGGTGTTGGTTATCTCGTCGCGCAGCTGCTCAAGTCAGAACCGCCTGCGGTAGCGGGCGGGCCTGAATCCGGATCGATGGCAACGGGTTCGAGCTATCCGTCGGCCGACAGCAGCGATGTTTGCCCGCCCGCTACCGCAGGCGGTTCTGACTCGATCCCCGCACTCGCCCGTCGCACGATCGAAACTTTCATTACCAGCAGCAAAGTCATCGATCCGCCCGACGATTTTCCCGATCTATTCAACGCCCGCGCCGGTTGCTTCGTTTCCATCAAAACGCATGACGGCGATCTACGTGGCTGCATCGGCACGATCGAGCCGGTCAAAGACACCCTGGCGGAAGAAATCAGCGCGAACGCGATCAGCGCCGCCACTGGGGATCCACGATTTCCGCCGGTGCGCGCTGACGAACTTCCTAATCTCAAATATTCTGTCGATGTTCTTTCCGTAGCTGACCCGTGTAGTCTCGACGATCTTGATCCGAAGATTTACGGCGTGATTGTAGAAGACGAAAGCGGATTTCGCCGGGGGTTACTACTTCCAGACCTCGAAGGCATCGACACCGCCGAGCAACAGGTCGAGATCGCTTCGGGAAAAGCCGGCATCGCTCCCGGCGCGAACATCAAACTCTTCCGTTTTCGATCGGAGAGATATTCAGAGTGAACTCGCCATTTCACGTCGAAGGCGTGAAACAAGGTAGCGCGAATCAACCGATCATACTTGCAAATTTTGTTACTTTCCTGATTTTCAGTTTTCATTTAAGATGCGCCGCTGCGCTACGTGCGACGGAGGCCAATGAAACAATCCAGTCTCATTCCTGTTGAGAGTCTTGAAAAGGCAATTTGTCTGATTCGCGGCGAGAGAGTGATGCTGGATCGTGATCTAGCCGCGTTGTACGGAGTGCCAACGAAGGTTTTCAATCAAGCAGTTAAACGTCATAGAGAGCGTTTCCCGGCCGACTTCATGTTTCAACTGACGAAAGCTGAAGTAGCCTCAATTCATTCAAGGTCACAAATTGTGACCTTGAAACAAGGGAGCAATATTAAGTATCTCCCACACGCTTTCACCGAACACGGAATCCTTATGCTGTCCAGTGTCTTAAACAGCGACCGTGCCGTCCAAGTCAATATTGAAATCATGCGCGCGTTTGTAAACCTCCGCCGAATGCTGGTGAGTAATGTTGAATTGGCTGGCAAGCTTAAGGAACTCGAAAGTAAGTACGATCGCCAATCCAAGATTGTCTTTGATGCGATTCGCAGACTAATGGCACCGGCACCATCTGCTCGCAAACAAATCGGCTTTCGTTGATCGTTGTGAAACAGCGGCGTTCTCAAGGCCAACAACGTCGACTCGGGGTGAAGGAATCTCCCGAAACGTTTAGTCCGCACCTATCTCGTACACCAAACGGGGATGAAGCGCTTTGTACTTCAATCAATTGCTTTCAAATTCGCATCAATCGTGATATTAAGTCGGCGGCACGGGTGTTGCCGTGTTCTTTCGCAAAGGGGAGAATCAACCAACTAAATGAAAAATTTAAGCACAAAGATCGGCGGCGCTATTTTGACGCTCGCTTTCATATTCGGAATATCGGCCGTGTCGGGGATGACGGCCCAGGCCCAGGATCGCGACCGCGACAACGATCAACGACAGGATCGCAGACGTGACGATCGCGCCCAGCGGACCACCAGTCAGACCCAGAACCGTGATTGGCGCAACGACAACAATCGGGAACGCGAACGCCGTGAAGAGGCGATTCGCCGTGACGAGGCTGCTCGGCGGGCCCGCGTCTATGATAATGGGCGCTATAACAATGGTAATTACGGCACCTACGGTACGTACGGTAATTACGGTACGTACGGCAACTATGGCGGCTACGGGAACCGCGGCGGTTATGGAAACTACGGTGGCGGAGCTGCGCAGCAACAGGGTTACCAGTACGGCCTGAGCACGGGCGCCAGTGATGCCCAACGCGGTCAGAGCTATAACCCGCAGCGATCGCACTATTGGCGGAACGCTTCTTCGCCGGCTTTTCGCAGCGGCTTTGAGCAGGGCTACGCAGCCGGCTACAGACAGTACGGTGGTTATGGAAACCGTGGCGGCTACAACAATCGCGGCAGCATTCTCGGCGGCATCTTTAGGCCCTGAAGCAGTGACTAACAGTTAGGATCTAAGTGATCTGAAATGCCGCGACCTCACTTCGCGGCATTTTTATTTTGGGAGCGCAGGCATCTTGCCTGCCTTGAGCGTGCAAACGCGAACCATTCTTCTACTTCATCCCTTCCCACTTACAACTGACCATCTTGTTCGCTTTGCATACTTCGTCGCATCGGGCTCTGGTCAAAGTCTTACCAAGAGAAGTAGGTTTCTGCTGATCATTCACCCCCGAACATTCCCGTGCGGGATGACTCGGCGAATCTCTGCAAATAATGCCCTGATCCGTGTTTAGAGTCGCCTTGTTCAGCCGCCATCGCTGGTTGGGGCCATCGTTACAAGACTGCAAATAAATGGGAGCGAAGTTCCCGGTGCCCTTCCGCAGGATGTCGAGGCAGCGATTATTTTGCACGTCGCGTATTTCCAAATTGACACCAAACTGCGACATGGCCCACTTCTGGCTAACCTTGCCGGGACTGCATTCAGCTTGTAGCACCGGCGTGTGCCCGACAATTTTTTCCGTGGAAACCTCGAGGCACAAGTCACTGTGCGCAGGCGATATTGTGTAATTACCGGAGCCATCGCTCGTGACATTAAATTTCTGATTGTTACTGGCTTCTGATGCGTCACAGTCGAAAGTCTGGATCCCGATTCCGGATGCGCAGGAATTGTTAGGAACTTCTAAACAACGATGACTCGCCTCGCCCACGATCGTATACATCCCATCAGCAATGTTTCCGGCGGCAGCTTTTGTAAGATTCTTCGAGTGCGGACGGGCGCTCGCAAAAAGTAAGAGCAAGATAAATAGAGCAAACAAAAGCGCACTCGTTTTTTTCATGTTGAGTCTCCTGATACTGGGGAAAGGATATACCATCGTTCCTGAAAGGCGACAATCAAGATAAGAACTGCGGTACTTAGTTTCATTCACACCTCGCTTCAGCGAGGTGTTCTCAGCGCCGAAATCTGACTAACTGTTTCAACAGTTTCTAATTTGAAAGTCGTTGAAACGGCTACAAGCAAACAAGGGTTCTCTTAGCACCTCGCTGAAGCGAGGGGTGAATGAAACATTCTTTTTTTCCGCTCGCTAACACTTTGTGCGTCTGTTCCGTCAAAATCCACGAGCGATTTAGAAAACTTTTCGCCGACCATTTCAAGCCTACTCTTCCACTGAACATCTAAACGATGAGAGACATTATGAACCCCGGACCACTAACACGCGCCGCCACACTCTGTCTCCTGTTTGGCCTGCTTGCAATTAGCACAACCGCCCAGACCACTGACCCCGTTGCACGCCTTTCCACCGAATTGGAGCCCAAGATCAAGGAAGAAGTTCAGCAGGGTCGTCTGCCGGGTTTTGCTATCGGCGTAGTCAGGAACGGAAAACTCGTCTATGCGAAAGGCTTCGGCATAGCCAGGCTCGGCGGCGACACGACGATCACTTCAAAGTCGCTCTTTCACATGGCTTCAGTGACGAAGACATTTGTGGCAACTGCCGTAATGCAGCTGGTTGAGAGAGGGAAAATCGATCTGGACGCGCCCGTGATTCGTTATCTCCCTTATTTCAAATTGAATGACGAGCGCTACCGCACGATCACTATTCGCCAGATGCTCAGTCACACCTCCGGCATTCCCGACACGGTGAACTATAACTGGGACAAACCTGAATACGACGCCGGCGCGCTCGAGCGTTTTGTGCGCAGCATTGCCGATCAAAAGCTTGTCTTCGCGCCCGGCGAGAAATTCGCCTACAGCAACACTGCTTATGAAATGCTCGGTGACGTGATTGCCAAAGTCTCGGGTGAAAGTTTCGAAGACTATGTGCAGCACAACGTCCTCACTCCGCTCGGCATGAAAGACAGCACGCTGCTCGTCCGCGAAGCTAATCCGCAGTTGCTCACTTCGCCGCATGTCATGGAAAACAACGAGATTGTGGTTAGCAAAGTTTTTCCTTATAACCGCGCGCACTCGCCCAGCTCAACCCTTTATTCAAGTATCGAAGACATGAGCCGTTGGGCCATCGCTAATCTGAATCGCGGCGAGCTCGACGGTAAGCGCATTCTGAAGGGTGAGACCATCGACTTGATGTGGCGGCCAGTCGTCGACGCTTTCAGCATGAAAGAGGGGATCAGTTGGTTCACTACTGAGAAACAAGGTCATCGTTTCGTGCTGCATTCCGGCGGCGACACGGGGTTCGAGTCGCTGGTCATGCTCGCGCCTGAAGACGGGGTCGGGGTCGTGGCGATGAGCAACTTTGCCGCTTCTGAACGGGACTACATCGAACAGTTTGTAAACGGCGCGATGCGAATTATGCTCGGACTCAAACCATCCGAGCCTTCAGCCACCAATTCGATTACGGCAACACAATTGACCAACGAAGAAGCGAAGAAAAAAGCGGATGAAGTGCTGGCGAGTTATGTGACGGCGCTGGGCGGACGCGCGGCGCTTGAGAAAATAACGAGCCGTGTCTCCAAAGGAAATTTTGAAGTGAGTGGAATTGCGATGAGTGGCCCGGTGGAAATGTACGCGAAGGCACCGAACCTGATGCTGCTGGTCCTGCAGATGCCCGGCCAGGAAACTTTCAAGAACGGATTCGACGGGAAGGTCGGTTGGGAACAGAATCCGGACGACGGGATCACCGATAAAGCCGGGCTCGAAGCGGGCTCGGCGATGCGCGACGCAGACTTTTATCAACCGCTCAAGCTCCGTCTGCAATATCCGAATCTGATTTTCAAAGGCACGGCGAAAGTGTCACTCGGGAAAGGCGGCACGGGCAAAGTTGAAGAGCGCTACGCCTTCGTGTTGGAAGCGCCACGCGCCGGCAGCCCGAGACGTTTTTATTTCGACAGCGTCACTGGATTGCTGCTGCGCACTGAAGAGTGGGAGACAGCGGGCAAGATGACTGAGGCCGATGAATACCAGGACTATCGCGAAGTCGATGGCGTGAAGGTGCCGTTCACAATTCACATTATCCAGGACGCACACTTCACGATTAAGCTCACGGAAGTGAAACACAACGTCCCCGTAGAAGATTCGATTTTCGTGAAGCCGAAGAAGTGAGCATGTAGCGCAAGTTGTTAACTTGCGTTCGTCTTCACGCTGAAAGCGTGAAGCCTGCGGAGCAGGCGTAAGCGTAGAGCCTGTGGCGTGAGCCCCAGGTAGACACCCATCAGAGAATTCCTGAGCCCGCTTGAGCGGGCGATAGCCCCCCAAACAAAGACGCGCTGTCGCTCGCTCCGCGAGCTCAATCTTTTTTCTACCCTTGTACCCGGGGCTTACGCCCCGGGCTTTATGCTGACACCCGCTCCGCGGGCCCAGGATCACGATCAATTATTATCATTAGCCCGCAAACACACTATCGACAACTTCTGATCATTACTTCCGCACTGTAATTACCGTGAAGGCCGCTATGTGTGCTAACCCACAGACGGCTACCGATACAGTCGTGTATAAGCACTTAGCTCCTCGCACCGTCAGAATGGTTTTCTCCCAAGCGCACAACGGACGAGCCGCCCCATTTCGCTGAATGAACGTGGGCAAACCTGAGATTTAAGCAGGAACAATTCGGTTAGATCTAAGTAAGGAGAGTTTTATGAGCAGTATTAAATTATGGCCCCACGGGACCATCCTGGCAGCGGTGTTTGCACTCATCGCCGGCCTGGGCGTGTGGTTCTACGCAAAACATGAACCTGCGGTTGAGGCAGAGACGCTGCCAGATGCCGCGCGCATACAACGCGTCGATGGCGAGGTCGCCTTCTCTGATGACCGCGCCAACACCGATGCCAATACACAATGGACCAACGTTACAGCGAATCAACCTTTCTCAGAGGGAGATCGGATTTACACCCGCGAAAAGTCGCGCGCCTCGTTGGCTTTTAGCGGACGCAATTTCGCGCGGCTCAATCCAAACACTTCGCTTGACGTGGTGTCACTGGGCGATCGCCGCACACAGCTCGCGATGCGCGACGGCTCGGCAATGTTTGACGTCGAGTACTTACAACCAAATGAGTTGTTTGAAGTGGCCACGCCCAACGGAGCCATAGACTTCACGCAGCCCGGACTCTACAGCGTCGATTTCAACAACAGTGGCGTTATGGTTTCAGCTCTGACGGGACTGGCGCAGGTTGTAGGTTTGGGAGGCTCCGGCCAGGTTAGCAAAGGTGAAATGCTGACCCTCCTCGGCCAGGCTGCGTCCGAGGTAGCCCTCTCGAGATTGAATCGACAGGACGCCGGATATCAGGTAGACGATTATTACCGCTATCAATATCCGAATTCATACGACGGCCGTTACAGTAACTACGACGCCTATCTCAGCGATCCAAACTATTACGATCCTTACCAGCGCAACGCGAGCTATAAGTATGCGAGTTCAAACATTACAGGTCTCAACGACCTCGATGCTTACGGCGACTGGCAGAACGTGGGCGGTTATGGTCATGCCTGGCGGCCGCGAGTAGATGCCGGCTGGGTTCCCTATCAACAGGGTCAGTGGACCAACAGTAATACGTATGGACCAACCTGGGTTTCCAGCGAGCCATGGGGCTATGCGCCATATCACTATGGACGTTGGACCAGTGTGGACAACCAGTGGTACTGGATTCCCGATGGAGTTAATACGACGCCCTCGTATGCGCCGGCCCTGGTTGCTTTCATTTCGTTGGACGCGAACCAAACCGGATGGGTGCCGCTCGGCCCGGGCGATAGTTATGCGCCGCGTTATTACGACGAAAACTGGCAGCCACATTACCTGACACAGACCAATGTAGTACCCACGCAACTTGTTAATTTCGCCATACCCGGAGCAGTGACCGTGGTGCCGGTAGATGCGTGGGGACGTCCTATCGATCCGCGCACTATCCGCAGCGTTGATCAGCAGCGATTGGCATCAGTAAGGTCAACGCTCGATCCTTTGACCCTGACTCCGCTGCGAAACGCCGTAGTCCATTCAGCCTGGGGCCGCGGCAAGATCGATCTGCCGCCCGGCATTGCAAAGAAACTTTACAACACGCCGGTTTATCTCGGCGCCGAGATCCGCGAGTCGAAGTTTCGCAAGGATCTGCCAAAGTCGATGCGCGTAGAGCGTGTTTCCGACCAGGCCAGGAGTCAGAAGTTGAACGTTAGAGACGATCGTCAACAAGAGCAGCAGGCCGACACCGGACGCAAACAGGATATGGGCCGCGTAAACGGCCAAGCCAACAACACCGCCAAAGATAATAAGGATGCACAGCAGCAGGCGCGTCAGCTTGGGCAGCAGCAAAGAAAAGACACGCGTGCACAGGAGAAGACGACTCGCGCTCAGGTGCGTACGCAGCAGACGGCAACTCGTGCTCAAGCGCCCGCCCAAAGGCCGCCTCACCAGCCCGCTGAGCAGAAGGCCCAGCGCCAGGCAGCACCGAAAGCGCAGGGAGAACGAGTAGCCAAGCCGGCAAAGTCCGAAGCGAAGCCAGAGTCTCAAGCCGCGCCCAAACAGGAACCCAAACCGAAACCACCAGCCGAAAGCAGCGACAAGGGTGGCGGCAAAGGCAAAGTTAAGAAACCGTAGGCTGAGGGCACAGATATTCGTCTCCCTCTCCCATTGGGAGAGGGTCGGGGTGAGGGTTTAGCGGATCACGCCCGCCATAAATTAAGAGCCCGCTTTGAGTGGGCGACAGACGGCAGCACCAACCGGTTATTCGCCCAGCAGATCCATTAGGCCCATTCAATCGTCGCTAACGCGACGACCATTTCTTTGACGCACCTGATCCGGGGCTTAAAAGCCCCGGCTAAACTCATCGCTGTAGCTACGCGACGCTAATTTTCCTGAAACCTTCCCTCCTATTTCCTCACTTACTAGAAAACTCGTTCAGGAGATCTCTATGACCACAAAGATCCTTATCGCCTTGATCCTTCTCGTTTTCTGTCTCGCGCCCGCCACCGTTGCGCAACGTTCATACACGCCAATCACCGGCGAATGGCGGATCGAATTCACTCGCAAAGACCCAGATGAAGTTCAATTGAACATGTCGCTTGGGAAGTCGCAGAACTGGGGCAATGGAATTCAGATAAGCGAGTTACAGGGGCTTTCGCGCGCAGCGCAGACCTCGCCAATGGATGTGACGATTCGCATCGTGCGCGACGCCGGCACCTTCGAGCTGGTCGGATCATTTCGCGATGGCAAGGGATCGGGGCGCTTTACGCTCACGCCGAACGATAGTTTTTTCTCGGCCCTCGCCGCGCGCGGATATTCGAACTTGAGCGATAACAATGTGTTTTCGGCGGCGATGGCGAATTTGAAGATCGCCTCGATCGATGCCCTCAAGGCGAGCGGATACGATCAGCTCACGTTCGACAACTTGATCGAATCGAGCATCTTTCAAATCACGCCGCAATCGATCGCGGATCTGAGATCAGCCGGCTTTGACCATTTGGCTTTCAGCAAACTCGTTGAAGCTCACATCTTCAAAGTTGACGGCATTTTCGCTCAACAAGCCGCGGCCATGGGTTTTGGGAAACTGCCCTTCGAAAAGCTGATCGAGATGCGTGTGCACAAGATCACGCCCGAATACATGAGCGAGCTTCAGCAACTGGGTTTCAAAGATCTGAACCTCGATCGAGTAGTCGAATTCAAGATTTTCCAGGTGACCCCGCAATTTGTAAACGACCTACGCGCCGCCGGCTTCACTTCCGTCACCTCGCAACAACTCGTGAACCTGCGGGTCTTTAAAATCGACATGGACTTTGTGCGCCGCGCGAAATCTGAAGACCCGAACATCACCGTCGAAGGCCTCGTCGACATGCGCATACACGAGAAGCGCGCCAGCCGAGCGATTCAATAGCAATTTGAGCCGCGGAGCGGCTGCTTGATGAGCCCGCTTTAGCGGGCGACACAAGACCAGGGTCCTTCAATCGTCGCCAACGCGACGACCATTTCTTTGACGAACACTATCCGGGACTTAAAAGCCCGGCGAAACTCATCCAAAAACAAATCTGGAATCATAATCAACGCCATGCCTGACCAAGAGCTCGACAAACTCCTCCTCAAACGTCCGCTTCCGGTGATGTGCTTCCTGCGTTTCGATATAGTTTGCGACCGCGGCCAGGTTCGAACGGCTGACGCTAAACGAGGCATAACCGGTCTGCCATCCGAAGGCCTTTTTTAATCCCCACGTCTCATGAACCCAACGTGATGAATTTGTCTTAACCGTGCGCATTGCGTCTGACATCGACAATGTTCGCGGTGATTCCCAAAGCATGTGCAGATGATCGGCCATTGTGTTGAGCGACAAAACTCTTCCGCCGCTTTCATTGACGATGCCATTGATGTAGCCGAGTAGACGCGGCTTTATTTCTTCATCGATTAACGGCCTGCGATCTTTTGTGCTGAAGACAACGTGCGAGAGAAGGTTGGTGTATGTGTGCGACATTGGGTTCCTTTTCGGGCGGTCAAAATGATCGGTTCCCAAAGTGTAAAGGGCCTGGCAAGTAAACGATTTTGCATCGCAGAATGGATTCAGCCGCCGGAGCGGCGAAAGATCTGTAGCCCACGGCGTAAGCCGTGGGTAAGCAGTCATGAAAATATGTTCGAGCCCCGTAGGGGCGAAAGATCTGTAGCCCATGGCGTAAGGTCCACAGTCATGAAAATATGTTCGAGCCCCGGAGGGGCAAAAGATCTGTAGCCCACGGCGTGAGCCGTGGGTCAACAGTCATGAGGACATGTTCGAGCCCCGTAGGGGCGTAACTAAAGATTGATCTTCCGCCCCGCTGCGACTCCGGTTCGAAGAATGCAGCAGACATTGTTTTGAGGTGCGCCCTATTCCTCATCTTTCACCGGAACGAGCATGAACACTTCGTTCGCAGACACCTGCGTCTGGTCAGTGTGCAGCGGCGCCCCCTCACTTCCCATGCCGCCGCCGTTGACGGCAGTCAGATAGTTTCCGCTGGCCGTTCTAAAAGCGTAGATGCCGTGCTTCTGTTCTTCCAATGAAAATGTTTCCCATGGCCCAATTTCTTGGCGATCGGTGGCGACTGGACTATTCGGCGGAGCCGCGACCCCGCCACCGTTGACCGCGGTCAACCAGTAGGCTCCGCTGGTCTCGATAACGCAACTCCCGTCATCGCTGAAGTACACCTGGAACATTTCCCAATCCTGGACGACCGTCGCGTCAGTGTGGAGGGGAAGAGCATTGGCGTCTTCACCCATGCCGCCGCCGTTAATCGCGGTGACATAGAAACCGTTGGCGGTTCTAATTCCAATCTTTTCTCTATCGTCGGGCATCAGGGGAATCTCCTTTGAAGTTAGCACGAGACTGATGGAACTGGAGGCGAACAATACGTGGCCGAGTCAGGAGTGTCAATTAATTGGTCGCAGGTGGGCTTGACGCGTACATGTTTTCGAGTGCGCGCTTGGAGTGCGCCGACTTATCTGCGCTTTTTAGTCAGGGCGCGTCGCTTGAAACTCGATCGTCCTAATCATTCAATCGTCACCAACGCGACTACCATTTCTTTGATGACATAACCCGGCTTAAAAGCCCCGCAGTCGCTCCGCGACACTCTCCGCTCGCAGTTCACCCGATCCGTGGATATAGTTCCCTTCCATGTCCGCTCCAAAATTCCCGAAGCTGCCAGAATGGATCGAGCCGATGGCGGCGACTCTTACCCAGGAGCGATTCAGCGGACCCGAGTGGAGCTTCGAACAAAAGTTCGACGGAATCAGGCTGATCGCATTCAAGAATGGCCGAGACGTCGGCTTATTCTCGCGTAACCGTCTCCCGCAAACCCTTCCCGCTGTATCTCAGGCCGTGGCAAAGCTGAAGCCCGAGCAGTTAATTCTCGATGGCGAAATCACCTGGGGCGGCCCGTCGACTTACCACGTGTTCGATATCATGTGGATTGACGGACACGAAACGATGTCGCTGCCGCTCGAGGAACGACGGGCGTTGCTGGGCCGGCTCAGGTTATCTGCGCCGCTGCGCAGGGTGGTCGAACTCGACAACGAATCAGCGTGGGAGCGTGCGCAGGCAGAAGGCTGGGAGGGTGTGATCGCGAAACTGCGCGGATCAATTTATGAGCAGCGCCGCTCGCGCAACTGGTTGAAGATGAAATGCGAACTGGCCCAGGAATTTGTCGTCGGTGGTTTTACTGATCCACAGGGCAAACGAATCGGCTTGGGCGCCTTGCTGGTTGGCTATTACGACGGAGACGATTTTGTCTTCGCGGGAAAGATCGGAACCGGTTTCGATACGAAGCTACTGCTCGACCTGCGCACACAACTCGACCGCATTGAAATTGAGAAGCCGCCGTTTACGAGTGGTGTGGGTTTGCCTCGGCTGCGCGCGCACTGGGTAATCCCGCAGATCGTGGTGCAGGTGGGTTTCATTCAATGGACGAAGCACAACAAACTCCGCCATCCGCGCCTGCTCGGCGTGCGTCACGACAAAGACCCGCGCCACGTTGTAAGAGAGTAAGATTCGATCCGCAGATTACGCAGATTACACAGATAGCGGAGTCCGGACATCGCAGGAGCGCAGGCATCCTTGCCTGCGGAGCGCGGGCATCCCTGCCCGCCATTTCGAGTGCAATCATTTATCCGAGGAGCGGGAAAAGTTATCCATGGAGCGCGTGATCCCGTGCACGTCCATTTGGAGTGCGGCGGCTTGACGCCGCTTTGGATTCGCCCGTCGGTCTCACTTGATACGCGGCTCCGCCGCAGCACATTGCGGAAAGCCTTCGGCTTTCCGTTACCCTTTCTCTTAACAGAGGCTGAGGCACAGCCTGACCGCAGTGTGCTGCGGCAAAGCCGCGATGATCTGCGTGGCCCAGTTGACGCATTTGAAATTTTCACATGCAAGAAATCCTCTCTAGGACCTCGTGAACACATTTGCTAATATGGTGTGCATGGCGGCATCGAAGAAGATCATCTCTCTGTTTTCAGGGGCGATGGGATTAGACCTGGGTCTAGAAGGTGCCGGCTTCAAAACTGCCGTTGCTGTCGAGACGAACAAGTTCGCTGTTGCAACGATCAAATCGAATAAGAAAAAACTCCCTGTTATTGACCGTCCTATTGAGAGCGTTACATCGAAAGAGCTATTAACAAAGGCCAAACTCAAGGTTAGTGAAGTCTGTATTGTAAGCGGAGGCCCGTGCTGCCAAAGCTTCAGCACCGCTGGCAAGAGGGGCTCACTTGGCGACTCACGCGGTGGACTCTTCCGCGAATTTACGAGAGTCGTCAAGGAGACGAGACCACGGTTCTTCCTCATGGAGAATGTGAAAGGGATTTTGTCCGCGGCGGTGAAGCACCGCACCTTAAACGATCGCGGTCCGGAGAATCCGCCCTTGGAGCGCGACGAAGAGCTCGGTTCGGCGCTTCGCGTGATCCTCAAAGAGCTGGGTGAACTCGGATATTACGTAATCTACGGCTTACTTAATTGCGCTGATTACGGTGTTCCGCAGACTCGCCGCCGTGTAATTTTCATTGGTAGTCGCGACGGCGAAGAGATTTATCTCCCCAAACCCACGCACGCCGAAAACCCTACGAATGGACAACCTAGTTGGGTTACGCTTCGTGAGACGATTGGCGGTCTACGAGGATCAAACCGCGCAGTGATTAGCTTTCCTGAGAGAGACGCAAGATTACTTGGCATGCTCAAGGAGGGTCAAAACTGGTCTGACTTGCCGTTGGAATTTCAAGAAGCGGCTCTCGGCGCTGCCTTCAAATCATGGGGGGGACGGAGTGGTTTTTGTCGTCGGTTGAGATGGGACAGGCCGGCACCGACCCTGACCACATCTCCGGTGGGTCGAGCAACTACACTTTGTCACCCCACCAAACTTCGGCCGTTGACCACGCGCGAGTACGCTGTCCTACAGCAGTTCCCTCCGGATTGGAAATTTGAAGGAAGCGCATCTCAAAAGTATATTCAGATTGGAAATGCAGTCCCTACCGGACTCGGAAAAGCAATCGGCATGATGCTGCGCGACGTAATGAAGCAGACTGCGGGAAAAGGGCTGCCGCGTAACGCTTCAAAGCGTAAGGGGCTCGTCGTTTGTGCTGATCCAATACTTGAAAAGAGCATTAAAAAACAGCCTCGAACCCAACTGCATCCGCCTCGCCTATTAAAGAACAGTGACCCCGCGAAGATTCGCCAGTGGCTACAGGCCGTCCCGGCGCAAAAGCTATTGTTTGAGAGGGACTAAGTAGTGGAGCGCTATCTAAAAGAGAAGCTACCCGAAGGAAAATTTCTGAATGTAAGCCCCACGCGGTCGCGCACGATGGCCTCGATCAAGGCCAAGCACACAAAATCTACCGAACTGAAACTTCGCATGGCTCTTATTCGCGCTGGTATTAGAGGTTGGAAATTACATCCACCCGGCCTACCTGGCAATCCAGATGTCTATTTTCCCAGCACGGGTATTGTCGTTTTTGTGGATGGTTGTTTTTGGCATGGCTGCCCGAAGTGTGGCCATATTCCGCATACAAACAGCGATTTCTGGGATGCCAAATTTAGCCGTAACCGGGCGCGCGACCTTATGAACACTCGCGCGCTTAAAAATCTGGGCATGAATGTGGTGCGAATTTGGGAACACTCATTAAAGAACCACTTGTCGACAACAGCGGTCGTTGATGGAATCAAATCCGCTCTAGAGGCAAATAATCACACTAATCGGAACCGAAAGGCAGCCCGCAAAACAACGAATCGGATCTACGATTCAGATTGATCTACAAGGTGGCGGCCACCAGCGAGGACTTCCGTCAGCATTACCTGTCTCGTAAATGGTTCATCAACTCTATCTTTGAAGAGTTCCTGAGCTTCGCTTTCTTTCTCCGTCAGACGTTTATACGCACCAATTTCGATTGTCCCATCACAAAGCAAAATCAAATGCTCCACGGACTTCGATTGTCCTCTTCGGTGAATACGATCAAGACTCTGCAGATAGTGGGCGGTTTGATTCGACATTGATTCATAGATTGCAAAGCGAGCGGAATGTAAAGTGAGCCCCGCTCCTGCCGCCGCAGGGTTCCCAACAAACAACATCGTGTCATCATCTTCCTGAAATTTCCGCACCGCTTCTCGTCGTTCGCGGACGTCAGTGACGCTACCGTCGTACCTGACCGGGTTAAAGCGACCATAGCGTGACACGATCGCGCTAAGAGACGATGTATAGAACGACCAGACGACAACCTTTTCTCCGTTTCGCTCAATGAGATCCTCCAAGAGTTCATCGAGTGCGTGGAGCTTGGCAGCCGTTTCGTCATAGTGGCTAAACAAGGCAATGGGATTTGAGCAGATTTGAAACAGAGCGGTTCGCTTAGCTAGAAACGAAGCATACTGTTTTCGAAAGCCCTCATCATCGACATTCTGCAAACCTAGCACCAAATCCTTCAAAACGCTTTCATAGAGCTTCTCTTGCTGGGGCTCCAGTCGCACGAGGACACTACTAAACCTTTTCGCCGGGAGATCAGGTAACACCTCCGTCTTCAGGCTTCTGACGTAAAGCCCGTGATTCTCCACGCGATGTTGTACGATCTCGCGCGCAATTGCCTTATCATCTGGGATTGCAATGCCCCCGAATACGACTCCGCAGTCCACGATATTGAATTGCTCGATCACGTCGTTCGCCGAATTCGGTGCTGGTGTTCCGCAGAGAACAAATGCTCGCCCACACCATTCTCGTAAGCGACGCAGGGCGCGTGTCCGCTTGGCGTCAAGGTTCTTTATGTAAAACGATTCATCTACCGCGAGGATTGCCCGCCCTTGATGTCGACGGAGCAATGTTCTAAGTTCTGGCTCCAGGCTAACTGCCGTTTCGTAATTTGTTACCAGCACGTCTGCCCCCGATCGAATCGCTTTCCGCTTTTGATGCTGGTCGCCAACCAAGAGCTCGACCTTGTAGAGGTCCTGCTTAAATCTTACAAAATCCCGCTGCCATTCCGGGATCATGCTTTTCGGCGCGACGATTAATGCTAAGTCAGCTTGATCTCTACTAACGAGACCATCAAATGCGAATATCAGAGTTATCGTCTTGCCGGTACCTTGTTCGTCGAATACACACAGGCCGTAGCCACCGGGAAGAGTCATAGCTGCGACATTCTTCAATTGATGATCGTCTAATACTCCTAGGCCGTCGACATCTTCCAAATAGCACTCTGATAACGCTCGATTACCAGAAGTAATCCTCCGTATCTCTTCTTGCAGTTGCGGATGGCTGGTCCTAATGAAGTGTCGATTTTTGACAAAGACTTCTGCCTCAGACGTCCAACGAAGGTCAGCTGCTAGATTGATATCGAAAAGCTGGTGACAGAGTTCTGCCGGAACCGCGATGCCGTCTGCTGAGCGACTCACCCTTCCGTCTGGAATGCATTTGGCGATGATTTCACTAAGGGCCCGGGCTTCATTCCTGTCCCTTGGTCGGAACACAATACGATCAAGAGTTTCAGATGAGATTACATCCGCAATTAAGTAGTTTTGCAAGGACGTCATTTCGTTTGTTCCAAAATGGTCGCCGCGTGTTTTTCGACGAGCGTCAGTGCTTGCAGCAACCTCTCAAGTTTTTCAGGCCTTATATCATCCCGAAAGGCCTTCATCGGAAGCTCTTCTAGCCATTTCACGAATGAATCGATACGAGTGTTCGCACCGACCGAACGCATCTTTGGCAGGTTACTCTTGGCGGTTGAAATAGCGCTTTCAACGTCCTGTTGTGCAACCTTGGCCTCAGACTCTGTTCCCGCCTGTTCCAATGTCTGGCGGGCTTCCTCGTTGTCATAGATAAACTTCAAATCCCGGATTTGACGCCAGTTCTTGAACTTCCCATCATATAAAAGATCAAAAACCAGATGCTTGAAATTGTCATCACGTCCTAATGCATATGCAACCCCGCCTGGATTCACACCAACCGATAGCTCATCGAAGTATTGAAAATATCGAGCGGCCCTGTGCTTGACTTCAAACTCATCGCGACGTTTCTGGTTTATCTGATAGTCCTCGAAATCAGTTGCCCAAGACACCATTTTTAAGTATCGATTTACTACGGAAGTATCTGAACCGAGAGCAAATTTCCTTGAGAGCTCTCGTTTCAATTGGGCTAGTCTCTGGGGAGTAGGTGAACGCGGTTCGAGTTGCAGGAGGCCCTCCCATTCTTCATACACTTTTTGGGCTCGCACGTATTCGGGCCACTCCTCTTTGCAGTCATCTTCAAAGTTGAGCGAAACAACAACTGCACCTCTTTGCTCATCCGTAGCATGCTCCGTAAGCTGCCAAACAAAAGTATATTCAGCTCGCTGCTTTTGTTTAGAATCAAATTCATCGTTATTCAGCACATACAAACTGGCAGCGACCCGCCGATTACCATCTAGTAGCGTACCGTCGATATCGACAATTGGTGGTTTTCTTACCCCATTGTTGGCAATGCTTCGAGCAAGCTTCGTGATGGCAAACTGATCCTCTAGCTTCTTCTTGGACATGCCAGGAACTTCGAGAAGCCCGGGCAGATCCATGCGGCTTAACATGATATCCAAGAGTTCCTCATGATTCGGGCCGCGTCCATTCTTCTGGTGGAACTGCTTAATATGTAGATCCAATCGCTCATTCTTTGGCCACAACCTAATATCAGTTGTCTTTATAAATCCCGCGCGCATTGGAACTTCGATTTCATGAAAGCAGGGGGTAGGAAAAACCGGTCGGGGTTGAATTCCGTTCCGCTCTGTTAGCTCAATTGTCGCCGCTGCCCCATCACTGCCATCGACGTTAGGGTTCATCGTGATTGATTCTCGAGTTGTTAAGACGCGATCCACTATCTCCTCCAGTTTAGAGGTAAGAGATTCTAATGCGGCTTTGTCTTTCCTACGCACGACGAGCTCTTTCAAAACATTGAACGTTCTTGCAAGAAGGCGGCTCGTCTCCTCCCTGCTGAGTGAGTGTTTCAAGCCATCCTGCAGCAATTCCTCTAGTTTAGTTCCTATCTCAGCCGATATGCTGCGTCCTTCTTGAATGATTCCCACAAATTCTTTCCGCAGATCATCAGTTACCTTTATCATCTTTGCCACCTTTCTTTTTCAAAACAGATTCTCCTGATCCAAAACAAGAACATCCGAGATATCTAACCAGAGCCCATCCTGTTTGGCTTCCCGCTCCAAACGTTCAAAACCCCGCGAAATGAGTCTCCGCACTGTATCTGGCGTTAGCCCTACCATCTCGCTGATTTCCTCGGACGACAGATCCACCAAATCTTGCTCGATCGCATCAAGCACAACCGACATGACCTTCTGAATATTGTCTTCGCCGATCCTTGGCAGCAAAGTACGTGCTAGTTTTATTGCTTCTATACGCCTGCTCGCCGCCTGTTCTTCGACTTCTTCTTGTTCCGCATGAGTGGTCGGCGGGGAGAGTTGAGTTTGATCTGCTCCGGAACGGCGCTCTAAGTCTAGAGAGTCCTCGGCTACAATATTCTTTCGCGTCGCGTAGCGTGCGCGAGCCTGGTTGTAGCAAGTTTTTGACAGCCACGCCGCGAGATTAATTCTAGCCCCGTGAGTCTGGATGGCTTCGTAAGTGGTGCCAATCGCTTCAGCCACTATGGCGTCGACGTCGTCGTCTGGCAATTGCTTGCGCAATCTCCAATTAAGAGCGTCAGGCAATCGGCTACTGAACAGTGCTTCCATAAATGTTTCGATATCACCCGAAATCGCTGCCTGTTTGGCTCGTTCGAGCGCAACCAGTTGATTGGCTTTAGCTGCTTTGAATTTCTCAGCTCTTATGTCATCGGTTTCTGCCATTTTTCTCCTCTAACTCATATAATCTCCGACCCGGACAGGCGATTTCTGCGCGGCGTGCGGTTCGATGGGGACATGCGTGGTTGCGGGCGATTGGTGACAGATTCGCTTTTGACGATTGCAACGACTGTGGCCACATCCCGACGTCAAATGAGAAGTACAGGGGCAGCAAAAATTTGGACGGAATCAGAAGCGGAACCAAGAATGCTCTGGAGCAATTTGCCGACAGGGTTCAGAGTCATTTGCGGGAGGTTGATCGAACGAGAACGAGCTATTGTTCCAAACGGGGATTGTTCTGACGAATCAGCTTTAGCAGGACTTCAGCAAGTGCTTCGTTAATTTCAGTTAGATAAAACTTCTGGTTTCCAATTCCTGGAGCCCGGATTGGGGAATACTTCTTTGGTAGCAGTAGTGCCATCTTCGACCAATGCGCCCGTGGGCTCAGTGGATTCGAAAGCACCGTCCATTCGACCGGTACTAACCAACCATCCTGTGACCATTGTTCCCCCGTTTCTCCGAATGCGTCAGGACGTCGCGCATCGATGCAACTCCCGGCAATCTTACCAATAGCCTTTATCTCACCGAACGCATAAGAGAAAACCTTCTCGCCTTTCTTCGTTCGCGGCATATTCAGGTATGTCTGGTTCCTAGCGCCGTTTTTATCAGTCTTGGGAGACCAAAGATATCCTCCCACGATTTCTTGCTTGTTTGTCTGTTTGTGATTAACCCACCAGGCGCTCATAAGACCTCCCAAGAGGTCGCGGATTCTAGCGCGACATGCACGCGCATGCAAGAATTTTATCAACGCCCGAGGAGACCGCGATTGTTAACTAAGCGTCGCCACCGTGCAAAATCCTTTACTTGCGCGATTCGAAATGCCTGGGTAGTATCCGCCGGTTTCTCATGTTCCCAATTCTCACCAACACTTATTTCTCCGGCGCGGGGCTTATGGACATCGGACTCCAAGCCGGTGGCCTGACGTTGCAGCAAAGCTTTGAGATCGATGCGCTCTGTTGCGAGACCATGCGTTGGAATTTCGCTCACGAAGTTGTGCAATGCGACATCACTAAGAAGCTCGTACAGACGGAAAAGGAATGTCACGTGATGGTAGCGACTTATCCTTGCACGAAGTATTCGCCGATTGCTGACATTCACGGCGTGCGCACCGGAGACGATCTGTTTCTGCACTTCTTTCGGCACGTGGCGATTCGCCGGCCGGAGCTTTACGTAGTCGAGAATGTTCCGGGCATGAAAAAGTTTCCGGTCGTCATGGAAGCAATGACAAAATTGCCGGACTACTATGTGCACGTTGCGTGTCCAGTTAAGTCTTCGACTTGGCTGCCGCAAAAAAGAGACCGGCTAATCATCATCGGCAGCCGGCGAAACTTTGCCTGGCGTGAACCGTCGTCTGAACGCGCAGTCAGTCTCGCAGAGATACTCGAACCCGATCCGAACCCGCACATTCCTGATTATGTTCTCAAGCGCCTCGCCGGCGCCTACCGAGATCGACCAATCATCAGTGATCCGAAACGCGGTGACATCGCACCTACTTGCGTTGCGCATTACGCGAAAGACTTGAGCACGAGACTCGTTAAGGACAAAAGATTTCCACAGGGGGTGCGGCCGTACACGGTTCGGGAGTACGCAAGGCTCCAGGGTGTGCCGGACACGTTTACTTTCGTCGGCAGCTCTAACGATGCTTATCGAATGATCGGGAATGGTGTTTCTGTTCCGGTGGGCCAGTGGATCGGTTCGGAGATTGTTCGGTACTTCGGATAGAGGAAATTTGGAGTGCGGTAACTTGTTACCGCTTTTTGCAGGAATCAAAGCGCTGACGAGTCAGCGCACTCCAAACTCTGTCGCCCGCTCCGCGGGCTTAATTATTACTTGGTGATCTGATCCTGGGGCTTGCGCCACAGGCTTTATGCTGACGCGCACTTCGCGCGCTTTGCATGTTAACGCAGTGCTGCCTGTCGTCGTCTTCATAGTGGAAGCCGAAAAGGATCTTTGATGCAGACAGAGAACTGTACAGGTGAAGAAGTTTTTGCATCTCTTTTTTCGTCGTAGCGAAAATAGTTGAAACCGAATGACCGTCGGAAGCACTTACTATTTGAAAAGGGTAAGGTGCTAATTGAGAAGCCGGTCAAGAGGAAGAGAATCATTGGGCTCCTCCTCGAGTGGACCCCCGGGCGGCTGACGGAACCGCCTGGGGGTACCGGCGAAATACTAATTTTGACTGAGGTGGCACGGGCGTCTCGCCCGTGGGAATCACGCGCAAGATGCGCGTGCCACGAAAACGGCTTGTCATACACGGACCGGCGCAGTCGTACTAATTGATCAGAAGACGCGAACTTATTTGCAGGGGCCGCCGTAATTTCAATCAGGGAGCTTGGTTATGCTGAAGGTATATACAAGGAATTCCGGAAACGTTGCGGTGTTGTGCGTGCAGGGACGAATCGTTAACGGTGAAACGGCGTCCCTGCGCGATGCGGTGATTTCTCAAACGCGCGTCGGCACAGTTGTGCTCGATCTGGGGCGCGTGAGCACAATCGATGCGAGTGGCCTTGGTCTGATGTTGGAGTTGCGCCGGCAGTCTCTGGCGAAAGGCATTCATTTCAAATTGATGAACGTAACCAAACTCGTGAGCCGCGTGCTGGAAGTTACGCGTCTGGATTCTGTCTTTGAAGTTGCTCCCACAATCGAACTCATGCCGGCGCGCGCGCGCGTTGCTTCACATCGAGTGATGCCGTTCGCGCGCTGCGCTTAGATGTGTATCCGCCGATTGCTCAGATTACACAGAAAGAAAACATCACCAACTAGTTGAAACCCAGGACCGACTGATCTGGTTCTGTGCTCAATCAATTCTGTCGCCCGCTCAAGCGGGCTGCTATTCATCATGGGCGTGATCCGGGGGCGGCGTGCTTCGCACTTGCCCCCGACTACTGTCCATCACGGCTACGCCGTGAAGCATAAGAACGCAAGTTAACAACTTGCGCTACTTCACGCCTTTCATGATTTCGGAATGGACTTCGAGAATCCCTGCTGCCTGTTCCGGCCGCGGCGCGAGTGACCAATCGTTGTGATCGAAAGTGCCGCCGAGAATTATTCCGTCGCGGCGCGGGAACATATAGCCTCTGCTCAGATAACAGTAGTCAATCTCAGGTTGCGGCATCAGCACCTCGAGTTGGCCACGCACCGGGCCCAGCTTCTGATCATTGAACAGCGCGCGGGCGCCGAGGCCCGTGGAGTTGAAGACGATTGGCTCAGGCAGGCGCATGATTTCTTCGTGGCTGCGAAATTCTTTAACGACCACGCGCCCGCCGGCGATATAAAAGTCACGCAGCAACGCGCTGAGATAAATCGAAGGCTCGATCAGCATGGTGCTGAACTGCTTCACAAAAGGAAAGCCGAAATAGTGATCGGGGTCGCGATGAATTTCGATCGCCGGATACAGATCGTTGCCGCCCGGGAGATCGACTGCGAGTTGCGCTTCGTTGCGGTAAAGCTCAAACGTCTCGATCCAGCGCACGCCGTACTCAGTGCCGGCCAGCAATTGAAAGGCGCGATTCGAAATCCGGCAGGCCTTTTGAAATTGTTCATTGAACTTTGCGGAAGCCACTTCAGGATCAAACACTGTCGTCGGCGACCAATGAGCCCCGGAAATATTTGAGGTGGTGTCCGGCGGCAGTTCACGCGCGTAGATAGTCACAGTGCCGGGGCCGTTTTGAAATCGGCGCTGCAGAGTGCGCGCCGTCGAAAGACCGCTGACGCCACAGCCGAGGACCGCGAAGTGTGGTGACGCTGATCTTTGAGGATGACGTTTTGACCCGGTCGCTATCCCGACTTGTCGGGATTCTGACAAGAGATCTACCGCCAGCGAGGCCGTGCCCCAGGAGAGCGTCATGCCGGCGCCGCCGTGGCCATAGTTGTGTACGATCAGTTTGTTGCCAACTCGCTCAGCATCAACTACGAATCCTTCGGCGCGATAAGGCCGAAGTCCAACGACTTCGCGGATGACCCGATCGCGCGAGACTTTGACGGCCGCGAAATGACGTTCGTAATTAAGTGAGAGAACTCGCGACTGTGCCGCAAGCAGAGCACTCGCAGCGATCGCACCCCGAAGAAATTGGCGGCGGTTGGTTTCGAAACTCATCGAGACCAAAGATTACCCGGATTAGAAGTTTAGGCAAGAAGAATTTAGGTAGGGCAAGCAAGAACGATCCACTAAATCACACGAAAACGACACGAAAACTTTTCGTGTGGGTTCGTGGATCGTCCTACTTGACATGAGGACCTCAAGATAGTGCACGAGCGAAATTTGTTTTCTTATCTGTGAAAATCTGTGGCTGAATACGAAGGTCGGTAAGGGCGCGTCTACGCTGCTTCTTTCGCGTACTTGATCACTGGGACTGTGATCGTCTTCCGGGTGCGTGAGTTTGGAACGTTACCAATTATCGTCGCCAGTTGTCGTCCGACATCGGCTTTTACAATCTTCTCACCACACTGAGGACACACGCCGGCTGGTACGGACTCGATCACAATCAGTTTTCCTTTAAGCCAAAAATCCTGGCTAATTCGCTTCTCGCGCATCTGCTCACCGCACACATGACATTTGCCGTAATCGTAATGTCTCTTGTTATAGGCCATGGCTATTCCAAAGCGTACGTGGCTATCGTCTACGGATTATTCTGTCGCCCGCTAAAGCGGGCTATTAATCCATGATGGGGCGTGAGCCGGCAAACCCTCACCCCAGCCCTCTCCCAGAGGGAGAGGGAGAAACGCAAGTTAACAACTTGCGCTACCTCAGATATCCAGGTTCTTTACATCGAGCGCGTTGTCTTCGATGAATTTGCGGCGAGGTTCGACAGCGTCGCCCATCAAGACAGTGAAAATCTCATCAGTCTCGACGGCATCGTCGATGCGCACTTGTAGGAGAGTGCGCTTCGCGGGATCCATGGTTGTTTCCCAAAGCTGCTCGGGATTCATTTCACCCAGACCTTTGTAACGCTGGATCGTAAGATCCTTCTTCGCAGCGGTCAGCACGCGATCGAGCAAATCGTCGCGCGTCGCGATCTCTTCACTGGTCCCGTTTTCACCGGCAATGAATGGTGGCGTCAGGCGATCTTCAAGTTTCATGAACAGCTCGACTGCTTTTTGAAACTCTACGTAGCTGGCAAAGTTGTAATCGATTGCGATCGCGTTCCCGGAAATTGTGGTCGTCTTGACCTCCCAAAGCCCATGCTCTTCGTCTTCCGTTAGCTCAGTCTTGTAACCCGCCTTATCGAGGACGCCTTCGACGCGCGCCATCAGATTTTCATCCTGGAAGCTTCGCTTCATCGTCGCGCCTTCTTCGCGCAGCACACCTTTCTTTCCACCGAACGCAACGAGGAGAGTATCGAGCAGGTGCGCATCGCCGCGCAGCCGGCGCGTCGCCTTCTCGCAATAGCGACGTAGGTCGACCATTCGTTCGAGGTTGCGTGCGAGCTGTGCGCCTTCGATGACGTTTTTGGCTTTACCCGTGGTGACCTTCATTTCGGACGTCGCCTGGCGCATCAGATAATGGACCATCGACCCTTCGTCTTTGATGTACTCTTCCTTCTTGCCTTTTTTCACTTTAAAGAGCGGGGGCTGGGCAATATAGACGTAGCCCTGCTCGACCAGCTGCGGCATTTGCCGGAAGAAAAAGGTGAGCAACAGCGTGCGAATGTGTGAACCGTCGACGTCGGCGTCGGTCATCAGGATGATGCGATGATAACGAAGCTTCGACAGATCGAAATCTTCTTTGCCGATGCCGGTGCCGAGCGCCATAATCAGGGCTTTGATTTCATTGTGCGCCAGCATCCTGTCAAAGCGCGCTTTTTCCACGTTGAGGATCTTGCCTTTCAATGGAAGGATTGCCTGGTTCTTTCGATCGCGGCCCTGCTTGGCTGAGCCGCCGGCCGAATCACCTTCGACGATGTAAATTTCCGAAAGCGCCGGATCACGCTCCTGACAATCGGCGAGTTTGCCGGGCAACATCGTCGATCCCATTGCGCCTTTGCGCACGATCTCGCGCGCTTTCCGGGCCGCGTCGCGCGCGCGGGCGGCGTCGAGGGACTTGCCCACGAGGCGACGGGCCACGGTCGGATTCTGCTCGAGATAGTCGGTGAGGCGCTCGTTGAGAAACGATTCAACCGCGCCCTTAACGTCTGAATTGAGCTTGCCTTTAGTCTGACCTTCGAACTGCGGCTGTGGAAGTTTGACAGAGATTACCGCTACCAGACCTTCGCGAACATCATCGCCGGTTAGTGAGCCCTTGAAGTTCTTGGCGAGACCAGATGATTGAGCGTAAGCATTGATCGTGCGCGTGAACGCGGAACGAAATCCGGATAGGTGCGTGCCACCGTCGACCGTGTTTATATTGTTGGCGAATGAATAGACCTTTTCGTCGTAGGCATCGTTATATTGGATCGCGACTTCGATCGAAAGCGCGTCGGCGACTTTCTCAAAATAGATCGGCTTGTCGTGCAGCACGCTCTTGTTCTTGTTGAGGTGCTTGACGAATTCAGCGATGCCGCCGCGATAGTAGAACTCATGCGACTTCTCCGGCTCTTCGCGTTCGTCTTTGATCGAAATGCGAATGCCTTTGTTGAGAAAAGCTTTTTCGCGCAGGCGCTCAGACAATTTGTCGAAGCTGAATTCCGTGGTATCGAAAATCTCGGTGTCAGGCTTGAAAGTGATCTTGGTGCCACGTTTCCGAGTCTTGCCGGTTTGCTTCAGCGCAAGGACGGGAATGCCACGTTCATATTCCTGTTCGTAAGTCAGTCCATCGCGCCAGATCTCCAGGTGCAATGCCTCAGAAAGAAAATTGACGCACGATACGCCCACGCCGTGGAGACCGCCCGAAACTTTGTAAGCATTCGTATCGAACTTGCCGCCGGCATGGAGCTTTGTCATCACGACTTCCGCGGCCGACCGCTTTTCTTTCTTCATCATGTCGACGGGAATGCCGCGGCCGTTATCGATGACGGTGATCGAATTGTCGAGATGAATAGTCACTTCGACCGTATCACAGTAGCCGGCGAGCGCTTCGTCAATCGAATTATCCACCACTTCGTAAACCAGGTGGTGCAAGCCAATCTCACCCGTGGATCCTATGTACATCGCCGGCCGTTTGCGCACCGCGTCGCGCCCTTCCAGGACGGCTATTGATGACGAATCGTATATGTCTTTTTTGTTCTTCAATTTCGATGTTGGGGTTGCCAATTCTTTGATACCTTCAAATATGTTTCGAGCTGCTCAAACAAGATTTCCGGTCTTCATCATTGCCGTGAACAACGTTTCCTCGTTCGCTTTTCCATCTCGCACCTCATAGAAATTCGCCCTCTGATTGAACCGCTCAAAGTAGCTTCGCTTTGAAGTGGTAACGAACGTTTGCGTGCGTCCGTCGAGGTATTCCAGCAGGCGTTCAATGCGGCTTCCGTCGAGTTCTGCGTCCACGTCATCAATGAGGAAAATCGGATAATTCTGATGCCATGAATGATACACTGAAATCGCCGCTAAATCAAGTGTTATCAATGCGCTACGCTGTTGCCCCGCGCTTCCAAAACTGCGCAGATTCTGACCACGAAAACGAATCTCAAAATCGTCCCGATGCGGTCCGATCAAACATGCGCCGGCATACATCTCTGCCTCCAGTCGAAGGCGTAAACGATCGGCTATTAGTTCTTCGTAGTTTGATAAATCGCCTTTGGTTTCCAGCGATGAAACGTAACGAATAGAGAGAGCGTCGCCAAACAAAGTGTGCTCGAGTGCTTCTTGCAGCGAGACAACGTATTCAACGCGCGCGCGATGAACTTGCGCGCTCAACGAAATCAGTTGTTCGTTCCACGGTTCAATAAACTCCCGCAGTTGATCGGGACGTATCTGACCGTCGGCTGCCTGCGCCAGTAGTCGCCTCTTCTGCTTGATGACTTTGCTGTAGTCACTCAGAGTTTGCGCGTGCGCCGGATGAAGGCCGACGACTCCACGATCAAGAAAGTTTCGCCGGGCCTCCGGTACCCCGCGGACGACCTCCAGTTCGTCAGAAGTAAAAGAGACCGCGTGCAGTTGTGCGAGATAACGCGCTAAGACTTCACGCTTACCGTTGATAAAGGTTTGTCTCGTGTTGCGTTGAATAGCGACGCGCAGTTCCCGGTCAATCGCGTCCCCGCGATGCACGGTCCCCTGAATCGAGGCGACTGATTCACCAAAGGCTACCGTTTCATGAAGGTGTCTTGTGCGAAATGACCTTGCATTCGCGAGGATTTGGATCGATTCAAGCCAGTTGGTTTTTCCCTGGCCGTTGTTGCCGTAAAGAACATTGATTCCTTTGGTGCAATTGATCTGGCCGGTGAGATTGCGGAAGCAATTGACGGCGATTGATTGCAGGAACACCTAAGGATTTTATCACACGGATCTTTTCAATTCAGTGCTTACGAAAAGAAAAACGAGCGTTAGTAGCTACGCTCGTTTTTTGCTTTACCCGTTTCATTTTTTCAAACGACTTAAAGCCTCATGGGCATCACGATGTATTTATATTCGTGATTATCGTCCGATACTGGTTTTAGTTGTGCTTGCGAATTGCCATCCTTGAACTCGAAGGCGACTTTTTCAGTGCCAACCACATTAAGGAAATCCTGAAGGTACTGTGCATTGAAACCTATATCTGTATCTTCTCCTGAAAAATCTGTTTCCAGAGTTTCGCGGGCTTCACCCTCTTCTGCGTTTTGTGAACTGATCAATAATTGTTCTTTGCTCAGATGAAAGCGAATAGCGTGCGAGCGATCGTCAGCCATCAAAGCCACCCGACGAACAGCCTGACTAAGAGTAGTCGTATCGAAGGTCGCTGACCGGTCGTTGTTCTTAGGCATTACCATTTCATAATTAGGAAATTGGCCCGACAGCATTCGCGAGATCAACAACCGCGATCCCAGCTGAAAGTAAACGTGATTTTCGTCCGCCCCCAAATTGATATCGCCTTCGAAATCAGCAGTTAACTTTGTCAATTCCGCCAGGGTCTTTCGGGGAATCAGGACATCAAGTTCACCGCTGCCGCCTTCAGACAGCCCTTCTTTGGTCGCCACATATGCCAATCGGTGTCCGTCGGTAGTCACCATTTTCACGCCCTTGCTATCGAGTTCGAACTTGGCCCCCGACAATGTGTATCTGCCTTCTTCCTGGGTGATCGCGAAAATGGTTCGATCAATCAGAAGCTTCAAGAGCGAAGCCGGCAACTTGAGCGGTGTGGATTTGAATCCTGGCAGTTCGGGAAACGTCTCTTTCGAAATTCCGGGTAAGCGAAACTTGGATCGATCACACTCGACCGTCACCCACTCGTTCTCCTCTTTTCGAAACTTGACCGGAGCGTCAGGCAGAAGTCTCGCAATGTCGAAAAGCTTTCGTGCCTGAACGCAAATGGCTCCTTGAGACTTGATTTCTTCAGCGTCTGCGTCGCACCTGATAGTCACATCAAGATCGGTCCCGCTAATGCGAATTGCATCCTCGCCGGCCGATTCAATCAAAATATTCGCGAGAACTGGAATCGTATTCTTCCGCTCGACCACGCCCTGAACAAAAGCTAATTCTTTTTGTAGCGCACCACGCGCAATCACAAATTGCATTATGGACTCCTAAAGGTTGTTCAAATCCTATATATCACAAATCGCTAATGCTTTTGCACAACAGTACTCTAATTTCTTCTAAAGAATACCTTAGTTGTAAATACATAGAAGTACTAGTAACGCCTGTCAAAGTGTGGAAGTGATATTTTCATAGAGAGATAACGTGAAACGACCTGTGAAGATTGGCATTTGGTTCCACCTCCATCCGCATGCCTAACCCAGATCTAACTGAATTCACAATTGCGGATCAGTTTTGCACAGACGAGCTTGTGGATAAGTCAATTCAATTTCCAATGCTCTGAGTTAGGCGCTTGATAACTGTTTCCATGTCTCGATCAGACGTTACTAATTTATCTATTTTCTCGACTGAGTGAATGACCGTCGTGTGGTGCTTGCCACCGAACTGTCGGGCGATTTCCGGATAGCTCTTGCCGGTAAGTCTCTTACAAAGATACATGGCCACCTGCCTGGGCACTAGAACCTGGCGCATGTTCGATCTTGCTCTGAGATCGTCGACGGTAATTTTATAGTAATCGGCCACTACCTTCTGAACCATAGGTATCGTGATCGTATTGCCTTCATTCAACTGAGCGACGCTGCGCATCGCGTCCTGCGCGAGCGCCTTGGAAAGGGGCACACCCCGCAGAGAGGCCATCGCTATGACCCGTATCAGCGAGCCTTCCAATTCGCGAATGTTGTGTTTGCTATTGCCCGCCAGGAAAAGCGCCACATCGTCCGGAAGCGCAATGCGCTGGACCTCGGCCTTACGACGAAGAATAGCAACCTTGGTTTCCAGATCCGGCGGTTCGATATCGGCAATCAATCCCCACTCGAAACGCGAGTGCAACCGCTCCTCAATCTCTGGTATCTCGCGCGGAGGGCAATCGGAGGTCAAGACAATCTGCTTCTGCGCATCATAGAGCGCATTGAACGTGTGAAAGAACTCTTCCTGGGTGCGCTCTTTACCAGCGATGAACTGCACGTCGTCAATCAACAGCACGTCGATGGATCTGTATCTCTCTCGGAATAGTCGCGTCTTATCATACCCATACCTAATCGCGTTTATGAGTTCGTTCATGAATCGTTCAAGCGAAAGATAGGCAATCTGAAGATTGGGTCGAGCGGCCTTTATCGCATGGCCAGTCGCCTGAATTAAATGGGTCTTGCCCAATCCAACACCACCGTAAAGATAAAGAGGATTGTATGTTTGGCCCGGCAAGTCAGCGACAGCTTTGGTCGCGGCGTGAGCGAAGCGGTTGCACGATGCAACGACAAAATTCTGAAAAGTGTACTTATCGTTTAGCGGTGATGGCGCCGTGTCAACGAAGCGAATAGCTTCACCCTCTTCAGGAGGGTATCGTCCAGTGCTAACCCCTTGTGGCCGACTCTGTTCCTGCAGGCCCGCCGAACCGGCCGCCTCCTTTGAGTCGGAAGGCAAGGTCCATTCAACCTTGTATTCATTTAACGCCGAGTCGCCTAAACAATCCCGAATCACGTCGGCATAGTGCGCGAGAATCCAGTCTCTGACGACTGCGTTCGGTGCGGCAAACGTAAGAACGCGATCAGAGGAAGAGCTCCGGACGCTCAGAGGTCTAAACCAAGTCTCAAAAGTCTGCTTCGGCAGCCTCCGTTCCAATGAATCGAACAGAATCCGGCTAGCAGGGCCATTATCAAAGGTTAACATAGCGGAAATAATGCAGCGTACGAAGTAAAACACCGAGCAAAACCGGTACCGCTGCGGCTTTCTTCTTCAGCAGAAGCCAGACGCTAACACAACGAATTCGCTTGCGGCAAGAAAAACAGGAAGAATTCGGCTTACGGCCCTGTCCTTAGGCGCTCCGTGCGGATTAAAGAGATGACGGTTCGAAATCGATCCACCTATGTTCGCTATTATTGTATAAACGCGTCGAATGTTCTTTACGACTGTGCGGCCATTTGAGCAGACTCCCGTACTATGAGGTTGAAGATACGATCCAAGTCGACCAAATCATAAAACTCGATCTCAAGCTTGCCCGGCACGCCGCCTTTGCCTTGATGGATTCTTACCTGAGTCGATAGAGCTCTTCGGAGTTTGACTTCGGCGGCTCTAACGTTCGGATCCGCGTGTTCCGTCGTGGGTGTGTTGGGGCCCCGGGCCGGCTCTTTGCCCAGATGTCGCACCCTTCGCTCCGTTTCGCGCACCGACCAGTTGTGTTTGACGATTTTCTGGGCAAGCCGCCGCTGGCCGACGGGATCCTCCACGCTCAACAGAGCGCGGGCATGGCCGAAGGTTAGCTTCTCTTGTTCAAGTAAGGCTTGAATGTCCGTGGGGAGTCTAAGGACCCGCAGATAGTTGGTTACGAACGTTCTATCGCGGCCCACGCGACGCGCAACCTCATCTTGGGTTAGTCCCAACGATTCAATAAGCCGTTTGTAGGCGTTCGCTTCTTCAACGGGGTTGAGCTCTTCGCGCTGTATGTTCTCAATCAGCGCGAGCTCCAGCAGATTGTCATCGGCAATATCGCGCACGATTGCGGGTATGTGGGCAAGGCCAGCAAGCTGAGCAGCACGCCACCGGCGCTCGCCGGCGACCAATTCAAACAGGCCGCCGGATGGCCGCACTAAGAGCGGCTGAATGATACCGGTGGTCCGAATCGACTGCGCTAATTCCTCAAGCTTCGTCTGATCGAACGTGGTGCGTGGCTGTTGTCGGCCCGGTTGAATGAGATCAATTTGAATTTGGCGGATCTCGTCACTGTCCGCCCGCGACTGATCTGTTGAGATCAGTGCGCTCAGTCCTCGGCCCAATGGTCGTTTGGTCATTTGCAAGAACCTCCTCTGCGAGTTGTAGGTACGCTTCGGCGCCGCGCGACTTCGCGTCGTAGTAAGCAATGGGTTTTCCGTAACTCGGGGCCTCGGCTAGTCGCACGTTGCGAGGGATAGTAGTCTTGAACACTAAGCCGCTATAGAAGCTCCTGAGGTCCGCCGCAACTGCCGGAGCAAGGTTGGTCCGTTCGTCGTACATCGTGAGCAACAGACCCTCGATCCTTAGTTGAGGGTTTACCGCGCGGCGCAGACGCGCCAACGTGTTGAAGAGCTCTGACACCCCTTCAAGTGCGTAATACTCGCATTGCACCGGAACAAGAAGCGAGTCGGCTGCCGCCAGGGCATTAAGAGTCAATAGATTTAGGGCGGGAGGACAATCGAGCAGGATGAATTCGTAAGAGTCCTTGATAGGCGCGATGGCGTTCCTCAGCACCACATCGCGATCAGCAACTTCAATGAGCTCGACTTCCGCCCCCGTGAGATTTCTGTCCGAAGGGACGATATCAAAGCCGAACTGAGAGGGAAGCTTGATCGCGTCCAGTGGTTGTTGCAGAAGGAGGGCGTGATAGATGGTCTTGCGAACTGAAATCCGGTCAATGCCGACGCCCGAAGTTGCATTTGCCTGTGGATCGACATCTATCAGAAGTACCGAGTGATTTAGATCAGCGAGTGCGGCGGCGAGGTTGACCGCAGTAGTCGTCTTGCCGACACCGCCTTTCTGATTAGCGATGGCTATCGTTCTTCCCATCTTTTGCGATACAAGGAACGCACAGTAGCACACTCAGCAGATCGGCGCTACCGGATTGTGTGGCCCAGGACAGGAAATGTTTCACGTGAAACGTCTAGTTGGTTACGTGGTGCTGGCTGTTAAATGCACAAGCAGATTCGACAACGCAGCCGGCGTCATGCCCGCTACTTTTCTGGCTTGCCCAAAGGTTCTGGGCTGGGCTCGCTCAAGACGCTCGACGATCTCGTGGGAGAGGCCTCCGACTTTAGTGAAGGTGAAATCAGTCGGAACTCTCAGGGAATCGTGCTGATGCACACGCCGGACAGTACTGGTTTGCGCTTCCAAATAGCCGGAGTAGAGGTGGTCCGCCAAAGCAGTCTCCAAGTCCGTTTGCGCTACCGCAGTATGAGCATCGGACAGAATACTGGACACGGTCAGAGGCGTTATTCCCGGTCTCAGTGCCAATTGAGCTAGCGATACTGATTCTCCCAGATCTTGTCCTGTTAATGCCGTTAGCGAGGCATAGGCACTGTCCTGACGTCGAATTTTGTAATCCTTAAGCAACTGCCGGACAGCCGCCAGCCTTGCCCTCCGGTTGAATAGGCGATCCCACTCAACGTCTCCTACTAAACCTAAGCTCCTGCCGTAGGGCCCGAGACGATTGTCGGCATTGTCGTGCCTGAGCAGAAGGCGATATTCAGAACGAGATGTAAACATCCGATAAGGTTCATCAACACCGTTGGTTATTAGATCGTCAATTAATACCCCAATGTAGGCTTCGCTGCGATCAAGGCGAAAGAGTGGCCTGGCCATAGAGGACAATCCTGCATTGATGCCGGCGATCAACCCCTGGCACGCCGCTTCTTCGTATCCAGTGGTGCCGTTGATCTGACCTGCCAGAAACAATCCTCTAACTTCAATTGTCTCCAGGAATGGAGTGAGTTCCTTTGGGTCGACGAAGTCGTATTCGATCGCATATCCAGGCCGAATGATCTCGGCTTCCTCGAAGCCCGGAATGAGGCTGATCAGCTCTTGTTGTAACTGGGCCGGCAGGGAAGTTGAAAACCCATTCAAATACACTTCATTCGTCTCGTATCCTTCTGGCTCGATGAAGAGCTGGTGCCGGTTCTTATCCGGAAATTTGACCACCTTGTCTTCGATCGACGGGCAATAGCGCGGGCCGACGCTGGTAATTTGTCCCGAATAGAGAGGCGACTCGTGCAGGTTGCGCCTGACCGCTTCGTGTACTCTTTCATTCGTGAAACCAATGTGACAGTCCAGCTGTGTCTGGGTGATCTCATCAGTTGAAAACGAGAACGGGACCGGTTGTTCGTCGGGAGGCTGTCGCTCAAAGGAGTTCCAATCGATCGTGCGACCATCCAGTCGCGGCGGAGTGCCGGTCTTCAAGCGTCCAACGCGAAAGCCCAGTTGTTTTAGCGCTTCGGCAAATTCTATAGACGCAGGTTCACCGGTTCGACCGCCCGAATAAGTGCGCCGACCCGTATGTATGCGACCGTTCAAAAATGTGCCGGTAGCAATAACGATCGACTTGGCGCCGATGCGGCGCGTATCCTGCAACTCAATCCCAACCGCACGCTTGTCCTTGATGATCAGATTAGTAACAACGCCCTGGCGCAAGCTAAGGTTTGGCGTCGCTTCCAAGGTACGACGCATCTCGAGGCGATATAGTGTACGGTCGGCCTGGGCTCGAGGCGCGCGAACCGCAGGTCCGCGAGATCGGTTGAGCAAGCGAAACTGAATCCCGGTGCGATCGATTACGCGCCCCATGATCCCACCGAGCGCATCAATTTCTCTAACAAGGTGACCCTTACCAATTCCGCCGATGGCTGGATTGCAAGACATCTGCCCGATGAGATCGAGGTTGAGCGTGACGATCGCAGTCTTAGCACCGAGACGTGCTGCGGCAGACGCAGCCTCACAGCCGGCGTGGCCACCGCCGATGACAATCACATCAAAGAATTCATCGAAGATCATAAGTTTTGCCCGTTAGTTATTTGATACAAAAGCGATTTTATTTTCCAATACAGAAAGTTGAAAAAATTTCCCCAAGTATCTCATCTGAAGTCGTCTCGCCCGTTATTTCACCAAGATATCGCAATGCGTTGAGAAGGCCAACCAGGACGATTTCCTCGCTTGCAGAATCGCGAAGGAGATTCTCAGAAGAGCGAATTGCATCCATAGCTCGCGTCAGTAAATCATGATGGCGAGCATTGGTGATCAGCAAACCCTCACCGTTCGCATTGCCGTTCGTAAACGGTTGCAGTATAGCAGCGCGCAATCCCTCCAGTCCGGCGGCAGTCATCGCCGACACTGAAACGATTGTTGACGGATCGTCTGTGATTCGCGCGGCGGAAAAGCCGCCCAGGTCACTCTTGTTTAGCGCGATTATGTAACGTCGATCCGCTGCCTCTGATAATACTTCGCGGTCTTCTTCAGTCAACGATTCTGATCCATCGATGACCACAATCAAGAGATCAGAGTCTGCGGCTTCTCGCCTGGTCCTATCGACACCGATGGCTTCAATCTCATCTGTCGAGACTCTTAGCCCGGCCGTGTCGGTTACGATGAGCGGGACACCGTCGATTCCAATCGATTCCGTTATCGCGTCCCGGGTAGTCCCCGGAATATCAGTGACGATGGCTCGCCCATGTCCCAGTAAACTATTGAACAGGCTAGACTTACCGACATTCGGCCGTCCAATTAGGGTCACGCGAATGCCGTCACGAAGGAGCCGTCCGCGACTAAAAGTTCTCGCCATGCGGTCGCATTCTGCGCGCAAGTCTCGAAGCGACGTGATTAATTGGTCCTGTTCAATCAGCGGCAAATCATCTTCGACAAATTCGAGCGATGATTCGAGACGAACAATGATTTTCAGCAGCTCGTCCTGGAGGGGCTGCAGCGCGTGCGAGATCTCCCCCTTCATTTGGCGCGTCGCCTGACGCGCAGCGGCATCAGTTTGGGCATCGACTAAATCACGGATCGCTTCCGCCTCGCTTAACTTCATTCTTCCGGTAGCGACGGCCCGCAAAGAGAATTCCCCGGGCGTTGCCATTCGCGCCTCCAGCGTTAGCGTCACATCGATAATCGCGCGCAGTGAGATCGGCGAACCGTGACAGTGCAATTCAACAACATCTTCTCCGGTGAACGAGTGAGGCGCTTTGAAATAACAGACCAATGCTCGATCAAGAGTTTCGTTCGTTGCTGGATCGATCAGGCTTCGCAGACTCAAAACGTTTGGTTCGGGATGAAAGTTGTCGCTCGCGACAAGTTTCTGCAGGATTTGAAGAGACCCCGGACCACTAAGCCGAATGACGCCAATCCCGCCGCGGCCGGGAGGCGTAGCTAACGCAACGATCGTATCGTTCGGTTCGAACACGGTTTGTTTAGGTTACTACCGGAAAGGGAGTTGAGAAAGTTCAGGCTGGCTTCAAAGCAACCCGCAAGCGGCGGGCGTGGCCTTCGCCGATCGATTCCGTCACGAGATCGACTTCGTTAGCCAGCGACAAATGAATGACTCGTCTTTCGCTCGCGTCCATCGGACCAAAAACGAATGGTGAGGAATTCGAACGCACCTGACGCGCCGCATGTTCGGCCATCGCGCGCAACTCAGACTCTCGGGCGGCGCGATAGTTATCGGCGTCGCAAATGATGCGCTGGCCCCTGGCCAAATTTCGACCGAAGGCCTGATTGAGAATCTGCTGAAGCGCATCCAGTAATTCGCCGCCCTGACTTAATAAGAGTCCGCTATCACCGCCTTGGATCGACAGCGTGCAACCCAACTCAGACTCGGACCCAGTCGCACGAACATCAAAGCCCGCAGACTCAAAGATGGAGTTGAGCAAGTGCTCAGCGTTGTTACAAATTTCGTCCATGGGAAGAAAGGATTGTACCTTAAGCCACGTCGGTCTGACCACGCGCGGGGCGAGATGCGTGACGTCGAAACTCGTCGCTTTTATTTCTTCCGGACAAAGACCTCGCCGCGCCGGTCGAGTCCGGCTTTTCCTGCCAGCGTAAACAGAACCGAATCGAGGATGTCTTTATTGTCCAGTCTGAAGCTCGCAACACCCGAGACACTGCTGTCGGGATCGCTGTATTGAAGCGTGAGATATCGGACCTTGGTTTTGATAAAGTGGGCCGGTAGCGAATAGAGCGACGGCACGGCGCCAGCGACAGTCGCGGCCGCCGGCTGCACCCTCTTGGTATCGCCATACGCACCGGTGAGCGACTTATAAGGAATGAATAGAATCTCTTTACCCTTACCGTCGCGAAAAATGAAACGCCCACTCTGGTCGTCGAAGTTCACGGTCCCATCCAGCTTCTTGTTGTATCCAAACACGCCGCCTTCGTACTTTGCCTTCACAGAGGCGGGAGCTGGTGGAGGCGTAGGGATGTTTGTTGAATTGTCGGCTGAGTCCTGGCTCGTCGACGTGCGCGGCCGTTGCCCAAATACGACTCCTGAGATGATGAGCGGAAGCGCAAAGGCACACATTGATCGAAGTTTCTTATGCATAGTTAGGTTCCGTCCGTTCAAGCGAGGCTGATGATGAATCAAAGACGCTGTTCGCGTCCAAATTAGTTGCCAGACGAAATAGATTTAGTAGCGGCGAGCCTTCGCCAATTGGTCGTCCGCGAACGTGTATCTGGTAGTTCTGAGTATTCCTTCGACGAACGTATAAATGAGCCCTTCCTTGGTGTTTCTGAAGATCGTCGACGTCTTGGTCTCGTCACGGGTGAACGCATGATTGTTCAATAATTTCAACGATTCCGGGGTGTCCGAAGAGTGCTCGTGCTGCAAGACGATCTCCAGGACCGTGCCCGCGAGTTCTGTCCGCAGCTTCTTGGCAGTAACGAATTTATCATTCACAAAACTGACTTGAACCGATCCTCCCATCACGTTGAATCGCATCACGCCGTCCGGGCTCTCGCCAATGGGCGCGCCCAGTAACTTAACCACTTCATCGCGACGAGTCTTAAGCGGCTCAATGCCATTCCAGGCGGCCCCGCAGGCCGGCGCTGAACTGAATATGAGCGCGGCGACGAATACTATCGCGATGACGCCATAACGGCGAGACAGGTTCGTTGCTCTTTTCATGGCCACGATGCTAATGCAGTCTTAGGTTTTTGCAAAGGGGCGCATGCGCTCGAGCGCCTCCTTGAAATCAGCATCGTCCGGCGCGATTGTCAGCGCCTTCTGATAAGTCGTAAACGCCTTGGGGTACTGCTTAGTCTTTTCGTAGTCATAACCCAATTCGCGATACGAGTTAACATCGTTCGGTGTCTTCGCGACGGCCCGTTCAAGCGCGGCGATCGCTTTCGGAAAATTGTTAGCGCGCGAATATGACAAGCCGAGCAAGTAGAGCGTAATACCGGAAACGTTAGCGTTTGCCGCCGGGCTTTCCAAAACAGTTGCCGCGCGAGCGTATTGCTGAGCGCCGATCAGAGCGCGCGCGTAAAGACCCAGCGCCTCTTCATCAGATCGTAAGCGCGTCAATGCTTCGCCGGCCCGGGTTGCGCCCAGATAATCTGCGCTGGCCTTGGTTTCGTCCGTGGATGACGTAGCGCGGCGCAGGTAAGCCGACGTCAAAAGGTACCAGGCCGACGCCAGCCGCGGATCATTAACTGTCGCACGATTAAGCGTGGCGATCGCCGTGTCCAGATCCTTTCGCGCCAGGGCCATCTGGCCCAGATACAAAAGTGAAGCGGCATCCTTCGGATTCGCTTTCACCGCGGCGTTGAATGTCTTTTCCGCATCGTCAGTCTTGCCGGTTTTGAATTCCGCCAACCCCCGATAGTAGAGGAACTGGGCATCCGGCGCCGTGCCCGCGCGCGTCGTGATTTTCACCAGCAGCGGCAACGCGAGATCGAATTTCTCTCCCAGCGTGTAGCTCTCCGCCAGCGCGTCGACTGTGTGCGGATCCTCCTGATCAGTTTTGCGTTGCAAGTCGAGCGCCTTCTGCAGGTCCGCGCTCGCGTCTGCGTATTGCTTCAAATAGAACTCTGAGAATCCCGCGAGCTTCCAGGCTTCAGCATTTGCCGGATCGATCGCCGCAATTGCCCTGGCTTCTTTGGCAGCCTCGGAGTATTGCTTCTGCTGAAAAAGTTGAAAGGCATGTGTCGTATCGGTAGAAGATGATGCGGGTGCTTCGCCGATCGGCTTGGCAGGTTTCACGTCAAGCAGCGGGGCGTTCTTGTCGGTCGCCGGTGACGACTTTGGCGGAGGGCCCAGAAGCGTATCGGGCGTCGGCGTCGGTGCCGGGGCGACGCGCCGCGGGCGCGACTGCGCTTGTAACGAAATCGCCGCAGCCAAAATCGCGGCCGCAGCAGAGATGGTGATGCCAAAGTTTCCCGGACTGGGGATTCGATTTCTCATTGCACGGATTCTTTCAGATTTGCACCAGAATTTACAACTTATATTGCGCAAACTGTCGACTTTCGCTCGATAACTATAGGGAAGAGTCAGAGGCGATATTCGGATGCCATAAAGCAATTGCGGGTTCGCCCCGGGCTTGCCATTTCAGGGCAAAAAGGCCGGCGCGACAATAGTCCCACCGGCCACAGAAACCAACCGAAAGTTAGTCTTCTTAGAAATTGAGCTTCAGGCCAAATTGAAACTGGCGCGGATCGTAAGCTGCCGTCGGACGGCTGTAGTAATGGCCGTTGCCTGCCTGCTGACGAAACGCATTGACGTCATCGATGAATGGTGACGCGGCTGCTTCGTTAAAGCGATTAAAGAGATTGAAGCCTTCTGCAATGATGTCGAGTCGCACACGCTCGCCAAACCGCACCGTGCGGCTCAAACGCATGTCGAGCGACATGAACCGGTGCGTGAGGCCCATGTTGCGCGAAAGATCGCCGGTCGAAAACTGACCGTTCGTGATCAGCGGTGTGCAACCCGGCGTGCCCGGAACGCAAAGCAGTCCGTTCGGCAGCACCGATGGACGATCCGTCTGGTTCGACTGATCGTTATTCGTGTCCTGATTGCTCAGAATATTGAAAGGACGACCGGAAGAAATTTCGAAGATCGGCGCGAGCGTGAAGTCCGAGAGGAACTTGTGCACGCCATCGCCATGACGCCAGCCCGGCGGAGTAGTCAATACGCCGCTAAAGACGAATCGATGGCGCTGATCGAACAAAGCATCGGCACGTTCCTGCCGGAAATTGCGGTTGTCCTGCGGCAGCAGCAACGTTTGCAGATCAGACGAATCGTCGATCGAATGCGACCACGTGTAAGAAGCGAGGAACTGGAAGTTGCGGGAAAAGCGCTTCTTCAGATCCAGATTCATCGCATTGTATTCCGAATTGCCATCGGACACCTGGGCATTGATCGATCCGAACGGCGAGACGGTACCGGGCGTCCTCAAAGTGCCCGCGAGCAGAGCGTTGAATGTGGCCGGCGGAAGTCCGGTGAGTGCTTGCACCAGGAAGTAGTTCGGCGCGGATGGCCGGAAGAAGTTGGCGGCCGCGGCCTGTATGACACGTCCTCGCGGCCCCTGCGCGATGAGACCCGGAAGAACCACGGCGAAGGTCTCACCCGTAATGGGGTTTGCGAACGTGGATCCCGGCGCGGTTGCCGGAATCGAGAAGGCAATCGCTTCGGTCGGGTTCACGGGATTGCGATTGGCCCAACGCACGAAGTTGGCAATCTGTAAATCCGTACGCGGAGCATTGATGTCCAGCGGATGCGGCAGGTGATGCGCGCCGACAAACAGGTAACTGCCGGAGATCGACATGTCCTTCGTCAGCTGGCGCTCGATCGTAAAGTTGCCCTGAGTGGCGTACGCATATTCGAAATCCTTGCTGACGTGCAGTGTGAACGGCAGTACTGGTCCAAAGCCCGGAAACGTCTGATCGTTGAAGCGCTGGCGACCAAACTGATATTGCGCGCTGGTAGCTGTACCGGGCGTAGTAAAGCCGACCGGACATAACGGATTCGCGCTGGCGGGCGTGCAAACTGTACCCTGAAATACTTGTGTGGCGTTCAGCAACGCCGTCGGCGCTGGACCACCTTGCGGT